>Ga0116141_10002769_pt1 | contig 14934 bp, 13 predicted proteins | sample AD_UKC097_MetaG_FD_89744 | JGI IMG/M metagenome (GOLD analysis project Ga0116141, IMG submission 89744) | Active sludge microbial communities of municipal wastewater-treating anaerobic digesters from USA - AD_UKC097_MetaG | ecosystem: Engineered > Bioreactor > Anaerobic > Digestate | place: USA...
AATGCCTACCAGCTTTATGAGCGGATCCGCTCCAGACTGAACCGCGAGCTTGGCGCTGCGACAACACAGGAAATCGGCGTCTTTGGCCCCAATCTGGCTCAAGATCTGCGTGACGGCAAATTTATCCGAATCAGCGACTGGAAAACTCCCACCGGCGTCCTACGTCTGGGCATTCCCCGCCGACTTGACGGAATCGTCCGCATCGAAGTCCAGCATGCACAATCCTTCCCAATGTCCGGCTATGTTTCCTGGAGTCTGGAAGACGTGCAATAGATCAACAATAGTTTCCCTTATTTTATCAAGGAGGAATGATTAGGATGAAAAGAGACCTTAAAAGTTGTTATGAAACGGGGATGAAAACATTTTTTGCTATGTTACTGTGTGTGACTCTGACTGCCTTTGGCGCAAGTAACGCTTTTGCGCGGGGCGTTCAGGATAAGTCGTTGGAATGTTACAAGGAAATTGCGCAAACCCTCGTCCATGCCACGGCGACGGGATTAGGAGAAATCTTGAAAGAGGTAAAATCGGAAGAACAGAAGGTTGCACTTATTCGCACCTTTATCAATCCCATCCGTTTTTACCCGGATCAATCCGGATATTTTTACGCCTACGACTTTCAGTGCGTGAATATTGCTCATGCCACACAAAAAGAGCTCGTAGGGAAAAATCTTAATGATCATAAAGACGTAAAGGGAAAATATGTCGTCCGTGAATTGAGCGCCGCTTCCAAAAAGGGCGGCGGATTTGTGGAATTCTACTGGGTGAAACCAGGCTCCAAAGGCGAGAAAAAAAAGCTGGGGTATGTTGAACCGATTCCCGGAACCAAATATTTTATCGGCACAGGAGTTTATCTCCCATAAAATCATTACTGAAGTGAACTGTTGAATTTTGGAACACCTTTTTCTGTTCATAGCAGCCCTGATCATGGAGTTCATCGACAGCGCTTTGGGCATGATGTACGGCACGATGCTCAGTCCGCTATTGATTATCATGAATTACAATACCAAGGACGTAGTGCCTTCCATCCTGATTTCCCAGGCCATCGGCGGTTTTGTCGCGACCTTTCGGCATCATCGTTATAAAAACGCCGATTTTAATTCCGGCACAACTGATCGAAAGATTGCAGTAACCCTGATCTGGTTCGGTGTTTTTGCTTGTCTCGGCGGCGTCTTTTTATCTGTATCCATTTCCCCAAAGGTCCTGAATACTTATATTGGACTTCTTGTAGCCGTTATCGGCATCTTGATCTTGAGTGGACAATCCTTGATCATGACCAATGGAAAAATCTACTTGCTAGGATTCATCAGCGCCTTTAACAAAGCTTTGTCCGGAGGGGGATTTGGACCGCTTGTTGCGGGAGGCCAGCTCGTTTTCCGCGACCGGTCCGAAAAAGGGGCCATTGGTTCCACCGACTTTGCCGAGGCCCCGATCTGTCTATTCAGCTTTTTTCTCTGGATTTTCTACAAAGGCCTTCCCCCTATTGATTTATTTCTGCCACTTTGCGCGGGTTCGGCTATTGGCGGTTTCATCGGACCTAAATGCCTGAGCATGATAAAATCCACGGAGAAGTTGAAAAAACTATTGGGCGCCATAGTTTTGCTGGAAGGAAGCTTGGTCCTTTACAAGGTTTGGATCAAATAAAATACAGCCACAAGCAAAACATGAAATCATACAAACTGTCATATTTGCAGAACCTCGAATCGGAATCGATCTACATCATGCGCGAGGTTGCAGCCGAGTTCAAAAAACCCGTCATGCTCTATTCCGTCGGCAAGGATTCGAGTGTAATGGTAAGATTGGCCCAAAAGGCCTTCTATCCGGGCAAGCTCCCGTTTCCGCTGATGCATATCGATACGGGGTACAAATTTCCCGAGATGTATGCCTTCAGGGAGGAGTTCTGTCAGCGGATCGGGGCGGAGCTGATCATTGAGCGAAATGAGGCTATGATCGCACAAAACTGCCACCCGCTTGAGACCGGCGTCGATAAATGCTGCAGCTATTTGAAGACCGGCGCGCTAATTACGGCGATTCGCAAGCACGGATTTGATGCAGCCTTCGGCGGGGCAAGACGGGAAGAAGAAAAGTCTCGTGCCAAAGAACGTATTTTTTCCCTGCGAGACGTCCACGGCCAATGGAATCCGAAAAACCAGCGTCCGGAAGTCTGGGATTTGTACAACACCCGCATCAACGAGGGAGAAACTGTGCGTATCTTTCCGCTCAGCAACTGGACGGAACAGGATATCTGGGAATACATCAAACAGGAAAATATTCCCGTTGTGCCGATTTATTATGCCCGCGAACGCGATGTCGTCGTCCGCAACGGGATTCTCATTCCCCTGGCCGCCTGTTCTAATGGTAATCGTAAAGATGGAATGGACGCTGCCACAGAAAAAACGCAGCGGGTCATGTGCCGTTTCCGTTCGCTGGGCTGCATCCCTTGCACCGGGGCCATTTCCTCTACGGCGACCACAGTTGATGAGATTATCGGCGAAGTCCGGGCCGCAAGAAAATCGGAGCGGGAGAACCGCGTGATCGACCTAACCAGCGACAGTTCGATGGAACAAAAAAAGCGTGAAGGGTATTTCTGATGCCGCATAGTGAAAAAGCACTCTTACGCTTCACGACGACAGGCAGTGTTGATGACGGAAAGTCCACACTGATCGGCAGACTCCTTTACGAGACGAAATCCGTCTATGATGACCAGTTTGCCGCGATTGAACGGGCCTCCCTGCGCAAGGGGTTTAAGGACGTTGATCTTGCCTATCTCTTGGACGGATTGGCTGCGGAGCGTGAGCAGGGCATCACGATCGATGTAGCCTACCGCTACTTTGAAACCCGCAAAAGAAAATTCATCATCGCCGATACGCCCGGGCATATCCAGTATACGCGCAACATGGTCACCGGCGCGTCCAAGGCCGATTGCGCCATTATCCTTATCGACGCCCGCAACGGAGTCCTCACCCAGTCCAAAAGGCACGGCTTCATCCTTTCCCTGCTGCAAATTCCCCACCTGATCGTGGCGGTCAATAAAATGGACCTTGTCGGTTATGCAGAGGACGTCTATGCCGGTATTGTTGATGCGTATCAAGACTATTCGCAAAAATTGGACATCCATGATGTCATCTTTATCCCCGTGTCGGCCTTGAAGGGCGATAATATCGTGGAAAAAAGTGAACGCATGCCCTGGTATGACGGCACTACCCTACTCCACTACCTCGAAAATATCCATATTGCCGCTGACCGGAACCTCGTGGACTTTCGCTTTCCCGTCCAGTATGTGATTCGCCCCCATCAGGATTTCCGCGGTTTTTCCGGTAAAATTGTCTCCGGAACGATTGCCCCGGGAGAAGAAATCGTTGTCCTGCCTTCCAGAAAGACGGCCGTGGTCAAATCAATCACAACCTATGACGGCGCTCTGCCGGAGGCATTCGCCCCCCAATCGGTCGTTCTGACATTTGACCGCGAGATCGATGTCAGCCGGGGTGATATGATCGTTCGGACGAAAAACTTGCCGCAGGTGGAATCCCGCCTGGAAGCAATTCTCTGCTGGATGGATGAAACGGCCTCGTCCATGACAACGCCCTACATCATGAAACAAACGACCAGGCACGTCCGGGCTTTAATCAAAAAGATCGTCTATAAAATTGATATCGATACGCTACATCGGGTACCGGCAGACACCTTGTTGCAAAACGAAATAGGCCGAGTGGAAATCGATGTTGCTGCCCCCATTTTTTTTGATCCGTATCCGATCAACCACGCTACGGGTAGCCTTATCCTGATCGATCCGCTAACCAACCACACCGTCGCCGTCGGAATGATCCGAAACGCCTGCCGGGAGAACCTGCCAACAATCGATCAGTCCCTGGCAAACGGCGCCGGAAAAGAATATAATGCCCAAAAATCTCCGAATACGGTTTGGAGTAGCTGGAACATCCCCCGCGCAACAAGAGAGGAGCACAGCGGCCATAAGGCTGCTGTGCTTTGGCTCACAGGATATTCAGGGGCAGGAAAATCAACAATCGGCAGTCTTTTGGAAAACAAACTATTCGAGGCTGGTTGCCGAACGATGCTCCTTGACGGGGATCAGTTGCGGCAGGGCCTGTGCAGGGATTTGGGCTTTTCCGAACCCGATCGACGGGAAAATATCCGCCGGGCGGGTGAAGTCGCCAAGCTTTTCTTTGAAGCGGGTCACATTGTTATCTGCACTTTCATCTCCCCGTTCGAGAGGGACAGGTCTTTTGTCCGGTCCCTCTTTCCGGAAAAGAGCTTTTTTGAAATTCATGTTCAGTGCGACCTGACAACCTGCATCCAGCGCGATCCCCATGGCCTTTATAAAAAAGCCTTAACAGGAGAAATTGCCGAATTTACTGGCGTCAGTTCACCATACGAAGCGCCGCTGAATCCGGAAATCGTCGTGGAAACGGAGCAGTGGAAAGCACAGCAGATCGTCAATGAACTTTTGGAGCGGTTGAAACAGGAAAACATTATTTCACTTGTAATACCCCAATAGACAGGTTATTGGGGAACATAGTCACCAAATTAAGGAAAATAGAGGTGCTATTATGATTAGGCGAAGTTATAATCATTGAATAACCACTTTCATAAGGAGCAGACATGAAAAAAAGTATATCAACAGAAAGTATCGTCTGTCAGATTGAGGATATCGTCGCCAGTGATATTGACGACGAAAAGGTCATGATGAGTATCGAAAAAGGCCAATACTACGGCCTCGATCCTGTCGGCAGCCGAATATGGGATCTGATGGACAAACCTGTCGCGGTGAGCGCTTTAATCGCTCAGCTTCTCTCGAAATACGATGTGGACCGGGAGACCTGCGAGCGTGACGTTTTGGCATTTCTGGAAGAACTCCGGGAAGACGGGATATTGCAGGTAACCGGCTAACCTGGTCCGATAAAATGTCTGTAAAAAAGCTTTTTGACTTTGCCCGCCAGTATGTCCTAGGCCGCCACCTGCCACATGGCGTGGTCTGCTGGCGCTACTTGTCGCCTTATCCGTCCCCGCAGATGCGCGTTCACCGACAGTTGTGGCTACTGTCAAGGCCGTCTAAAATGCCTCTTGCCCTTTTTTTCCTGATTGAACTATTTTTGTGGTTGCGGTGGGTTTTATTTGCGGGCTTTTGCGCAACCTGGCGCGCGGTGCATTACCGTGGAGAGACCATCCGCAAACATGAAGGACTTTCCCGGATATCGCAGATGACGAAAATATTATCCATAAGCCTAGGTTACTGCATGCCGCCTGCGGAGATTTATGCCTTCGGTCTATACAAAAGTTCATCAAAGCGCGACGTCTTAAGCTACATCTTCACGCATGAACTGCCAGCTTTTCATTTATGGCGTAACGCAAAACGGGCAGAAACCCTGAAAGCCTCTCAAGTATTGCAGGACAAATACGAAACGGCAAAGCTCCTGGGGACCAAGGGCATCCCCATGTCACCGCTTCTGGCAATGGTTCCAAGAGGCGCCGCTTTTGATGCGAAGGTTTTTCTGCAAGACCATCCCCGAATTTTCCTTAAACCCCGTCATGGCTCCCGCAGTCAGGATGCCTTTATCATCGAAATAAAAAACGGGCAGGGCCGGATAGCCATTTATGCTGTTAAAAACGGCTGTCAGGCCCAACCGGCAACGCAGGAGCAACTGTGTCAAGCCATGCAGAGAGATGACTTCCTTGTTCAGCCATTTCTGAATAATCATGACTCTTTTTCCGCTTTAACCCCCGCAATGGATGTTGTAACCATGCGCGTTATCACGGAATATCATCCCCGTTCCGGAATCTCCTGTTACAGCGCGACTATTGAGATCCCCCATGATTCCGATCCTGTCCAATATGGCCACATCATCCTGCCCATCGATCTGGCATCCGGCAGACCCAATCCATTTCCCGATGTTCATCTGCCCGTGGAAGTTCAGGCGCGTTATGGCGCAATTCATCAAAGAATGGGCGGATTTATCATTCCTTTTTGGGAGGACATCTACAAAAGCGCGCTCCACGCGCATGAATGCTTTCCGGATATTTACGCCATTGCTTGGGACTATGTGGCCACTCCGAAGGGGCCTTATCTTCTGGAGGGCAACACCGGCTGGGGAACCAGAACGCCGCAGATGATTTCCGGCGGACTGTTGCTAAATATCAATTCATAGGATTAAACAAGAATATGTTTTTCTTCTACTATAAAAGAAATGACACGCAAACAACCCTTCCGATTGATCCGCAATCTATTATTCAGCGGCTTGCTCCCTATAGTCTTCCGGATAAAAGCGGTTTTTTGGCAGATGACGGAAAAAGCCTGCTCATTCAATGCGTCCATTGGAATACGCCTCAATCCCGATTCGAGAAAGTACCGTTTCACCACGCGCCAAGCGGGATGGATGCGGCGGCCTGGGGCAGACTGGATAACCGCGAAGAACTGGCCCAAAAACTAGCCATCATCCCGCGGAACTTGAAAGCATTGAGCGACACGGAGCTGATTTTATTCAGTTACCTGAAATGGCAGGAGAACTGTGTTGATCACCTGATCGGAGATTTTGTTTTTGTCATCCATGATCGCCAAAGGCAGAAGGTTTTTTGCAGGCGCGATCACATGGGTGTGCGTCCCTTGTATTATTTCATATCCTCTGATGTTTTCGTCTGCGCCACAAGTCTTGCCGCCCTCCTGGGGCTGGAAGACGTACCGATCCGTATCCGGCAGCAATGGGTGGTTGAATACCTGCTCCATCTTTCTATGAGTTTTGACGAAACCCCGTATGAAGGCATTAAAAAACTGCCCCCGGCCCATTGCCAGACAATTACCGAGCAAAGCACACAATTGCGGCAGTATTTTCAACTGTCCGCTACACCGGAGCTGAAGTTGAAAGATTCCCGCGAATATGTGGATGCCTATCGCAATGTGCTGGAAGAATCCATCCGGTGTCGTCTGATTTCCGATTACGACATTGGTTCCGAATTAAGCGGAGGAGTTGATTCATCAACCATCACCGCTTTTGCCGCAAAATTCCTTGGCGACAATCTGCCCCGCTTGCACACGTTTGCCTTTGCCTTTGCGGAGTATGAACCGCGCTATATCCAGTCGGTGATTGATCATTGCCGCCTGCCGAATAACCATATCATCAGCGAGCGCAGCCAAAACCATCAGGAAACCATGCAGCGCTCGCTGGACCTACTGGGCTACCCTGTGGAGCACGGTAACGCAACGTTTCATGAACCGTTTTACCAACTGGCGGAAAAGCTGAATGTCCACACGCTGATGTCCGGCTTCGGTGGCGATGAATTCGGCACGACAATTCACGGCTATCTGATTCCCATGGAAATGATTGTCCAGCGGCGATATCGGGCGCTTTTCCATACCTTGCAGGGAAATGCGCTCTTGCGCTTTTTACGGATGACCAAACTGGAATGGCGGCGGCATAGCACGCAAAATTTCCAGACTCCCGAATTCAATCCGCGCTTTTACAAAGCATGGCAAGAGCGCTGGCCCCATCAGATTGTCCGGGATGATCTGGTCAAACGCTACCATCTTCAAGAGCGATATTTCGACACCGCCCGCTTTGATGCCGGATATACCGACCTCAAACAATTCACCTTGGAGAAACGCTGGATGCCCTTTGTGCCGACGCGCATGGACAACTGCACAATCATGGCGGCGGGCCGCAAAATTGAATACAGCTGGCCGCTTCTGGACGTCCGTCTGGTGAAACTGTTTTTATCCATTCCGTCTGAAGAAAACTTTTATCGCGGCATGGGCCGCTACCTGCACCGCCGGGCCATCGACGGCGTTGTTCCTCAAATGGTCGCCTGGAAACAGGGCAAATACATGGGACCGCGTAATCCCGATGGCCTGCCGGATGTTGCCGGAGAACTTATTGCCCTTTCGGAACTCCACCCGGCAGTCAAAGATTATGTGGACATGAAGAAATTGGAGCAACAATGCAAAAAATGGCCGAGTTTACAGAACAAAGAAATGACAGATGGTCGCAAATTTCAGTTGACAAGAAATATCCATGCCGTGAAACAAATCGACGCGTAGATGAAACATATTGAGAGATTCTCCACCTGATTAAAAAAATGGCGGGAGGTAAGCAGTTTATTTGAGCAAACAATATGTGAAAGAGTGAAAACCCCGGACCTAGAAAGGCATTGACAAACACGTATAATGAAGGTAGAAAAACTTAAACAAGACAATAGTATACATCAACTATTTTAGAAGATGCACAGTCTACATACAATACAAAGGTAAGTACATGGATTCAACACTCGCAAAAAACCAGGAAGTTAGCGCTAGCAACGCTGTGCCCGTTATGCAGGAAGCATCGGAATCGGACAGTAGACAGTGGACCCGACCATCAATACGACACATCAACACAATAGACACCGAAGGTAAGAAATATTACCACGTTATAGAGGGCTCGATCTCATTGGGACCTTCGTAGCAAAATTGCACACCAGCTAGCAAAAAATGTGCATTCTCGTTCAATTCTTACATCCCAATAGTACGGCTTTCTTGTGGGCGGTCGAGGCAACTGGGCGTTTTTATGAATGTCGAGCCATATTTTAACCCATACCCAATAGCGTTTCCATCCTCCTTTTCTGCATACCAGGCTGTCCAACCCGCCCCACAGCCAGCACCACCACTTTTCCCCTCCTTTATCCAATCCGGACTTTGACATAAATAATATTTTCCGATATATGCCACCCCAAATTTAAGGTCAGGTCCTGATGAATAAAACATATTATATTTTCGGTCTCAACATTGAATCCGCCATCCCTTTACCGGCTGCACCTGTTTCCCAATCAATGGATGGCCCTGCTCCGGATGTGATCATTGAATTTGGCGACACCCCTGAGAAACTGGCAAAACCCAAAATTAAAGGGGTGCGCTATCAGTCCGCACCCGGCGAGTTTCTACTGCGCGTGGACGGCGTTGCCAGCTATTATATCCAGGAAGGCCGCCGCATCACGATCCAGCCCGAACCCGGCGTACAGGAGGAAAGCATCCTGATCTTTTTGATGGGCTCGGCCATAGGCGCACTTCTTCATCAGCGCAAGATTCTGGTGCTGCATGCCGGAGCCATCGCGGTGAAAAATCAGAGCGTCATTTTTGCCGGCCACTCCGGCATCGGTAAATCCACACTGGCCGCCGGTTTCCATCAACGCGGCTACCCCTTTCTGGCGGATGATGTCTGCGCCATTGCGGTCACGGACGGGAAACCGACGGTGATTCCCGGATTTCCCCGCCTGAAATTATGGGCCGATGTTCTGAAAAAACTGGATACCGATAAAAATCAGCTCCAAAGTATCCGGTGGACACAGGGAATGGAAAAATATTTTCTACCCGTGGCGCCAGGTCACGATCAACCGGTTCCCTTAACGTCCGTGTTTATTCTGAGGAGCTCCAACAACAAAAAAATAATAGAAATTGAAACATTGCAGAAATCCGAGAAAATCAATCCCCTTATCACCAATACTTACCGGATGCGTTTTCTGGAAGGCCTGGGCGGGAAAATTGATCATTTCCAACAATGTGCGGCCGTCGCGGCAAAAACATCTGTGTATCGGGTGGTGCGCCCCTCAACAGGCTTTCTGCTCGAAGAGCTCATGAACAAACTGGAGGAGAAATTTCAATGAAACGGGGCATCATCTGGCTGGCCTCCTATCCCAAGTCCGGCAATACCTGGTTTCGGGTTTTTCTGACCAATCTGCTGCAAAACGGGAATGTGCCTGCCAACATCAATGATTTGGAAAAAACGCCCATCGCCAGCGCCCGGGGCATTTTTGACGAAGAGATGGGTTTCGAAGCCGCCGATCTGACTGCCGATGAAATCGACCGTCTGCGCCCCGAGCTTTACACCCATCTGGCCCAAAACGCCGAAGAACAGCTTTTTATGAAAATTCACGACGCCTATACCAATGTCACGGAAGGTTTGCCTTTAATTCCGCAGGCCGCCACGGACAGCGCGCTTTATTTCATCCGCAATCCGCTGGATGTGGCTGTTTCATTTGCTCATCACAGCGGCTGGAATTATGACAAATCAGTGGAAAAGATGGCCGATGCCTCTTTTGCCTTTTGCAGCAAATCAGACCGGCTGCACAGTCAGTTGAGACAAAAGCTCCTCACCTGGAGTGAACATGTTTTAAGCTGGGTGGATCGCGCGCTGTTTCCGGTTTGTGTGTTGCGTTATGAAGACATGAAATCAAACCCGCTGGACACATTTTCCCGCGCCGCCCGCTTTGCGCGGTTGATGAACACACCGGAACAAATTCAAAAAGCCGTGGACTTCAGTTCTTTTGACAAAGTACAAGATCAGGAAAAAGCTGAAGGATTTCAGGAAAAAAGTCCATCCGCCGCCGCCTTTTTCCGCAAGGGCAAAATCGGCTCGTGGCGCGAGGAACTGACAGAGGGACAAGCACAACAAATTGTCCGTGATCATCAGGAGGTCATGCGCCGTTTCGGTTATCTGAACGACAAAGGGGAAATTGTTTTCTAATGAAAAGGGAAACCTGGCTGCCTTGATAAAATCCTTTAAAAATACAGTTGCCAAATGGCGGCGGCGCACCCGAACCGAACGGATGCTGCTTTTGGAAGCTTTTCTGTTTCTCGGACTGGCGCGCCTGGGGGTGCTGATCCTGCCATTCCGTTGGCTGGCCAAATCGCTGGGACAACATAGGCGCGAAGATCAAACAGATTTACAGCCTGAGGATCTGAAGCTTGCCCGGATGATCGGTGGATCTGTGCGCTCGGCGGTAAACTACACGCCCTGGGAAAGCGTCTGCCTGCCGCAGGCCGTGGCGGCCAAGTGGATGCTCCAGCGCCGGCGCATTCCCGGCACGGTTTATCTGGGCGTGATGAAAGACGGGAATAAACCGGAAAAACTGGCGGCCCATGCCTGGATTCGTTCGGGACGTGTTATTCTCACGGGAGCCAAAGGCCACCAGCAATATACCGTGGTCTCAACGTTTTCCTGAAAACGAAAAACGTTATCACGCTTTGATCTGGGGAATGTCATTGATCACTGAAACAGTATTGATACAGAAGCACAATAGCGAAATCGGCAATATTTGCATTGAATGCGGCTTGTGCTGCGATGGCAGCATGTTCAATAAAGCCAGAATGGACAAACAGGATGATCCAGCATTTTTAAAACAGATGGGCGTTGAATCTTTCACGGTTGACGATAAGCCTTTTTTTCAACTGCCCTGCAGAGCCCAAAAGGGAAAGCGGTGCAGCCTTTATCATGATGAAAGACGATTTAAAGTTTGCAGAACATTCAATTGCAAGCTGCTGAAACAATATCTTTCCGCCGAAATATCCAGCCCTGCCGCTCTGGATATCATCATGGAGGTCAGGATGCGCAGGGAGAGGATAAAAGCATTTTCCGAAATGCTTCATGCCGACCTCAACGTTTGTGACCCATCCATTATTTCTTTTCTCAGGGAATTATATCGAAGTGGAAAAGTGGAAGACCCCGCTTTCAGAAGATCCTATGGAAAACAAGTTCTGGATTGTTATATATTCAGAGAGCTGCTCAGACAAAGATTTTATAATAAAAAAGCAAACGTAAACCTTGAGCTTGGAACAGATGATCAAACAATTGAGCCGGGCAACCAAACGGTTTAAATCGCAACTTCCTTATCTGCCGCAGGCCTTTGGTCTGGTTTACCGGGCTGCCGGGGGGCTGATGCTCGCCTGGTTTGCTTTGCTTCTAATCCAGGGCCTGTTGCCGGTTGCCATGGTTTATCTGACTAAAGTTCTGGTGGACGGCATCGCCCAGGTCATAAAAGACGGTGGCGGATGGCAGGGATTGCTCTTGCTCGTTCCGGCAGCGGCGGCAATGGTTGGCGTTCTGATCGCGATGGAGGTTTTCCAAAGCGTCAGCCGATGGCTGCAGACAGCGCAGTCCGAAAAAGTTCAGGATTCCGTTCACGAACGCATTCACGAGCAGGCCATGCGCCTGGACATGTCTTTCTATGACCACCCCGGTTACTATGATCAATTGCACCGCGCCCGCATCGACGCGCTTTCCCGTCCCGCGGCGCTCATTGGAAACGCCGGCTCGCTCATGCAGAGCTTCATCACGCTGGTCGCGATGGCGGGAGTTTTGCTGACCTTTGGTGTCTGGCTTCCACTTTTACTGGCGGTGAGTACGCTACCCGCGTTGGTGGTTGTTCTACGCCATACGCTGCGCTTTCACCTCTGGCGGCTGCAGAATACGACAGCCATTCGTAAAACCAGTTACTACGACATGATGCTCACCTCGCGCGATGCGGCGGCGGAAATGCGGTTATTTAATCTTGGCCCCCATTTCCGCGGGTTGTTTACCGATCTGCGCGCCAGACTGCGCCGGGAAAAGGTGCAACTGGCCCGCAATGAAGCCGTTTCCACGGCTGCAGCGGCGCTGATCGGCCTGGCCAGCATGACGGCCGCTCTGGCCTGGATGGGTTTTCGCGCGTCGCAGGGATTTTTAAGTTTGGGGGACCTGGCGCTTTTTGTTCAGGCTTTCTTTCAGGGACAGCGCATGATGCGGTCGCTTCTGGGCAGCGCCGGAGAAATTTATCGCAACATGATGTTTCTGGAAAATCTGTTTGAATTTCTATCTCTTAAACCAAACATCAGCGAACCGGCCAATCCGTCCTCTCATCCCAGTCTGAAAAAAGCTGTTGAATTTCGAGATGTTTTGTTTTGTTACCCCGGAAGCCAGCGGGTTGCCCTTGACAATTTCAGTCTGAAAATTACGGTGGGGCAAATTACGGCGCTGGTGGGCGAAAACGGCGCGGGGAAGACGACGCTTATCAAACTGCTGTGTCGCTTTTACGATCCGCAAAAAGGCGCTGTGCTGATTGACGGGCAAGACATTCGCAATCTTTCCACAGAGGAGTTGCGCCGCCGGATTACGGTGCTTTTCCAGGAACCGGTGCGCTATCATGACACTGTTTTTAACAATATCGCTTTCGGTGACATCGATAATCATCCCCAAGCCGCTCAAATTGAAATCGCCGCCGGCGCCGCTGGCGCCGATACGCCGATTTCCCGCTTGCCTCACACTTATTCGGCTGTGCTGGGTAAATGGTTTGGCGGCGCGGAACTGAGCGGCGGCGAGTGGCAGCGACTGGCGCTGGCCCGCGCTTTTCTGAGACAGGCGGAATTGATTATCCTGGACGAGCCGACCAGTTCCATGGATTCCTGGGCGGAGGCGGACTGGCTTTTACGATTCCGCAGACTTGTTGAAGGCCGGACCGCGCTGATCATTACGCACCGCTTCACCACCGCCATGCAGGCGCATACAATTCATGTGCTGGACAGGGGCCGCATTGTTGAATCCGGCAGCCATGAAGAGCTGCTGGCAGCCCGCGGCCGCTACGAGTCATCCTGGAACCGGCAGATGCGGCAGACTCGAAATTAAAGCTCAAAACAACCTTCAATGGGAGGTGTATCTGTGGAAAATGTGGACAGGGAGCTATGTCAGCTCCTGATTGACTGTCTGAACAAAGATGAAGCAAGATTGGACACTGCGCGGCTTTTGGATCTCTCTCCTGAGCGATGGACTGACTTTCTGTCTTTGGCCGCAGCACAACGGGTGAGGCCTCTGCTCTGGCAGCGGCTCAGGCAAAAAGGGTTGGATAAAGCCATTCCAGTCAAAATAGCTGAAGAACTTAGGGATTTTGTCCGCAGGCACACCATGCAGAATCTGCTCTTTTATGGAGATCTGCGCCACCTCCTGTCCACTCTGAAACCCAAGGGATTGCCCCTGATCCTGCTCAAAGGGATATTCCTGGCGGAGGTGGTTTACGGCAATGTCGGACTGCGAGAAATGAATGACATCGACGTACTGGCCCGCACCGCAGATCTTAAACAGATTGTGGATGTCCTCACAAGTCTGGGCTATCCTCCGCTTAGCCCCACGTGCATCGATTTCACTCCCAAAGCGCAGCATCACCTTCCTCGTTTAGTCCAAAAAGGGCATGCGGACTTTGAAATCCATTGGAACTTGACTGCACCAGAGAAGAGCTACAGCATCGATCCCGACAGTTTGTGGGATCATGCCATTCCCATCCATGTTGCCGGATGCGATGCGCTGGCCCTCTCCCCTGAAGACTTGCTACTGCACCTTTGCCTGCACACCTCCTATCACCACCAGTTTGCCTTTGGCCTGCGTCCATCCTGCGACATTGCGGAAACGATTGCCTATTTTGGCACCAGCCTAAACTGGAATGCCGTCGTCGAGCGTGCAAACCGCCGGGGCTGGCAGAGAGGCGTTTACCTGGCCCTGCGGCTGGCGAAGGAGCTGGCAGGAGCAGAGGTTCCCTCCCATATTTTGGAGATGTTGCGGCCCGTCGATATGGCGGAAACTATTCTGGAAAATGTAATTATACAGATTTTCACTGAAAAATACTTTGCTTTGTCAGTCCCCGAGCCTTTTGCGGAACTTCTGGAAAGCAGGAGCTTCTGGGGAAAAAACAAGATTTTCTGGCAGCGGGTCTTTCTGCCCAAGCCCATTATCGCTTCAAATTATGCAGTTCCAATGGACTCCGTAAGAATTTATGCCTGCTATCCGCGTCGCTTTGTGGACGTGCTGCGCAGGCACGGAGAAACCCTGAAAAAGCATCGACAAAATAACGCCTCATTAAAAAAGCTGATCGAGCGCAAAAACCTTATCGCCAGATGGCTGGCCAGACCAGCGGCGTGAGTGAATATAACCAAGGCAACTACTCACTTGCAAAAGAATGTTTGGTCAGGCTTGACCTGAGTTCTGCAATAGAAGAGAGTGGACCTAATTCTTAATGATATAGCCTTTTTCCCCTGAAAGTCGGATAAAACGTACACTATTCTTTATTGACACCCAAATACTTTAGGAACAGTTGGTCTCTGGCAACGGATTCAGTGGACCATCGATATTTGCCCATGGCCGTCTGCACATCTGT
>Ga0116141_10002780_pt1 | contig 14904 bp, 16 predicted proteins | sample AD_UKC097_MetaG_FD_89744 | JGI IMG/M metagenome (GOLD analysis project Ga0116141, IMG submission 89744) | Active sludge microbial communities of municipal wastewater-treating anaerobic digesters from USA - AD_UKC097_MetaG | ecosystem: Engineered > Bioreactor > Anaerobic > Digestate | place: USA...
AGAAAGTTTTTGTCCTGCCCGTCCTTTTTGCGAGTCCATCAAGTCTTTCCTCGATATCCTTTGGTAGTCTCAAAGAAAGCATTCTTACCACCTCCTATTTGCAATACAAGTATATCACACGAAAACCTCATGGCCAGGCAGTTGATCGTGTTGAGTTTTCCGGGGCAGATCGGCTACCCAGAGGGGTACTTCTGTCAGAGATACTTTGCCATGAATTCGGCCGGGGTTATTAGCTCCGGTTTTTTGATTTCCACGGCGGCAAAATCCTTGTCTCCGGTAATAAGGATGTCAACGTCTTCCAGGATCGCTGTATAAAGAACCGGGTAATCCTTTTCGTCGCGGATGCGGAACATGGTTTTGTCCATTTCTTCCGGAGTGGAAACGAGGTTGTAACTTATGTGCAGCAGAAGTTTGTCCACGGCCTTTTCTTTTGTCGGAAATTTGCGGCGCACTACCTATTTAAGTTCGTCTACAACGAAGGAGGAGAGCACAAGTTCATGCTCCGCGAAGATGTGCTCCATCATGGCATTCATTCTTTGACCAGGAAACAAAAGCAGCGAAACAAGCACATTGGTATCGAGCATGACCCTCATGATCTACTTTTCCGTTCTCTCGCGACGAAGTTCCTTCATCATGGCGACAACATCATCCTCATTCTTTAGTCCAGTACGTCCCGCCTCTCCTGCGAAAGCAGCCTGAGCTGTCCTGAGGGCCTCCATTGAAGAATTGAGTATGTATATCTTTCCGGCCTCCTCAACGAACAACACCTTGTCGCCCTGTTTTACGCCCAGTTTCCTTCGTATATCGACAGGAATGGTAATCTGTCCTTTTGAGGTTATCTTTGCAAGCTCCATCTGATGTCGCCCCTTTCTAAAGTAAGGGTTTCCTTACTTTCCTTGTGCAAACAAGTATACTCGACCTTGAGCAATATTTCAAACCTGGCCGGAGCGATTGGCCGGAGGGAACCTTATAGCATCTGACCCCTATGGGGAGTCCTGTTTAATTTCAAGGTGCAAAAGAAATAGGTGTCAGACCTACACATTTGACAAGTTGAGCATTCCTGAGGTTTTTCGGAGAAAATCATAGGATTGGAAGGCCCCTGCCTGGTGGTTTTTCAAGGGGCATCCTGGCAAAACAGGCAAAAATAATCACCCCAGGCAGGATAGTCTCGTTTGAAACAATATGGCGGATCTTACAAAGTCCGGTCTACTGACGCCGGTAAGGAAAGAACGTAGCGGAAAAGTTCCAAAACCCTGCTTTGTCAAAAGTGTAGGTCTGACACCTAGGGGGTTCTCTCGGCCGGCTCCATGTGCCTCATCCCCTATGGATTCGGCCCGCTGCTCGCATACATGTTCGCTGGGAGCTCGGGAGCGGCTGTAAATTTCAGCCTCATTTCCACCATCCCGTACATGTTCCACGGGTGGGCCCTTCTTGCCGTCATGCTCTTCTCCATCCTGACGGGATGGGGCAGGGACAGCAGCGAATTTGCCGTGGTGAGCGCCGACCTGGCTCCCTCGGGAAAATCGGCATGAGCCGCCGGTTTTTTGGAGAAAAGAGGACAGTCAGCCATGTATGATCTGCGGGTGACGGTGGAAAGCGTTGCGGGGTTTTGTGATCTCCCCATGAAGCCGGGAGACTACTTCGAGGTGCGGGGAAGCGCCCTGGTACTCCCTGAAGGCGGCCATATATGCATATGGGCACTTCAGAGCCTCATGCCTTTTCTTCCGGCAAAACAGCGAACCACAAATGATCCCAACGACTGGATTCCACGGACTACCAGGATGGTCTGCCCGGACCCCAACGGCGGGGTCGTCTACCGGGTGGAGCGTATCGGCGAAAAGGCTGATAAATGTATGTCACATGGGACTGCCGAAGAAGCCCGGCCGAGGGTACGCCTTGTGACGGACCCTTCAAAATGCACCAAGTGCAGGGCGTGCGAACTGGCATGCAGCGCCGCCCACGGAGGGACCTATTCGTCTGAATTGTCCCGGATACGGATCCACTCCGACGAGGAAACGTGCACCGACACACCAACTGTCTGTCACCAGTGCGGTACCGCACCCTGCGTCCGGGCATGCCCGGACGGGGCGCTCACCCGCAGTCCGGAAACCGGGGGCCTGATACTTGTCCGCGAAAAGTGCGAGTCATGCGGAGCCTGCGCAACGGCATGCCCCTTCGGAGCCATACGGATGGAACCTCAAGGCAAACCCCTTGTATGCGATTTGTGCGGCGGATCACCGGTATGCGCAAAACGATGCCCAACGGGGGCGGCTATTGCCGTACCCATGGAAAATCTCTAGGAGGCGAAGCCATTGTACGCCTACTGCGGGAAAATACTTGTGGCGGATCTTGGAAAAAAGGCATTCCATACCGAGCACCTCGAAGAGGACAAGGCTCTCCGGTTCATCGGCGGAAGGGGGATGAACATTGCCCGTCTCTTCGCCGATGACCGGAGGCATATCGATCCCCTGTCCCCGGAAAGCAGGTTCTACGTCGGGGTGGGCCCCCTCAACGGCACCTCATTTCCGGGAGCCGCGAGGGTAAACTTTACGGCACGGTCGCCCCAGACCGGGATCCTCGGAGATTCGAACACCGGCGGCGATTTCGGGCCGGAACTGAAGTTTGCCGGGTACGACCAGGTCATACTTACCGGCCGCTCGGAGACCCTCTCATATCTTCTCATCACCGATGAGGGGGCCGAACTTCGGGACGCGGCCCATCTTAAAGGCCTGGATACCATTCAGACCCAGGTGGCCATAAAAAAGGAGCTGGGAGACGGCAGGGTCCAGGTTGCTGCCATCGGCCCGGCCTCGGAAAACGGCGTCCTTTTTTCGGGCATATTCTGCACGGGAGTTCGGGCGGCGGCACGAACGGGAATGGGGCGCGTCCTGGCCTCAAAAAACCTGAAGGCCATAGCCGTCCGGGGACGGGGCGGTGTGAAAGTCGCCCGGCCGGAGGTCTTCGAGGCGAAGATCGAACACTTCATACAGGCCATAAAAGACCATGACGAATTCACCATACGGCGACGCCTTGGAACCACCAAGCTGGTATCGGCCCTCAACGGCCTGGGATGCCTCTCCACCAGGCATTTCCAGCAGGGAACCTTCGAGCATGTCGGTTCAGTCAGCGGAGAGGCCCTTGAGGCACAGGCAAAGATAAAATCACGAGGATGCTTTTCCTGCACCATCCCCTGCAGCCGCGTCTACAAAATAAGCGGGGATTTCGGAACCGTAACGGGGGAAGGCCCTGAATTTGAAGGCCTTGCAGGGTTCTCCTCCCGCATAGGGGGCGCCAGCCTCTCCTTCTCCCTCCGCTGCTGCGACCTGTGCAACAGGCTCGGGCTCGACGTCATATCCACCTCCGAGGTCATTTCCTTCTCCCAGGAACTCTTCCAGAGGGGAATGCTTACCTCATCGGAAGCCGACGGGCTGGATCTCTCATGGGGCAACGAGAAAAGTGCAATGGAACTCATCGGGAAAATTTCCAGGAGGGAAGGCTTCGGCGATCTCCTCGCGGACGGCGTCCGCAGTGCGGCTGAAAAGCTCGGGCGGGGGCAGGAGCTTGCCATGCACGTCAAGGGGCTCGAGATATTCCAGGCAGACCCCAGGGGCATTAAAGCCTACGCCCTGGGGCTCGCAGTAGCAAGCCGCGGCGGAGACCACCTGCGATCCGAGCCGTGGTTCGAGTTCTCGGAGAACGCCGGTGAAGGCCTCCGAAGGTACGGCAACCCCGACTCCGCTTTCAGGCTGAAAACCGGGGGAAAGGGCCGGGTCGTGAAGGATTTCGAGGAACGGTGCGCTCTCACGGATTGCCTCAACGCCTGCAAAAACACCATCGTCAACATGGAGATCCTTGATTTCGAATCATCCGCGGACCTCCTGCGGGATGTGTCGGGACTCGACTTCGATGGCGAAGGCCTGAGGACAGCCGCCGAAAGGATCGTGAACATGGAACGGGTCTACCTCCAGGAGCTTGGAATATCCCGGGCCGACGACACCCTGCCGGAGCGCTTCCGCAAAGAGCCAATGCCTGGGGACAACCTCACCTCCGGGTCGGTGGTCGAGCTTGACACCATGCTGGACGAATATTACGAGGCCCGGGGATGGGACATAGAAACAGGCCTGCCTACTCCGGAAACACTGGAAAGGCTGGGGATACGAACAGCCCGGTAGTTTCATAAAACACAAAACATCCTTCATCCTGAAGTACATCTTCCTCTTCATCGGCAACGGCATGGGAGAGGCCCAGATTCGTGCTGCGGAACTGTACAGCATCGCTCCCGGGATCAGGTAAAAGCTTCAGGTGATTTCCGCAGCCACCATAGACCGGATGCTTTCGGACAGGAAGAAGCGGATGCCGCTGAAGGCCCGTGGGGAAATTAGGGTCACAGGGCCACATAGGGTCTACCATTACAAAAAGTGGCGACACCCAAGGTAAAGCGTTTAAGATGAAAGCAGACGGAGGTGTTGCTCGTGGGGTCGGGTCATCCTGTTTTCCGAAAGATGTCTCGACTCTGATATGCCGCCTCCGTCTTGTCCTATCGCCCTAAGGTGTCGACTGGAATGATGCCGGATCGAAGAGGTCGGTGGCCAAGCACGTAGACGGGACACGTGTGCGGACGAGACCATAGACAAGCGTATATGGGGCGAGGACGCAAGCGTCAGTTAAAACTTGCAAACCGCCCCCGCCTAAAAAACCTCAAGCCGAGCACAAGGCTCGTCCCAACATCTGGGCCTCTTGAACCAAAGACGGCCGCTCCGCCGCCTCGCCCAGCTCATTGAGTCCCGAGCCTACCAGCGTCTTTACCTCGTCAAAACCGACTACGCCGAGGGTTTCCTTCATCTGGGCTATATGAGCGCCGTATTCTTGCGCATCCTCATATCCCTGCGAGACTACCAAAACCGCCTTTTTACCCTTGGGAAGGCTGCTTTTGAAATCGGGCGCCGGTCCCAAAAACGCGAAGAGGCGATCCAGCACGACCTTAAACTGTGAAGCCACGCCATACATGTAAACAGGGGTGCCGAAAACCACGACATCGGCCTCTTCGATCTCTCGATAGAGCTCCTGCATGTCGTCTTCCAAGACGCAGCTGCCCTTCTCCTTGCAGGCGTAGCATGCCTGGCATCCCCTTATCTTCATTTCGTTGGGACGAAGCACCTTCGCCGCGTCATCTCCAGCGGCAATCAACACCTCGCGGACCAAGACCTCAGAGTTGCCATCCTTTCGCGGACTGCAGACGATGCCGATCGCTTTCATATCACAGTGCCTCCTTCAAAATAATTTCTTTAAGCGCATAGACGTTATCCAACCGGGAGGGGCATTTCGTGCGCTATAGTTGCCCGATCAAAAGCTTCACGCTGCAGCAGAGCGTATTTTCGTCGCCGAAAGCCCCCCCTTTGTTATGACCGGCATGCCGTAATACGCCTCGTCGAGGAGCATCGTAAGCGGTATACCGGGTTCTATCTCGCGCAAAAGTGCCACCCCTTGGCGCCCAACCTCCCGAAGACATGCACAACTATATCCCCTCCGGTGACAAAAAGCCCGCTTGCGTGCGATTTGCTCAAGACGGAGAAGGCAAGGTCGGCCCAAGCGGGCCCGCCACACCCGCACCGGCCAATCCCGCAGACCCAACCCATAACGAGCATAGGGGTCAGGCTACAGGGCTTGTTCTGTCGCCCAATCTGTTGCCCAAATAGTGTATATCAAGGCACAAGAGGCTGAATACCCTTAAGGAACCTCTGAACAAGAACTGACCCAGCTTCCAACAGTTGAACCTTGACAGCCGAATCCGTGTTTCACCAGGTCAAGGTCCTTTTCTGGAGGACTTTTTCAGAGATTCCTTAGACCTTCCTATCAGGGATGGAAATGGGATCAGAGCTAAAAGGGATCCTTCAGTAGCAAAGATCCTTCTCTTTCCTGAGAGGGTGGCCCCCTCTCCGGAAGGCCGGCTCAATTCCGCCGGAGAGATGGCTCCGTCAGGATCGGAACAGTGGCTCTTGGAGACCGTAATATCCATGCGGCTTTGGGAAAATCAGCATAAAGCATGGCCGGGAACTCAAAATTCCATAGATTTTGCAGATTTTTAGCATCTCTCCAAATAGCAACTATCGTTATAATATAATGACAAGGAGAACTGGCATCTTGCGGGGGGTGGGGTGAAAGCAATGCCACCTGGCTTCTTCCCTTGAGGCCCGGTCTTCGGCTCCTGGATCGCGCGGCGGAAAGTTGCGGCACAGCAGGAAACCGCGCAAGGCGGCGCTGCTGAAAAAAGGAAAACGCGCGAAAAAGCTGAAAAGAAACGCGACGCAAAGCAGGAGGCGAAAGAGAGCCTTCACGTCCGGGCCGACGAACTGGAGCTTGCAGGGTTAACGAAAAAGGTCATCTACAGAGAGCGTGTTTTTGCCCGGGTTCCGTTTGCCTTCTGCTTCCTTGGAGCCGTCGCCTCCGGGGTGCTGGCGGCATCGATAGAACCCTCCGACCCACAGACGGCGGCCGTGCGTTCGATGCTGGTCTTTCTGATGGTGTTCTTTTTCTTCCTCCTCGTCAATTTTTCGACCCTCTCGATCCGCATCACCTTTAAGGATATCGTCGTCCGCTTCGGCCTTTTCAATTTCCAGGTCGGTTGGGAGGACATGTCCGGCATGGATTCTGTCCGGGAGAGGGACGGGGCCAAAAACCTCTACGGTATCCGCATGAGGACCCTGCCCGGCGGGTACTGGAGGATCATCTACAGTGCCGGGCTGCCTCGGGTGATTTTGAAACTGAAGGAAGGCGCTATCCGAGAGCTGGCCTTTACGACCATGGCCCCCGAGAAGGTGCTTACCGTCGCGGCGGAATGCAAACGGCGGAAAGAGATACAGGCGGCGAAAAAAAACGTACGGTGAGCCATGGAATATTTCAGTACACGCGGGCTCCGAGGGGCACAGGCCTGAGGCTCGGTTCAAGAAGGGAAAGCCCCCCATCCTCATGGGGCACACCGAGGACCAGAACCTCGGACAAAAAGCCGGCGATGTTCTTTGGTTCGAAGTTTACGACGCAGATCACGTAGCGGCCGAGCATCTCATCTTTTGTATAATCTGTTTTCGCCTGGAGGCTCGATTTTTTTACGCCGATTTCGCTCCCGAAGTCGATCTTGACCCGGTACGAAGGCTTTCGCGCCCGGGGGAAGTCCTCCACTTCGATGATCTTCCCCGCACGGATATCGACCTTGTCAAAATCCTCGAAAGCGATCTTTTCGGAAAGGTTTTTCCCGGACATCCTGTCATCTCCCTTTCGGATCCTGATGCCACATCCCGATTAAATCATAGGGGGCGCACCGGGTTTCTTCAAGCGGAAAGCCTTCTGCCCGTCGTTTTGCTATAGTTAGATAACAGTCCGGCCGGAAGGGGTGGTCGTTTTGCTCACCGTCAATATTGGCAGGATCAGACGGGATATCGAAACAATCTGTGCATTCAACGCGACACCGGGGTACGGGTACACGAGGTTTTCCTATTCACGGGAAGACGCCCTGGCACGGGAATACCTGCTTGAAGAGTGTTCGAAACTGGGTCTGTCGGTGACGGTGGACGGTGTCGGCAACATACGGGCACGGCGTGAGGGCGAGGATCCCGGCGCGCCATCGGTCATGGCGGGGTCACACATCGACACGGTGCTGCAGGGGGGAAAATTTGACGGTCTCGCCGGAACGGTCGGGGCTCTGGAGGCGATACGAACCATCGTAGAAGCCGACATCAGGTTGAAACATCCCGTTGAACTGGTCGTCTTCTCCGAGGAGGAGGGATCCAATTTCAGCCTGCCCCTCGCGGGGAGCAAGGCCATGGTCGGCCGCCACGGCCCGGAGGACCTGAAAAAAGCCAAAAGCCCCGGCGGGCGTTCCATGTACGAAGCAGCGAAAAACGCCGGCTACAACCCCGATGATCTTCCGTTCCAGGTACTTCGGCCCGAAGATGTCAAGGCGATGCTTGAGCTTCACATTGAACAAAGCGTGGTGCTGGACTCACAGGGACTACCCGTGGGCATCGTAGAGGCCATCGCCGCCCTCCGGCTTTTTGAAATGGAGATATCGGGGGTGCCGAACCACGCCGGGGCCACGCCGATGAAGCTGAGGAAGGACCCGATGGTTGCAGCGGCCAGGGTCATTGCGAAAATAAGGGATCTCGCCCGGGAAACGCCCTCGGGCACCACCGTCGGAACGGTGGGGCGCATCTTCTGCGAACCGAACGTCTCGAACGTCATCCCCGGCAAGGTCCGGTTTACGCTGGATGCCCGTGATGTGGACGAGCCGAGCCTCGAAGGCTTTGTGCAGGCTGTTCGAAAAACGCTCCAGGAGGAGTCAAAAAGCCAAGGCGTTGTTTCGGAAATGCGGTTTCTGGGCGGTTCCAAAGCGGTTTTTCTCCCGCCGGAAATAACAAGCCTCATCGAAAGCACCGCCAATGAACGGGAAATCCCCTTCATGCGGATGAACAGCGGTGCAGGTCACGACTCATGCCTTCTGGCGACGGTGACTCGGGTGGGGATGATTTTCGTACCGAGCATCGGCGGCCGGAGCCATGTCCCTGAAGAAGACACCAGATACGAGGACCTGGAAAGGGGCTGCAACCTGCTGCTCGGGACGCTGATGAAACTGGCGGAGTAGTGGACAGAAGTGTCAGACCTACACTTTTGACAAATGGTGAAGAGGGGTGAAACCAGAGGCAATACTCTCGTGGTCAGGAGGATCCCCCCATCGGTCACTGGCGTTTCGGCGTTGCTAAGCTCAAAGAGACCGGGGCGCTTTACGGGATGACCGGATCGGGCGTAAACCAGGCCAGCTATAGATTTGAGAACATGATGGGAAGGGACAAGGACCTGGGGGAAAGGCTCAAGAGGCTGACGGGAAACCTGAAATAGTCAAAGACCCCTCTGCTCCACGGTCTTTGCGCTACGACCTTCGGGTCACGGCTCCCGCAAGGAACACCACTCCGGCAAGGACCGAAAAGGCCGCGCCTGCAAGGAAAGCCGAGGGAGCACCGAATGTTTGCCACAGGAAACCGAAGAGGATGTTGGCGGGGAGTGCTCCTATCGATACGGCGAAATGGTGTATCCCGTAGGCCAGCGGGCGCATCTCGGGTTTGACGAAGTCAGACACCAGGGCCCTCCCCAGGCTCTCGGCGACTCCGTAGTAGATGCCATAGAGCCCCATGAGCATCCAGACCGCTGCACCGGCCAGGTCCAGGGCAAAACCCGCGTAGACCACCGCATATAATGCAAAACCCCCGAGATAAAGCCGGGACCTTCCGACCCTGTCCGCCAGTAGTCCTATGGGGTAGGCAGCCAGCACGTAGGTCACGTTGAAGAGCATCCATACCAGTGGGACCTGGGTTTCCGTCAGGCCGAGTTCGCGGGTGCGCATCAGCAGGAAGAGATCGCTTGAATTGGCGATGGTGAAAAGGATCGTCGAAAAGAGGAAAAACCTGAAACGGCTGTTATCGCGGACCACGCCGAACCAGCCCGAGAAAGGCACCCTGTCTCCTGGAGCGATGATGCTGTCTCGCTTCACGAAAGAGGCGACGATCACGCACAGCGCACCTGGAATAATGGTCCAGAGAAAAACCTGCCGCACATCCCCGAAATGCCCCATAAGCAGAAATGCCAGGAGCGGACCAACTACCGCGCCGGTGGTGTCGAGTGCGCGGTGGAGCGAGAACGCGCGACCCAGCATTCCCTGGGGCACGGAACCCGCAATGATCGCGTCCCTCGGGGCGCTTCTCATCCCCTTGCCCACCCGGTCGGTGATCCGCAAGCCCAGAACTCCCCAGAACGACCCTGCGAACGCATGAAAAGGCTTCGCAACAGAGGAGACCGCGTAACCGGCCAGCATGAAACGTCTCGAACGGCCAAACCTCTGGGCAAGAACGCCTCCTATGCCCTTCGTGAACCCCTCCACCGTCTTCGAGGCTCCGTCGATGAGCCCTATGGCGGCAGGAGAAAGCCCCAGCACGGAAGAGAGGAACGCCGGAAGAAGCGGATAAAGTATCTCGCTGGCCGTATCGTTGAGCATACTGACCAGGCCCAGAAGCCATACGGTCCCCGGTACTCTCCCGGGAGTTTTTTCACTCAATGATTCGACCTCCTTATGTATTGCTGCCACCATAACGTCAACTCAACGTCGAGATCATCCGCTATCTCTCCGGCTGCCCAGGATAGACCCCCGGAATCAGCGTAACCGACCAGGACGTTGTGATATTCTGCCGTTCACTGTGAAATCGGCCACCGATCCCGGTTCAAATCGGCCACTTTGGTTGAGAGAGCATCAGGTCTGAACCAGTTTAATCCAAATCTATTTCTCCGGCAATTTAAAAAGTGCAGTTTTTGTTGTCGTTTCAACGCCTTGTCAAGATTGCATCGTTATAAATTCCGGGAACTTAGGCGTCGAACACGGAACATATCCCTGTGTTCGTTGAAAAAGGCACCAGCCCCCCACTTTCATGGATGCTCCGAACAATGCCGATGAGCTTTTTCATAGAAAAGCTGCGCCCTTTACCAGTTATTTCTACAATACCTCGTTCAGTATCTATGGAAAGGAGTGTACCCATAGTGCCTACACTTTTGATGATATGAGAACGCTGCACCCCCGGGAGAGGTATTCTTTCCTCGTCCAGGAATAATTCCTCAAAGGAGGAGGTGCAGCAACATGAAGTATATCGCCTTTGATTCGCACAAGCGATACACCTTCGCTTCAGTGGAAGACCGGGAGAGCGGCGAGGTAACGAGACAAGAGGATAGAACATGAGCGGGGAGCGCTCGCCAATTTCCTTTCAAGGTACGAACCCGGTTGCCCCGTGGCTGTGGAAACGCTCGGCAGCTGGTACTGGATCGTCGAAGAGATCGAGGCGGCCGGGATGGAACCCAGGCTGGTTCACGCACGCAAGGCCAAGATGATGCTCGCCTCATCGAAAAAGACCGACAAACTGGATGCACACGGAATGAACAGGCTTCAGCGGACCGGCACTCTTCCGACCGTCTGGATTCCGGACGGTGAACTTCGCGACAAGCGGGAACTGTTCCGAACACGTATGGTTCTTTCCCGACAATGCGTGAGGGTGAAGAATCGCATTCACTCGACGTTGGGCAAGTATGGCATCCAGATCGAGGGAACAAGCGATGTGTTCAACAAGAAAGGGCGGGTGGCAACGAGGCCCGCTATGTGGGTCATGTCGACCAGTAGCAATGCTCCGACGCTGTCGGCTATCTTCCGGAACCTTTCGAAATCGATGACCCGCGAGCAGGCGCTGCAGCCCGCAACTATCATTCGGGGCTTGTGTTCCCTTGTCGACGCCGTATGAGAAGGCCCGGTAGTACTTTCCGGTGATGCTGACCTTGCTTTCGTGGGAAAGGTGCCCCCGTGGCGCAGGGCCATATAGACGGCCAAGTTGGCGTTGACCCCGGAATGGGGCTGCACGTTGGCGTGGTCCTCCCCGAAAAGTTTCTTTGCCCGCTCTATTGCGAGGCTCTTGATTCCATCGATTACCTCGCAGCCGCTGTGGTACCTCTTTCCAGCATACCCTTCGGCGTACTTGTTGGTCAGGACGGGACCCGGGACCTGCATGATGCAGGTCGGCACGAAGTTCTCTGAGGCTATCAGCTCTATGGTCGAGCTTTCACGGATCATCTCCCTGGCTACCAGTGCGGCTGCTTCGGGATCTGTAGCGGCCAAATGGTACATGCGGCTTCCCCCCTGGGTAATCCCGGATTTTTGCAGGCCCCTGGATCAGGAACTCCTCAGGACCCTGCCCCGCCGTTCCCCCGTCAGGACTCCGTCCTTCAGGGCGAAGACGCCGTTAACCATGACGTGGATGGTGCCTTCGGGGTGCCGGCAGGGGTCCTTGTACGTGCCCTTGTCGATGATCCTTTCGGGGTCGAAGACGGTAATGTCCGCAGCCATGCCGGGCCTGATGAGGCCCCGGTCGTAGAGGCCGATCCTCCGGCATGTCTGGGATGTCATTTTCGTGACGGCTTCCTCGATGGGCATCACTTTTTCGTCCCTGGCGTATTTCCCCAGGAACCTGGCCGTCGAGCCGTAAGCCCGAGGATGGGGTTTGCCCCCGACAATGGCGTCGGAACAGAGCATCATGCAGGGGCTTTTCATGATTTCCTTTATGTCCTCCTCGCAGCCGTAGAACTGGGTCATCGTTACGGCGCCTTCCTCGTCGATGAGCAGGTCACACACGGCGTCGAGGTATTCAGCCATGGTGTTCCAGGGCCACTCGTTTAGGTAAGTTCCCAGAAGACACGACACCCTCCGCATCATCGGCGCCTTGTTCCGGTCATCCGGAGGATCCGTAAGTCCGTTCTGGACGAGTCCGAACGCAAAAACAGATGAAAGTACATTTCCCCCAGACACCTTGCAGAAGCAGGCGCAACCGCTCAGAGGAATGAACGGCTTGTCCGGCCCACTGAAACGGAACGTCTTATCGCTGCTTCGCGTAGATGGTATTATCAGGCCATGACATCCTGGAAAATATAAGGAGGTAGGTATACATGAGAATCCTTGTTCTTTTCTACTCAACATATGGACACGTATATGCCATGGCCGAGGCTGCAGCGGAAGGCGCCCGCGAAATCCCCGACACCTTTGTCGACATCAAGAGAGTTCCTGAAACTCTCCCCCGGGAAGTTCTTCAGAAAATGGGGGCCCTCGAGGCGCAGAAAGCCTTTGCCCACATCCCGGAGGCAACACCCAAGGACCTTGAAAACGCCGATGCCATCCTCTTCGGAACACCGACACGTTTCGGGAACATGGCCGCCCAGATGAAGAATTTTCTGGACGCCACGGGCGGACTCTGGCAAAAGGGGGCCCTCGTCGGCAAAGTCGGAGGCGTATTCACCAGCTCCAGCACCCAGCACGGAGGGCAGGAGTCCACCATTCTGAGTTTCCACATTACCCTGCTGCACCATGGCATGGTCGTAGCCGGTCTCCCGTACGCCTTTGCGGGGCAGACAGACAATAGCGCCATCGTCGGTGGAAGCCCCTACGGTGCCTCCACAATCGCGGGAGGAGCCGGGGAGAGAAAACCCTCCGATACGGACCTTGCGGGAGCGAGGTTCCAGGGCAAATATGTGGCACTCCTCGCATCGGCCCTGACTGAAAAGCGGGACGGAATGCTAAAGGAACTCACCTTGTGAGTTTTTCGAAAAAACCACAGGCGGGGAACCTGCCCCGCCTGTGGGTGATAGAGGGGTCTACACTTTAGACTAAATGGTGAAGATGGGGGGAAACCAGAGGCAGTACTCTCCTGGTCAGGAGGATCTCCCCGTCGGTCACTGGCGTTTCAGCGGAGCGAAGCTGAAAGAGATAGGGGCGCTTTACGGGATAACCGGATCGGGCGTAAACCGGGCCAGCTATAGATTTGAGAACATGATGGAAAGGGGGGACAAGGATCTGGGGGAAAGGCTTAAGAGGCTAGAGGAAAAGCTGAAATAGTCAAAAGTGTAGGTGTGACCCCCCTGCTCCAAAGTGTACGGCCCGACCCCCCTGCTCCTAGGCATCGGGGGTGGCTGGCGCGCTTGGCGCAAATATTTCCTGTTATCTGTTTCCTGTTATCTCTGTTTCCTGTTATCTCTTGACTATGGCAGGTTTAAGAGTTATATTATTACTTAATTTAACTACCTGATGTGCTGATGTGGGAAATTTTGCTTGGGAGGACGAGCAAATGTTTCAAAGCAAACATTTCCTGTATGTATTATGTTGGTGCTTTCTGCTTGCTGTCTTTTTTCCCCTCCCTCTTCCCGTTCATGCTCAAGACACGAACCAAATAACGTCGGAGATGCTTTTCGACGCCTTTTTGTCGGGACTTCACCCTGAATCGATGGAAATGATTCTGGATGCAGCTCCTGACGAAAACGGCCGAGTGCCCCGCATCTACCTGGATCTTGAAGGCTGCCACGTGGGACACGTCCGCATCGAAAGACTCCAGGTCGATGCCATGGACGTAGCCTTCACACATCCTTCGACCTGGGCTGAAACAGGGCCAGGCGTGGAACTTGCGCTGCTCGTCCGGACAAAAGCCTGGGTTTGCGAGGACGACGTGGATGCTGCTTTGCGTTCCGGCATTTTCGGCGGCGTTGAAAAAAGCTGGCAAGACGTGCGGCTGAGGTTTCGAGACGGGGGTGTCTACGTCAAGGGGTACAAGAAGGTTCTCTTCCTGAACATTTTTTTCGAACTGCAAGGCCGGTTCGACATCCGCAATGGACGGGAATTATGGCTTACCGACTACTCCATGCGGATCAACAATGTTAATGCCCCGGAAGGGTTGACGGAAAGAACCGTTTCGCAAATCCAGCCACTCATCGACTTGAGGGCATTTTCTTTCCCCCTCAAACTCAAAAGGGCCATACAGATAAAAGATTACCTGATCCTTGAAAGCCGGACCCCTCCTGAACCTTTTGAGGGGATACACTTCCAATACAAAGGGAGCGAAACCAATTGAGAACCCATAGTGGTCAGGGTCAGGCCTACACGGCCTGTTGCCTAATTAAGTTCCCTTGATTTGTCCAAGCCATTCAGAAGGAATAGGTAACCAGTTTTCGAATACAGACATGACGGATCTGTCTGAGAACGTTTGAAAAAAGAGAACAGATCCTCGAAGGGCTTGGCTTCAAGACTCGGACTGTCACTGCCGGATCCTTTACACCGGCCTGTTCTCCCGGCTTAGCAACACCTGGATGTTCTGTACCGCACAGGTAAGGTATTCCTGAATGCTCATCCTCCATAATCCTCTCCAGCGGGCACGGTCATAGCCGTAACGTTTTCCCCTGGCGGTAGTGCCGCTTTACCGTCCTGCCCATTTTGTTGCTGGTGCATCGGGGGCGAAGCGGGCAGCCCTCGCAGTCCGTCCTCGAAGCAGCATAGTCGATGCTGTCGCG
>Ga0116141_10002789_pt1 | contig 14891 bp, 10 predicted proteins | sample AD_UKC097_MetaG_FD_89744 | JGI IMG/M metagenome (GOLD analysis project Ga0116141, IMG submission 89744) | Active sludge microbial communities of municipal wastewater-treating anaerobic digesters from USA - AD_UKC097_MetaG | ecosystem: Engineered > Bioreactor > Anaerobic > Digestate | place: USA...
AGGGCGAGCGTCGTGAAGTTGCCCTTTGGCAGCCGGTCCCGGACGAGGTCTCGGACTTCGAGCGACCGGCCGGGCTGCTCCAGGACGTACACGCCGCCGCCGGCAATGTCGCCGTAGTCGTAGAAGTAGCCCAGGTACTCGTGGAGCATTTGGCAGATGAACCGTCGGCGCTTCATGAAGGCGATCCGCTTGCCGGCGAGCAGGGGGTTCTTCAGGGCGACGTCGCGAGCGACTGCCCGGGCCTGATGATAGAGTGTCAGCCGCCTCGGCTCGTCGAGCTGATTGACATCGGCGAGGGACGCCCCGAGCGATTCCAGTTCGATCCTGTCCTTTGTGAGATCGGGTGGCTCGGGCAGGGCATTCAGGCTGTCGAGCAGAGCCGTGGTCCGCCGATAGATGGCCTCAATCGTCTGCGGATCGGCGGGCGAGCGGCCCAGTCTGTGCTCCTGGGCGGCCCAATCCGCCTGGATGAGCCGGTCGAATTCGTCGCTCGTCACGCCCCGCGCGGACGGCAGAAGCGAGCAAAGAGCCAGAAGAGTACCCAAAGCACACACGTGGCGGGTCGTCGATGCCATGCGATTACCTTGTCCAACAGCCTGTCTACACGGGACCACCTGTTCCTCAGATTACCCCATCCGGGGCGCGAAAACAAGGGATGTGTTCCTGCCGCCTTGATGCCGGCGGCTTGGGCCGGTACAATCGCCCCCGGAACGATTCAGCGAAAGGAGAATGGTACATGAAAGCTCAATCCCTTGTCGTCAGCCTCTTCTCGACCGCGGTCCTTGTGGCGATTCCGTCAGCCCTTATCGCCGAGGTTTCGGGTGAGCTCAAGGCCGGCGCCGCCCGGATCGACATCACGCCGGAGAAGCCGGTCCAGATGTCCGGCTACGGCAGCCGCAAGGACCTGTCCACGAGCGTCCACGATCCACTGTCCGCACGCGTGCTGGCATTCGAAGTGGGGGGCAGGCGGCTGGTCCTGGTCTCGACCGATGTCCTGGGCTTCTATGAGGGCACGGACGAGTACCTACGGAATGCCCTGCTCGGCGAGTTCAAGCTGCAGCCCTCGGAGCTGTTCCTGGCCGCCATCCATACACACGCGGGGCCCAGTCTGATGACCGATAAGGAACGAGGCCACCCGAACAACGTGGAGTACACGCAAATCCTCAAGGGCAAGCTGATCGAAGTCGTCCGGCAGGCGCTCGGCGGGATGCAGCGGGTCGAGATTGCCCTGGGCGTCGGCGCTTGCCCGGTCGGGGCGAATCGCCGCGAGCTGCGGGTCGGCAATGACGGCAAGACCTCGATCGTGCTTGGACGCAACCCCTGCGGAACGACGGACAAAGAGGTCCTGGTGATGAAGGTCGCCAAGGCGGACGGCGCGCCTGTAGCTGTGGCATTCGACTACGCGACGCACGGGACCTCGCTCGGGCCGGGCAACTACGCGATCAGTGGGGATGTACCGGGTCTGGCCGAGCAATTCGTCGAGAGGATTCTCGGCGCCGAGACGGTTGCCCCGGCGTTCATCGGGGCCTCCGGGGACATCGACCCGTGGTTCCGCGTCCTGGCGGCGTTCAACGAGGAGCCCGGCTGGATTCCCGAGCCGGTCCTGCTCGGCACGTTCCTGGGCGAGGAGGTTGTGCACGTCTGTCGTGCGACCGGCGCGACAACGCCGGTCGACAGAATCGCCACAGATCTCGTGACGCTCCAGCTTCCCACCAAGTCGGCGAGCATCACTTCCGCGGACAGCGAGCCCTGGACCAAGCCATTCGTGGTGTCTGTAGCCCGGCTTGGGGATGTGGCGTTTGTCGGACTCGGCGGCGAGGTCCTCACGGAGATCGGGATGGCGATCAAAGCGGGCTCTCCGTGCCGGCACACGTTCGTCATCACTCACTGCAACGGCGCCGCCGGGTACCTGGTCCCGAAAGAACTCCACGTCCAGGAGGGTTATGAGGTCCGGACCAGTCGCTTCGCCCCGCAGGCGGCCGATATCGTCATCCGCGAGTCGATTCGCCTGCTGCATGATCTGTGACCGGCGGCCGCGGCTTTGGCCCTCGCGATCTCGACCTCCGGCATGCAACCGGCATCGGCGATTCGTCCGGTCAGTTGCTCGCACTTGCGCGAGAAGCCCACTTCGTACTTCGAACTTCACACATCGAGCTCAACAGGATATGATGTGCCCGTTGATTGCTGTGGTGGCTGTAATGTGGCTTTTGGGAGGCACTTGGAGATGGGCCCAGGTTCTGATGTACTCGTCAGGCCGTTACGCGGGATTATCCCGCCCATGATCACGCCGCTGTTGGATCGGGACACGCTCGATGTCTCCGGTCTGGAGCGGCTGATCGAGCACATCCTGGCGGGCGGCGTTCATGGATTGTTCATCCTGGGCACGACGGGCGAGGCCGCCAGTCTGAGCCACCGGCTCCGCCACGAGCTTATCGAGCGGGTCTGCTCCCAGGTGAATCGGCGAGTGCCGGTCCTGGTGGGAATCACGGACACGTCGTTTGTCGAATCGGTCAACGTCGCGCAGAAGGCCGCACAAGCCGGCGCCCAGGGACTGGTCCTGGCGCCGCCATACTACTTCCCCGCGGGCCAGCCCGAGTTGCTCGAGTATCTCAGGCACCTTGCCCCGGAATTGTCTTTGCCGCTATTCCTGTACAACATGCCGAACCGCCCGAGTCCCGGGTTCGATCCGAACACGGTCGAGGCGGCGGCGGACATCCCGGGCATCGTCGGACTCAAGGATAGCTCGGCCAACATGCTGTACTTCCATCAACTGCTGTCCAGGCTCGAAGGCCGGCCGGATTTCACCTTGCTCATCGGTCCGGAACAACTCCTCGCCGAGACCATCCTGCTGGGAGGCCACGGCGGAGTCAGCGGCGGGGCCAACCTGTTGCCCCGGCTGTACGTGGACTTGTACGAGGCGGCCTGCGCAAAGGACCTCACTCGCGTCGAGTTGCTGCACAAGACGGTAATGCGGGTCAATTCGACGATCTACAACGTTGGGCAGTTTCCGTCGAGCTTCATCAAGGGGCTCAAGTGCGCCCTGTTTCTGCTGGGGGTTTGCAGCGATTTCCTCGCCGAACCGTTCCACCGGTTCCGAGAGCCCCAGCGGGACACGGTGCACAAGCACATGGTGGAGCTGGGCCTGTTCAACAGCGAATCGAACTTGATGCGATGAGGTGACGGAGCATGGAGGCCGGATTGAGCGCAATCGACATGGCAATCCTCGGCGCATACTGCGCAGTAGTCGTCGGGATGGGCATCTACTACACCCGCAAGTGCCGTACGGCGGAGGAATTCATGGTGGCCGGGCGATCCATCCCGGCCTGGGCGGCGGGATTGGCCATCATGAGCACCTACACCAGCAGCATCTCCTACATCGCCACGCCGGGCAAGGCGTACGACACGAACTGGCATCCCATCATCTTCTCCCTGGCGATCTTCCCGGTGGCCTGGCTCGCCTGTCGATACGCCGTGCCGTACTACCGGCGGATGAGGCTGGTGTCCGTCTATGAGTTCCTCGAAGAGCGAATTGGGGCCTGGGGGCGGGTGTACGCCGCTCTGTCGTTTCTGCTCTATATCGTGGGCCGGACGGCGGTCATCCTATATCTTGTGAGCCTTCTCCTGAACCAGTTCCTCGATTGGCGGATCGAGGTAATCATCGTTGTCATCGGCGTGGTCACGATCGTCTACACGCTGCTGGGCGGCATGGAGGCCGTGATCTGGACCGATGTCATCCAGTCCATCATCATGATCGGCGGGCTCCTATTCTGCGTCGTGAGCCTGTCGTGGCGGGTCTGGACGGGCCCCGAGCCCCTGATTCAGACAGCCATCGACGCTCACAAGTTCAGCTTCGGCAGTTGGGACCTGTCGCTATCGTCGCGGACCATCTGGGTGATGATTATCTACGGCGTCACGGAGAATCTCCGCAATCTCCTGGCCGATCAGAACTTCGTCCAGAAGTACTCCTCCGTGCCGAGCGAGCGCGAGGCCCGGCGTTCCATCTGGGTGGCGATGCTGATCTACATTCCCATGACGGTGATCTTCCTGTACATCGGGACGGCCTTGTTCGCGTTCTACTCGACGGGCCAGGCCGGCTCGGCCGTGACCAAGGGCGACGAGGCCTTTCCCTATTTCATCGCGACACAGCTTCCGGTGGGACTCAAGGGCCTCATCCTGGCGGCAGTTCTCGCGGCCGCAATGAGCACGGTAGACTCGGCCCTGAACTGCTCGGCGACCGTCCTGCTTGTGGACTTCTATAAACGCTATATCAATCCGCAGGTGAGCGATCGGGCGAGCCTGTGGTGTCTGCGGGTGACGACGGTCGTTTGGGGGCTGCTGGGGACGGGCTTCGCGCTCCTGATGATCCGGGCCCAGAGTGCCCTGGACAAGTGGTGGCAGATCTCGGGCATCTTCGGCGGGGGAATCCTGGGGTTGTTCCTCCTGAGTCTGCTCCGCATCCGCCTCTCGTGGCGACGGGGCCTGATCGCGATTGCCGTGAGTGTCGCGGTCATCAGTTGGGGCACCTTCGCACGAGATCTGTCCGCCCGCTGGCAATGGGCGGAGGCTCGCTTCGAGCCGATCATCATCGGCGCCATCGGGACCGCCGCCCTCATGATTGCCGCACTGCTCCTCGGTTGGCGCAAGCGGGGCGCGCCGGATGCGGCTCGGGAGTGATCCCGTCCCGCAGCCACAGCGATTCCAGCAGAGAGCCACGATGCACGAGAAGAACCCGACATCATCGGCGCGACCGCTTCGTCCGGCCGTTTTCCTCGACCGGGATGGGACCCTCATTGAAGACCACGGGAGTCTGGCCCAACCGTCCGACGTGGTGTTCTACCCCGATACGGCCGCCGCCCTGAAGCGTCTCGGGGATCGATTCCTGCTGTTCATCGTGACGCACCAGCCGTGGGTGGCCCGGCGCGTGATTACGATGGACGACGTGAACAGGGTAAATGCCTGGGTCCTCGCGTTCCTCGCCCAACACGGCGTCGTCGTCACCGAGGTGTACGTGTGCCCCCACGAGCGGACGGATAACTGCCGCTGTATCAAGCCCCGCCCGTACTTCCTCCACGAAGCCGCCAAGAGATACGCCGTGGATTTGGAGCGGTCATTCACAGTCGGAGACCATCCGCACGACGTGGAGTTCGCGCGATCCGTTGGTGCTCGAGGTGTCTATGTCCGAACCGGCCACGGCCAGAAGCACGTGGGCGATCTGTCGGCGGACGAGGTCGTCGTGTCCGGCATTGGCGAGGCGGCCGATTGGATTCTCCGCCATTCGTAGAGTCTGTCAGGAGATTCTCAGAACCGCCGCCCCCTGGGTCTTCCCTTGCTTGACCAGCAGCAAGGCTTCGTTGGCCTGCTCCAGGGCGAATTCCTGCACCTGCGGCCGGATCGGGACCTGGGCCGCCAGCGGCAGGAACTCGCGGGCATCCTGCCGTGTAACGTTCGCCACCGTCTTGATCTCCTTCTCTCGCCACAGATGAGTGGGGTAGTCGAGGCGCAATAAGGAGTCTTGGTCTCGCGACTCCTTGCGGATCGCGTTGATGACTAATCGCCCGCCCGGACCGAGGACACGCATCGCCTCGACGATCGGGGTCCAGGCCGGCGTAGTGTCGATCGCGGCGTCGAGCGTTGCTGGCGGCGTTTCGCCCGTCGCGCCGACCCAGTCGGCCCCGAGTTCCCTCGCCAATGCCTGATGCTGGGCCTGGCCGGGCCTGGTGAAGACGAACAGCTTGGCGGCGGGGAACTGGTGTCTGGCCACCTGGATGAGGACATGAGCGGACGCGCCGAATCCAAAGAAGCCCAGTGTCTGGCCGTCCTGGAGGTTCGTCAGCCGCAGCGCCCGATAGCCGACAACACCGGCGCAGAGCAGCGGTGCGGCCTGGACGTCACTGTACTGCTCCGGGATCGGATAGGCCGACTCTTCAGGGACGACGCAGTATTCGGCATACCCGCCGTCGGCGTCGCAGCCCGTGCCGCGAAACTGCGCGCAGAGGTTCTCGTTGCCGACCCGACAGAGGGAGCAGACGCCGCAGGCGGAGTATATCCACGCGATCCCGACGCGCTGACCGCAGGTGAGCCGTGAAGTGCCCGCGCCCAAGGCGTCCACCCGACCGACGATCTCGTGGCCCGGAATGACAGGCAGCCTGGCCTCGAGCCGGCCTTCGATCTCATCCAGCTCGGTGTGGCAAACTCCGCAGGCGGTCACGCGGATACGTATTTCGCCGGCCCGAGGTTGCGGAGTGGGGACTTCCATCCGTTCCAGAGGGTGGTTCTCTATGGGACCAGTTCGGGCAAGCACCATCGCCTTCATGGAACAGGGCTCCTTTGGCTCTCCGGCATCGGGGGTGGACGAAATGAGAGTGCTGGGACTCGAACCCAGGACCTACGCATTAAAAGTGCGTTGCTCTACCGACTGAGCTACACTCCCAATTTGTTGCTATAGCAACACTTACGGCGATCTGAACGGACGTGAGCACGGACGCCCCAGCAGACTGCCCATTACCTTACAGCCGTGAGGGCGACTTTGCAAGCAAATCCGGGTGCGGATGCATCACTTTCCCGCTCAGACCACCGGCTCGACGCCGTACATCTGGCAGAACCGCCGCAAGTCCTTGGCGTGGTCGCCGTAGACCATGATGAGGTGGTGGCCTTTGAGCTCGGCGACGTCTTCCAGTTCGTTGATGGTCGTCTCGGCGTTGGTCCGGCAGCCGCCGGTCTGTGGCACGGGCGGGCACCCGATGAGTCGGCCGGAGTAGACGAGCATCTGTGGTGTCTCGGCGTCTGATTTCACGGACAGGTACTTGGCAATGGTCACTTCCTGTCCCGGCGAGAAGAGCACTCGCGGCACGCAGCCCCAGCCCGCCTCCGCGTGGCTCATCAGCACATAGGGCTCGGCCGGACCGTCTGCGCCCTTCATTTTCCTCGCGCTCGTGCAGTGGGCACAGAAGTAGTGGTTGCTTTCGGTCTCGACGGTCGGGTTGTGCTGGAAGCCCGGTTTGTCGAAGAGATATTGCACAAGCATCATGGTCAGCGTCGCGTCGAGATCTGATTCACAGCCGGCTGGGATGCCTCCGTCCCGCAGGTCCATGAATCCCATGCACGGCGGGACATGCTGATGCGGGTGCTGGAGCCCCGGCAGGCAGTCCATCATCACGGCGTCCGCCTTTGCGTCGGCGACGACCCGCTTCAGAGCGACCGTCGCTCTTGCGGCGTCAAAGATATCCTCGTCGCGGGGCTGGAAGACCTGCCTGGCGTCGCTCTTGTACCGGGCCGCCAATGCCTTGACTTCGTCCGTCGCGCCGGTCTGCTTGAAGACCTCGATGAACCCTGTGTTGGCCACGGTCTGCACGCCCGTCCCGAGGTGGGGCACGGTCCGATCCGTGCCGGCTGCCCGGGCGATGTTCAGAATGCGGCTCTGCTTCATCCAGGACGCGGCCCGTACCATGCGCATGCCGCGTTCCACGGCCTCGAAGTTGTCGAGCGAGTTGATCATATAGACGCCGGGCCGGGTGTGCAGTTCGCGAACGTGCCCGACCAGGAGCACGCCCAGGGTCGCGAGTACAACGGTCGGCAGCTTCGTCTCCTCGACGATCCGCACGATGTGCGGCCAGTGTCCTTTCTTGAACGGCACGAGGAACAGTGCATCCGGCGGCTCGGCCTTTACCTCGTTGATGAATCGTGTCACGCTGTCGCTTTCATCCAGGTGTTGCTGGTCGGTGAGGACGCGGATACCCAAGGAAGCCTCCATCGCCTGGAGCTTGCCGACGTACTGCAACTGCCGGCCCTCGGCGTCGAAGCTGGAGCCGGGCCAGCTATAGTAGCCCGCCTTGCGGAGAATGTCCGTGGGTGGATAGACGAACGCTGTCCGGACTACGGCGGGTTTCTTCGCTTGCCCGGCCGGCTGCGCCACGGCGAGTCCGCCCAGCCATCGCTGGGAACTCGTCGAGAGAAAGGCCGCAGTCCCGCCGGCTACCTGGAGAAACGTGCGTCTGGGGAGTCTGTTGCTTCCGAAGGTGCGCGTTGAGTTCATCATGGCCCCTTTCTAGTCAGAGTACGACAGTTGTCCTTGCCGCTGCATGGACCTATAGGATACCGGCTCTGTCGCTGCCAGGGAAGGCCGAAACGCGAATGTGGGCAATGAAGAGGTGGCCGAAGAAGTGGTCATAGCGTCGGCTGACGGAAACGAAAACGACGTGAGTGAGAGGAACCGGAGGGGAGCGATTCTGTGTGCTCTTTGGTTTTCTCTCGGGTATGATTGATCCGCTGGCGGTTCTGGGCCGTACTATGCTTGCTTAAGCCGTAACGGAATCGGTGTCTTGGAAGGTGGTCTTTGATGATGGAACGCCGAGAATTCTTGAAGACTGGAACTATCATCGCCGGGGCGGTGGCGACAGGGGGGCTTGCGGAAGGCACCGCGAGCGGGGCTCAGGCACAGTGTGATTGCGTGAACGCGCCGAAGCTGCCTCGGCGGGCTTATGGCGATACCGGCGAGCGGTTGTCTGTCATCGGATTCGGAGGGATCGTCGTCAGTGGCGCCGAGCAGGAACACGCCAATCGCGTCGTGGCCGAAGCGGTGGAAAAGGGGGTGAATTACTTCGACGTGGCGCCCACCTATGGCGACGCCGAGATCAAGCTGGGTCCAGCGCTGGAGCCGTATCGCAAGGACGCATTCTTAGCCTGCAAGACGACCCAGCGAACGAAGGAAGGGGCGGCCGCCGAGCTGGCCGAATCGCTCCGGCGACTGCGGACCGACCATCTCGATCTCTACCAGCTTCATGCGATCACCGACGTGCAGAAGGATGTCGATGCCGCCTTCAGTTCCGGCGGGGCGATGGAGGTCTTCCTGGAGGCGAAGAAACAGGGGCAGGTTCGCTATCTGGGCTTCTCCGCCCACTCCGAGGAAGCAGCGCTGGCTGCGATGGAGCGGTACGACTTCGACTCGATCCTGTTTCCCATCAACTTCGCCGCGTTCTACAAGGGCGACTTCGGCCCGCGCGTGATCGAGGCGGCCAAGGCGAAGGGCGTCGCGAGACTCGCCCTGAAGGCGATGGCGAAGGAAAGGTGGCCCCAGGACGATCCGCAGCGGCAGCAGTACCCCAAGTGTTGGTATCGGCCCCTGACGGACCGTACCGAGGCCAAGCTGGGGTTGTACTTCACGCTGAGTCAGCAGGTCACCGCCGCGATCCCGCCGGGCGACGAATCACTGTTTCGTCTGGCCGTGGATCTCGCGATGGGCTTTCGCCCGGTTTCACAAAGGGAAAAGGAGACCCTCCGGCTGATGGCGCAGTCGCTCAATCCCGTCTTCGAGCGTCCTGCATAGACGAGCAGCTTGTCCGCGCGTCCGAGTCGCCGGGATCAATCATTCTTGCCGAGCAGTTCCCGAAGTTGCTGGGCCTGGCCCGGCTTCATATGGTAGCTGTGTTCGGTGTCGGGGAAGCGACCGGCCCTGACTTCCTCGCCGTACTTGCGGAACGCTTCAACGGCTTGTGGGCCGAGTTCACCAAAAGCCTTGGCGAACTTCGGTGAACTCTCCAGCGAGAGCCCGAGGATGTCCGGGGCCACGAGAATCTGCCCGTCGCAGCCCGGTCCCGAGCCGCAACTGATGACCGGCATGGCCGATCGTTCGGTGATGGCCTGGGCGACCTCTGCGGCCGTTCCTTCGATCAGCAGGGCGCTGGCGCCCGCCTGGACCATCTGCTCAGCCAGCCGGACGAGGTCGATTGCCGTATCGGCCGTCGTTGCCTCCGCGCGGAACCGGCCGACCGTCCTGATCCATTGGGGGAGAATCCCGATGTGTGCCATGACCGGAATGCCCGCGTCGCTGACCGCGCGGACCGTGTCCAGATACGCACCGGTGACCTCGAACTTCACCATCTGCGCGCCCGCCTCCACGAGGAAGCGTCCGGCGTTGCGGATCGCATCGGCCATGCTGGTCTGGTAAGATAGGAAGGGCATGTCCGCTACGAGATAGATGTCTGGGGCGGCTCGGCGAACTGCGGCAGTGATCGTCACCATGAAATCGAGTGGCACGGGGAGAGTGCAGTCGTGCCCGAGGACCAACTGGGCGGCTGAATCACCCACCAGGATCACATCGACCTGTGCCTGCGCGGCAAGGCGCGCGGTTGTGTAGTCGTAGCAACTGACGGCGACAATCTGGCGGTGTTCCCGTTTGGCTTTCAGCAAATCCGCAATCGTGACGCGGTTTTCCATCGTCGGCGATTCCACAAAGAATTAACAGGTTCTTGGTTATCACCAAGGAACAAAACCCAACCTCGCTCGTAAAATTGAATGGTTAAGGGTCTAAAATACGCCCATTCTGAGAGCGAGCCGCGAAATATTTGATAATTTCATAATTTAACCCTTGAATTCCCTCAGGGAAAGCGTAATTTCTGCTGTGTCTTCGGTTTTTGCTAAAGATTCTGCCTCGCTCCACACGATCTAAATGGTGGAAAGCGCAGGGCTTAGCCCGAGGCGATCCGAAGGCCAACAAATAGCTTTTCATCACCCTCCTCCGAAGCCAGATTCTTTTGGGAATCTGGCTTTTTTGAGCCGTGCATGTTAGATTGGGCAACCTACGCAAAGGCGATTGTATCTCCCGGTTCAGTCATGTCAAGCTGCGGGTCTTGGCGCGAGGATTCCGCTGTGTAACTGGTCGAACGATTGTCACGGGATACGAACTACTGTACGATGCTCGCGGCCCGCGCCGTGTGGAGCGGCCGTGATGAAGGTGAACCGTTTGGGAGGACGCAGATGGTTCCGCAGGTGATGTTGTCGGAGCAGGGCCCCAGGGTGTCTCGGGTAGTCCACGGGCTCTGGCGTCTGGCCGACTGGGACAGGGACACGAAGGGGATTGTCGAACTGATCGGCGCCTGTATGGGGCAGGGGATCACGACGTTCGATCATGCCGATATCTATGGGGGGTACACGTGCGAGAGTCTTTTCGGGGCGGCGCTGGCGGAATCCGGCATGGAGCGTTCCGCGATCCAGTTGGTTACGAAGTGCGGCATCAAGCTGGTTTCCGAGAGACGGCCGGGGCACAGGGTCAAATCGTATGACACGAGCCGCTCGCACATCGTCGCGTCGGTCGACAATTCGCTCCGGTGCCTGCGAACCGAGTACATCGACCTGTTGCTTATCCATCGGCCCAATCCGCTGATGGATCCGCGGGAGGTCGATGATGCCTTCGGGAGTCTGAAGGAATCGGGCAAGGTTCGGCATTTCGGCGTCTCGAACTTCCTGCCGGCCCAGTTCGAGACGCTTGCCTCGAAGCTGCATGTCCCCCTGGTCACGAACCAGATCGAGTACTCCGTCATGAACCTCACCGCCCATGCGGACGGAACGATCGATCAATGCCAGAAGCTCGACATCCGGCCGATGGCGTGGTCACCGCTCGGCGGAGGCCGCCTGTTCACGGAGGGCTCCAGACAGGCTCTTCGTCTCCGCAAGACGCTTGGCCGGATCGGGCGGGAGGTGGGCGGGGCATCGGTCGAGCAGGTTGCCATCGCGTGGGTGCTCAAGCATCCGGTGCAATTCGTGCCGGTCCTGGGCACGGGTAACGTGAAGCGCATTCACAGCGCCGTGGAGGCGCTCGGCATCGATCTTTCGGCGGACCAGTGGTTTGAGATCCGCCGGGCTTCCACCGGGCAGGACATTGCGTAGCCAGCGACGCCTGCCGAGGGAGGGCTGCGCCGCTTCGCGATCCCGTTGGCCGAGGTGGCGGAGCAGGCTAACGGGCCAGTTGGGTCTCGTAGAGCGCCTGGTACACGGGGCAGGTCCGAATCAGCTCCTCATGCCTGCCTTGGGCGATGATCTTCCCATCATGCATCACCACGATCACGTCGGCCGCGACCACCGTGCTGAAGCGGTGGGCGATGATGAAGGTCGTGCGGCCGCGCATGATCTCCTGAATCGCCTCGTGGATCTTGGCCTCGCTTTCGGCGTCGATCTGGCTGGTGGCCTCATCGAAGATCAGGATGGCGGGGTTCTTCAAGATCGCGCGGGCGATGATGATCCGCTGAAGCTGCCCGCCGCTGAGACCGGCGTTGTGCTCGCCGATGACGGTGTCATACCCCTGCGGCATCTGGCTGATGAATTCGTGTGCAAACGCTCGCTTGGCGGCGGCAACGATCTCGTCCTTCGTCGCGCCCTGCTTGCCATAGCCGATGTTGACGCCGATCGTGTCGTTGAACGTGAGAATATCCTGCGTCACCATGCCGATTTGTTCCCGCAGGCTCTTGAGCGTTACATCGTGGATGTTCTGGCCGTCGATGAGGATCTCGCCAGCGTCGGGGTCGAACAGACGCGGAATCAGGTTGACCAGTGTGGTTTTGCCCGCGCCGTTCGGGCCGACGATGGCCACGTTCAGGCCGGCCCGGATGGACAGACTGATGTCTCTCAGCGTCGGCCGCTCATTCTTGGGATAGCTGAACGACACGCTGTGGAATTCCACGTCGCCTCTGGCCGGCGGCAGGACGATCGCGTCGGGCTTCTGCTTCTCCGCGGGCTGATCGAGCACGGCGAACACGCGTTCGGATGCGGCGTTGGCTTGCTGCATGCGGTTCCAGATATCGCTGGTCTTGCGGACTGCCTCGGCCGACGCCCCGAGCAGCGCGAGCAGCGCCAGGAACTCCGAGCCGTCCACTTTGTTGCCCGCGACCCAGGCCATGCCCAGAATGATGGCGCCGGCGCCGGCCAGCATGCCCAAGATCTCCAGGACCGGCTGCGACGCCGCATCGACCTTGGACATCCGCAGCAACTGCGTGAGCAGACGATGGTTGATCCCCCGGAACGCTTCCTGCTCGTAGGCGTGCTGGTTGTAGATCTTCACGACACGCAGACCCGCGACCACCTCCTGCAGCTTGGCGAGCATCTGGGAGCTGGCCACCAGCGAGCGCCGCGTGGCCTTCTTCATTCTGGAGCCGAAGGTGCCCAGCAGAACGACCACGAAGGGGGCCCCGCCGAGGAAGACCAGGGTCAACTGCCAGTTGAGCCACAGCGCGGCGCCCATCATGAACAGGGCGTTCATCGGCTCTCGCAGCGCCTTGCCCAGCAGCACCTGGATGCCGATGCCCATGATCGTCGTATCCCGAACGATTCGGCTGATCGTGTCGCTCGGGCGTTCTCCCGCAAAGGCGGCCATCGGCATCTGCATCATGTGGGCAAAAACGTCCTCACGCAGATTGTTGACCGCGACCTGCACGATCTTCTGGCCGAGGTAGTCCTGCCAGAACTTGGCGAAGCACCGGATGAGCATGATTCCGGTCACCAGCCCCATGATGGCAATCACGGCGGCGGTCTTGCTTCGCGGCGTCTGCTCGCGGGGCAGGAAACCGACGGCCCAGACGGCTGTGTCCACGGCGACGAACTGCATCCGCCGCTTCAGTCGCGCGAAGGGACTCCATTTGAGATCTGCGACGGCCGCTTCGTTCAGCGGCGTGGCCAGTTGCAGCGTCCTGTCGACCAGCGTGGTTCCCTCGACCCGCTTGACCCTGACCGGCAGAACCGTTCCTTCGGGAGAGACCATCGTTCGCAGGAGGGAGGCGCACGAGACTTCACGACCGGTGTGCGCGGACGCCTCGTCGTTCACATCGACGATCCGATCCTGAGGCTTGAACCCGGCTTGTTCAGCCAAGCTGTCCTTCCGCACCCGGGTGACCTGCAGATAGACGGCCGCCGGGGTCCCGGGCTCGGCGCTTGCGACGGTCGTCTCCGGGACGCGGAGTTCCAGGCCGTAATAGACATCGCTGACCTTGCGGTCCACCCAACTGGGCAGCCCTTCATTGCCGACCATGACCGTCAGCAGGGGGATGATCGTCATGAAGCTGGCGGAAAGCATTACGGCGATCATCATCGCGCTGACCACGACGACGACTACGCGGGGCCATTGTGGCCAGATGTATTGAAAGACGCGCCTGAATTCTCTCATGTAGGTCAAATCCCCTGGATCTGCACGCGGCGTTCGATCTCGCCGTCTCGGCACTGCAACCTTCAGCCCAATCGGCGGCCGGCGACATGGAGGCGAAGGCTCCGGGCCCCGAATGGCCCGCGCACACTAACAGACTTGCTCCCTGGGGTCAAGCGTAAACAGAGCATCGGACCTGCCCGATGGATCACAGGAGGGGGTGAACTCGCGCGTGGCGAGCTTGGCACCCGCGGCAAGGGCGCGACGAGGACTCAGTACCGTTTGCGGAAACGGGCCGTGGGGATATTCATCAGCTTGCGGTACTTGGCCACGGTCCGCCGGGCGAGGTTGGGGATTCCCGCCTCCGCCAGCTTCTCCTTGATCTGGTCGTCGTTGAGGGGGTTGCTCTTGTCCTCTTCGTCGATGATCTGCTGGAGTTTGACGCGGATGGCCTCCCAGCTATGGGCCTGTCCGCTCGTGTCCTCCGTGCCTCCGCTGAAGAACTTCCGCAAAGGCAAAATGCCCCAGGCGCACTGGAGATACTTGCCGGAAACGGCCCGCGAGACGGTGGCCAGATGGACCCCCACCTCGTCGGCGATCCTCGACATGGGCAGGGGCCGCAGGCTCAAGGGACCTTGCTCGAAGAAGTCCTTCTGGTGTCGGACGATCGCCTTGGCGACCTTGAGCAGGGTGCTCTTTCGCTGCTCGATCGCCTCGATGATCCAGTGGGCCGAGCGGATGTTGTTCATCAGGAATCTCCGAGTGCTGTCACTGACGTGGCTGTCCTCGGCCATCCGGGTGTAGTAGGGGCTCAATCGCAAGCTGGGCAGGCTGTCATCGGCGAGCCGGACCAGGAAGCCCTCCTCGCCGTCCTTGGGTTCGACGATCACGTCGGGGGTGATCGGAATGCTCTCGTTGCGCCCGACCTGCAAACCCGGCGAGATGTCCAGCTTCCGGAGCCGCTCGATGGCGAGATTGAGCCGCTCGA
>Ga0116141_10002793_pt1 | contig 14878 bp, 11 predicted proteins | sample AD_UKC097_MetaG_FD_89744 | JGI IMG/M metagenome (GOLD analysis project Ga0116141, IMG submission 89744) | Active sludge microbial communities of municipal wastewater-treating anaerobic digesters from USA - AD_UKC097_MetaG | ecosystem: Engineered > Bioreactor > Anaerobic > Digestate | place: USA...
CGGGATCGTGAAGAGCCACAACGGCTACATCATGTGTTACAGCGAAATTGGGTCAGGCACCACCTTCAAGATTTATCTTCCGGCTGTTATGGCTGCCGCCGAGCAGGTTGAAGAGAAGAAAGAAGCGCCGCTTCGCGGCGGGACGGAGACCATTTTGCTGGTGGACGACGAGGAATCCATTCGCACGGCGGGCGAGGCGATTCTTTCCCGGTTCGGATACCGGGTACTAACCGCGGCGAACGGGGAGACAGCGCTGGAGATCTATCGCGGGAACCGCGAGCGGATCGATCTGATCATCCTCGATCTGAGCATGCCGGGCATGGGAGGCAGAAAGTGTCTGGAGAAAATTCTGGAGTTCGATCCGGAAGCAAAAGTGCTTATCGCCAGCGGTTATTCGGCGACCGGGCCGATACGGGAAACGATGGATGCCGGGGCCAGGGGATTTATCAGTAAGCCTTACCATATGCGAAACATCCTCAACACGGTTCGAAATATACTCGAACAGGAATAAAGCGTTTTTTTCTTAGACCGGTGCATTGGATCGTTTCATTGCTTGATATCCGCATGATAACTCTGAAGGGATTTGATTTTTCCCGCACCTTTTCTCCGCGCAGCGATTCCCTTTGCGGCCGCTAAAGCTGCAGCCGTGGTTGTAATATTCAAAATTTTATACTTGATTGCCGCTTTACGGATATAAGAACTGTCTTCCTTGCTTCGCTTGCCGCTGGGAGTATTGATAATTAAATCGATCTCTCGGTTTTTGATGGCATCCATGATATCCGGCCGACCGTAACCCAGCTTGTGTATCAGCTCGGATTCGATACCCCTGGATTCCAAAAACTGATGGGTTCCTTTTGTAGTCAGGATCTTGAAACCCATTTCCTTGAATAGCCGGATCGGTTCAAGCGAACTGGATTTGTCTTTGTTTGCGATGGTGACCAGAACAGTTCCTTCAATCGGCAGCGAAAGTTTCGTTGCTTCCTGGGATTTAAAGTAAGCCAGGCCGAAAGAATCCGCCAGTCCCAGCACTTCTCCTGTCGATCTCATTTCCGGTCCCAGCACCGGATCCACTTCTGGAAACATGTTAAAAGGAAAAACGGCCTCTTTGACACCGAAATAAGGGATGCTTTTCGATTTCAGGTTCAAATCGGCAAGTTTTTTCCCCAGCATGATCTGAGTGGCAAGCCTTGCCATTGAAACGTTGCAGACCTTGGAAACGATTGGTACGGTACGCGAGGCTCTCGGATTGGCCTCCAAAATATAAACCGTGTCGTTGGCGATGGCATACTGAATATTCATCAGACCGATCACATTGAGTTCAATCGCGATTTTGCGAGTGTATTCATAAATCGTTTCGATGTGCTTTCGAGGAATGCTCACCGGTGGAATCACGCAAGCCGAATCCCCGGAATGCACCCCCGCCATCTCGATGTGCTCCATTACGGCGGGTACGAAAGCATCGGTTCCGTCGGCGATTGCATCGGCTTCGCATTCAATTGCATTTTCCAGGAATTTGTCGATTAAAATCGGACGCTCCGGCGAGACATCAACCGCTTCCCTCATATAATGCTTCAGCATTTCCGCATCTTGCACGATCTCCATGGCCCGACCTCCCAGTACATAAGATGGACGAACCATCAAGGGAAATCCGATTTTCTTCGCGATTTCGAAAGCCTCTTCAAAGGTGCTGGCCATACCCGAATCCGGCTGGGGAATTGCCAGTTTTCGCATCATTTTGTTAAACTGGTCCCGGTCTTCCGCCAGATCGATGGCATCGGGAGAGGTGCCCAGAATTTTTACCCCCGCATCGGCCAGGCTTCTGGCAAGATTCAGCGGCGTCTGGCCGCCGAATTGAACGATTACCCCCTCCGGTTTTTCTTTCTCATAAATGCTCAAAACATCTTCGACGGTCACCGGCTCGAAATAGAGTTTGTCGGATGTATCGTAATCGGTGGAAACCGTTTCCGGATTGCAGTTAACCATGATTGATTCATACCCTGCATCACGGATGGCAAAAGCGGCATGCACACAACAATAATCGAATTCGATTCCCTGGCCGATCCGGTTGGGTCCTCCTCCGAGAACCATTACCTTTTTTCGATCACTGACGATCACCCGGTCGGATGCATTGTAGCTCGAATAGTAGTAGAAGGCATTATGAACGCCGCTGACCGGAACCATCTCCCAGGATTCGAAAATACCCAGGGCAACTCGTTTTTGCTGAATACTTTTTTCCGAGGTTTCAAGCAACCGGGACAGGTACTTATCGGAGAAACCATCCTTCTTTGCCTGGGTCAGAAGTTCATCCGGCAGTTTGCCTCGTTTGTATTTTAGAATATTTTCTTCCAGTTCCACCATTTCTTTCATTTTTTGGATGAACCATGGTTTTATGTATGTTTTTTCGTAAAGCTTTTGAACGTCCGCACCTTTGCGTAATGCTTCGTACATGATGAACTGCCGTTCGCTGGTCGGCATAGACAACATATTCATCAGCTCGTTCAAAGTTTTCTTGTTGAAATCCTTTGCGAAGCCCAAGCCATGGCGATTGATTTCCAAAGAACGGATTGCTTTTTGAAAAGCTTCCTTGAAATTTTTTCCAATGCTCATTACCTCTCCGACGGCTCGCATCTGGGTTCCGAGCCTGTCTTCAACGTTTCGGAACTTTTCAAACGCCCATCGAGCGAATTTCACGACAACATAATCACCGGACGGCGTATATTTTTCGAGGGTTCCATCTCTCCAGTAAGGAATTTCATCGAGGGTCAGCCCGCCGGCCAGGAGTGCCGAAATAAACGCAATTGGAAAACCGGTCGCCTTTGATGCCAGTGCGGATGAACGTGAGGTGCGTGGATTGATTTCAATTACCACCACCCGGCCTGTTTTCGGGTCATGGGCAAATTGGATATTCGTGCCTCCGATCACCTCGATTGCTTCCACAATATTGTAGGCATGCTTTTGAAGACGTTTCTGCAATTCAGAATCAATGGTCAGCATCGGTGCCGTACAAAAAGAATCTCCGGTATGAACGCCCATGGCATCGACATTTTCGATGAAGCAGACGGTGATCATCTGGTTTTTTGCATCGCGAACAACCTCCAGCTCCAACTCTTCCCATCCAAGAACGGACTCTTCCACCAATACCTGGTTAACCATGCTCTCGGAAAGACCACGAGATGTAATGATGCGAAGTTCTTCGACATTGTAAACAAGACCGCCTCCCGTCCCCCCCAGGGTGTATGCCGGACGGATCACCACGGGATAGCCTAATTCTTCCGCAGCCAGTTCCGCATCCTCGACTTTATTTACGGCCCGGCTCTTCGGCATATCGATTCCGAGCCGCATCATGGTATTCTTAAAAGCCGTTCGATCCTCTCCCCTTTCGATCGCATCAATGTTTACACCGATGACTTTTACGCCGTATTTGTCAAGAACCCCGGATTTTGCGAGTTCGGCGGATAGATTTAACCCGGATTGGCCTCCCAAATTCGGCAGCAATGCGTCCGGACGTTCAGCGGCAATGATTTCGGTCAAGGCTCGGCTATTAAGTGGTTCGATGTAGGTAATGTCCGCCGTTCCAGGATCCGTCATGATCGTTGCCGGATTTGAATTTACCAGTACAATCTCGTAACCGAGGGAACGTAGCGCCTTGCATGCCTGTGTACCCGAATAATCAAATTCACACGCCTGCCCGATGATGATGGGACCCGATCCGATGATTAATACTTTATTTATGTCGTTGCGTTTTGGCATAAAAGCTCCTTATCTATATCTTTCCTCATCATTTTACCATCCGGTCGATAGGAAAAATCAAAATCAATGGTGTCCAAAAAATTATCACCGATGAAGGCTTGGCATTGTTAGTTTTTTTATTATTCTTTTCAATCTTTCTATGGGCTGATGCGCAATATCGTTTCTGTTTAAAAATACACTGGAATTAAAACTCAAAATATTTTAAACAAATCCATTTATCGTTATAATCGGCTAAAATCAAGAAAAACCGTGAAACCGGAATAGAGGGAAGGGAACTGTTCGAGTTGCGAGAAAAAACCGATTTTACACCACATGAGGTTTTTTCCTCGATGCGTTTTAAATTACTATATTTTTGGGGCCATCCATGCATCTTAAGAGTCCGCCGTTTTAAACGGAATACCTGAAATTTCGACCCCCATGGTTCAATAAGTCCCCAAATTTTATTATAAAGTCTACAGGCATTATTTCCGATGTAGTTATAAAAGCGATTTCATGAGTACGAGAGACTATTTTTCCGATTCCGGGCCGGAAACCGGATCATGGAAATTCATCCGGAAAGATCCGATAAAATAATTACAAAAAATAGCGGATATTCGCCTGTTAAGTGTTTGACACCTGTAAAATAGTAAGTCTATATTTTTTATTATGATATCCGATGTCTTAGTGGAGATCTTCCTGGAAAGTTTTCTCAGAACCGCATGATGAGGCGTTTCATGTCGTTTTGTTAAAATCATCAATGCCGGATTCTTGTAAATTCTCAAAGGGATCAAACAACGGAACGTACATTTTGAAACCCGCTTTTTATAAAAACAATTGAAACACTTCTTAGGGACTTATGGCTGCCGACAAACCGGTTGTGAAAATGCTTTGGGGCATTGTGCTTATTCTCGCAGGGCTCGGCGTTTTCTATCGAATACCTCAGGTTATGCCTGAAATAGAAACCATCGAACAGTTTGCCTCCATTTCATGGTTTATCCGATTTTGTTTCTATTTTCTAGGGATTCTTCTCGTAGGCGCTGGATTGAAAAGATGCCGCGACAGCTATCAAAAATTCAAAAGCAGAGGTTCAAAAACATCTCAATAGAATTGCCACCCAATAAAAAAAGAATATATTCAATATGTTGAAAAATATAGACAATTCCAATAACGAAAAAGAAGACGTGCAATACCTAAAGGCTGAAGCGGGGAGCAGATCCAAACTCCAGGATATTGGCGACAGAATCTATGCCGCTTCCAATCTGGAGGAAATCATTTTTGATCTGGAAAAGGAGATCACCGCACTTTTCAATGCGGAACGTCTGACTGTCTATGTGGTTGACGGAATAAAACGGGAATTGGTATCACATTTCAAATCCGGAAATGAAATAGCCGATATCCGCATTCCGATATCCATAAACAGCATTGCGGGGTTCGCCGCTCTGAATCACAGAATTTTAAATGTTAAATGCGCATATGAGCATAAAGAGCTTGCCTCAATCGATCCAAATTTGAAATTCGATCCCGCATGGGACGGAAAAACAGGATTTACCACGAGGGAGGTTCTGGCAGCTCCGATTGTTTTCAAGACCTTTCTTCTGGGCACGGTTCAACTGATCAACCAGAAAGACCGCAACCCGTTTACAAAAAACGACGAGCAAAATATAACGGAATTGGCGGAGATTCTCGGCAATGCTTTGTATAATCAAAAAAGGATGGCCGCGAAAGGTAAAACCAACAAGTTTGATTATTTGCTTGAAAATCATATTCTGACGCAGAAGGAGCTCAAAAAAGCGATCGTCACGGCCAGCCAGGAAAAAGGGCCTATTGAAAATATATTGATCCGGGATTTTAAAATTCCGAAATCAGAAGTCGGGAAATCTCTCAGTAAATATTATAATGTTGATTTTGTTGAATATAACCCCAAGATACCGATCCCTGGCGAACTCATCGTAGGTTTGAAGGTCTCGTTCATGCGCAACAATGTATGGGTTCCCTTGCGCATGGAGGATAACGCAGTTGTAATCGCTGTAGACAACCCGAATCATCTTCAGAAAATTGACGAAATAAAGTCTCTTTTTCCAGGTAAAGGGCTGAAGCTGTGCGTTGCGCTAAAACAGGATATCCTCGATCTTATCGCCCTTTTTACGCAGGACGAACAAGAGCTGGCTGCGATCGATGATATCCTGTCTCAGTTGCAGGAAGAAGCGGAAGATATAGAAGAAGGCGAATCCGGATTGGATGAGGGAGACAGTGCGGTTATTCAGCTCGTCAATAAAATCATTCTTGATGCCTATTCCCGAGGCGCTTCCGATATTCATATTGAGCCCTACTCGGGAAAAGAAAACACCCAGGTCCGCCTCAGGGTTGACGGAAACTGTTATTTATACCAGACGATTCCCTATAATTATAAGAATGCGGTGATATCCCGTTTAAAGATCATGGCCGATCTGGATATAGCGGAAAGGCGAAAACCTCAGGACGGTAAGATCGCCTTTAAAAAATTCGGCGGAAAAGACATCGAACTCCGGGTCGCAACTGTTCCGACCGCGGGAGGGATGGAAGATATCGTCATGCGTATTCTTGCCGCCGGAGAGCCGATTCCACTCGAGAATATGTCTTTTTCCAAAAATAATTTAGAGAATTTTCTGAGCGCAATTTCAAAACCCTATGGTATTATTTTTGTTTGCGGTCCTACAGGTTCAGGCAAAACGACTACTTTGCATTCCGCCCTTGGGTATATTAATAAGCCGGAAAGAAAAATATGGACAGCCGAAGATCCGGTTGAAATCACTCAAAAAGGTCTGCGGCAGGTTCAAGTAAAGCCCAAGATCGGTTTCGATTTCGCTACCGCAATGCGAGCATTCCTCAGGGCGGATCCGGATGTTATCATGGTCGGTGAAATGCGAGACAAAGAAACCACGCAGATTGGCATAGAAGCTTCATTGACAGGCCATTTGGTGTTTTCAACCCTGCACACGAACAGTGCCCCGGAGAGCATTACACGGCTTCTGGACATGGGAATGGACCCATTTAATTTCGCCGATGCCGTATTGTGCGTTTTAGCACAACGCTTGGTTCATACTCTATGCAAAGATTGTAAACAGGCCTATCATCCGACAAGAGAAGAATACGATGAATTGGTTCGCGAATACGGCGAGGAATATTTTGAAAAGAGTTTAAACATACCCTACACGGATGATCTGACCTTGTTCAAACCAAACGGTTGTGCTTCGTGCAACAACAGTGGATATCGGGGTCGAATGGGGATTCATGAACTGTTGATGGGAACGGATGAAGTGAAAAAATTGATTCAGAACAGAGCGAGAATGGAGGATATCCGCACCCAGGCCATCAAAGACGGAATGACAACACTTAAACAGGATGGAATAGAAAAGGTTTTTTCCGGGCGCTGCGACTTTCTGAATGTCAGAAAGGTCTGTATCAAGTAAGTTTTGTTTCGGATGCCGGTTGCTGCTCCAGGGAAAGGATATCCGGGGATTAAGTTAAACGGACGAAGGCCCGACCCTGAGCAACAAAACAGGTTCCATATCCGAGGCCAAAAGTATTAATCTTTCGGCTCACCTTCGGCTTTTATTCGCCGCTTCCATGAATTTTTTCAGTTGGCTGTCATAATACGCGAGATCTTTCGGGACCATATCAATTGCCTGAATTTCAGCAGACACGGCTTCTTCGAACCGGGCATTTACATAATAACTTTCAGCAAGGGTATCATATATATGGGGGGCCTTCTTAAGTGCTGCGGCATTTTTTGCATGGACGAGAGCTTTTTTAGGGTCTCGTAATTTTTCAACTCCGCAGGTTGCATAAATCCAGGCAAGATTATTCAAAACCTCTGGGTTTTCAAACTCCGTATCGATTGATTTTTCATATGCCTCAATCGCTCCCTGGAAATTTTTGGAACCGTAGCGCAAGTCTCCCAATATTCTGTAAATTTCTGCATTATTCGGTGTTTTCTCGATTTCCCGCATTAATGCTTTTTCAAAAAAATGAGCATTTAATTTTCTCCCCGTATCCCCCGAATTGAGATTATATCCAATACCACCAATCAGAAAAAATACCATCAGATAAACGATGATGCTTTTTCGTATCTTGCGGTCCTGACGCGTGATCCACTTTTTGTCGGCTTCGCATTTTTCAAGATATGCGATCCGTTCTTGGATGCTGAAATGATGCCAATTTGGTTTGTCGGGAGACTGACCGCTGGTTGAAGCGATCTTTTTCAGGGTGGATATCAGTGATTTTGCGTTTTCGAAGATCGTATATATGTAAATATCTGCCTGTCGCTCGAAGTTCCGCATAAAGTAACCGAAAATATAACGAAAATAGATAACAAAAATGAAAATGATTACCAGGCTGAAGACTGCTGAAAGAAGAGCGCTCTGATTCAGACCGAAAATATCGGTCAGTCGATAGATCGGTATCGTATAAATAAGAAAAAAAACAATCAGGTCAAAGGTTGCATAGGAGAGGAGGAAATAACCCAGGAAAAAAAGCATATACAAAAACAAATGGTTTTTTTTGATATGCCCGATTTCGTGCGCAATCACCGCGTCGATCTCTTCCGGTTCAAGAAACTGAAGAAGGGCACCGGTAACAAGAATATAACGAAATTTTTTAACCAAGCCCATAACCCCGGCCGTAATCATTCTGCCACCGAATATCGGCCAGTAAAGAATATTATTATATTCTATCCCGGCCTTTTTGCACAAACTTTCGATCCGACTTCTCTCAAACCCATTTTCGAGAGGCTTGCATTTCCAGAACTTTTGAATCAGTGCTGGAGCAATTACCGCAACAATGCAAAGGAAAACGAGGAAAAAAATAATTTCGCCCTCGACAGTGGACAGAAATTGTTTTGGCCACTCAAAGGGAAGTGCGTTAATGATATCCGAGATTCCGGAAAGAAAAAACCAAGGTAAAAGAACGGGAATGCCAAATGAAATATTTGACAATACATAGGAGTGTCGGGATAGATTGCTCCCATAAAGAAGCTGATAACTCTCATGAGCACAGCCCCAGACAATCGAAAGATAGAAAATAAAAATTCCGAGGAAAAGCAGAGCCTGTAAAGTTGGTATTTTCAAAAAAAAGGAAAAATCGATAAACAATGATGGCAGGTTTAATCCGTAAATATCAACCGCAAAAAGCAAAATTGCCATTATCATCTGACGGGAAAGAAGAGCATCGAACTTATGCTGAAGACCATAAGGGTTATGTTCCAAAATCCGTTTTTCAAGCCTTCGAAATTGAATTCGGGTAAGGTACCAAAAAATAACAACGAGGATAAGGAAAAGAAAAACGGTTTCATAAAAACCCGGACGGATTTCCTCTGAAGGCTGGTAGGTGGAATATATCAGCAGTACAACGATAAGGTGAATGAAATTTGTAAACACGTTATTTGTTGCCCGTCAGTATTAATTTACTGAATGGATTAAAGCCGCATCTGAACCAACAAATAAACGATAACCAATCAACGGCCGGATGAATGGAAAAATCTTTCTTTTTCGCTGTAAATGCATCCACAGTATTGCTGTCGATACAATCCCAGCTGTTTAGACTCTTCGATTCCTTTTTCCCATCCCATACGAAAGTCTTCATAGTAAAATGGAATTCCGACTGATTTTCCAACGGATTCTCCGATCGATTTTATCATTTTATGGTTTTGGAATCGGCTGTATAAAAGCGTACTGGTAAAATAATCAAACCTTCCCCGTTTTGCAATCAAAGCCGTTGTCCGCAGGCGATCATGATAGCAGTATCCGCATCTCTCTGATTCTCTGAATACAACATTCCGCAGAAAACCTTCCAAATCATAATCCTTCTGGTATATAACACGCAGGCCAATTTTTTCGGAATAAGCCTGTACCGCTTCCTGCCGCCTGACACATTCCGTATAGGGGTGAATGTTATGCCGATAAAAAAAACCCGTCAGATCAAATCCATTTTTAAGAAGATTTTTTATCGGATAAATTCCGCAGGGAGCGCAACATATATGAAGTAAAATTTTCAATTTCTTTTTCCAAAAATTGCAGTTCCGATCCGGATTAGGGTTGATCCTTCTTCTATGGCAACCTCAAAATCACCGGTCATGCCCATTGAAAGTTCATCCATGGAAATATTCGTAATGTTTTCTTTCTTGATCTGATCGCGCAGTTCTCGGATCGCTGCAAAATATGTCCGGACCTTTTCAGGGTCACTGTAATAAGGAGGCACGGCCATCAGCCCTCTGACGGACAGATTTTGAAGATGACTGATTTCCCGTATCAACCTCTCAGCATCTTTTAAATAGACGCCGGATTTCGAGTTTTCCTCGCCGATGTTGACCTGTATCAGAATCTTTTGAACTTTATTCAATTTTCCAGCCTGTTTATTGATTTCTTGAGCCAACCTCAATGAATCCACGGAATGAATCAGATCAAAAAGCCTAACAACGTATTTCGCCTTGTTTGTTTGTAAATGGCCGATAAAGTGCCACGAGACAGGGTAAGATGACAGGATTCTGATTTTTTCCTGAGCTTCCTGAATATAATTTTCTCCGAGGATTGTAACACCCGCCTCAATCGCTCTTCTAACCCTTTCGACCGAAACGGTTTTACTTACCGCTACAAAACGGATGGTTTCCGGGTTACGACCGCACCCTACAGCTGCAATCTTGATTCGTTCCCGTATGTTTTCCAGCCGATCTTTCAAATCGAATCACCTGTTATCCGGCAATCGTTGCCATTTCGAACACTTAGATCAACCGCCCCTTCCTTAATCAGAATTTCAATAACCTCAGAAACCGGAAGCCCTACGACATTTGTGTATGATCCGCAGATGCTTTTTACAAGAAAGGTACCGAGCCCCTGAATCGCATAGGCACCTGCTTTGTCAAACGGTTCTTTGGTATGAATGTACCACTCAATCTCTTGATCCGTTAAATTCTTGAAAAGAACGTCGGTTTGGACGGTTTCCGAAAATTTTTTTCCTCTTGCTTCGCAATAAACGCAATACCCGGTAAGAACCCGATGCGTTTGCCCGCTCAGGCGTTTTAACATCGCTCTAGCTTCCGGCTTGGAACGAGGTTTGCCCAGCACGATCCCGTCTATCACGACGACGGTATCCGCTCCAATAACCCAGCTTTTGGGGTATTTCTTGGCTACATCTTCAGCCTTTGCTTCTGCCAAAACTTTCACATAGCTTGAAGGAGAGGATAATGTAACCATGCTTTCATCAATGCCGCTCGGAACGACGGAAAAAGAAAGTCCCGCCTGCTTCAGCAGATAACGGCGCCGAGGGGATTTGGAAGCAAGAACAATAAATGGATTGTCTGATGATTTTTGCATTATGCTTAATTATCAAATATAATATGTTTTAACAAGTTTTTCAAAATGAACATAATATGTTCCATCCGTCGAGCCAAGTCGCCTTCAAACCCGATTTAATCTTTCAAAGAAAAGAGATGGAGATTTCCAAGATCATGAAAAGCATATGGATAATCGGTGCGGGTAGAATGGGTGTTAAAGCAGCTGATGTGCTGATTCATAAAAATCCCGACAGCGAGATAACCCTTGTCGATAAGGACCTCACGGTCTGCAAAAAATCATCAAAGCCTTTTTTTAAAGTGGTTTGCATGGACGGCGTTTTGTTTCTTCATGAAAACTTGAGACGTCCGGATTATCCGGACTGGATTATTCCGGCGGCACCCATTCATGTGGCCTATGAATGGATCCGGCTTAAATTATCCAAAAAGTATCGCCTGGAAACCATTTCGGTGCCGGATCAGGTGGTCATGAGTCTGCCGAATCCATTCAGAGGAGAGGCCGGGCAGGTCTATATCAGCAATGCAGATTTTATCTGCCCGTCTAATTGCCCCGAACCGGAGGAGATTTGCACGTACACCGGCAAACCGCGACCCAGGATTCTCCATGATTTTTTGGAATCGATTCAATACGATGATTTTCGATCAGTGGTGGTAAAGAGTCAGCAATTATCCAGCGGAATCGGAGGGTACACCCCTAAGGCTATTTTTAAGGCACTTCGACAGGTTGAGAAATCAAGGTCTTCTGTTTTGTTCAGTACGGCCTGCCGTTGTCACGGTGTAATGCATGCGTTTAAATTTTTATAAACAATGCAAAGCATTGTCGATACGGAAACGCAGGTTAAAAAATCGAATCCTTAATACAAAATAAAAAAAAGCACCACGTTCTTGACAATCGAATTGAGAATCGGTAGAAATTCAGGTCGATTGGAATGCTTCAAAAAGAACCGCTATCGATACGAAATAGAAGTTAAAGCAAGCCATTTAATAAATATATTTAACTGTTTTAAATTATATTTATTTCATTTGCCTGGGTGGCGGAATAGGTAGACGCAAGGGACTTAAAATCCCTCGGCCCATAGTGGCTGTACGAGTTCGATTCTCGTCCCAGGCACCAAAAAAAAGGATGGTGGAGTCTCATTAAATTCCCTTGTTTCAACGATTTTGAAATCGGTTGGATGCATATCCAGAAATCCTTTGAATTGACACTCCACCTCATTTTATTTATAGTGGTATCATTATTTTTCCTGCCTCCTCCGACAAATTCAAAAAATTTTAACTATCGACTGCGTAAATATTTTTTAAGATCAAAATAACGAAATCTTTTTAAAAACCAGATCATTTTATGGTTTGATAAACAGCGGAACATCTGAAGGAATACCAAATGAGCGATCAAAATTGCGTATCGATAAAAATACGAAAGGGAATCTGGGAGGCTTTCAACGAAATCGCATTGAGGAAGCAATTAAAGACGATCGAACTAATCGATAATGTCCTGATCGATTATGCGGTTGATCATGTGAACGATTGCCAACGATTCACCGATTTAGTAGATAGTGATAATTTGTTAATATCGGCTCCGAAATGCATTTATGAGCAAGAGGGTCCATAATTTGTTTAATCTGTCTTTTCCCTTGAAACTTTTATCAAACTCTTGTGTGTTTCTATCCCCCTTCCTCTAAAAAATTCCCCTGAGATTATCATTGACACAAAAATCCTTTTCTTATAAATTAGTCTGATTATTAAAATTGATAAGTGTTATTCATTTTCCGGTTTCCAAAAACAATAAAGGTGACATCCGTAATGTTTCAAGCCCATATTATCGGTACAGGATCATCAGCTCCAAAAAGAATACTATCCAACATAGAACTTGAAGCCATTGTGGACACTTCGGACGATTGGATCACGAGACGCTCGGGCATCAAAACACGACATATCGCTTCTAAAAATGAAAAGGAAAGTACCACGGATCTGGCAGCCCAAGCATCGCTGAAGGCCATGGAAATGGCGGGTATTCAATCCGAGGCTTTAGACATGATTGTCACGGGAACGGTGACGCCGGACCGTCAGTTTCCATCTGCGGGATGCATGATTCAGGAAGCACTGAAAGCCAATAATGCCGCCGCCTTTGATTTATCCGCCGGATGTTCCGGATTCCTTTATGCTCTGTCAATTGCGAATCATGCCATCCAAATCGGATCGTGCAAAACCGCTCTCGTGGTCGGAGTCGAACGCTTGTCGAGTATCGTGAACTGGGAAGACCGAAGTACCTGTGTGTTGATGGCTGACGGTGCCGGAGCCGTGGTCGTGACATCAAAATCTGAATCGGGTGGAATTCTTTCCAGCCATATGAAATCAGACGGATCTTATTGGGATCTTCTGTATTCTTCATACGGCAATTCTCGCACTCCCGAAATACTGCAAGATGTAGATATTAAACCTTTTTTTATGTCAATGGAAGGAAACAGGCTTTTTAAGAAGGCGATTCGGTGCCTGTCTTCAATCGCCATCGAAGCGATGGAAAAAAACAATCTGACCAGCCAGGATATCCGCCTTGTCGTTCCGCATCAAGCCAATATCCGAATTATCGAAGGTTTGGCAAGCAGTCTGGATATCCCTATGGAAAAAGTATATACGAACATTCATAAATACGGTAACACCTCTTCCGCATCGATACCCATCGCCCTGGATGAAGCCAACCGGGAAGGTCTGCTGAAAATGGGTGACAATGTTCTTTTGGTTAGTTTCGGGGCAGGTTTGACCTGGGCCTCCACGCTGATCCGATGGTCTATTTAGGTCTTTCGGTCTTCGTATTCCAAATTGCTCGGCGTGTTGGTGTCCGACTTTGATGCATATGCTTCCCTGTTGTTTCTGGATTATCCGCCCATATTTTTCATGAAAGAAAATAATCGCAGCCATCCGTAAAGTCCTTGATTTTGCATCTCTATTTTTCAATGAATCCAATCGAAAGATATAAATAGGATACTCCTTTATTTCATTTGCCGGAATGGTTGATACTTTCAGATAATCTTTACGGGTTATTTCTTTTATGTTACAAACGGACAAGGCTATTGAGCGGATGTCTGGACCAACGTTTTCAACGACATTGATTGTCATTTTTCACATCCGTGTCATTTTTTCAACCCGGCATCACGAAACAAAATTTTGAGAAGCTGTCATGCGAATAGGCTTGGGTTATGATATTCATCGATTAGTTCAAGGACGCAGGCTGGTTTTAGGCGGTGTGGAGATCCCATTTGAAAAAGGGTTGTTAGGGCATTCCGATGCCGATGTACTTATACATGCAGTTTGCGATGCAATTTTAGGAGCAGCAGGGATGGGTGATATCGGTTATCATTTTCCGGATACCGATCCGGAATTTAAAGACATTTACAGCATCAAGCTTCTTGCCGTAACCTATGAAATGATTCGTTCAAAGGGATTTTCCGTTAACAATATCGATTCTACCATCTTTGCCGAAGCACCAAGGCTTTCGCCTTATAAAGAAGAAATGAAAAGAAATATTGCACGGACACTTCAAATCAACCCGGATCAAGTCAATATTAAAGCGACCACGGCTGAAGGTGTTGGCCTGATTGGAAAAGGGGAGGGGATCGCCGCAATGTGTATCGTTCTGATGAATTGACGAATTCATCAATCTTCGGGCCCTGTTTTGTTTTTTGATGTCCGCACGGGTATTTCATGGAAGACGCTACTTTTTAATGTTGTTTCAGGTTGCTGGAAGGGGTTTAAAAACATTCCGCCGGGTTTAATGCCGGGGACTGAAAGCAGGTTTTGAAATCACTTTTAGGTTGGATTGAATATATA
>Ga0116141_10002794_pt1 | contig 14877 bp, 10 predicted proteins | sample AD_UKC097_MetaG_FD_89744 | JGI IMG/M metagenome (GOLD analysis project Ga0116141, IMG submission 89744) | Active sludge microbial communities of municipal wastewater-treating anaerobic digesters from USA - AD_UKC097_MetaG | ecosystem: Engineered > Bioreactor > Anaerobic > Digestate | place: USA...
GTTGAACAGGTGCGCGCGATCCTGCGCCAAGGCAACGATGTGGCCCAGATGATGAAGGTGGTCGGCGAGGAAGGCACCAGTATTGCCGACTTTATCGCCTATTTGAAAAGCGAGTTTCTCGACGCGGTGTACCTCCAGCAGAATGCCTTCAGCGACATCGACGCCGCCACGCCGGCCGACCGCCAGCGCGAGATGTTCGACGTCGTCGAAAAAGCCCTGCTCGCCGCGTATCCCTTCAAGCAAAAGGACGAGGCGCGCAAATTCTTCCAAGGACTGACCCAGACCTGCATCGACTGGAACAACACGCCGCAGAACCAACCCGATTTCGCAACCCGCCGCAACGAGATTGTCACGCGGATCGAGGAGACCTCCCGCCATGTATAAAGTCTACCACACCATCGACAACCTCGCGGGCAGCGTCATCACGCTGCGCGCGCAGGGGGTCAAGTACCGCGAACTCGCCGAGGTCTCCTCGCGTGCAGGCACCTCGCTCGCGCAGGTCATCAAGCTCGACGGCGACACCGTCACGCTGCAAGTCTTCGCCGGCGCGCGCGGCATCGCGACCGACGGCAAGGTGCGCTTTCTGGGCGCGCCGATGCGCGTCCCCTTCTCTGACGCGCTGCTCGGCCGCGCCTTCACCGGCAGCGCCGTGCCGCGCGACAACGGTCCCGCGCTGACCGACAACCTGATCGACATCGGCACGCCGTCGGTCAACCCGGCCAAGCGCATCATGCCGCGCAACATGGTCCGCACCAACATCCCGATGATCGACGTCTTCAACTCGCTGGTCGAGTCGCAGAAGCTGCCGGTCTTCGCCCGCGCCGGCGAACCCTACAACCCGCTGCTCGCGCGCATCGCGCTGCAGGCCGAGGTCGACATCATCATCCTCGGCGGCATGGGGCTCAAATACGACGACTACCTCGCCTTCCGCGACACGCTGGACGAGAGTGGCGCGCTCTCGCGCACCGTCATGTTCGTGCATACCGCCTCCGACCCGATCGTCGAGTGCATGCTGGTCCCGGACATCTCGCTGGCCGCGGCCGAGCAGTTCGCGCTGCAGGGAAAAAAAGTGCTGGTGCTGCTGACCGACATGACCAGCTTCGCCGATGCGCTCAAAGAGATCGCCATCACCATGGAGCAGATCCCCTCCAACCGCGGCTATCCGGGCGATCTCTACTCGCAGCTCGCCGCACGGTATGAGAAGGCGGTCGACTTCGAGGGCGCGGGCTCCATCACCATTCTCGCGGTCACGACCATGCCCGGCGACGACGTGACCCATCCGGTCCCGGACAACACGGGCTACATCACCGAGGGACAGTTCTACCTGCGCAACGGGCGCATCGAGCCCTTCGGCTCGCTGAGCCGCCTCAAGCAGCAGGTCAACAAAGACACGCGCGAAGACCACCGCACCATCATGGACGCGATGATCAAGCTCTATGCCTCTTTTAAAGAGACGCAGGAGAAGCAGTCCATGGGGTTCCGCATGAGCGACTGGGACGGCAAGCTGCTCAAATACGGCGAGCGGTTCGAAAAGGAAATGATGGACCTCTCGGTCAACATCCCCCTCGAAAAAGCGCTCGACCTGGGCTGGCAGATCCTGGCTGACTGTTTCGAACCGGGCGAGACCGGCATCCCCTCCAAACTCACGACAGCCTTCTGGCCTACGGACAAAAGGCTGTGAGGCTGTAAATGGCCAAAATCAAACACACCAAGACCGAGCTGAAGGCGCAGAGCGACGCGCTCAAGCGCTTCCAGCGTTTTCTGCCGATGCTGCAGCTCAAGAAGCAGCAGTTGCAGGCGGAGATCGCCGCCATCACCGTGCGGATCGACGAGGTGTCGGCGCGCGAGACCGCCGCGCGGCGTGACCTGTCCGCATGGGTCGCGCTCTTCGCTGAACCCGGCAAGCCGCTCGATGCCCTGGTTCATGTCGAGCGCGTCAACACCGGCACCAGCAATATCGCGGGCGTGACCATCCCGGTCTACAAAGGCCTTGAGGTCACGCGCGTGCCGCTCGACCTCTTCGCCACGCCGGCCTGGCACGACAATGCGGCGAAGACCCTGACCGCCATTCTGTCGCTCAAGGCCGAGCGGCTCGTGCTCGAACACCAGCGCGAACTGGTCATCCGCGAGTTGAACACCACGTCGCAACGCGTGAACCTGTTCGAAAAGGTCAAGATACCGGAGTGCAAAGAGAACATCCGGATCATTCGCATCGCGATCGGCGACGAGCAGACCGCCTCGGTCACCCGCGGCAAGATCGCCAAAGGACGCACCGGCCAGCCCCAAGAGGAGGATGCGGCATGATCGTTCCGATGAAACACATGACCCTGCTCTGCGTGGCCGCCGAACGCGAGCCCACGCTGGAGCGTCTGCGCGAACTGGGCGCGGTGCATCTTGAATTGGGCGGCGCGGCCGATTCCGACGCCTGCCGCCACGCGCAGAACCGGCTGGCGACCGCGCGCCACGCGCAGCAGATTTTGAAGGACGCACTGGCCGGCAAGCCTGTCATCCCGACGGTCTCCGGCCCGCACAAGGCCCACGGCCACGAAGGCGGCGGCGCCCATCCCTTGTCTGCCCCTCTGCCTGAGATCGCGGGAGATGCCGAGGCGCACATCGCAGCCATCTGCCAGTTGGCCGACCTGCGCCAAGCGCTGGCCAACGAGGCCGAGCGGCTCGCGCGCGAGATCGCGCGTGTCACGCCGTTCGGTACCTTCGACACCGCTCTGCCCGCGCGGCTCGCCGCGCAGGGCGTGACGGTGCGCCTGTTCAGCGCGCCGGCCGCCGCCGTGCTGACACCGGGCGAAGGTGCCATGATCCACACGCTCAGCGCCGACGCCCACACCGTCTGGGGCGTGATGATCGGTCCCGGCGACCTGCCCGAAGGCTGTGTGCCTGCGGCGCTGCCGGAGACCCCGCTCGACCTGCTGCGCGAGCGGCTCGAAGAGGCCCGCGCGCGGATCGGCCAGATCACCGAGCGCCTGTGCCACGCCGCCCGCCATGCGGACAGCGTGCAGGCCGAAACCGACCGTTTGAGCGAGCTGAGCCTGTTCGCCACAGCGGCCGCCGTAATGCAATGCGCCGGCGCGGTGGTCTGGATCACCGGCTGGCTGCCGGCCGACCAAGTGGCCGAACTGCGCGAGACCGCACGAGAAAACGCATGGGGGCTGCTGGCGCGTGATCCGGTCGCTGGCGAGACGCCGCCCACGCTGCTGCGGCCGCCGCGCCTCTTCCGCCCGGTGCTGGCGCTCTTCGAAGGGCTCGGCATCTCGCCGGCCTACACGGAGGCCGACATCAGCGTCCCCTTCTTCTGCTTTTTCAGCATCTTCTTCGCCATGCTGGTGGGCGACGGCGGCTACGGCGCGTTGATTCTAGCGCTGACTTTTTACGCGCGCCGCAAGCTGCCAACCGCGCCGCGCGCGCCATTCGTGCTGCTGACCTGCTTCGCGGCGGCCACCATCATGTGGGGAGCCCTCTCCAACACCTGGTTCGGCACGCACCCCGGATTTGCCGACAACGCGGCCAGCCGCTGGCTGAACCATCCCGAGAACGGCATCAACAACATGATGCTCTTTTGCTTCACGCTAGGGGTGATCCATCTCTCGCTGGCGCGCCTCTGGAATGCGGCCGCACTGTTTCCGGACACCAAGGCACTGGCGCAGCTCGGATGGGTCGGCGTGGTGATCTTTATGTACTGCATGTCGTGCGGTATCGTGGGAATTTTCAAGGCCCCAGCCTTCATCTATCCGATCTTCATCGGCTCCCTGCTGCTGATCTTCCTCTTCACGCTGAAGCGCGATGAGCTGAAGACCAACGGTATTGAACTCGGCATGCTGCCGCTCAACATCGTGAGCGCGCTCGGCGATATCATCTCGTACGTGCGTCTCTTTGCAGTGGGACTGGCCTCCGTCAAGGTTGCCGAAAATTTCAACGACATGGCGGTCAACCTGGGGCTGCCGCTGTGGGCCAAGATCGTACCGATGATCCTGATCCTGCTGGTCGGACATGGACTGAACTTCGCGATGGCGGGCCTCAGTATCTTGGTGCACGCCGTACGCCTCAACACCCTAGAATTCTCAAACCACAAAGGCATCACCTGGGCCGGTTACGCCTTCAAACCTTTCAAAAGATTGTAAGGTGTTGAGGCTATAAGGCTGTCAGGGCCTTGTAGCCTTCCCCCTCACAAACTTACAGCCTCACAGCCTTACAACCTCACAGCCTACAAAAGGAGAAAATCATGAACCCTGAAACACTGGCAACCTTCAATCAGACCTTGGGCATCGCGGGCGCAGTCGCCTGCCTCGGACTCAGCGCTACCGGCTCGGCGTTCGGCACCGGCTTCGCGGCGACCTCCGCCATGGGCGCCTGGAAAAAATGCTACGCGCAGAGCAAGCCAGCGCCGTTCATCCTGCTCGGGCTGGTCGGTGCGCCGATCACGCAGACCCTGTACGGCATGATCCTGATGTTCGTCATGTTCGGCAAAGCCTCCGCCGGCCTGCCGCTCCTGATCCTCGGCATCTTTGCGGGGCTGGGCATCGGCTTCTCCGCCCTATTCCAGGGGCGTGCCGCTGCAGCCGCGTGCGACGCACAGGCCGAAACCGGACAGGGCCTCACCAACTACTTCGCCGCGCTCGGTATCGTCGAGACCGTCGCGATTTTCACGATGGTCTTCACGCTGATCGCCGTGTTCCAGATCAAGCTCTAAGCCATGCTGTTGCCCAAACATCACGACACGCTCGTCGGCATCGATTCCGACGGCTGCGTCTTCGACACGATGACGGTCAAGCAGCGGGAGCACTTCTTCCCCGCCATCATCCGGCACTGGGGATTGGAAGCGTGCGCTGACGCGCTCCGCGCCTGCGCGGCGTTCGTCAATCTGACCTCCAAAACGCGCGGCAGCAATCGCTTTCCGGCGCTGCTGCGCGTTTTCGAGCTGCTGCCCGACTATCCCGGCGTGCGCGTATCCGGCGCCACGTTGCCGGCGACCGACGCCCTGCGCACGTATGTCCATTCGGGCCTGCCGCTGGGCAACCCGTCGCTGCAGGCCGAAGTCGCGCGCACACAGAACCCCGAGCTGGCGCGCGTGCTGGAATGGAGCTTGGCGCTCAACGACGACATCGACGCCCGCATGCGGCCGGTGCCGCCCTTCGCCGGGGCCGTGCGGGCGCTCGGGCTGATCCATGCCGCGAGCGACGCGCTGGTCGTGTCGCAGACACCGGAGACGGCCTTGGTCAAAGAGTGGGAGCTGCATGGACTGACCGGGTACGTCAGCCTGATCGCCGGGCAAGAGAAAGGCAGTAAAGCCGAGCACCTGCGGCTGGCCTCAGACGACCGTTACGCCCCGGACCGCATCCTGCTGATCGGCGACGCGCAGGGCGACCTCGCCGCGGCGCGTCAGGCCGGCGTCCTCTTTTATCCGATCGACCCCGGTGCCGAGGAACGCGCGTGGGAACGATTCTGCGACGAGGCGTATCCCCGGTTTCTCGCCGGCACCTACGCCGGGCCTTACGGACAGGCGCTGGCTGCAGCGTTCGATGCGCTGCTGCCCGATACGCCGCCCTGGCTGGTTTCATCCTCAGCGCCTCACCTCCTCACCGCGTGACGCCCGTTACGGTTGAATCGATTGCCTCATTCCGGTATACTGTGTCTTGTCAATTGAGAAGGCATGGTGCATCCCGACTTGTCGGGTCAGCCTGCCGACGGACAAACGGGACGGAATGATCGCATGCGAAAAAAAGCAGTTCCCACAAAAACCAGCCTCGCGCTCACCTCTTTTTTCAGCGCTGACGACATCCTCATCCATCAGGAGGAGGGCTCACGGAATCAAGTTATCCGTCATCTGCTGATGCACTTGGCAAACGGCCACGGCATGATGGAGGTTGACGGATATTTCAATGCGATCATCGAGCGTGAAAACGCGAACGACACGGTGGTCGCCAACGGGATCGCCATTCCGCACGCACGCCTCGACAATTTACAGCGTCCCTATGTAGGCGTCGCCACCTCGGCAAAAGGCATCCCTTTTGCCGAAGACAAGCCCCCTGTTCACCTGATCCTGCTGGTCCTGATTCCGCGTGACCAGCCCGGCCTCTACCTCCAGATCCTCCGTTCGCTCGCCAGTATTCTGCGCGACCGCAATGCGGCAAGAACGGTCTCGCACCTCAAGGGTGCGGAGGAAGTCATGCGCTTTTTCGAGCGCGGCGGCATGGTCCTGCCCGAATACGTGTGCGCGGCCGACATCATGCGGGACGAACTGATCACGCTGCGCAACAATGACAACCTCAAGACCGCGATCGACTGTTTTATCAGCGAAAACCTCAGCGAAATTCCGGTTGTTGACCGTGACGGCGACATGGTCGGTGTCGTCAGTGCCGGCACCTTGCTCAAGGTCTGCCTGCCGGACTATCTGCTCTGGATGAGCGACCTGTCACCGATCGTCAACTTCGAGCCGTTCACCAGCGTGTTGCGCAATGAACAGAACACCTGGCTCTCCGACATCCTCCTCAATGAGTACGCGTCGGTCCAGATGAACGCGCCCGCAGTCTCCGTGGCCGGCGAGATGACGCGGCGTAATGCTTCGAAGTGCTATGTGCTGAACGGCAAGAAACTGATGGGGATCATCGACCTGCCCATCTTCTTAAATAAGGTTTTCAGGGAGTAACGTTTCATGTACAGCGAACCGGTCGTCATCATCCCCCCTCTGCGCGCAGTTGCCAAAATCGGAGTCATGGCCGCGATCACCGCCCTCGTTGGCTGGGGATCGCATCGCCTTGGACTCGCGCCGACCTCCTTGGCGATGGTTGCGGTCTGCACGTTCATTGCCGTGATCTGTACCACGCTGTTTTTCTGGACGCATCGCGTCGCGGTCGCTTTCATCGGCGTTGCCGTCCTTATCGGCACGCGTGCCATGACCCTGCACGGCATGCTACGTGCGACCGAACTCGACATCATTTTCTTTTTGATCGGCATGATGGTGATCGTCGGCGCCTTGAAGGACCTTGGTTTTCTCACGTGGGTGATCCAAGCGATCATCAACAAAAAACGGATGAACGGCATGACCTTCACGGTCATCCTTTGCAGCCTGTCTGCACTGCTGTCCAGCGTCGTGGACGAAGTTTCCTCCATCGTGGTCGTTTTGGCCTTGGTTTTCCAAGTCTGCGACACGCTCAAGGTCCGATCTTCCCCTTTTGTGCTGATGGCTGTACTCTGCACCAACATCGGCTCCGCCGCGACGATGCTCGGCAACCCGGTCGGCATCTTTATCGGCAACAAGGCGGGGTTCAATTTCAGCCAATTTCTTTCCGGCGCCACGCCCATTTCGTTTGTTTCGCTGCTGGTCACGCTCGGCATCGTCTTGATCTGGTATCGGAAAACCATCCATCAGATGACCCTGGTCATGGAGGAGCACCGCCAAGTGCACCACGGGCTTGGCCCGCTGATCCGTATCCCGTACCGGCGCGGCTTGTTCGTTCTGGTCGCCACGGTCCTCATTATCGCCTTTCATCATCAGATCGAGAACATCCTGGGCTTGACCGGCGTGGAGAACAAAAATGCGTTTCTCATCATCACGCCGCTGGTCATTGCCGGCTTGTTGATGATCTACCGGCCAGGTCGCGCGCGCCACTATATCGAGCACGATGTGGAATGGTGGACGCTGCTCTTTTTCATGTTGCTCTTCGCGATTGCGGGCGGACTTGAAGAACAGGGCATCACACAAAACCTTGCCGACAAGCTGACCGGTCTCGTCAAAGGCGGCCCTACGGCCATGGTGCCGTTTGTGTTGGCCATCTCAGCAGTCGGTTCGGCCTTTGTGGACAACATCGTGTTTGTCGCCGCGTTCACGCCGGTGATCCAAGCGCTGGTGGAACGTTCGGCGGAATTCTCCCTGCTCTGGTGGGCTCTGCTTTTCGGCGCCTGTTTCGGCGGCAACATCACGGCCGTCGGCTCCACCGCGAATATTGTCGCACTGGGACTTCTTGAAAAACGCGGCCACCTGCATATCGCTTTTTTTGAATGGCTGAAAATCGGCGCGGTCGTCGGCATCGTCACCTGCCTGATCGCATGGGTGATGCTTACCTTCGTGCCCATGCCCCATCCGGCGGGCCACCCTGTCGTAGAGCGCGAAGTGATCGGTCCGCTGCACGAACCACGCTTGTCACCGAAGACGGCCCAGTGAGTCCATGTTGCCATCGGCCATAACGAAGAAAATGCTCCTGGGCTGGGGCGGCGATGCGGTGTACGCACAAGCCGAGGGGATGGTCCGCAAAGGACTCGTCCTCAAGGCCGACGTAAAGGGCGACCTGATCAGCGGTGTGATCGCGCGTGAATCGGCCTCTGAGATCTACACCAAGTTGCGGCTTCGTTCCAACGGAACCATTGAAAGCCTCTGCCCCTGCTCGACCAACCGCAACCTGGGGCTGGTCTGTCCGCATGTGGTCGCGCTCGGCATCACGCTGATGCTGCGCCATTCCGACCCGTTGCGCGAACAGAAATACAATGAAGAGCAGCGCCGTGCGCGCCGCCTGGCGGAAGTCGACGCCATGTCCTATATCCAGCGTAGCGCGCGCGGTGTTCCGGCGCGCGTGTTATTGTCGTTGCCACAGACATGGACGGCCGACTTCTGGCAAGGACACGTGACGCTGACCCTTCAGTTTGTTGCTGAAGGCCGACGGCTATCTCCGGAGGCACTGTCCAAACAGTGTTGCCTCGCGCTTTCTCCTGAAGAGGACGCCCTCCTCGCGGTCTTAGAAGACATTTGCGAAGGGCCGCCGCACGAATGCTGCACGTTCACAGCCGCCGACCTGTTGAACGTGCTCGCCGTCGCCGCGCGCGCCATTGTGCAGGTCGAGGGCACGGGACCGCTGCTCATTGAAAGCGTGCCGATGCCGGTCACCCTGCGTGTTGACCTAGACCCGGATTCCGGAGAATTGCTGATCTACCCTTTCGCGGTACTGCCGCACGCGCGCGAAGGTGAGTTACCGCTTTTTTTCGTAAGCGGACGTATGGGCCTGATCCTCGCGAACGGCCACCTGTGGCCGATGAAAAACGTGCTGCCCCTACCTTACCATAGCATTTACCGGCAGGATGAAATCGTCGCGCGCGACCGGGTCGTCAACTTCCTGCGGCGAGACCTGCCTCATCTCCGTTCGCTCATCCCGGTTGAACTCGAATTGGAGCCTGACCTTTTCTCGGTCACGCCGGGCAGACCTGAGTTTCACCTGGACCTTCAGGGCAGCGGCGCCTCGCTGCGCGCGACCGTGACCGCCGTTTACGGCACACACCGCATAGCGGCCACGCAGCCGGACACGCAGGCGGAATTCGCGCTACCTGATCCGTCCGACGTCTTAGCCTATCAGACACGTAACCTGTCAGCCGAACAAACGGCCCTTTCACGGTTAGCGCGGCTGGGATTTTCGGGCGACGGGGCCTCTGTCACATTGGTGGGCACGCGCGAGGTCCTGAATTTCTTCGGCAGCGGTTACCCGTCGCTGATCCGCGCCGGCTGGAAGATCAGCCTCTCCCCGCGGCTGCTCAGCCTGCTGGACGATTTGCCGGTTGTCACTCCGGTGGTGCAGATCGCGGAGCCGCGCACGGGATGGTTTGATGTCGGCTACAGCTTTGACCTGCCGGGACGCGGCGCACTACCGCCAGGCGAGGTGCAACGGGCCATCAACTGCGGCGATTCGTTCATCCAGCGCGACGGCAAAACCCTGTTGATCGACCGGGAATCCGTAGAATCGATGCGCGCCGTCTTCACGGATTGCCGCAGCCGTGAAAGCGCGCAGCCCGGCCACTTTCTGCTGCCGTCGGTCTATGCGCCCTTCGTGCAGGCATCGCTCAACGCGCTCGACGGCATCGATGTCGAAGACCCGCCAGACTGGCGTGAAAAGGCGGCTGCGCGCAACCGGACCGGCAACCGCCGTTTTTCGCCGGTCCCGCTCGGGCCCCTTGACAGCACGCTACGTCCCTATCAAAAGGAGGGGGTCTATTGGCTCGCGTTTTTGGAAAACAGCGGGCTTAACGGCCTGCTGGCTGACGAGATGGGCCTCGGCAAAACGCTTCAGACCCTGACGTGGCTCCACCTGCGGCGATGCGATGCGCAGGCCGTCGGCAAACCGGCGCTGGTGGTTTGTCCAACCAGTCTGGTTGAGAACTGGAGCCGCGAAGCCGAGACGTTCGTGCCAAGTCTGCGACGTCTGGTCATTAACGGCCCCGACCGCGAGCCACTTTTTGAAAAGATTCCCGAGAGCGATCTGGTCATCACCTCCTACGCATTGTTGCGCCGCGACCTTGAGGCTTACCGGCCGTTTCTTTTTTCGGTCGCGGTGCTGGACGAGGCCCAACACATCAAGAATCGTTCAACCCAGAACGCGGTTGCCGCAAAACAGATCCATGCGGTCAACCGTCTGGTGTTGACCGGCACGCCGATAGAGAACAGTGTGGCTGATCTCTGGTCGATCATGGATTTCTTGATGCCGGACTATCTGGGCGACTATGAAGCGTTTCGGAGCGATTATGAGCAGCCGATCGCAGCCGGCGACCGTGAGGGCGAACTGGCTCAGGCCAAGTTGCGGCGCAAGATCCATCCCTTCCTTTTGCGTCGTCTAAAAAAAGACGTGGCCAAAGATCTGCCCGACAAGATCACCAAGGTCTCGTTCTGCCCGTTGACGCTCGACCAGCAATGCGTCTACAACGCGTTGCTCGAAGACTCGCGCCGCAAGGTGGGCGACCTCGTCGGCGCCAAAGGCTTTGACCGCGCCCGGTTTGAGATCCTGGCGATTTTGATGCGCCTGCGGCAGGCCTGCTGTCACCTGGACCTGCTCAAGGACCACCACCGTCCCGGCGCTTACGAGGCTCCGTCCGCGAAACTGGACGCCTTTCTGGAGCTGTTGGACGAGGCCGTCGATGGCGGCCACCGCATCCTGGTCTTCAGCCAATTTGTCAGCATGCTGAAACTGCTGCGCGAAGAACTGGACCGGCGCGGCCACAGTTACTGCTATCTGGACGGATCGACGCAAGACCGTATGCAGCAGTGCCAGCGTTTTAACCTGAACCCCGACATTCCGGTTTTTTTGATCAGTCTCAAGGCGGGCGGCACCGGTTTAAACTTGACCGGCGCCGACATGGTCGTTCACTTCGACCCGTGGTGGAATCCGGCGGTCGAGGACCAGGCCACCGACCGCGCCCACCGTATCGGGCAGAAGCGGACGGTCTACAGCATCAAGCTGATCGCCGAGCACACCGTGGAGGAAAAGGTCTTGGAGATGCAGCGCCGCAAGCAAGCGATCATCCATGCGACTGTCGGCGTCACCGACGAAGCGGTGATGCAGAAGCTTTCGTTCGACGACATCCGCGACCTGATCGGACTCTCATGAACACGCTTGAACGCCTCCGGCATGACGGCATTGGAAAGCTGCTCTGGGAACTCTCCCTGCCCGCCATTGTCGGCACCGTCGTAAACGCGTTGTACAACGTCGTCGACCGCCTCTTCATCGGGCAAGGGTGCGGACGCGACGCGATTGCCGGCGTGGCGCTGGCTTTTCCCTTTATGATGATTCTCGTGGCCTTCGGCACCTTGATCGGCGTCGGCTCCGGCGCGTTCCTCTCGATCAAACTGGGCGAACGCAACCGCGTCGACGCGGAAAAGGTGCTGGGCCAATGCGTCGCGGTTAAAATCATCTTTTTCGTAACCTTGCCGGTCATCGGCCTCCTGTTTCTCGACACGCTGCTTCCCCTGTTCGGTGGCACCCCCGAAGCGATCCCCTACGCCCGCGACTATCTGCGCATCATCTTGTACGGCAACCTCTTTTCGCACCTCAGCTTCGGACTGAGCAACCTGATGCGAGCCGAAGGAAACGCGCACAGTTCCATGCGCTGCATGCTGGTCGGCGCGGCGGCCAACACGCTGCTCGACCCGCTCTTCATCTTCGGCTTCGGCATGGGCGTGGCCGGTGCGGCGTGGGCAACGAACCTGGCGATGGCCCTCTCCGCGCTCTACGCCTTCCACCACTATCTCGCGCGCAACAGCGTGGTGCGACTGAGGCTGCGCCGGATCAGGATCTATCCGCGCATGATCGGCCCGGTCTTCGCGATCGGGCTTTCTCCCTTCATTATCCAGCTCATGGCCGGAGCGGTAAACATCGCCTTCAACCGTTCCTTTTTGCGCTGGGCTGAAGACACCCAAGCCGCCACCGTCGAGATCGCCGCGATGGGCCTCGCCAACAGTGTGACCTTTCTTTTTCTGATGCCGATTTTCGGATTGACGCAAGGCATGCAGCCGATTGTCGGCTATAACCACGGCGCCCGCTGCATGGGCCGTGTGAAGGACGCCTATCTGCTCACAATGAAACTGGCGACGGCATTCTGCGTCGGCATCTCGCTGGTCGTGTTAGCGACGGCCTGGCCGATTGTCCGCTGCTTCACGGCTGACCCCGCATTGCTGACGGCGGGTGCACGCGGCCTGCGCCTCTACGTCTGCCTCTTTGCGGTCATCGGCGTGCCGATTGTGACGATCACCTATTTTCAGTCCGTGGGCCGCCCGCTGTTGGGCATTCTTTTGAGCATGCTCCGGCAGATGGGGCTGCTCATCCCGCTGATACTCCTGCTGCCCCGTCTCTGGGGCGTCATCGGCATCTGGCTGGCGGCCCCGGTGTCCGATCTGCTGTCATCGGCCATCACCTTGATCGTGGTCGCGTCAGAGCTGCGCCGTTTCAAGGAAGCTGCACCTTGACACGGAAAAAGCGGCTGGCACCATTGGTCGGTGCCCACACAGGATCACCCAGCGCGGACCGTCCTTCGACGGTGTAGACGCGCGCGGGACCGAGATCAGGCGTCCAGCCTACCGTCAACTGTCCGTTCTCCTCCGCAATCGTCGCCATGAAAACGGACGCGCCGTCCATGGGGTTACTCCCCGCCACATACTCCTGCCACGTCAGGCGTCCGTCTTGATCCGGATCCCCACTTGCAGCGGACTCATAATCGTTGCCGCTGACGAGGCCTTCGAAGCCATCGAGCCAAGCATACGGCACCGCAACCGGTGTTGTCGTTGTCGCCGTCTGTGAAGGCACCCACTCGAGCATATCCAGCGCCCCGCCGTCCATCACCATCGTGGCATTGTCATTTTTGACATAGGCCCAGCGCACGGTGTGCGTACCGGCTGGCAGCGAGAGCGAGCGTGGCCCCCATGCCTCTTCACCCCACAGAGAACCGGCCTGGCGAACCCCATCCACATACACGCTCAGAAGGTTCCAGCGGGCACGCGAAGAGACTGCCCAAGAAAACGTCAGCGTGCCGGGGCCCGTGAAGGCGGTCTCCACCCAGGCCACGGTCGAGTCGGTCAGCGGACCGCTCACCGCGACCTCCTCATGCTCACCCACCTCTGCGGTAAGCTGCCACAGCGCATAGCCGCCGGCCGTGAAGCCGTAGCCGTCCATCGCGAAGGCGTTGGTTTGCACCACCGGCCATTCACCCAGAAACTCGTCCCGCCATGCAGCCTGGCTCATGTCGGGCAAGATGCCAGCCATCGTCGGATCCGCAAACGACCCCAGCACGATCTCATCATCATTCGTCAACGACGGCACATGCGCGCGCGTCAGATAGGGCATGGCAAAGAAAGCCCCCGCCAACACGGTGCGCGTGTGGCCGTCCACCGTGATGCTTTGCGGCGCGTCGAGGGATGCACGCGCCTCGGCAAGGCGCTGCCGCGCCCGGGATTGCTCGTTGGTTTCTGCCGGGGCGTACTCGATGAAGTGCATCGCCGTGTTCGCGTTCGCTTGCAGACTGAAACCGGGCGTGTCCGCCGTCACAGAAAACCCCCAGCCCGGGTCAACCATCACACTGGCATCACACTGGCATAGAGATCCTGCATGCCGGCAAATGAATATCCGTTCTTCAGGACCACCAGCACCTGAACGTTGTCGCCGTCGCCGGAGATTTTGACGAAAGCGTTCGGCACAGTGTCAACCGGGCTGTTTTAGTTTTCGGCGATCGGTCTGTTTCAGTCGATTTCGGTCGATTTCAGTTTTCAGTTTGTTCGGGTGCGGACTTGACTTACATACGCCGCACGTACGATAATTATCGGCGGTGTGATGTATATCCTATTTTACGTATAGGAGTCGTTATGAAGTCAGTCGTATCAGGCTATGTTCCGTTGATGTTCGCCTCGTTTCTTGCCGTGATGACGGCTTTGACGGTGTGCGGTGCGCATATTTTCGATGGTGACGGCTCCGATGAGGCAGGCTTTGTTCCGCCGCCGCCCCGCAAGGAGATCCCGCCGCCCCCCGCCAACATGGCAGGCGGCGAAACGTTTATCCCCTATCCGCCGCCGCCGGCCACGCCAGCCTCGCGGTCCGAAAAAAAGAATCCGCCCAAGCCTCCGACGATGTTCACCAAGTTAACCTCTCAATATGGCGAGCAGGATTGGAACGCCCGTCCGAACGACTTAAACAACCTGCTAAAGTCACTCAAAGGCATGGCGGAGGTCGATTACGACTTCGAGGCCAAGTCATTTGCGGAGATCGACGCGGACCCTGACCAGAACCCGATCCTCTACCGCTCAGGGCACTACCACTGGAGCCTGAACGACGAGGAGAAGAAGAAACTGCGCGAGTATCTGCTGCGCGGCGGAACGATCATCTTAAATGCCGGCATGGGATCGAAGCCCTTCTACGACTCCGCGATTAAGGTGCTCAATGAGGTGTTTCCTGAAGCGCCGGTTAGGCGGCTCAGTCCGGACCATCCGATTTTCCACGCCTACTACAGCCTCGACCGCGTGAATTACCGTCCCGGGGTCCGCTCGCTGTTTAACGGCAACGAGCCGTGGCTTGACGGCGTCACGATCGACTGCCGCACGGTCGCGATTGTCTCCCGCTTCGGCATGGA
>Ga0116141_10002795_pt1 | contig 14877 bp, 10 predicted proteins | sample AD_UKC097_MetaG_FD_89744 | JGI IMG/M metagenome (GOLD analysis project Ga0116141, IMG submission 89744) | Active sludge microbial communities of municipal wastewater-treating anaerobic digesters from USA - AD_UKC097_MetaG | ecosystem: Engineered > Bioreactor > Anaerobic > Digestate | place: USA...
CGAGCGTTCCATCGGAAGTGGGATGCCTTTTCGAGTGAACACAAACGGCACTTCATTTCGTTCCCGCCAACGCTCGAAATCATCCAAGGTGTGCGGAAAGAGTTCTTCGCCTTGAATGGAGGAGTACGTGTTATTCGACAGATTCTCCACGTTGTAGGTGGCCGAAAGGCCGCAATGGTTGATATTCCTGCGGCCATGATCGGTGTGCATACTCTCGAACACAACCTGCCGATACCGGGCGACTGCGTCCTCGTCCTTCGGCAGACGGTCCGCCAGCGCGTCGGCAATCTCCAGCATCTGCGCTTCGGACTTAATGAGATTCTCTATGGACATGTTTGTTGAATCCGTGGGAATGGGAACGTGATGAAACCTGATATGAATTGCGTTCAGCCGCAAGAATGTATCGCCAACTGCCAAAAAGAAAAAGCGTTCGTGTCTTTCGTGAAATCTCGCTCACCTGAGAGAACGTGCACATCCACGTCATCGCGAGGAGCCGCCCGGAGTCTGCGAAGGGCGGCGACGTGGCGATCTCAGGCCTTGTTGAGATTCCTCACATTCGTTCGGAATGACAATGGGCCTGTCATTTCGACTGAAGGAAGAAATCTCATCCAAGCGCCCAGCTTTTTCTGTCGTTCGCAATGACGAACATGCGGGATCTTTCATAGGAGGAGCAACCTGTCATTCCGCCCGCACACTTTTGGCGATTCTGAGGAACCGACGCGCAATGTCCTCCGATCTCCAGATTCGCTTTCCCACCAGGTAACTCTCCGCCTGCACACCAAGGGACACAATCCACTTTTTCGGAAGGCCCTTTGCTCCCAGGATAGCGCCCAGAATAGATCCGGCTGTTGCGGCAGTGCAATCGGTATCCCATCCGCCCATGACGGTCAACCCGATGGTATCTCCGAAATCCTTTCGACCATAATAAAGTCCGGCGACGGTCAGAGCGGCATTGTTGATGGAGTGCACGCCGCTCATATCGGCATACTTGTCCAGAATCCGATTCGTGGTCGTATCCCAGTTCTCATCGTATCGGCACCAGCGAAGCGTTTCTTGAACGGTCTGAGAGAAACGGCAGTTCTTCGGGATTTCTTTCAACGCCGCCTTGCAGACTTCGACGGGATCATTCACCACAAACGCCAGTGCTATGGCCGCACTGAAATACATTTCCGCATGAATGCCCACTCCACGATGGCTGATCACCGCATCCCGGTAGGCAAATTCCGCCGCCTTTTCCGGCTGGCCCGGCGCGGCGTATCCCCATGGATCGCTTCGAATCGCCGCTCCGATCCAGTACGCATAAGGGTTGCCGCAGTCGGCGGTTTCAGGTGGCGAAATCCCGCGCCGGAGATTCTCAAGGGCCACGTGCTCCGCAGTGCAGGCCACCGGAAGATACTTCAACCAGGCCCGACCCACATCCTCGGATGTGAAATCCGGCCCGAATTCCTCCAGGATCAGCAAGCCCAACAGCGTATAGGTCAGATCGTCATCCGTTCCAATGCGTTTCAAATTCTTCGCCAGGAAATTCCGTCGCGGTGTCAGCCCGTAGTGACGGATATCGGCAAGGTGCGGCTTGGGGTCCTGTTCCCAATATCCGCTCAAGGGATATCGCTGTCCGAGGGCTTTGCAGACAGAGCGGATTTCCGATTTGGTCATTCCTTCACAGGGGATTCCTAAAATGCAACCGGCAGCACGACCCAGCCAGGCTCCCAGCAGCTTGTCTTCCAATTCCGCATCGGAGATTTCCAGGGAATACCGTCGCTTTCCCCGTAGGCGGCACACGCGAATCGTGTCCCAGTCGTCCAGCTCGGTATTCGGAGATGGCTTGCCCGGTTTGAGTGTCTCCGCCTCGGAAATCCATGCGGACAGGCTGTCCGATGCTTTCCTTTGCAGGGGGCCGGTGTTGCACCCCTGTTCCTGGCGAAACGCAAGCCAGTCGCGGAATTCATTGAATCGAGCAACAAGATCATCCGGCGCTGTCATGGCATTCTCCTGTGAGCCTTCGAGATGTGCCAATTATAGAGGATTGTCGAATACGTTTCACACTGGAAAGCCGCCCATTCCCCTCACATCGTGGCGGGTGAATCGGCTAAAATCGCTTACCGGCAAGATGCCGGTGCCACCCCGATAAGACCCTCACCCAAACCCTCTCCCGGAGGGAGAGGGGGAAGAGTCCGGACCCTGGATTCCGGCTTTCGCCGGAATGACGGGAGAGAGGTGTAAGGGGATTCATGAAAGGCAGGCAATACAGGAATTGCCTCCGACCGGCGTCATTCCGGCGAAAGCCGGAATCCAGGAAGTCAGCCGGTGTCGCGGCAATACAGCAAAAAGCAGTTCACCAACGAGACACTGTAAAAAGTACATCATAAACGGAGGACAGACATGAAAAAACTTCGAATCGGCATGATCGGCGCAGGATTTCTGGGCCACTTCCAGGCAATTGCCATGAAACAGGTTCGGAACATGGAACTGGCCGGAGTCTTTTCCCTCAAAGGCGCGGAAGAACTCTCCCGTTTTGCGCGGGACAACGAACTGGGCAAGGCAAAGGTATACCCCAATATCGCCGAGATGGCGAAAAACGTGGACGCCGTCGCCATTTACTGCCCGAACTACACCCGGATTGCGATCATGGAAGAGATCGTCGCGGCGGTGAAAGCGGGAGCGGAACTGAAGGGAGTGATCTGCGAAAAACCCCTGGGCCGGAATGTGGCGGAGGCTCGCAAACTGGTCAAACTGGCCGAGTCGGTCAACCTGCGAACCGCCTATTTCGAGAACCAGATTCACATGAAACCGATTCGTATCCAGATGGCCCAGCTTGCGCCCCAGCAGCGCACCATGGGACCGCTGACCCTCACCCGATCCGCGGAAGAGCATGGCGGGCCGCATGAAGGCTGGTTCTGGGACCCCACCCGGCAGGGCGGCGGCGTGCTCTGCGATATGGGCTGCCACAGCATCGCCGTGGGCTGGTACACACTGACTCCATTGGGCAAGGACTTGACGTTTCTTCAGCCGTATCGTGTCTCCGCCGATCTCGGCCTGCTGAAATGGGGACAACCGAAGTGGCGCGAGAAACTCCTGAAAGATCGCGGCGTGGATTATTCCAAGACCCCGGCGGAGGATTTCGCCACGGGCATGATTACCTATAAGAACCCGGAAACAAAACAGCTCGTGAAAGCCCAGTTCACCAATTCCTGGATGTTTGAGAAACAGGGACTGCGCCTGTCCATGGATGGGATGGGACCGGGATACGCTTTTGAGATCAATACGCTGATCTCACCGCTGACCATTTTCATTGGCGATGCCGCTGCGGAAGCCGTTGCGGATCAGGAGGCCGCGCTCGAAAAAGCGACCGCCAGCCGGGGGCTTCTCTCCGTCCATCACAATGAGGCGGATCTGTACGGCTACACCGATGAAAACATCGACGCCGCCGATGCATTCCTGGCCGGGAAGGATGCGTTCCTGAACTGGCGGTACGGGCTGGAGATCACCAAGTTGGTGATGGCGGCGTACATGGCGGCGGAAAAGGGCTGCACGCTGGATCTCACGAATGCCGCCGTTCAAAAGGAATTGGAGAAATATGTCCCGGCTATTCAGCAGGGCCACGGCGCGGATCAGCTGTTCGCGAAGAAATAACCGTCTCCCGAAGGGGACAGGCTGAACAGGGCATCCGGGTGACGATTCGCGCATTCCATCGTTATTGTCTGCGGGAGGTGCGCCATGAGTCTTCATCGGTTGGCAGGTCTGTTCATTTTCATCGGAATTGCTTGTGTGGCCTGTGAAAAGCAGCAGGAGGATGTCGCGCCTGAGGATGTTCCCCTGGAAGAGGCTTGGTTCTCGGACGGCCGATGCGTGAATTCATTCGGATGGCCCACGATTGGGATGAGATGCGCAGTCCAGTCATTCAACGGGATAAAAGTGCATCTTACTCCCCTTATCGTCACTCGGCGGATTGGTCGAGACGACAAAACCTCCGAAGTAGATGAATCTTCAGAACAAGGCCCCTGCTACTATTTCGGATGGGATTGCGCTGCAGTTCCGATGACCGACAAGCCTTATACTGCGTTTTATTTGCAGTGCTTTGGGGGGGCAGGCAGGCTCTCTTTCGAGCCGGAACGGGCGGTTCTGGTGGACGAATTCCAAAAGGTGTACCCATATAAGCGAATAGAAGGTCTGTATTCGGATTTCTCTCCCCCACGAACGATACCTCTCTGGAATCGCAACTACGGTTTTCTATTCTTCGACCCCATCGAACAGAAAGAGATCCGCCTGACAGTCAAAATCCCCTATTGCTTGAAGGCTGAAACTTCAACCGCCAACGGTATTCAGCCAATTCCGGAGACTCCGACAGCCAGAATTCCCTTTCCTTTGAAAGAAGAGAGAGGGGAACTCTGTTTTGAGTTTCAGAGGAAGATGGTAAATCCCAAGGTTCCCTGGAGAAAACATTGAAATTGAGAGAGAAACCGGAGCATTAGGAGACTCGGTTCACGGAGGACGACTGTGACACCCAAGAAGGCCCTATTCATCAACGGCAAATCGGTGGAATCCAGAGAGTGGGAGGATATTGTCAACCCATACGATGATTCCATTGTCGGGAAAGTCGCGCTTGCAGGAAAAGAACAGGCGGAGCAGGCCATCCGGGCAGCAACCGACGCATTTCATCGGAACCGTATGAAATCACGCGATGAACGTCGGGAAATCCTGCTCAACATCGTCCGCGGCATTCAGAGCGAACGCGAACGCCTGGCTGAATGGGTCATGCGGGAAACCGGCAAACCGATCACCAGCGCGCTGGGCGAGGTGGACCGCGCTGCAACTACGTTCACTCTCGCGGCGGAAGAGGCGATCCGTTTCGGCGGCGAGACCATCCCCATGGATATTGCCAAGGCGGGGCGGGGATACATTGCACGGACGGAACGGTTCCCGCTCGGCCCGATCCTGGCCTTCACGCCGTTCAATTTCCCGATCAACCTCACCGCCCACAAAATCGCGCCCGCCATTGCGGTGGGGAGTTCAGTCGCACTCAAGCCGCCCCCGCAGGGGCCGATCAGTGTCCTCGAACTGGCCCGCATTGTCCATGAGGCAGGCGCGGAACCGGGGACGTTCAATGTCCTGCACTGCCCCATTCCGGTCGCGGAATACCTGGTCCGCGATGACCGGTTCCGAATGCTGAGTTTCACCGGAAGCGCGAGAGTCGGATGGTATCTCAAGTCGATCTGCGGCAAGAAGAGGATCGCGCTGGAACTGGGAGGAAACGCGGCGGCGGTGGTTCATTCGGATTCGGACCGGGACTGGGTCGCGGAACGGCTGGCGGTGGGGGCGTTCGTTCAGGCGGGACAGGTCTGTATTTCGGTCCAGAGAATACTGGTTCATCGCCCGATATACGATGAATTTAAGAAACGGTTCCTGAAAGCGGTGCGCAGTCTGTCTGTCGGAGATCCGGCGAAACCCGAAACCGTGGTCGGGCCATGTATCCGCCGCATGGAGGCGCAACGGGTAATGGAATGGATTCGGGAAGCCATGCAGGGCGGCGCGCGAAGACTTTGCGGCGGCAGACGGCGTGGGACTCTAGTGCGGCCCACTGTGCTGGAGGGGGTTCCGCAGAATGCCCGCGTGAAATGCGAGGAGGTTTTCGGGCCGGTTGTCACGCTCGATCCCTATGATGATTTCGAGCGGGCGTGTGAGGAGGTGAATCGTTCGGCCTATGGACTCCAGGCGGGGGCGTTCACCCACGACATCCGGCGGATTGAGTATGCGTTTCGCACATTGGAGGTGGGGGGAGTGATCATCAATGACTTCCCGACATTCCGGTTGGATCATTTCCCATACGGCGGGGTCAAGGATTCCGGTCTCGGACGAGAGGGAGTCCGCTACAGCATGGAAGAGATGACCGAACCGAGAATCCTGGTGACCAACCTGAATCGTTAGGGGCGCTTCTTGGATGCCGGGGCCTTGATCGGTGTGCCATCATAGCAGCCGTAACCGTACTGCGCCCCACCATTGCCCGCCAGGTTCCAATATCCGAACACCAGGTAGCAGGCAGCGAATGTGATCGCCACCAGCAGGTAATGAAAAAACCGTTCCCGTGTGATGGGAATTTCTTTTGCAAACAGTTTCATATTGGAGTATCTCAAAAAGCAATTTCGCCCGATCAAGGGGCGATTCATTGCCCGAAGTTACCGGACACGTTTATGCTACCAAGGAAGGTGAAAATCCCAAAGCGAGGAAGCCCCCTGTGCGCCCTGCCCTTCTACGGAGCATTGTTATCGGAATCTTCCTGGGCACATGCGCCTGCCTGCTGATCCGCCCGTTCTGGAGCCATGACACCTGGTGGCATATCCAATGCGGCAAACTGATCCTTGGCGAATGGACATGGCCCTCGCCGGACCGGTTCACCTGCACAGTGAACGGGCAGCCGTGGCTGGTCCATTCCTGGATCGGGCAGTGCGTGTTCTATCTTGCGGACCTTGCGATGGGCGATGCCGGTCTTCAACTGCTCGACACCGTCACCCGCCTGGGGTTCGTTTGTCTGGTCTGGTTCGCCTGCCGAAAGGCGGCCATTTCCTCCGCGATACGGTTGCTGATTCTCGCGAACGCCGCTTTTTTCTGCGCCACCCTGGAGTTTCGGCCTCACTTGGTCGTCCCGGTTTTCCTGGCTGTCATGGTGCTATCGGAGTGTCTTCGCACACCGGGACGTCCGGTTCCTCTCTGGACTATCCCCCTGATGACGCTCTGGAGCAACACGCATCCAAGCATCCTCCTGGGTGAATTCTATCTGGCAATGTGCCTCGTGCAGCGCTGGGTCGCGCATGGGAAACCGCAGTGGAATCGCGATACATTAGTTCTGTTTGCGGCGATGCTGGCCGGATTTCTCAACCCCTATCACTTCCGCCTGATACCGTTCTCCCTGTTCGAAAATCGCGCATATCAGTATGTCACCATCAACGAATGGCTGTCGCCGCTCACTCAACTCCCCCAATCCTGGTCGAGTGTTTTGATATTGCTCGCCAGTGCGGCCGTGTTTATTCTGCTGCTCCTGAGGAATCTCCCATGCGCCCGTCATTCCGAGGAACGAAGCGACGTAGGAATCTCGACGTTGGAGCGTACCGGCCTGAGATCGCCACATCCCGGCCCTTCGCAGACTCAGGGGCCGGGATTCGCGATGACGGAATCGAGATTACACTTTCTTTCCCAAATCACCGGTTCCACCGGAGTCGCGCTCAGAAAGACTTATTCCCGCTCATCCAATTTCAGTCACCTTATATATCTTTTGTGCCTTTGTGTCTTTGTGGTGATCTCTTTCTCCGCATTCCGATTCATGTTTCTCTCAACCATCGCCATTCTGCCCCTGTTATCCGTTCTCCCTTCGAGCCGCGTCCCTCTCCCTCCGGGAGAGGGTTGGGTTGAGGGAAAGAGGTTCTCCTCCCTTCTCCTCATCGGCTATCTTCTCCTTCTGATCCTGAACAAACCGGTTTACAGCCGTGACTGGTTCGACCTCAAAAACGCAACGGCATTTCTGAATGAAATCCACGCCGAAGGGAATATCTTTAACGATTTTTCATTCGGTGGAAGGATCATTTACGATTGTTATCCCCGCCTGAAAGTGTTTGCGGATGGGCGGATCGGGCCTTTTGAGAAAAAGATCTTTCCCCTTTACGAAGAGGTATTCCGAGGTACACGGGACCGGGCGATGGAGATTCTGGATCGCTATCGGATCGACTGGATTCTGATTCAGGAAGTGCGCACCCCCCAGTGGATGAAGTCCGAGAAGAGGCTTCACGAGTTATACCGGCGCAGTGGCATTGTCATTTTTCGGTTGGGTCGAAACGGAACGGAGACGTAATCCCAATGGAACAGGAATCCCACGTTTCCGAATACAGAACTGTTTTATCGGTAGTCACTCTGGCACTTGCGGCGACGGTTCTGCTGATCCGCATTCCCGAATTTCTCTACAGGCTGTTCGATCCCGATGAATTCGAGCATCTGCACGCCGCGTTCTGCACCAATCAAGGGATGGTTCCGTACCGGGATTTCTTCGAGCATCACACACCGCTCTTCTGGATCTTCCTCCAGCCGCTGTATCTATTGCTCGATGATCCCCTGCGGGTTCTGTTCGCGGGACGGATTTTCATGTTCTTCGTAATGGTCGGCATCGCCTTTCTTACCTATCAATTTTCCTCTCTGTTGTATGGAAGATATGTCGGAGCGCTTTCGGTTCTATTGCTGATCTGTACCGAAATGTCCGTGCAAAAATCCATGGAAATCCGTCCTGATGGCCTGGAGACATGTTTCTGGCTGTTGTCCCTGTGGATGGGCGTTCGGGCCATTCGTTCTGAGCGGGGATTTGTCTATTTCTGGTTCGGAATATGCGCAGGAATTTCCATACTATTTTCGCAAAAGGTCATCCCAGGTGTTGCCGGCGTTTTTTTCGCGTTGCTGTTACTGAGAATGAAATCGCAGAAGAACTGCGTCGCAACAGCAATACACCGAATCGCCTTTTTTTTGTTGGGAGTTCTGCTACCTCTTATTCTCACCGCATTCTTCTTTCTTCTTTTCGGTGCATTCGGGGAGTTTATTCATCGTTGTTTCCTGTTCAATGCCGTATGGGAAATTCGGATCAGCCCGCTTCCTGTCTGCCTTGAATTTGTCCGACAGAACTCCATCGTGTTCGCGCTGGGGTTCGTGGGTATTCTCTATTTCTTGAGGAATTGCCGAGAGGCTCCGGAGAATGCGATTCTGCTCGGCTCGCTCGCGGGAGTCTGTTCGGGATTCTTTTTGATTCCCATTGTGCAGCGACAGTATCTCATGCTCCTGTTCCCGCTGTGGGCTATTCTTGGGGCGAAATGGCTGACGGATCGAATCCTCTGCCGGGAGAAGAAACCGCCCCGAATCTATGACTTTCTTTTCGCAATCCTCCTCGGAATATCCCTGGCAATTGCTTCTGCGGAAAACAGCTGGCAAATCGGGGATGATCCTTTTCTCTACCTAATTTTCGCTGGAGTTTGCGCCCTTTCGGTTCTCTTTCTTCGACGACGCGAGGTCTTGATTGTTCTTGTTGCGGTGGTGATCTCTCTTGGCCCGATTATGAACACGCTTCAGCAGAACTACGTCCGAAACACCGCACAGAAAGAGTATATTCGGTTAATTGATGAGGAAACAAATTCGGATGATTGTGTTCTGGACGGGTGGAGCGGATATGCCTTCTTCCAGCCCCATGCCTATTATTACTTTTTCCTTCACCGCGAAATCCGCGCCATGCTCACAGAGGATGAATTAGACAAAAACTTGATCGAAGCGATTGAGCAAAACAAACCAAAAATTGTTATCTACGACTCCAATCTCCGTTCTCTGCCGCCATCGGTAAACAAGCATATTCTGTCGCACTACGGCTCGATGGGGTTGGGCGATCTGTATCGTCGGATGGATTGAACGATCCCTTCAGAATATATGCATTGAATAATTCCTTGGATTCCAGCCGCGAGTAGTTCTCTTCGAGAAACAGGCTCATCTCGGACCATTGATCCACAAATCTATCGCTGTCCATCGGATGCTGCGGTGTCCAGTCCTTTTTCATCACCACAATGAATTTCGGCGGGGCATTCTGCAATATCTCCAGGACTTCTCTCCGTGCCTCTTCCCGAATCGGTGAGTGCTCGGCGGTGTAGGGAAGGTGGAAGAAATACCGGCTTGCCGATCTTCGCCCAGATAAAACATAAAGATCCGGGCAATAGCCGATCACAAAGATCGAGTCCTCGAACGATGTCTCGTGTCGGATCTCCACAGCGAGACGGAGAATATCCTCATTCGTAAAGAAACCGATTGCGGGCGGTTTCCAGTCGCGGGCCTCTGTCCAGTACCATTTCACGGATTGTACCGATTGAAACAACGCGAGCGGGAGGAGAATCCATATCCACAGGGACCGCGTTCGGGGGCACCGGGTGGGAAACACGGCGTTCGCTTCAATGGCATGGGAACCGGCAAGCGCCATGGGCGGCCCGAGTAACAGGAAATAATGGGGATAAAAGCGCCATCCGATACAAACCGACACGACAGCGCCGGTCAGCCAGATCGGAAGCCACAGCCGATTCGATCGTTCATCCTTCTTTTGTTGCAGAAAGCCCGCCCCAGACAGAAACAGAAACGGCAACAGAAAAAAAAGTCTGGGGGGCACAACACCGGACAGATACTCCCAATGCGGAGTTCCCCTTGAATACGACGGGTTGTACACAGTCATCACGAAGAGCCAATCCGAGAGGATCCCTTTCATGAAACACCAGCCGAATATCGCCCCAAACGCGGCTCCCATGCCGACCGCCATTCCGATCAGCCGTCGTGCAGAACCGTTGATAAAAAGAACGAGCAACGCCGGAAGGCATGCAACAACAGCGGTCGGTTTGAGAAGCATGGCAAACCCGTAGAGAACACCCGCCAGGATGGATAAAACCATGTCTTGCGTGAGAGGTCCCTCCCCCGAAGATCGGGGGAGGTCAGGTGGGGGTTGACTGCGTAACAAGAGACTCCTCAATATCAACTGAACATCCCCCTTCAATACAAGTCGCATCGCAAGCACAACCAGCAACAGCGCCGGAATCTCCATCGCCGATGTATTCCCCTGAATCGGCTCCGCAATCAGCAAAACAGTTGCCAGTCCGCCGGTGAACCAGGCGTTTTTTCCGACGCGCGCCTGTTGCCCCAGGCCACAAAGATGATAGACCAGCAAGGCTCTGAGTACGTTCACTCCCAGCCTCAAACCCGAAATGCTGTCCCCGAATAACAACATCAGCCCCGCACAAAGCAGCCATTCCGCAGGATCTTTGTGGTCCCAGAAATCCCGATAGGGTGTCCGATTCTGCAATAGCTCCAGTGCGCAATACACCCGAAGACCTTCATCCGGATCGAATGACCGGTCCTCCAGCACGGGGATTTGAATCAGCAAACAGGCAATCGCCCACAATACCGCTGGAAGTCTCCAGGTCTCGACGATGGGAGGGCTTTGCGTCTCGGTCGTTTGAGGAATCGCCATCTTGCCGAATCGTCTCTCAAATAGATTATTGGCCGATCATATCACGCCGGGACCCGAAAAGCGGTCGATCCGGGCTCTCAAACTTTGCACCGGACACGTTTTCGCGACGCCCAAAGTAGGGTAGAATAACGAAAATGGGGGTTATTGGATGAGTGAGCTTTTTGCGGAAGTTCTTGCCGTGTTGAAGACCGGGGTGTCGGATGCGATCCTGGATCTGGAGAAATACCAGGAATCGGAGCCATCCCCGGCCCTGGCCGCCGCCATTCTGGAACTCAAGAGTAATGCCCAATTCCTCGACCAGGTGGATGGCTGGCTTGCCACCATGCCCGAAGAACGCCTTCGGGAGATTTTCCACGCCTCGATTGAAACCCTCTGCAAAAGTTTTTCGAACCTGCTGAAATCCGGCGAGGTCCAGACCGTTGGAGATGGGGCGGAGACCGTCCCGGAGTTTCTGGTCCAGGCCATGGAAAAACTCGGGCCACGGCTGTTTATGCGAGAAGACAAAATGCAGGTTTCGATGCAGATCGATCCCCGATTCGGCGGTGCCTGGACTCCGGAGAAAGTCGAATCGTACCTGGAACATGAAGGAATCATCCACGGCCTGAATGCAAAAGGGATTCAGCAGATTTGCAGCGGAAAGCCGATGGAACGGGCGATTGTCGTCGCACGCGGAACGCAGCCTGTCCCCCCCAAGAACGGTTATGTTAATTACGCCTTCGACCTGGAGGTCATCAGCGGGAAGCCCAAGGTCCTGGATAGTGGTCGTGCGGACTACAAAGAACTCAACCTGTTCTATTATGTCTCCCCGGGCCACCTGCTTGCGGAACTAGTGGCACCCATACCGGGCGTGGCCGGATCCAATGTCCTGGGCGAAGAAATCCCGGCTGAAGAGGGCGCTCCCGCTGAGTTGATCCCCGGCGAGAACACCGCCATCTCCGAAGACGGCACGCAACTGACCGCCCAGGCAGAGGGCTACCTGGCGCTGGAGGGCAAGGTTCTCTCCGTCAAACCATGCGTGCTGATCCCAGGCGATGTTTGCTACACCACGGGCAATGTCAATTCCCCCATCGGTGTCACAGTTCAAGGCAGCGTCCTGTCGGGATTTCGTGTGTATTCCAAGGAGACCGTGAATGTCGGCGGACTTGTAGAGGCGTCCACCATTGTTTCCGAGGCCGATCTCATGGTGAACGGCGGCGTGGAGGGAGGAGGCAAAGGGTACCTGGAAGCCAAAGGGGTTGTGCGCGTGCAGTTCCTGAACGAGGTGAAAGTCCGCGCCGGTGGGAATGTGCTGACAGCGGGCAGTATTTATCATACGGCGATCTGGAGCGGGGGATCGGTTCTTGCGGAAGGAAATCACGGAGTCATTGCTCAGGGGCTGATTCGAGCCGAGGACACCGTCGAGGCCGAGGAAATCGGCTCGGAAATGGGCGTTCGAACCCGAATTGAATTAGGCGTGGCGACACTCGCCATTCCTGCCAATTTGGAGGAAATGCGCGCTCGGTTGGAGGAATTGGACGAGAAGCGGAAACAATTCAAGAAAGCCGCCGAGAAACTCGCCCGCCTGAAAAAAAATAAAGGCTCCCTGGATGCGGACAAAGAAAAGAACCTGAAAAAGGCCCTGGTGGCCATGAGAAAATACAAGGAACTGGTCGCCGCCAAGAAAGAGGAAATTGCACGTCTCGAAGAAGCCTATGAAACCGGAATGCGGAAAATGCGTTTCGTGAAAGCCCGCAAACAGGTCTGGCCCGGCACGGAAATCCGCATCCTGGAAACCGAGTACTCGGTAAAACGACCCACCGGACCCGCCACCATCACTTTAATCAACGATGAAATTCAGGTCCTGCCTTACAGCGAGACTCCCCGCACCGAATGACCTTTCCGCTCAGGATTTCGGCAGACGCTGCAAGTACCAGCTCGCCCGCTTGTTGAATTCGGCATTTTTGGAAAGATCGATCGCCTTCAGAAAGGACTCGCGGGCGCTCATCCTCGCCGCGTCTTCCTCCGCGTGGAAAAATCCCACTCCCTCGTTGTAATGAAATTCCGGACTGTCCGGCTTGCGCTCGATTCCTTCCTCCGCAGCCTTTACTAATCCCGGCCAATCCTCGCGCAGGTATTGCAGCTCGCACAGGTGGCGCAGACTTTCCGGAGTTTTCTCTTTCAGCTTTTCTTTGTAGAAATCGGCCCCCAGATCCAGCCATCCACGAGTCCGATAGGCATTCATCAGCTTCCGATGCGCTTCGGCATCGTCCTGACTTACCCGGACCGCTTTCTGCAACTGATCGACACCACTCTCCTTTTCCAGAAATGCCAACGCGGCGCTGTGTTCCGGCCCTTTGGGGAAATAGGCGCGAAGACGGTAATACGTATCCTGAGCCTCCGCGTATTTCTTCAGACGATACTGTGCCTCCAGCCGCAGCGCGAGCGCACGGGACAGATTCTCGTCTTTGGGATCTGTGGCCAGCACAAACGACGTTTCGGACAGGGCATCTCCGTATTTGCCCGATTTCAGGCATTCCGCAACGTAATCGAGGCGCTTGCCGGTGGGAATCTTATGAAACAGGTCTACCTCTTCTCGAGGAGGTGAATTCGATTCGGATTGCGGAGTTCCTCCAGGCCATTTCCCCGCCTCTTTGAGTTTCCGAATCGCCGCTTCCTGGTCTCCCTCGGTTCCGAGATAGCGCGAGAGGTCAATCGGCTGTTCCGAATCGGCGGATCTCTTGCCCAATTCCGGTTTCGGACGCCCTTTCCCGACATCCCAGTTTTTCGGCGAGGTTCCGAGACCATCCTGGGATTCCAGCATCGCCTTTCGTTCGAGGAGTTGGATGAGTGAATTGAGACCGTGATCGTCGCCGGGAATGGCGAGCGTCTCATCCTGCCCCGCTGACGGGATCGAAAGTGCGAGAATCACCGTTATCGATAGTAAGATTCGACCGCACATTTTGGCCTCTCTCTCAACTCGTTCCCGGTTTCTTCTCCGGGAAGATCTTACCGGGATTGAGGATATTCTGGGGATCGAAGAGCCGCTTAACACTCCGCATCAGTTCGATCTCCCGTCCTCCCCATTCCAACGGGAGAAACTCGGCCTTGGTAATGCCGATACCATGTTCTCCCGACAGCGTTCCCCCGCGTGCCACCGCCAGCCGGAAGGCTTCCTCGATTCCCCGATGCACCGCCGGGTCACTTTCCGTGTGCGACATGAAGTTGACATGGATATTGCCGTCGCCGGCATGTCCGAAACAGATCACGATAACCCCATGCTTTGCCCCGATTCGATACACCTCTTGCAGCACGGTGGGGAACTCGGCAATCGGGACCGAGATGTCTTCATTGAACTTGAACGGCGCTTTCTGATACATCGACGGACCGAGATTGCGGCGGATCTCCCAGAGGCTTTCCCGATCCTGCAATTCCGTCGCCATTCGGACTGTCTCCGCTCCGTTCCGGCGGCAGATTTCCCCGATTACCTGAGCATCGCGAAACACAGCGTCCAGCTCGAATCCATCCGCCTCCACCAATAGCACGGCCTCGCAGGGAGGAATCCGGTCCTGGCCCATGTAGGCGCTGACGCATTCCAGGCTCACGCGGTCCATAAACTCCAGGGCTGACGGAACCACAGGACCGTTCAAAATGTCAAGAACCGCACGACTGGCGTCTTTGACAGAGCCGAACCGAGACAGAAGCGTGCAGCGATGTTCGGGATAGGGAATCAGTCGAAGTGTCGCCTCGGTGATCACCGCAAGGGTTCCTTCGGACCCGATCAACAGCTGAAGCAGGTTGTATCCTGACACGCTTTTCCGGGATTTCGAGCCGAGTCGGATGATCTCCCCATCCGGCAGGACCGCCTCAACCGACAGCAC
>Ga0116141_10002798_pt1 | contig 14869 bp, 17 predicted proteins | sample AD_UKC097_MetaG_FD_89744 | JGI IMG/M metagenome (GOLD analysis project Ga0116141, IMG submission 89744) | Active sludge microbial communities of municipal wastewater-treating anaerobic digesters from USA - AD_UKC097_MetaG | ecosystem: Engineered > Bioreactor > Anaerobic > Digestate | place: USA...
ATTGTGCGCGCCTCCGATGTGCCTACCTATGTGCAATATGGTGCAGCAGATATTGGAATTGCTGGCAAAGATGTATTACTTGAACATGGCGGCGCAGGGTTGTATCAGCCCTTGGATTTGAACATTGCCAAATGCAGAATGTCTGTTGCCGTGCCTGACGGCTTTGACTACGCCGGAGCAGTAAAAAGTGGTGCACGCCTGCGCGTAGCAACCAAGTACCTGAAAACAGCGAGCGAACATTTCGCTGCCAAAGGGGTTCATGTGGATTTAGTTAAACTCTACGGCTCCATGGAATTAGCGCCTCTGGTTGGCTTGGCCGATGCGATCGTCGATCTGGTGTCCAGCGGCGCTACTTTGCGCGCTAATCATCTGACTGAAGTTGAGGAGATTATGCAAATCTCATCACGTCTTGTAGTTAATCAAGCCGCACTAAAAGTAAAACGGAAATCGTTGCAACCGGTGATTGACGCTTTCTCTAGTGCTGTTTCTGGTGAATGCATTTCTGACGTACTGGTGTCTGCAATGCCGGTGTTTGCATCTAGTTCAAGGAAAAAAGATCAATGATGCGTCGTTTATCGACTCGCATGCCGGATTTTCTCGCGGTGCTGGATGCCTTGCTGGCTTTTGATCATGCCACCGATGAAAATATTGAGCGTGTTGTTGCCGAGATTCTGAGTCAAGTGCGTGTGCGTGGTGACATGGCAGTGATGGAGTATACCCAGCGCTTTGACCAGCTTGCTGTGCACAGCATGGCCGATCTTTCGCTCACTGCAGCGGATCTTGCTAAAGCCTTTGATTTGATTCCACTGGTGCAGCGACAAGCGCTAGAAGCTGCCGCTGTACGTATTCGTGAATACCATGAGCATCAGAAAGCGGAGTCCTGGAGTTATCGTGAAGCCAATGGCACGCGGCTCGGGCAAAAAGTCACGCCGCTGGACCGCGTCGGTTTGTATGTGCCCGGCGGCAAGGCGGCCTATCCCAGCTCTGTGCTCATGAATGCTTTGCCCGCCAAAGTCGCTGGTGTAACGGAGCTCATCATGGTTGTGCCGACCCCGCGTGGCGAAAAGAATGCGCTGGTGTTAGCCGCTGCCCATCTGGCCGGTGTTGATCGCGTGTTCACCATTGGCGGCGCACAAGCCGTGGCGGCGCTCGCGTATGGCACACAAACCATTCCGCAAGTCGACAAGATCGTCGGCCCCGGCAATGCCTATGTTGCTGCAGCCAAGCGGCGCGTATTCGGCACAGTCGGCATCGACATGATCGCCGGGCCTTCTGAAGTGCTGGTGATTGCGGATGCAACGGCTAATCCGGATTGGGTCGCCATGGATTTGTTTGCCCAGGCCGAGCATGACGAGATGGCGCAGTCCATTTTGCTGTGTCCTGATGTGGCCTTTATCGACTGTGTCGCGGCTAGCATCGCAAAACTTTTGCCAACGATGCCACGTCGCACGGTGATCGAAGCTTCGCTCAAAGGGCGGGGGGCGTTGATTCAGGTCGCCGATCTGACCGAGGCCTGTACCATCGCCAATCGCATCGCGCCAGAACACCTTGAGCTCGCGGTTGCCGAGCCGAATCTGCTGGTGGAACAGATTCGCCATGCGGGGGCTATTTTCATCGGCCACTATGCTTCTGAATCCTTGGGCGATTATTGTGCCGGGCCGAACCATGTGCTGCCGACCTCGCGCAGCGCACGGTTTTCTTCGCCGCTTGGCGTGTATGACTTCCAGAAACGCAGCAGCCTGATTGAAGTTTCAGTTGCAAGTGCTCAAACATTAGGACCAATTGCCGCTACCTTGGCGCATGGTGAAGGACTCACAGCGCATGCCCGTGCGGCGGAGTTGCGTATCAAGCCGCAAGATGCTTAAAGGATTCGCAAAAAGGCATTTCCGTATTCTTACCAGTGCCCCAGGAAAAAGTCCCCTTGTCCAGAGACGAATTCAAAGGGTGCTGATTTCCCTTGCATAAGCTGGCTGTCCCCTTACCTTTTAGGCTTAATGAACATTCGCTGAACGAGGTGATAATGGCGAGAAATAAACCCGCATATCCATGATAAGTCCGTCTTTTTTTCGGGATTGCTTCGAGTTTTTCAATGTCACGCTCGGTCAATGGGTGGACTTTGTCCATATCACGTCGACGACTAAAGATTTTGTTGCCCCATTGGTAGACTTCATCAAGTTTTTCCCGGAACAGATAGGAATGATTGTGGTCGTTGTAGTAGTCATCGAATTTTCCACGACCAAGGTAAATGGCGTTGGATCCCTCATAGCCGATCTTTTTGGCGGTGATCGGATCGGTATTTAACAGGTATCCCCAATCACCTGGCACAAAATTCCTAGCGGGAATGTTGTAGCGCATTTCAAGCAATTTTCCTTTTTGCCACAATTCGCTTGCGTCAAAATCTTCTTCGAACGCCCAAACGGCACGTGGCTCGATTCGCACTAAGGGGGCGCTATCATTGGCCATGAGTCGCCGCTCAATCTCCGCTAAATTTGTGGGGCTTTTTTTGATGCGCGCGTAATAATCAAGCACACCATGAATCATGACTAATTTTGTCGCGGCATAGCAGCCGATAGAGTATTTTTCCTGATTCAGGAATGCCTCTTTTACTGCTTTTGAAACGGATACGCCAGGCAGTGGCATTCCTTTGTTCCAATAACGTTTGTTCCATTGGGCGCGCTTGCCATCAGGCCAGTTCCATTCAACATTTTCGGCCCAGGCAACAATATTTTGACGGATGCCTACATGATCGCGAAAGACCTGTAAGCTGCATTGGCTACCAGCAAATTCAGTCAGCCGACCGTGCTGCATGAGGGACAAGACAATTTCTTTTTCTGAAACCGTAAATCAACAGTTGAAGTATCTTCAGGCGGTGTTGCTAACTGGAAAATTACACTATCAGTATTGGCCGAAATTCTATGATTAACGAGTGCCTGCGGGATGCCAAGCTGGGTGAGATAAGCCAGCATGTCGCGTTCAACATCCTTTAGTTGTTCTTTGCCGAAGGAAAACTTAACTCCCTCTTCACTCTGATCATTGTTCGTGAAGGCTTGTCGATGTTTGATTTTTTCAGCAAGAAAATCCGGGCTGGCAGCGTGCACGTTGCATGCGTAATAAATCGGTGCTATTAAAATTGCAAGGCAATGGCGCTATAAGTGTTTTTGTTTTAACGGATGAGTGCTATGCCACGATTTCCCGCAGAGCCTTGACCAGAATTGCGCACTGATCATCGGTTCCGATAGTAATGCGCAGAAATTGTTCGATTCTTGGCCGTTTGAAATGACGCACAACGATGCCGTGTCGCCGTAATGCCAGCGCCGACTTTTCTGCATCATGTTCAGGATGGCGTACAAACACAAAGTTGGCTACGGAAGGTAATACCTCAAAGCCTAAGCTTTCGAGCGCAGTAATCAGGTTTTCGCGTGCATGCATGATTGCTTTGCGGGTGCGCTCAAAGTGGGCTTTATCATCGAGCGCGGCGATCGCGCCTGCCATGGCTAATTTATCCAGTGGATAAGAGTTAAAACTGTTTTTTACTCGCTCCAGTGCTTCAATCAAATCCGAGTGACCAATGGCGAATCCTACGCGCAAACCAGCGAGCGAGCGTGACTTTGAAAATGTATGGACAACCAGCAAATTCGGATAACGATGGGTTAAGGGGATAGCGCTTTCGCCGCCAAAATCGACATACGCTTCATGACGACGATGACACGATGTGGATGCATTTGCAATAACTCTTCAATCTCAGCCAATGAAATGGCGCGGCCTGTCGGGGCGTTCGGATTGGGGAAAATAATGCCGCCGTTAGGTTGCGAGTAGTCCGCTACACGCAGGGAAAAGTCTTCTGCTAACGGCACGGTTTGAAAGGCAATTTCATACAAGCCGCAATACACCGGATAAAAGCTGTAGGTAATGTCCGGGAACAAGACGGGTTGGTCGTGTTTGAGCAGCGCTAAAAATACATGTGCCAAAATTTCATCTGATCCATTGCCGACAAAAACATTGATTGTGGTGACGTCATAATGTTCAGCAATGGCTTCTTTGAGTGCTTCAGCATTCGGGTCGGGATAAAGGCGTAAGTCTTCGTCAACTGCCTCGCGAATGGCTTTGAGAACACGCGGACTGGCACCATAGGGATTTTCGTTGGTATTGAGCTTGACCAAGTTGGTCAGCTTGGGTTGTTCCCCAGGCACATATGGGGTGAGGGTTTTGACAACATTGCTCCAGAATTCAGACATGATTTTGCGGGATATAAAGTTGTATAAGCGGCTGTGGAAGTGTGACTTGATGCGAGTCTTGAAATCGAAAACGTGAAACCACTAGTTATGCGATGGTATCATGCGAACCTTCTTCAACTGTGTGTCTGAGACTGCCATGCGGCAAGCTGACGTTTCTAGAAATACCCTCGAAACCCGTATTCGCGTTGCCATCAATCTGGATGGTACTGGCGTGGCCAAGCTAGCCACAGGCGTTGGTTTTTTTGACCATATGCTGGATCAGATTGCACGCCATGGGATGATGGATCTGATAATTGACGCAGCCGGCGATTTGCATATTGATGCACATCACACGGTGGAAGATGTTGGTATCACCTTTGGACAAGCGTTGGCTAAAGCGTTGGGCGATAAAAAAGGGTTGCGTCGTTATGGTCATGCGTATGTGCCGCTGGATGAGGCCTTATCGCGTGTCGTCGTCGATCTGTCTGGCCGTCCGGGGTTGGTATTCAATGTGCCTTTTACGCGTGCGATGATTGGTGAATTTGACGTTGATCTGGTTCACGAGTTTTTCCAGGGCATGGTCAATCATGCGGGCATTTCGCTGCATATTGATAATCTGCGTGGAGTCAATGCGCATCATCAAGCAGAAACGGTTTTCAAGGCTTTTGCTCGAGCGCTGCGCATGGCGGTAGAGGTAGATGCCCGTGCGGCGGATGCTATTCCGTCGACCAAAGGGGCGCTTTGATCGGTCAACACCATGAGTAATACAGTGGTTGCAGTGGTTGATTATGGTATGGGCAATTTGCGTTCAGTGGCGAAAGCCATTGAGCATGTAGCGCCACACGTGATAGTGCAAGTCACATCTAATGCCGCAGATATCGCTGCGGCAGATCGCGTGGTTGTGCCGGGACAGGGAGCGATGCCTGATTGCATGCGTGAGCTGACCGCGAGAAATTTACGCGAGGCGGTGATTCGTGCCGCAGCAGAAAAACCTTTTCTAGGTATTTGTGTTGGCCTGCAAATGCTCTTTGGGCGAGCAGAAGAGGGTAATGTGATGGGGCTTGGTATCTTGCCAGGATACGTGCCGCGCTTTCCGGCGTCTGCCATGGTCGCAAGCGATGGTGCACGGCTCAAAGTGCCGCACATGGGGTGGAACCAAGTCAAGCAGAGCTTTGCTCATCCTATGTGGCAAGGGATTGAGGATGACGCTCGGTTTTATTTTGTGCATAGCTACTATGTTGAGCCCGAAGACCCAACGCTTACTGCGGGTGTGACAAACTATGGTATTGCCTTTACCAGTGCGATTGCTCGGGATAACATCTTCGCCGTTCAGTTTCATCCGGAAAAAAGTGCCCAAGCCGGGTTGCGCTTGCTGGAAAATTTTATTCAGTGGCAACCTTGACGGGTAGCTGTAAGTAATAAAACTACGTTCTTGCAGCTTGGTTTTGGTTGTTTTTTGAGTTTATTTTTTCATTTTTTATTGTTATTTGTTTAACTTTTTTCTTCACTAATTTTTATGCTGCTCATACCTGCAATTGATCTCAAAGATGGCCATTGTGTCCGCTTAAAACAGGGTGAAATGGATGATGCAACTGTCTTTTCAGAAGATCCCGCCGCGATGGCTCGGCATTGGATCGCTCAGGGTGCCCGGCGTTTGCATCTGGTGGACTTGAATGGCGCTTTTGCTGGCAAACCTAAAAATGAAGCGGCGATCAAAGCAATCTTGGCCGAGGTGGGCGATGAGATTCCTGTCCAGCTAGGAGGAGGAATTCGTGATCTGGACACCATTGAGCGCTGTCTTGATGGTGGTTTGAGTTATGTCATCATTGGTACAGCGGCGGTTAAAAATCCAGGATTTCTGCATGATGCATGCAGTGCGTTTCCTGGGCACATTATCGTTGGCTTGGATGCAAAAGACGGCAAGGTCGCTGTTGATGGCTGGTCTAAATTGACGAGGCATGATGTGATTGACCTCGCTATGAAATTTGAAGGCTATGGTGCTGAAGCCGTGATTTATACCGATATTGGCCGTGATGGCATGTTGTCTGGTGTCAACATTGAGGCGACGGTAAAGCTTGCCCAAGCACTGTCTATTCCGGTCATTGCCAGCGGTGGTATTGCCAACTTAAATGATATTGCTGCGCTGTGTGCGGTAGAGCGCGAGGGCGTTATAGGGGCGATTACCGGGCGTGCAATTTACGAAGGTACGCTGGACTTTCGTGCGGCACAAGCGCAGGCTGATGCCTTTATGGCGCAGTGATACGCAAGCTGACAACGTTGCGACCTATCGCTGCTATTGGTTTTTGCCATCTAAATTCAGTCGTTTAATAATGTCATGCTGGCTAAAAGAATTATTCTGTGTCTTGATGTGAATGCGGGCCGTGTGGTCAAAGGCGTGAATTTTGTTGCGCTGCGCGACGCTGGCGATCCAGTCGAGATCGCACGTCGTTATGATGCTCAAGGTGCGGATGAAATTACCTTTTTGGATATTACAGCGAGCTCGGATGAGCGCGATATTATTTTGCACATTATTGAGGCAGTAGCCGCGCAAGTGTTTATTCCGCTAACGGTAGGCGGTGGCGTGCGGGCTGTGGCAGATGTACGGCGCTTGCTCAATGCCGGTGCGGATAAAGTCAGTATGAATACTGCGGCGGTGACCAATCCGCAACTTGTTGCAGATGCAGCGGCAAAAGTTGGGTCACAATGTATTGTGGTTGCCATTGATGCCAAGCAAACCAGTCCTGGCAAATGGGAAGTGTTCACGCACGGCGGGCGTAAAAATACGGGTTTAGATGCCATCCAATGGGCGCAACAAGTGCAAGCCTTGGGTGCGGGCGAGATTTTGCTGACCAGTATGGACAGAGATGGCACAAAAGCAGGTTTTGATCTTGCACTCACCCGAGGGGTAGCTGATGCAGTCAGCATTCCGGTCATTGCCAGTGGTGGCGTAGGGAACCTGGATCACCTGGCAGATGGCGTGACCCTGGGGCGAGCGGATGCGGTCTTGGCTGCGAGTATTTTCCACTATGGCGAATTTACCGTTCGCGAGGCAAAAGAACACATGCGGCAACGCGGGGTTGAGGTGCGATTGTGACCTCGGATAATAAAGACGCTAAAGACGCCGTCTCACCAGCGCCGACAATTGCCGGCTCTCTCGCTTCGTTGTCCTGGCTTGATGCCGTGGCATGGGATGCGCAGGGCTTGGTTCCTGTCATTGCACAAGAGGCGATGAGCGGTGAGATTTTGATGTTTGCCTGGATGAACCGCGAGGCGCTCATGCTGACTGTGGCTGAGGGTCGTGCGGTGTATTGGTCGCGCTCGCGTCAGCGGCTCTGGCGCAAAGGGGAAGAGTCAGGCCATGTCCAGTGGGTCAAAGAAATTCGACTCGATTGTGATAACGATGTTGTGCTGCTGAAAGTGGAACAAGTTTCTGGTTTGGCTTGTCATACCGGGCGTAAAAGCTGTTTTTTTCAGCGCCTGGAGTCAGGTGTCTGGCAAGTGGTTGATCCTGTAATCAAAGCGCCGGAGGATATCTACAAATGATTGATATTGAGGTCATGCATCGTTTGCAAAAAACATTGCAAGAGAGAAAAACGGCTGCACCGGACTCTTCTTATGTTGCTGGTTTGTACGCTAAGGGCGTGGATTCCATTTGCAAAAAAGTAGCCGAAGAAGCAGCTGAAACCATTATGGCAGCTAAAGATGGCGATCGGTTGCATTTGGTAAATGAAGTCACCGATCTCTGGTTTCACAGCATGGTTTTACTTGCTCAGTTTGATGTTGGGTTTGAGGATGTGGTCGCCGAATTTCGGCGCCGCGAGGGAATTTCGGGTATTGATGAAAAGAAAAGTCGCGCCAGCAAAGGCGATAGTTCCAGGGGTTGAAACAATGAGCGACTGTATTTTTTGCAAAATTATTCGTGGTGAAATTCCCTCGCGAAAAATTTATGAAGATGACGAGATTTTTGTTTTCCACGATATCCAGCCCGCAGCCCCGGTGCATTTTATGATTGTGCCAAAGCAGCATATTGCCTCATTGGCTGAGGCCGACCTTGGCCATCAAGCGGTGTTGGGGCGCGTTTTGGCTAAAGCGGGTGAACTGGCAAGAAGCCAAGGCTTGCAGGATGGTTTTCGCACTATCATTAACACAGGGCGTGTGGGTGGGCAGGAGGTGTATCATCTTCACGCACATATTCTGGGTGGCGCAGATCCATTGGGCCCTCTACTGAGTCATCGAGTGAAATAAAGGAGAACGTCATGGGTAGTCTGAGTATCTGGCATTGGTTGATTGTTTTGGTCATTGTCATGTTGGTGTTTGGCACCAAAAAACTGCGCAATATCGGTTCGGATTTGGGTGGTGCAGTGAAAGGTTTCAAAGATGGGATGAAAGAAGGCTCGTCAGACGTTTCTCCAGTACAAAACCCATCCAGCACGCCACCGCAAGTGACGGGTCAGGTCATTGATGTTGAGTCGCATCGCGAACAATCGAAGTTGTAATGTTTCATTGTGTGCCGGTGTCTGGCATGAGCCAGCGGTCATTTCATCAAGCGCATTTTTTGACTGATCGAAAGCAGATGTTGCATGTTTGATATTGGATTTTCCGAACTCATGGTGATCGCTGTCGTAGCGCTTATTGTGATTGGCCCTGAACGCTTGCCGAAAGTGGCTCGTACGGCGGGTTTACTGTCAGGTCGGTTACGCCGTTATGTGGGCGATGTCAAAGCAGATATCAGCCGTGAGATGCAACTCGAGGAGTTGAAAAGAATGCAGCAGGAAGTTGCTGATCGCGTGATGTCTGCTGAGATTTCAGTGAAGCAAGAAATTCATTCGGTTACACAGGAAGTCAACTCGGTCGTTGAGCAAAGTATCGCTGGCACAGTATCGACTACAGAGATGCCATCGACTGCGAATCGAATGGCAGAGCCAATCACCCCGCCGCAATCTGCCGCACCCGTGACGCTACCGGAGCGCTCTTGATGCTCGGAGGTCAAGAGGGATTGCTCTCCCATTTGGTGGAGTTGCGCGATCGGTTAATCCGTATTCTTATTGCAGTCGCCATTGTCTTTGTGCCGATGGCATTTTTTGCACGAGAGCTGTATTCACTGCTTGCGGCTCCGCTATTACACGTTCTGCCTGCAGGTGGCACAATGATCGCTACCGATGTGGTGGGTGTTTTTCTGGTACCGATGAAAGTGGCACTGGTTGTTTCATTTTTGCTTGTGCTGCCTTATGTGCTTTATCAAATCTGGGCGTTTGTAGCGCCTGGGCTTTATGCGCACGAAAAGAAATTTGCCGTGCCTATGCTCATCGCCTCGGTTCTGCTGTTTTTTATGGGGATGGCTTTTGCCTACTTTGCATTTTTTCCCATGGTGTTCGGCTTCATGGCCAAGTTTGCGCCTGTAGGCGTAGCTTGGATGACTGATATTGAAAAGTATTTTTCATTTGTATTAACCATGTTCCTTGCCTTTGGCGCAACCTTTGAAGTCCCTGTCGTTGTCATTGTGCTGGTTAAAATGGGCTTGGTGAGCATCGAGAAACTGCGTGAGTGGCGGCCTTATGTCATTGTGGGTGCATTTGTTGTTGGGGCTATTTTTACCCCGCCGGACGTGATTTCTCAGTTTATGATGGCCGTGCCAATGTGGTTGTTGTTTGAACTCGGGGTATTTTTAGCGGGCTTTATTTCACAGCCAGTGCCCGTTGAACCATCCAGCTTGGCTAATGATGTTAGTGATCAATAACAGGATGAGTTACCAGCTGAGTTACTACTGAGTTACTAGTGTGGTGCCCCAAAAAACATAAATGTCTGATCTGTAGAAGTTGCTTGTGCAATATGGGCAGCTTTAGTGGTGCTGGGGCACGTTTGATCACGTGAGATGGTGTAATTTTACCTAACCTAGACCGAGCATTCTTGAGCTAACACCGTTGAGCTAACACCCTTGTGCTAGCTTATATTTCAGTTAGGGGGTAATTCCACCCCCCGGCATCGTTGTTTTATTCTTCCACTTTTGGCGTTGGCCGCTTGCTGATGTTTACATCGGCATAAAAAGTCTTGCCTGCACGCATGAGTTTCAAGCGTGAGACTTTTCCTGGTTCCAGCTTTGCGATAAGGCCTAGCATCGATTGTGCATCTTTAACGGGTTTGCCTGCAATATCGAGCAACACATCGCCAGGTTGAATGCCTGCCTTTTCAGCTGGTGCATTGCGAACAACACCGGCAATGATGGCGCCATCCGTAGTGGGGAGTTTGAAGGATTCGGCCAGTTCTGGCGTAATTTCTTGCACCTCTACGCCTATCCAGCCACGCGTGACGGAGCCATTTTTTATAATTTCTTCCATGATGGTTTTGGCCAGTGAGACGGGAATGGCGAAACCAATGCCCATAGAGCCACCGCTTTGGGAATAAATGGCTGTATTGATGCCAATTAAATTACCATTTGTATCAATGAGGGCGCCACCTGAATTTCCTGGGTTGATAGCGGCATCGGTTTGGATGAAGTTTTCAAACGTATTGATGCCTAAGTGCGATCTGCCAAGGGCAGAAACAATGCCGGATGTGACTGTTTGGCCCACGCCAAAGGGGTTGCCGATGGCTAGGACAATATCACCCACGCGCAGGCTGTCACTATTGCCAAAAGTAATGGCAGGGAGTTTGTGATTCACTGGCAGGCGTAATACAGCCAAGTCGGACTCCGGGTCAGAGCCAACCACCATGGCTTTATATTTTTGACCATCATTACTGGCAACTTCAATTTCATCGGCACCATTGATGACATGAAAGTTAGTCAAAATATACCCTTCGGCAGAAACCACAACGCCACTACCAAGACCAGATCGACGTTCCGTACCACGTTCGGTACCGTTGCCTAAGCGGTCGCCAAAAAAGTGGCGAAAGAGCGGGTCGTCCTGCAACGGATGGCGGGGCACTTTAATTGCTTGACTAGTGTAAACATGGACCACTGCAGGCAAGGCTTTTTGCGCCGCGTTAGCGTATGAGCCTGGGCGGAGCGCTTCTGTGGTGGTTGGCGCTTCAATGACGGTTACCGGTTGCACAGAGCGGGTAGCAAATGTGGGCCAGGCTGAAGGCCAAGTTGCCAACCACTCTGGTTTGAGTGTTTTGAGCGTAAATAGCAAGGCGATACAAACGGTAACGGTTTGGGCAAAGGTGAGCCAGAGACGGCGCATAATGAGCTCTTTGAGAAAAAGAAGGTTAAAAATGCAACGAGAAGAATTGCGTATATATCTTGACGCGCTGCTGGAGGCAGCAAGCTTTCGAGATTATTGCCCAAATGGTTTGCAAGTGGAAGGTAAAGCAGAGATAAAGCGCATCATTTGTGGTGTTACAGCGAGCCAAGCATTAATCGATGCTGCGATTGATCGTCAAGCGGATGCCCTGCTGGTGCATCATGGCTGGTTCTGGAAAGGGGAGGATGGCCGCATAACGGGCTATCGCAAGCAACGCTTAGCCAGCCTCTTGATGCATGACATGAGCCTCTTTGCCTACCATTTGCCATTGGATGCGCACCCAACCCTAGGCAATAATGCACAGCTTGCGCAGCGTTTGGGTTGGACAATCGAAGGCAATTTTAGTGATCAGAACATTGGCTTTTTCGGCGTCCCGCCAGCGCCGACTTTTGCAGGCGACCTTGCTGCTTTGGTAGCGCACTGTTTAGGGCGCACCCCTTTGTTGATCGGTAATGCGACACGCACAGTCAAACGCATTGCGTGGTGCACGGGCGGCGCACAAAGTTATTTTGAAGAAGCCTTAGCCACCGGTGCAGATATTTTTGTCTCAGGAGAGATTTCAGAACAAACGGTGCATTTGGCGCGGGAAACAGGCATGGCATATCTTGCTGCAGGGCATCATGCAACCGAGCGTTACGGCGTTATGGCGCTGGCTGCACAACTCAATCAGATTGGTGATGTCGCGTGCGAGTTTATTGATTTGGATAACCCGGTATAGCGGTGCAATGACCTTGGTCACTTTTTCAAGTGCTTGGTTTTAGGTAATTCAACGTATTTTTTGTGAGCGATGTTGCTATGCCGTAAGGTATTACTGCAATCGAAAAGTGACCGGAAGCAGGCTTTGCTGTGGATTACCTGGAAATGTGCCAATTTTTCGGGCGGCATTCAAGGCCGCTTCGTCCAATAGAGCATGGCCGGAGCTTTTAGCTAGATCAAGAGAAATAACTTGCCCTTTTTCGTTCAGGTTAAGCAACAGTATGGCTTCGCCTTCCAAGCCTTGTTCAACGGCTAATGGTGGGTAAAACAGATGTTTGGATAAAGCCGCTTGCGCATGACTGAGCGCTAGGCCTCGAAGCTTTCGAGGCTGGCGGATCGGATGCGGATTTGGACGAGACTGAATGTGCGTTATTTTTTCTGGCACTTGCGGTGATCGCGATGTCTGTGGCGATTGTGACAAACCCTCTTCAACAAATGTCCGATGTGATGCTTCTGGTTGAGGGCGAAGCCTTGTCTGCAATAATAGTGGCGCAGCGCTCAAGGAAGATGATTTTTCTGATGACAAGGGTATCGCTGGTTTAGTCATTGATTGCGCTGATACTCTATCGAACCAAGAGGGTGCGATGAGTAGAAAGAAATGTGCAGCCAAACTGAATAGGCACGCGTTAAATAGGCGCATGATGTAATTTTACGAGCTTGTTCGGCCAGATGTGTAACTTGAAAAATGAATATCACTTCTTGGCGAACGCCGACCTGAAAAACAAATGCACTATTGCACCAAAACAATGCATGAATCTTCAGAATCGATTGATTGCGGTGCAACTTGGTCGGGTAATTGTCGTTTATTTGCTGCTAGCAGTTGCTTTGATCATGGCATGAACCCTGCTAGTAACCATTTAGGTAATCACTTAGGTGTCGGTTGATATGAAATTTATCTATGACGAAATGCGCGATCCAGCAGGGGGTGTGCGTACGAACTACAACAGCTTCGCCAATTGGCTGGAAGCGACTTCACCTGATGTGATTGCGCGTAAACGGCGCGAAGCGGATCTGGTGTTTCACCGCGTAGGCATTACCTTTGCTGTGTATGGGGACAATCAAGCGAATGCGGAGCGGTTAATACCATTCGACATTGTGCCACGCATTATTGCGGCGCAAGAGTGGCGGCTCATTGAAGCTGGGCTGCGTCAGCGGGTGAAAGCGTTGAATGCCTTTTTGCATGATGTGTATCACGACCAGGAAATTATCAAAGCAGGACGTATCCCTGCCCAGCAAATATTGGGGAACTCGCAATATCGCAAAGAAATGCAAGGTATTGATGTGCCTGGCAACATCTATGCGCATATTGCCGGGGTTGATTTGGTGCGCGCGGGTGAGGGCGAGTATTACGTGCTGGAAGATAATCTGCGTACCCCGTCGGGTGTGTCTTACATGCTCGAAGATCGCAAGATGATGATGCGGCTTTTCCCGGAATTATTTTCTCGTCAGGCGATTGCGCCGGTTGAGCATTATCCGGATTTACTACTGGATAACCTGCGCTCTGTTGCGCCTGACAACGAAGAGTATCCCAACGTGGTTGTCATGACACCAGGTCAATTTAACAGTGCATATTTTGAACATGCATTTCTGGCGCAGCAAATGGGCGTTGAACTGGTTGAAGGTAACGATCTGTTTGTACGGGATGACACTGTGTATATGCGGACAACCCACGGGCCACGGCGGGTACATGTGATTTATCGCCGGATTGATGATGATTTTATTGATCCACTGGCATTTCGCAAAGACTCAGTCCTGGGGGTGCCGGGCTTGTTTTCTGCGTATCGCGCTGGGCGCGTCACTTTGGCAAATGCCGTGGGAACAGGGATTGCCGATGATAAAGCCATGTATATCCATGTGCCAGAGATGATCCGTTTTTACTGTGGAGAAGAGCCGATTTTGTCCAATGTGCCAACATATGACCTGGGCAAAACGAAGGATCTGAAATACGCTCTCGATCACTTGGCAGAGCTGGTGGTGAAGGAAGTGCATGGCTCCGGAGGTTATGGGATGCTGGTCGGACCGGCTGCCACTCAGGACGAACTGCGCTTGTTTCGCGAGAAAATTGTCGCCGAACCTTCTCGCTATATTGCGCAGCCAACCTTGGCACTCTCTACTTGCCCAACATTTGTTGAGAGCGGTATTGCACCAAGACATATTGATTTGCGACCTTTTGTTCTTTCTGGCAAGGAGATCACCATGGTGCCGGGTGGCTTGACGCGGGTTGCTTTAAAGGAAGGATCTCTGGTGGTCAATTCATCGCAAGGCGGGGGCACCAAGGATACTTGGGTGCTGGAGAACTAAGATGCTTTCATCAACCGCAGATCACCTGTTCTGGATGGCGCGCAGCATGGAGCGCGCTGAAAATACGGCACGGATGCTAGACGTGACTTATCGCATGTCATTGCTCAAGCATTCCATGGATACCTTTAATGAATGGCGAGCGATGCTCTCCATTAGTGGCTTGCATGAGGATTACGAGGCACTTCATACGGAAGTCACGCCAGCTAAGGTCATGTATTTCATGACTTTGGATGCAAAAAACCCTGGCAGCATCTCCAGTAGCTTGTCTCGCGCAAGAGAAAATGCCCGAGCGGTGCGTGGTGCCATTACGTCTGAAATGTGGGAAGCGCTCAATCATACCTGGCTGGAAATGCGGGA
>Ga0116141_10002802_pt1 | contig 14860 bp, 15 predicted proteins | sample AD_UKC097_MetaG_FD_89744 | JGI IMG/M metagenome (GOLD analysis project Ga0116141, IMG submission 89744) | Active sludge microbial communities of municipal wastewater-treating anaerobic digesters from USA - AD_UKC097_MetaG | ecosystem: Engineered > Bioreactor > Anaerobic > Digestate | place: USA...
CCTGGGTCGGAATCGAACCGGCGTACGCGGATTTGCAGTCCGCTGCATGACCACTCTGCCACCAGGCCGGAGGCGTTCATCGCGTGGGCGATGGGGATCGGAGTGCGATCCAGAAATGCGAAACCCCGGCGAACCGGGGCTTCGACTGCGTTTGGAGCGGGAAACGAGACTCGAACTCGCGACCCCGACCTTGGCAAGGTCGTGCTCTACCAACTGAGCTATTCCCGCGTGGTCCAACCATTTTAGAGGAGATCGCTTCGATGTCAATACGCGAAGCGCGCGATCAAGCAATAAAATTCGCGCAGCCGCCTGCCCCGGAACTCACGGCGTCGCCTCGAAGCCGTCTTCGAACAGCCCGCCATTGCCCACCTGCACCGCGCCGGGTGCAGTCACCAGCGCCAGCGACAGGTCGGCGCTGCTGATCTCGCCGTCTTCATCGACGTCCAGGTACAGGGACACCCACAGGTCGTAGCTGCCCGGCGCAACCCCTGCGGGAAGATCGAAGCTGCGGGAAATCGAGGCGCTTCCGGGCGCCAAGGCCAGCGGGGCATCGTTGGCGGAATCATCGATGTAGCCCACGCCGCTGCGGTACAGGCTGGCCCCGATCAGGAGGTGGTCGTGGGCGGCGCCGGCGGCGTTGGTGGCCTCGACCTGGATCAGGAAGCTTGCACCCGGCACCAGCGCCGCAGGCTGGGTCTGCACGTTCTGCAACGATACCGGCGAGCTCATGACCGCGGTGCGCAGGCCGGAACCTGCGCCGTTGGCGTTGTAGTAGTGGTCCACGATCCACGGCCAGAACTTCGCGTGGGGCGCATCGCCCCAGCGAAAGCTGCCCCACTGCGACATGCCGCGCCCGTGTCCGAAGCAGCCGCGCCCTGCGGCCACGGCATCGGCCAGACAGGGCCAGCCGGTCGCAGGTGATCCCACGAAACCGTTGCCGCAGGAAAGGTCCGCGTTGCTGCAATTGCGCCCGTCGTCGGGGTCGTCCCAGCTGTTGTTCTCGGCCGAATACTCGCTCGATATCGGGCCGCTGCCGCCGCGCATCAGCATCATGCCGGGAGTGCGCGCCACCGCGTTGTCGGTGCTGGTGACGGTATTGGGCGCGTTGACCTGGCAGCAGGCGCTGGAGCAGATATCGAAGGTGGGGCGGATCGGATTGGCGACGCGCCAGGCACCTTAGCTGCGGTAGGCGATGCTGCCGGCGCGCAGGCTCGCCTGGTTCCAGCTGGAGATCCACTCGTCGTTGAGGCCCCGCCGCACATAGGTTTCCAGCGAGAAGGTGCAGGTGTGGGTGCAGCTCGCGGTGCAGCAGGAGGCGGTGCAGGCGGCGTCGGCGAAGCCCACCCGGATCGAAGGCGGCGGCGCAAGGCCGGGCGCGACCGCAAGATCGAGCGGCGTGCGCGCACGATCCGGAAGAAATACCGGCCCGGAAGGATCGACCCCGGCTCCCGCCAGCGCGGAAGCCGGTCGATCCAGCGCACCGATCGATTCCTGCGCGTGCGCGCGCTTCGCGTCCAGCGCGATCAGTCGGGTCTGGATGCCCGGCGTGCACAACAGCCCGTCGAACACCTGCTCGCCGAGCCCGTCGGCACGGACCCGCAGCCGCGAGCGGCTCAGGTCGCCCGGACCGCAGGGACGCAGCTCGATCTCGAAATGGCCCTCGGCATCGCTTCGCACCAGCCGCCCTTCGAACTGGATCCGGGCGCCGGGCACGGGCGATCCATCCTCGGCGCGCCGAACCCAGCCCTGCATCCAGCGCGCGGATGGATCACCCAGGGTACGCGCGGAAATCCGCTGCAGCGCGTCGGGTTCGTGCAGCGGGTCGAGCAGCAGGGTCATGCGCGAGGCGGCCGGGTACAGGGTCAGGCGCAGGTCGCGGTAGCCGTCCGCTCTCGCGATGGCCTGAACGGGCCGCGCCGGTGGCTCCACCGCTTCGAGCCTGCCGGTCAGACGCAGCTGGCGTGTCCTGCCCTCGTGCGGATACAGAAGAACCGCGTCCACCGGCGCGCCGCTGACCGCATCCCGAGCGGCCAGCTCCAGCGCCGCGGCAGGCGTCTGCGCCAGCGTCCAGAGCGCCAGCACCAAGCCGAAAAGGCGTAGCGAAATCCCCATGTCGCCCCCTTCGACGCGCCCCCGCGCGCCTCCTGAGGTCGAGCCTACCCCGAGGGGCAGGAAAGACAAAGCGGCGCGCCGCTTTCGATCAATCCTGCGGCTCGTCACGCAGCGCCGGCCAGGCGGCGCGCAGGTACTGGAAACCCGACCAGAGCGTGAGGATCGCCGCCGCCGCCAGCAGCCAGTCGCCCAGGTGGAAGATCGGGCCGCCCATCCACGGATGCACGCGCTCGGGCTTGGGCGGCACCACCGAATACAGCAGGCACAGCAGCGCCACCATCTGCACCACGGTCTTGAATTTTCCGATCCAGGCCACCTTGACGCGCGAGCGCTGGCCGACCTCTGCCATCCACTCGCGCAGCGCCGAGACGGCGATTTCCCGCCCCACGATCACCGCCGCCCAGAACGCCATCCACGGCGTCGGATGTCCCTGCACGATGAGAAACAGCGCCACCGCCACCATCAGCTTGTCGGCCACCGGGTCGAGAAAGGCGCCGAAGGCCGAGAACATGCGGTAGCGGCGAGCGATCCAGCCATCCAGCCAGTCGGTCGCCGCACCCAGCGCGAAGATGAGCGCCGCACCGATGTGGGTCCAGGAGTACGGCAGGTAGAACACCAGCACCAGCACCGGAATCAACGCAATCCGGAAGAGCGTGAGCATGGTGGGGATGGTCAGCCTCACGATGCGCCCTGCCCGTCCGGCTCGGGAACCCCGTGCAGTGCGCTCCACAGGCGCTGGGCCAGAGCCATGTTGATGCCTTCCACGCGTGCAATCTCCTCGACGCCGGCAGCCTTGAGTTCGCTCAGGCCTCCAAAATGCCGCAGAAGCATAGCGCGGCGGCGCGGGCCGATGCCCGGGATATCTTCGAGCCGGCTGTGCTCGCGCACCTTGGCGCGCCGGCCGCGGTGGCCGGTGATGGCAAAGCGGTGCGCCTCGTCGCGCACCTGTGCGATCAGGTGCAGCGCAGGGGAGTCCGCGCCGGGATGCAGCTCGCGCCCGTCCGCCAGCACGAGGGTCTCATCCCCTGCGCGCCGCGCCGCGCCCTTGGCCACGCCGACCAGAACGAGGCCTTCGATCCCCAGCTCGGCCAGCACGGTCTTGGCCTGCGCGAGCTGGCCCTTGCCGCCGTCGATCAGCAGCAGATCGGGCAGCACCCCCTCTTCCTTCGCGCGCACGAAACGCCGGACGAGGGCCTGATGCATCGCAGCGTAATCATCGCCCGGGGTGATGCCGGAAATGTTGAAGCGCCGGTACTGGCCGCGCACCGGGCCGTCGGCGTCGAACACCACGCACGAAGCCACGGCAGCCTCGCCCAGGGTGTGGCTGATGTCGAAACACTCGATGCGGCGCGGCGGGCCATCGAGGGAGAGCAGTTCGCACAGCGCCTCGACGCGCGCGCGCTGGTTGGCCTCGCTGCCCTGCCGCGCGGCCAGCGCGATGCGCGCGTTCTGCCGCGCCAGATCGAGGTAGCGCGCGCGCTCGGCGCGCACCGTGGCCTTCAGCGCGACGCGGCTGCCGCGCCGTTCGCCCAGCAGGTTCTCGATCATCGGCTGTTCGACAAGGGCATGGCTCAGGACGATTTCGCGCGGCGGCGGCTGGGTGGCGTAGTACTGCGACACGAAGGCCTCCAGTACTTCACCCGGCTCATCGGCACCGTTGCTGCGCGGAAAATAGCTGCGCGTGCCCTGGTTCATGCCGTTGCGGAAGGAAAGCAGCACCACGCAGGCCGCACCGCGGTCGATGGCGCAGGCCAGCACGTCCATGTCCACCTGTTCGCCATCCACATACTGGCGCGCCTGCAGCCTGCGCAGGCCGGCGATCTGGTCGCGCAGACGGGCGGCGCGCTCGAACTCCAGCGCCACGCTCGCGGCCTCCATTTCCTCCGCCAGTTCCTCGATCAGGGCGTCGTTGCGCCCGTCGAGAAGAAGCTCGGCACGCCGCACGTTGGCGCGGTATTCCCCGGGATCGATCAGCGCCACGCACGGCGCGCTGCAGCGCCCGATCTGGTACTGCAGACAGGGCCGGCTGCGGTTGCGGAACACACTGTCCTCGCAGGATCGCAGCTTGAAGAGCTTGTGGATCAGATCGAGCGTCTCGCGCACCGCCGAGGCGCTCGGATACGGCCCGAAGAAGCGCCCCGGCAGGGCGCGCGTGCCGCGGTAGAAGGTGACGCGGGGGAATTCGTCCTGCGTGGAGATATGGATGTAGGGATAGCTCTTGTCGTCGCGCAGCAGCACGTTGTAGCGCGGCTTGAGCGACTTGATGAGCTGGTTTTCCAGCAGCAGCGCCTCGCCCTCGGTGCGCGTGACGGTGACTTCCATGCGCGCCACCTGGGCCAGCATCGCGCGCTGGCGCGGGCTGCGCTCGGCGTTGACGAAGTAGCTGGCCACGCGCTTCTTCAGCGAGGCCGCCTTGCCGACGTAAAGCACGCTGCCGTCGGCGGCCAGCATCCGATAGACGCCGGGCGCGGCGGTCAGTTCGCGCGCGAAACGCTTTCCGTCGAACCCCTCGGGCGCGGCTTGCTCCGCTTCCCGTCGATCTTCTTCGCGATCACCCACCGCGCGCCCCCGAATCCGCCAACGGCCTCATGAGGTCATCGGCAGGACGGTGGCCTCGCGCGTGGCAAGCTCGATGCGCACCAGCTCGTGCGCATCGGTGTTGGCGATCCACAGGCGCGCGCCGTCGCTGACCACGGCGCGCGGGCGGCGCAGCGGATGCGCCAGCGGCAGGCGGGTCAGTTCGCCGGTGCCCAGCCGCAGCATGGCGATGGAATCGTTGTAGCAGTCGGCCACCCACAGCGCCGGCGACTTCGGGTCCAGCGAAATGCCCACCGGATGCTGCAACCGTGCCGTCGAACGCTTGCCGTTGGCCTGACCGAAGTCGAACAGCCCCAACCCCAACAGGGTCTGCACCGCGCCGGTGCCCAGATGCAGGCTGCGCAGCGCCGAGGCCTGACTGTCGCAAACATAGAGCGTGTGCTGCAGCACGGCGAGACCGGCCGGCTGCGCGAACGCCGCCAGCGCGCCCGCGCCATCGGCCAACGCCAGCCGCCCGGAACCTGCCAGGGGACGGAATCCGAAGCGGGTGAGATCGGCTTCCCATACCTGATTGGCGCCAGACATCGCGACATAGAGCCGGTCGAAGTTGGCGGCCAGACCGGCGGGGCGGTCCAGATGCACTGCCGTCTCGCGGAAATTGGCGACTGCCTGCGGCGTGCCGGCCACGCCCTGCCCCAGCAGCGTATCGACTTGACCTGTGCCCAACTGGATGCGGCGGATGGCATGGTTGCCCACGTCCGAGACGAACAGCGCATCCTTGAGTACCGCAAGCCCTCCGGGAGAATGGAAGCTCGCGCGCACGCCGGGGCCATCCTCGAAGCCCGCGGCACCCGAGCCGAACACCCGCAGCACCTGGCCTTCGTGACTGCACTCGATCACGCGATGGTGGCCGCTGTCGCAGAGGTACAGCCGCTGCGGCGTGAGCGCCAGCGCGCCGGGAAAGCACAGCTCGCGCATCGGCTCGGGCCGCAGCGCCGGCGGCGCGTTCTCGTAGACGCGCACGCCCTGCTCGCCCGCTTCGTCCAGCAGTTCGGCGATGCGCTGCTCCACGAGATCGCGCTGGTGGTCTCCCGCGATGATCTCCACCAGCCGGCCGTGCGCATCGATCAGCGCCACCGAGGGCCAGGCGCGGACGCCGTAGTGCTGCCAGGCCACCGCGTCCGCATCGCTCGCCACCGCAAAGCGGACGCCCAGGCGGTTCACCGCGCGCGCCACCAGGTCCTCCTGACGCTGGGCATCGAACTTGGGCGTGTGGATGCCGATCACGGTGAGGCCGTCGGCGTACTTGGCCTGAAGGAAGCCCATGTCGGCAATCGCATTGGCCGAAGTGGCAGAACCTGCGTGCCAGAACACCAGCGCAACGAGCCGTCCGCGCATGGCGGCAATGCGCAGTGGCGCGGCGTTGACCCAGTGCAGCGCAAGAGGAAGATCGGGCGCCAGCGGGAATTCGGTCATCGGTAGTCCTGTTGACGGGCGATCCGCGGATCCATGGGCCATTATCGGGATCAGGCCGGTTCCCGCAAGCGCGACACCAGTCCCGGCATGACCGAGCGCAGCAGTTCGGCCACGCGGTGAAAGTCCTCGATCTGGCCGTAATAGGGATCGGGCACCTGGCTGCCCGCCGCCGCGCCGCACCAGGGCAGCAGCAGGTCGATGCGGGCGGGCGTGCTGGTCGAGTGCTGCAGCAGCCACGCCAGATTGGCCTGGTCGGCCGCAAGGATGAGGTCGAAGCGGGAAAAATCTCCCGCCTCGACCCGGCGCGCGCGCAGGTCGTCGATCGGGCAGCCGATCTCGCTTCCCACCCGCCGCGCGCGCTCGTCGGGCGGCGCGCCCGTGTGGTAGTCGTGCGTTCCGGCCGAATCCAGGCGGATATTGGCGAATCCCGCCTCGCGCAATTCCACCCGCGCGATGCCTTCGGCCAGCGGCGAGCGGCAGATGTTTCCCATGCAGACGAAAAGAATCGAGGTCGGGGCGGTGTTGCGGTTCACGTCAGCGGTTCTCCCGATGCAACGAGTGGACACCCGATCGACGAGCCGCAGGCGCGGATCAGCGCCCGGGCAGGAGCGGCAGCGGATCGACCGGCTTTCCGTTGCGGCGAATCTCGAAGTGCAGCATGTCGCGGCTGGCACCGCTGCGGCCCATCTCGGCGATCTGCTGCCCGGCCTCGACCTTCTCGCCCTCGCCCACCAGGCGCTTGCGGTTGTGGCCGTAGGCCGAAAGGAAGGTGTCGGAATGCCGGATGATCACGAGTTCGCCATAGCCGATCAGGCCGGCGCCCGAATACACCACCTCGCCCGCCGCCGCCGCGATCACGGGCTGACCGGCGTTTCCGGCGATGTTGATGCCCTGCCGGGTAGGCTCGCCGGCAACGAACTTCTCGATCACCTGCCCGCTGGTGGGCCAGCGCCAGGCCACGCTGCCGCCGGACTGGGGCGGAGGCGTTCGATTCGTCGTACCGGTCACGACAGGAGGTGCCGCAGGTGCCGCAACCGCCGATCCGCGCGCAGGCGCAGGCGTCGTCGCCGCGGTGGGCGAGGATGAAGCCGGAGTCGAAGCCTGCGCACCAGCCGCCGGAGCGGAGCCGCGCGGCCCACCCGAAGCCGGCGCAGCACCGCGCAACGGCGCTGCGGCAGACAGATTCAACCGCTGGCCCGGATAGATCGTGTAGGGCGGGGAAATGCCGTTGAAGCGCGCCAGCTCGCGGTAATCCAGACCGTGCCGGAAGGCGATGGCGTACAGGGTGTCTCCGCGAACCACCACATGCGTTCCCCGCGCAGCGTCCGCAGGAGTCTTTTGGGTGCGCTGCGCGCCGGCGGAAACCGGCTCGCGCTTGACGACGGATTGCGGCCGCACGCCGCAGGAGGCGGCCAAGAACACGGCAAGCAGCAGAACCAGCAAACGCACACACTTCATCCCGAAGTTCCCCGCAGCGCCAGCCAGCCAATCGCGGCCGCAAGAAGCACAAGTGCGATCCAGCCGATCGGTTCGATGTGCCGGCGCAGCGCCATTTCGGCCTTCGCGCCACCCAGCCGGATTGCCCAGGCCACCAGAAACACGCGCTTGCCGCGGCCGATCAGCGCGCCGAAGAAGAAGGGCAGTAGCGGCATCGACACCGCCCCGGAGGCCAGCGTGAACACCTTGAAGGGCACCGGCGTGAAGCCGGCCAGCAGCAGCAGCCAGAAGCCGTTTTCCGCCGCCTCGCGCTTGATCTCCTCGAACTGCGCGGCGTAGCCGAAGCTCTCCAGCAGCGGCATCGCCAGTTCGATCGCAAAGTGGCCCAAGGCGTACCCCACGAACATGCCCAGAAGCGAGCCTGCCAGGCTGATGGCCGCGAAGCGGTAGGCGCGCTGCGGCTCGGACAGCGACATCGGCGCCAGCATCACCTCGGGCGGAATCGGAAACACGATCGCCTCGAAAAAGCTGATCGCCCCCAGCAGCGCAGGCGCACGCCGGTGCCGCGACCAGCGCAGCATGGCCTCGTAGATCGGCGCGAACAGCCTCACGCCGTGCCCCCCAGCAGGGGCACGAAGGAGACGGTTCCCAGCACCTCCGGACGCCAGTTGCCGCCGCCCGCGCTCCAGCGCACGAGTTGCTGTGCGCCAGGCTCGCCCACCGGAGCCACGAGCACCCCACCGGGGGAAAGCTGGTTCAGCAGTTCGGGGGCGAGCGCGCTGGCTGCCGCCGTGACCAGGATTCCGTCGTAGGGCGCGTGCTCGGCCCAGCCGGCGCGTCCATCCTCGTGGCGGCAGTGGATGTTTCGCAGTCCCAGTGCGCGAAAGCGCCGGCGCGCGGCGCGCTGCAGTTCGTCGATGCGCTCCACGCTGTAGACATCGGCCACCAGCCCCGACAGCACCGCGGCCTGATAGCCGGAGCCGGTGCCGATTTCCAGCACCTTGCCGCATGCGCCCGCCTCCAGCAGCGCCTCGGTCATGCGCGCCACCACCCAGGGCTGGGAAATGGTCTGGCCGCGGCCGATCGGAAGCGCCGTGTCCTCGTAGGCGCGGCTCGCCAAGGCCTCGTCGATGAAGAGGTGGCGCGGCACGCTGCGCATCGCCTCCAGCACCCGTTCGTCGCGGATGCCATTGGCCCGCAGGCTCTCGACCAGACGTTCGCGCGCGCGCGGCGAGGTCATGCCCGAGCCGCCGGCTTCCTGCCTGAGCCGCGTGATCATCACCGCGACGCCTCCATCGCCGAGGTCAACCCGTCGACCCAGCCGGACACCTTCTCCAGTGCCTGGTAGCGCGTGAGATCGACGTGGATCGGCGTGATCGACACGCTGCGCGAGCGCACGGCGTGGAAGTCCGTGCCCGGGCCTGCGTCCAGCTCCGGCCCGGCCATTCCTATCCACCAGATCGGGCGCCCGCGCGGGTCTTCCTGGGCGATGCAGGGCTCGGCTCTGTGGCGATGCCCCAGGCGGGTTACCTCGAAGCCGCGCAGCTCGCTCCAGGGAATGTCCGGCACGTTGACATTGAGGATGGTATTGGCCGGCAGCGGATCCACGAGCAGGCGCGCCACCAGCTCGACCGCCACGCGCGCGGCGGTATCGTAGTGGCGCTCGCCGCCGTTGGCCCACACCAGCGACATCGCGATCGCCGGCAACCCGAGGAAACGGCCTTCCATCGCCGCCGCCACCGTGCCCGAATAGATCACGTCATCGCCCAGGTTGGCGTGGGTGTTGATGCCCGACACCACGATGTCCGGCTCGAAATCCAGCAGCCCGGCCAGCGCCAGATGCACGCAGTCGGTCGGCGTCCCCGCCACGCTCCAGGTGGATTCATCCACGCGGCGCGCGCGCAGCGGACGATCGAGCGTGAGCGAATTGGACGCGCCGGAACGGTCCCGGTCCGGTGCAACGGTCACGACGCTGTGCCCGGCCCCGCGCAACCCCTGCGCCAGAGCCTTGATTCCGGGCGCATCCACGCCATCGTCGTTGCTGACCAGTACCCGCATGTCTTGCATCCTCATCCAGCCGGACATCATAGCCGATGCCGGAAACCCTGCGCCCGCGCCCCGGATGCGGCCAACGTCAAATCATGGATCCGGCAGCGCACTGCGGGCGCGGACGCGACGGATCCGGCTCGATGCGGCGTTTCACCTCCGAGTGCATACTGAACTCATCGACATCCGCCTGCCCCGCCCCTGCCGAGACGACCCCATGCCATCCGCTTCCCGCTACCACCCGATCTCCATCGGCCTGCACTGGCTGACTCTGGCACTCCTGATCGCCGTCTACGCCCTCATCGAACTGCGAGGAATCTATCCGCGAGGCAGCGAAGCGCGCGATCTGATGAAGCACTGGCACTTCATGCTGGGGCTCCTGGTGTTCGCGCTGCTGCTGGTGCGCCTGCCGGCGCGCGCCTTCTTCCGCACCCCTCCCATCACCCCCACGCCGCCGGCCTGGCAGCAGTGGCTGGCCAAGGCCATGCACCTGGCCCTGTACGGATTCCTGATCGCCATGCCCCTGCTGGGCTGGACGGTGCTGAGCGCCGCAGGCAAGCCGGTGCCCTTCTTCGGACTGACCCTGCCCGCACTCGTCGCGCCGGACGACGCACTTGCCCATCGGCTGGAAGACCTCCACGGCCTGATCGGAACGATCGGCTACTGGCTGATCGGATTGCACGCAGCCGCGGCGCTGTACCACCACTACGCGATGCACGACGACACCCTGCGACGGATGGCGCGCGGCTAGCCATCCATCGGAAACCGGGCCGGTTTCGGTCAGGGTTCCCGGCGCGCCCGGCCGAGGAACTCAGAGGGCTGGCAGGTGCCTTGCTTGCAGATCGCGGTGACGGCAGGAACCGGGCCATGGCGGAGGCGTAACCCGAACCGTTCAGCGTGGACCACCTGCCTCGACACGATGGACCACCGCGCATTCATTTGCGAGGATGCCGGCGTCGATCGCCTGGTTCGCCCACAGTGCCTGTTTCGCCGCGCTCTCTCTGCCACCGTGCGATGGCTCGATACCCGGCGGGACGGACGATTGCCGCGTTCGCCGCGCTGTGGCTCTGGCTTGCGTGCTCGCTGGCATGGGCCGCACTGCCACAGGGCAGCGAGCTTTGGTCCGGCTCGCAAGGCTGCGAAGCGATCGCAACGGTGCGCCAGGCGCCCGCGTCCGAATGGCGGCCATTGACCCGCGATGCGGCGCCTCGAACCGGCCATGCCTGGATTCGCTTCCCGCTGCCGCCGCCATGGCCGGCGCAGATGCTCGTGCTGCCGAATTTCGGGGCGCAGCATCTGGAAATCCATCTGCCCGGCGTGGCGACCCCGTACCGGCACGACTTGCAGATGCCAACCCCGCCGCATACGGGAACTTCCTACTGGCATACCGCGCTGCTGACCGCGCCAAAGCCGGGCCTCGTGCTGACCTGCCTGGCCGGAAGCCACGTGGCGCCCGGGATGATCGAACTGCGGCCTGCGGAGCTTCAGATCGAACGCGAACTGGACCTGCGCGCGCTGTTGGCGGGGTCTGTCGCCGTCATCCTTGCCATGTCGGCCTTCGCGCTGACCTTCTGGATCGCCCTGCGCGACGCGATCTACCTGCGCTATCTCGGGCACCTGCTGGCTTTTCTGCTGTTCGCCGGACTCAACGAATGGGCGCTGGCCAGGTTTCTCGTGGGCCTGCCCGGCGCCCCTGCACCGATGCTGATCCTGCGCGCTTTCACGCTGGCGCTTGCGGCGGCCATGACATTGGGATTCACGCGGAAATTCCTCGACCTGGCGCACACCTCACCGCGCGCCGATCGCATCCTCGGCGTCATCCTCTACGCCATGTTGCTGTTCGGCATGCTGGAAGTTCTCGGCACCATCGTCTCGGGGCACGCCGCAAGCCTCGTGATACTGGCCGAGAATCTGCTGGTCGGCGTGGCCTGCCTGGTGCTGATGGTCGTCAGTGTTCGACTGGCATGGAAAGGTCACCGCTACGCGCGCTATTTCTGCATCGCCTGGCTACCCTTCCTGACCCAGGTGCTCGTCTCCGTGGTGCTGACCGTACTCGGCGCCGAGGTTGGCCAGACCCTGCGCGCGATGCAACTGCCGGCGGCCGCCTTCGAGGCCTTCCTGCTGTCGATCGGCCTCGCGGACCGCACGCTGGCACTCAAGCGCGAGCGCGACGCCGCGATGCGCCTGGCGGAACGCGATGCGCTGACCGGCGTGTACAACCGCCGCGGTTTCGAACTCCGCCTGAAGACGCGCTTGAATGCGGGAAAAGGCGGGACGCTGCTGATGTGCGATCTGGATCATTTCAAGCGGATCAACGATGGCTTTGGCCATTCGGCCGGAGATCGTTGCCTGCAGATCTTCGTCGAGCGGGCTGAGCGAGTGCTGCCGGAAACCTGCGAACTCGGACGCTACGGCGGCGAGGAGTTCGTCGTGCTGCTGACCGCAACAGGGACCCAGGCGCGATTGCTGGCCGAGCGCCTGCGACAGGAGCTGGCCGACACGCCCGTGCTGGTCGACGAGCACCGGATCAATCTGACGGTCAGCATTGGCATGGCCGATATCGCTCCATTCAGCCTGCCGACCACCGCAAGCCTGTTCGCCCTCGCCGACGCTGCGCTCTACCGCGCCAAGGCCGAGGGTCGCAACCGCGTCATCATGGCCGACCGGATACGGAACGCGTCTGAGAACGCAGTGCGGTGATTCCCGCAGCGCACACGAGAATCCTCATGCGGCGCGCGGGGGCACCGGCGAAACACCGCACCGACCTTGGCTTTGAGCCGGTCGATACTGGTCGGCGGGATGCGCAGCTTTGGTGCCTTGTGCGCGGTCAGGCGGCAGCCCGGAAACTTGCGATTCCGAGGTCGATCGACTGCGCTCTTTGCCGCATTGACGTTGAGCCTCAGTCGCTCTTCCAGGAACTGCGTAATGCTCGCCAGCACCCGCGCGCCGGTCGCTTCGCTGCGAACGTGGATGTTGCAGTCGTCCGCATAGCGGCAGAACGCGTGACCGCGGCGTTCCAGTTCCCGGTCCAGATCCGTCAACAGAATGTTCGACCGCAGCGGACTCAACGGACCACCCTGCGGCGTGCCTTGCGTCCTCGTCGATACCACGCCGGATGCAACGCCTGCTGGATCAACCGATCCGTCAGCGTCGGAATACCGAGCGTCCGCACCCCGCCTTGCGGCTTGGCTTGGCGATGTCCACCCGGCGAACTGCCTGCGGGATGTACGTCCCCGCCAGCAGCTTGGCCTTGATCGTTGGCCAGTGTTGCTGCAGATGGGCCTTGAACGCCAGCCGGTCGAGCCCATCGACGCCAGCAGCGCCCTTGTTCCTCACCACCCGCTCATACGCAGACCAGAGGTTGCCGCGTTCGCACACGGCTTCCATCAGCCCGATCGATTCCGCTTTCGTCCGCGGCTCAGCCACCGACTCCATCTCGGCACGCAGCGCAGCCCTTCCCGGATTCCGTCCGGGTCCGTCTGCCTGCGCTCCGCCATACCGACGGACTTCTGCCGATAACGATGCCATCGAGGTCTGATCGCCTACTCGCGTTCTTCCACGTTCGGCCCTTCAGCCCATCCCGGCGCCTACTACGGCCTCTGCCGACTTCCCCGCCCGCATCCCGACGCCTCGCGACGTCGGTAGCACCAAGGCACGGACGAGGATCTCCCCGGGTATGACGCACCTGCCTTCACGCTTGTGCCTGTCGGATCTACGTCACAGCGTTCCGTGCAAGAACCGGGCTTCGACGATATTGGCCGCCTTACCCCGCTGTGCCGCCTCGTATCCGCTTCCTGTTCGTCAGGCCAGCGCTTTGCCTTCAGCTTCCTCCAGATTCGCAGTTACCCGCGACACCCTTGCCGTTCGGCTGACTCTTCCCCTTGCCGGGCGAGTAGAGGACTTTCACCTCAAAGCAGGTGGGCCCTGCCGGGCGCACCAAAAAAAACCGCCGGCCCTGCGGCCGGCGGCTTTCGAAACGCGGTGACGCGTCAGGCGATCAGCCGCCGAACACCAGCTTGCCGTGCATCACGGCCCAGTGCCCCGGGAAGGAGCAGAAGAAGGTGTAGTCGCCGCCCTTCTCCAGCTTGCTGACCGGGAAGGTCACGCTGGTGGTCTCGCCACCGCCGATCAGGGCCGTGTGGGCGATGATGCGGGCATCGCCCGGGGTCAGGTAATCGTTGTCGGCGCCGGCCTTCATGCCCTCGCTCGCCACCGGCTGGTAGTCGGCGGTCTTGGTCAGGACCCAGTTGTGGCCCATGACGTTCTTGGCCAGCTTGCCGACGTGGTGCAGGGTCAGCTTGACCTCGGTGCAATCGGCCGCAACGGTCAGTTCCTTCGCGCCGAAGGTCATCTGGTCGGTGGAGTCGATGTTCAGTTCGCAGGTTTTGGCCTGAAGCTGGGTGGAGAGCAGCAGGGCCGCAGCGGCCAGCAGGGATGTACGCAGCATGAAAAATCTCCTATGAAATGCGTCAGGGCGGCAACCAGACGGCCACCGTCCGGGCTATTGTGGGGCCGGAAGCGCGAATCACAATTGACTCAGGTCATAAACCGGGCCGGCACATTCAGCTTTCAGTTCACCCCGGTGCCCGTGCCATCACCGCACCAGCTGCAGCGCAAGCAGGCCCAGCACGATCATCACGCCGCCAGCCACCCGCAGCGAGGCGTCCGGACGCCCGAGCAGCTGCGCTACGGCTTGCTTCCAGAAGCTCGGCGCGGCGAAGAGCAGGAGCCCTTCCAGCACCAGCACCAGACTCAGTGCGGCGAGGAGGTCGTCAGACACGGCTCATTCGCTGCGGCCGGCGCTGCCGAAGTAGCGGAAGAATTCTGACTCGGGATCAAGCACCAGGACGCTCTCACCGCCCTGGAACGCCGTGCGGTAGCTTTCCAGGCTGCGGTAGAAGGCATAGAACTCCGCATCTTTGCCGTAGGCGTTGGCATAGATTTCGGTGGCCTGCGCGTCGCCTTCGCCGCGAATTCTCTGGGCGTCACGCTCGGCGTTGGCGAGGATCACCTGGCGCTCGCGGTCGGCGTTGGCGCGGATCGCCTCGGAGGCCTCCACGCCCTGCGAGCGCAGCTCGTTGGCCACGCGCGAGCGCTCGGCGCGCATCCGGTTGTAGACCGACTCGGACACCTCCTCCGGCAGGTCGATGCGCTTGATGCGCACGTCCACCACCTCGATGCCGAGGTTGCGGGTGCCTTCGTTGGCCGTGCGAACCAGCGCCTCGGTCATGCTGCTGCGCGCGTCGGAAAC
>Ga0116141_10002806_pt1 | contig 14846 bp, 13 predicted proteins | sample AD_UKC097_MetaG_FD_89744 | JGI IMG/M metagenome (GOLD analysis project Ga0116141, IMG submission 89744) | Active sludge microbial communities of municipal wastewater-treating anaerobic digesters from USA - AD_UKC097_MetaG | ecosystem: Engineered > Bioreactor > Anaerobic > Digestate | place: USA...
AGGGCCCGATCGCCATTCTGGATAAGGGTGTACAAGTCCTCTAGACCATTATTCGATTCAAGGAAATCACATGAAATTCAAGCTCGCTCTGCTCGCCCTGATCGCTGGCGCTTCATGGTTGCCCAAGCCCAAGCCCCCGCTGCTTCCGGCCCGACCCGTGCCGAAGTCAAGAAGGAAACGGCTGCCGCCAACAAGGGTGGCGCCCTGGACAATCCGGACAAGGATGGTTCCAGCAAGGTTGCCGCGCCCGTCAAGTCTGACAAGACCCGCGCCGACGTGAAGAAGGACACCGCTGCTGCCAACAAGGGCGGCAAGCTGGACAATCCGGATGCCGACGGTTCCGGCAAGGTTGCCAAGCCCGTCAAGTCGGACAAGACCCGCGCCGAAGTGAAGGCCGATACGGCTGCCGCCAACAAGGCCGGCAAGATCGAGACGAACCCCGGTCAGCCGAAAAACTGATTCCATGCTTCCATCAGGAAGCTGAACCAGGAAAGGGGCCCAGTCGGGCCCCTTTTTCGTGCCTGCCCGCTCCTGCCTTCTGACCGCCCCGCCGGCGCCTATCGCCCAGGTGACAGACGCTCGGAATGAGCCAGTTGATGATTTCAAGGCTACTTGACGTTTCAAGACCTCCATCACGGCCGCGAGCGAACAATGATCCTTCCGATTGCCCCCACCACCCCTGTGCGTACGCTGCTGCCGCTGGGTTTGTCCGCCTGTCTGCTGATCGGGTGCGCCGGCACGCCCCCGGTCGAGATCCCGGCCACGGTTCCTGAACTGCGGCCCGGTATTCTCTCTGGCTACCTGCCCCGCGCAGCCTTGCCCGACAGCCTGGCCCTGTTGCCCCCCCCGCCGGCGCCGGATTCGGCTGCCCAGGCAGCCGATGAGGCGGCTTTCAAGGCCAGCGAACCCTTGCGCGGCACGCCACGCTGGACCCTCGCGGCGAGCGATGCAAACCTGGTGTTCCCCAAAGCCGCCGAGACCTTCGCGTGCGCACTGAACGCGCCCATCGACCCCGCCAACACACCCAATCTGTACATGCTGCTGCGCCGCAGCCTCGCCGACGCCGGATTGGCCACCTACGCAGCAAAGGACCATTACAAGCGCACGCGGCCTTTTGTTGTCAACAAGACGCCCACCTGTACACCCGCCGAAGAGGCGATGCTGTCCAAAGACGGGTCCTACCCCTCGGGGCACGCCTCGCTCGGATGGGCGTGGAGCCTGATCCTGACCGAAATGGCGCCCGAGCGCACCAACCCGTTGCTGGCGCGCGGTCTGGCCTTCGGGCAAAGCCGGGTGATCTGCGGGGTGCACTGGCAGAGCGATGTGACCCAGGGCCGCGTCATCGGCTCGGCCGCCGTCGCCCGCCTGCAAGCCGACCCGGTCTTTCGGGCGCAGTTCGACAAGGCTCGCCAGGAGCTCGCGGCTGCGCGGGCCAAGGGCCTGAAGCCACCCGGTGATTGCGCCGGCGAGGCTGCCGCCCTGAAGCCCTGATCACCGGTCCACACCGCCGCTCCGGCCTCTTTCCGGCCGCACCAGGGCGAGCGGTCGGACCATGCAGGCGCAGGTCCGCCGCCGGGACTCGACCGGCGTTCGACGGATGCGCGTGGCCGCGTTTACACTGGCCCCATCGCGCCCAGGCTGAAACGTACGGCGCGCGACGCCGACCCAACCGCTCGTGAAAGACGTGTCCGATGAACAGCCCGAAGCCGAACAAGCCATTCGCGATGATCCGCGAGTTCCACCTGGCGGACTGGTTCACGCTGGGCAATGCGGTCTGCGGCACCGGTGCGCTGTTCTCGGTCATGACGTACCTGCAGATCCGCGATGCGATCCACATCCTGTTTGCCTGCGCGCTGGTGCTGGTGGCTCTGATCTTCGATGTGCTGGATGGCCGCATCGCGCGTTGGCGCCAGGTCTCATCCGCGCTGGGGCGAGAGCTGGATTCACTGGCTGACGTGATTTCGTTCGGTGTTGCCCCGGCGGTGATCGCCTACGGATGCGGGATGCAAGGAGCCTACGACCGGATCATCCTGGTGTTCTTCGTCGCGTGCGGTGTTTCGCGGCTGGCGCGCTACAACGTCACCGCCGAGGCGCTGTCCGAAGGCACCGGCAAGGTCAAGTACTTTGAAGGGACACCGATCCCCACGTCGATCTTTCTGGTCGGGCTGTTGGCCGTGGCGGCCTGGCAAGGTGCGATCGGCCCGAACCTCTGGTTCGGCGAGGTCTGGATCGGCGGCTGGCGCCTGCACCCGCTGGTTCTGCTGTTTGCGGTGTCCGGCTCGCTGATGATCAGCCGGATCCGGATACCCAAACTCTGAACTCGGAGCCCCGGGCGCAGCCCCGGAGCTCCGGCCACAAGATCAGTTCAGATCCTCATCCTTCCAGAACTTGCTGCCTTCGGCGGCGATACCGACTTTCAGCCCGTTCTTGGTCAGCGTGTAGGTCAGTGCCGCCCCCGTTACCTGGCCTTGGGCCTGACCGGCGGAATCGCCCTTGGCGCCGGCCTGGACCGAACCGCCCAATCCCGCAACCCAGCCCTTGTTGATGAAAGTTTCCAGGCCTTCGGCCGTGTTGAAGACGATCAGGGTTTCGGCTTCCGACAGACCGAGCTGCACGCCGGCGCTGGCCTGCGCCATCGACATGAAGGTGTCCTTCTTCGTTTTGTTGTTGTGCGCCATGCCCTTGCCACCGGCGCCGCCCACCAGGAAGCTGATGCCGGCCGTCGTGAACACCGCATAGCCCTGTGCCTTGGCCACGGCCGCCTTCAACGACGGATCGGCCTTGTAGAACTTGTCCAGCGCCGTTTGCGTGGCCTTGCGGACTTCGGCCTGCTTGGCGGCCTTGTCGCTCTGGGCAAACGCGCTGCCGCTGACCAGCGACAGGATGACTGCCGCGGCAGCAAAGAATTGATGCAGTTTCATGGTGGGCTTTCAGTGATTGAACAGGAAGTTTGCGGGCGGATCAGGCCGACAGCCAGGCCGCTGCCACATTCTATGCGGCGCGGCTCAACATGCCTGCCGGTCATTGAAACGGCCGCCCGATCGTCCTGGCCGGCCACAGCGGCTACCATTCAGGTCGATTGCCAACATCGGCGTCACCAAACGTCAGGGGAAAGACATGAACGTTGAACGATCACTCGCCGCGCTGTCGCTTGCCGTTGTTCTGAGCGGCTGCGCGGCCGGTTGCCGCAAGCGGGCCACCTACGTCGTGATGTGCCCGGACAACGGCTCCGGGTGCTTCGCGGGCGGCAGCCGCACCGAAATGCAATAGCGGAACCGTGCGCAGGCCGGGACGCGACGTGGCTTTGAGTCGCTCAGCACGGACGATGCAAGACATCCACAGCAAACTGGCACGACTGCTGGCCTTGGGAGTGCTCGCCGGTGCGCTGCTCGGCGCCGCCTGGCCCGTGATGGGACAGAGCAGCGGGCTGCCAAGCCTGCCCGGGATGCCCAAGCCCGCGAGCCCTGCCAAGGCAACCGATGCCGCATCCGCCGCCAGCGCGCCGGCCCTGGCCAACGACCCGAAAGAGCGCGAACGCCTGACCCGCGAGCTGGCCGACATCCGCACCTGGAACAACCAGTTGTCCGATGCCGATCTCGCGACGTCGGTGCCGGCCGGCATCACGCGTGAAGAGGTTGACCAGGCCATCCGCAAGCTCACCCAATGGACCATCGCCAACGAGGGCAAGCTGCGCGCTCTTGACGGCATCGAGACCGCACGCGCCGAACTGGCGGTCACGCAGGCGGCGCAAACGGCATGGAACGGCCCCGCCACCAAGCCACCGTTTTCAATCCTCCTGGTCGACGACTGGGCCCGCGACGCAGATTCTCGGCGGATCAAGATCGCGGCGCTGGACGCATCGAACCGCATGGCCGATCGCGAACTGCTGCGCCTCGGCGACACAGCGAAAAAAAGCGGTGGTGATGTGCGCCGCCTGGAGGAGGTGGCGCGGACCAGCAAACCCGACCAGCAGGCTGCGGCCCAATGGCGTCTTCAGGCCGCCCGATGGGCCGAAAGCGCGGTGGGCGCCACCATGGCCGCCGTCCTCGCCGACCAGCAATGGACCCGGGACAAGATCGCGGTCGAGCAGGCGAAGCTGGTGTTCCTCGGTCGCAAGCTCGCGGCCGTCGCCGGTCAGGTGAGCTTCAGCGAACAGGACATGGAACAGATCCGCCGCATCGAGCAGACTCGCCGCGGCGCGCTGGAAAAGGAAAGCACCCAGGCGGGGACCACCCTGCAGCGCCGAACCCGAGATCTCGAGGCCGCCACGAGTGCGCTCCAGCGGCTGCAATCGGCTCGACCGCCCGCCAGCGCCGAACAGCTCGCCGTTGCCGAGGCCCGTGTGCGCGCCACGCGGGCGGGCCTGGAAACGGCCCGGCGTGACATCGAGATGCTGACCAGCCTGGAAACGCTCCTGTCCGCCGAGCGGGTGCTGTGGGGCTGGCGCTTCGATGCGCTCAATGCCACGGACGCCGCCGCCCGCCTGGCGGCCGCCGCCTCGCTGCGAAAGGGCCTGGAGGACGTTCGGGTCTGGAAGGCCTTTGCCGAGGGCCAGGTCTCGGTGATCCAGTCGGAAATCGCCGAACAGGCGGTCCGGCAGGAACGGGTGGATCTGGCGCCCGACGTCCAGCGCCAGGAAGCCGCCGTCACCGACGCGATGAATCAGCGCGCCCTGCGCATGCAGCAATTGCAGGACGAGATCGATCGCGTCGACCACACCGTGGCTCGATGGCTTGACGAGATCGGCGGTGGCGTCAAGGATCTGCCCTGGACCGAACAGGCCGCCCTGGCCTGGAACACGTTCAGCGGCGTGGCGCAATCGATCTGGCGGTTCGAGCTGTTCGCGGTGGAAGACACGATCGATGTCCAGGGCCGCAAGGTGACCGTGTCCCGTGGCGTGACCGTTGGCAAGAGCATCGGCGCAGCCTTGATCTTCATCTTCGGCTACCTGCTGGCGGCCCGCCTGGCCCGCCGCCTGGAGCGACTGCTGATCAGCAGGTTCGGCGTCGGCGCTGCCCAGGCGAGAACCGTGCGCCGCTGGGTTCTGGCGCTGGTGGCGTTCGTCCTGCTGGTGCTGACGCTCAACCTGGCGCAGATCCCGCTCACCGTTTTCGCCTTCATGGGCGGCGCGCTGGCCATCGGCGTCGGTTTTGGCACCCAGACCATCATCAAGAACTTCATCAGCGGCCTGATCCTGCTGATGGAGCGCCAGATCCGCGTGGGCGACATCGTCGATATCGACGGGACCACCGGCACGGTCACCGAGGTCAATCTGCGCTCCTCGACCATCCGAAGCTTCGACGGCATCGCCGCGATCGTGCCCAACTCCAACCTGCTCGAAGGCAAGGTGACCAACTGGACCATGAGCGACCCGCGCGTGCGGCGCGTGGTGCGTGTGGGCGTGAGCTACGGCTCGCCCTCCGACGAAGTGGCCCGGCGCCTGCTGGAATGCGCGCAGCGCCATGGCCTCGTTCTGAAAGACCCGGAGCCCCAGGTTCTGTTCGAAGACTTCGCGGACAGCGCCATGGTGTTTGCCCTGTTCTTCTGGATCGACCTGGCTGCCGGTACCGCCGGCACCAAGGTCATGAGCGACCTGCGCTTCATGATCGAGAAAAGCCTGGCCGAAGGCGGCATCTCGATGCCCTTCCCGCAACGGGACGTGCACCTCGACACGAGCCGCCCCGTGCAAGTGGAACTGACCCGCTCGTCCGCCTGAAAATCCCGCCACTTCGTCAGGCCAGCCGACCGCGGCCATTTGCGCCAGATCAAACATTGGGCCGGTTCCTTCGCCCAACCGGCTGACAGGGATTTCTGCTTGAGACAAATCAAGCATTTGCAGCAACCCGGCTCCTAGGATGCCGACCGTGAATCGCCGAAGTGTGTTCGGCCATTCGGCGGTTGCTTCGCCTGTTGCATGCACGACACATCAACGGGAGTCGTTCGCCGGGACTGGCAAGACACGCATTTCCTGATCTGCCCCGGAGAACGAACGTGAAGCCGAACGATATCCCCGAATCCGAGTCCGCCCCGGCGCAGCCGCAGCCGTGCCGGTCGTCGTGCACCTGTCATCCAACGGCCGCCGAGCCATCGCCACCTTCACGCTCGCGCCGCAATGTGCTGGCGGCGGGCGGCATGCTGGGCATGTCCTCGCTGATGGGTGCGGCCGCGCTGATGACGCAGTCGGACGACCCGAAAGCCAACGTCACCTGGGCCGAAACCTTCCAGAAGAACTATCGGCTGATGACGCCGGAAGAAAAAGCCGAGGCGGCCGCGCGTCTGGCCGCGCGCTACTCCGCCGAATACCGCACGGACGTGACGGTATCCACCAAGGAAGCGCAGCCGGGCGTGCTGATGGGCTACGCGCTGAACATCCGCAAATGCATCGGGTGCCGCCGCTGCGTCCATGCTTGCGTCGAAGAGAACAACCAGTCGCGTGGGGAGCGGCCCGGCGAAAAGATCGAGTGGATCCAGGTGCTGCGCATGGAACGCGGCGAGTTCTCGAAGGAGCGCATGGACCAGGGCTACCCCGAAGGCCTGGGCATCCAGGTGGGCGGCAACGCCTACACCCCGGCCGGGCAGGTGCTGGAAGGGCAGTACCACTACGACCCGAAGGCCGTGCCCGAAAAAGACGCCACCTACATGCCGATTGCCTGCATGCAGTGCGAGAAGCCGCCCTGCGTCAAGGTCTGCCCGGTTCGCACCACCTACCGCGAAGGCGACGGCGTGGTGGTCATCGACTACAACTGGTGCATCGGCTGCCGCATGTGCATGGGCGCCTGCCCGTACTGGGCGCGCCGCATCAACGTCGCCAAGCCGACGCTGCCCAAGGAGGACATGAACCCGGTGACGCACTACCTGGGCAACCGGCCCCGCATGCGCGGCGTGGTCGAAAAATGCCACTGGTGCCTGCAACGCTCGCGCGACGGGCGCTACCCCGCCTGCGTCGAGGTCTGCCCGGTGGGCGCGCGCAAGTTCGGCAACCTGCTGGACCCCGAGAGCGAGGTCAGCCTGATCCTGGCGCGCAAGAACGTGTTCCGCCTCAAGGCGGATCTCAACACCTTCCCGAAATTCTTCTATTTCTACGATTGAGGAGCGCGCCATGAACAAACTGACCCGCTTCGTTGCCGACTACGTGGGCTATGTCCTCAAGGGCAGCCCGAAGTTCTACGCCTGGATGGGCCTGCTCTCGTTGCTCATCCTGGGCATGCTGTACGGGTTCTACCTGCAGAACACCGAAGGCCTGATCGTCACCGGCATGACCAGCCAGATCCACGAAGGCCTGTACTTCGCCAACCTCGTCTTCCTGGTGGGCGTGGCGGCCGGGGCGGTGACCATCGTCTTTCCCGCCTACGTGTATCACCACGAAGGCATGCACAAGGTCAGCGTGCTGGGGGAGATGCTGGCCATCACGGCGGTCATCATGGTCATGATGTTCGTGTTCGCCCACATGGGCCGGCCGGACCGCCTGTGGCACATGATCCCGCCCTGGGGCATCTACAGCCTGTCGTCGATGCTGGGCTGGGACGTGCTGGTGCTCACCGGCTACCTGATCCTCAACATCATCTGCGGCTTCTACTACCTGTGGTGCAAATACACCGGCACCCCGGTCAACAAGAGCTGGTTCATCCCGCTGGTGTTCGTCGCCATCGTCTGGGCGCTGTCCATCCACACCGTCACGGCCTTCCTGATCTCGACCATGCCGGCGCGCCCGATGTGGCACCACAGCATGATGCCGATCCGCTTCATCGCGACCGCGTTCGCCGCCGGCCCGGCACTGATCATCCTGATCTTCCTGATCATCCGCAAGAACACCAGGTTCTGGATCGACGACAGCGCCATCCAGTTGCTGGCGACCATCGTCACCTGGTGCCTGGGCATCGCCATTTTCCTGACCCTGTCCGAGGTGGTGGTCGAGCTGTACGCCCGCACCGAGCACGCCAACGGCCTGTACTACCTGATGTTCGGCCTGCACGGTCTCACGCGCCTGGTGCCCTGGTTCTGGAGCGCGGTGTTCCTGATGGTCGGCTCGTTCGTCCTGTTCCTGATCCCCGCGGTGCGCAGCAACATGAAGCTGCTGCCGATCGCCTGCGTCATGGCCTTTGCCGGCATCTGGATCGAAAAGGGCATGGGGCTGATCGTTCCCGGCTTCATCCCGACACCGATCGGCGAAGTGACCGAATACCACCCGACGCTGCTCGAATGGGTCATGACGCTGGGCATCTGGGCGTTCGGCTTCTTCATCCTGACCATCCTGCTCAAGGGCGCCATCGGCATCCTGAACGGTGACATCAAGCTGGCAAACAGCCAGGCCGGCGCAGCGGCCAGCTTGTCCGGCAGCTCCGAAACCCCCGCGAACGCATGACGGGGAGGCAGACATCATGAAAAAACTCACCTACGGCTCCTTGATGCTGGCCCTGTGCGGCGGCCTGCTCACGTCCGCGCTGGCACAAACCGCACCCGCCGCGCCGGCAGCCGCCGCGTCTGCCGCGGCGGCCACGCCCGCCCCCGAAATCACCTGCTTCGAGAGCCGCAAAGGCGCCTCCGAAGTCGTGAAAAAGGATCTGAAACCCGGCCACCCCAACGTCAAGTGCTCCACCCGCACCGGCGCGGTGCTCTGGTGGGGTGACCCGTTCGACGGCACCGTGCCCATGGGCGACATGCCGCTGATGGAAAAGTACGCCGGCAAGGCGGTGGTCAAACCCCGCGCCGACAAGCTGCCCCTGCTGGCGGCCTGCGGCACCGGCTGCCACAACGGCGTCGTTCCACCGGGCTTCCCGACCTCCAAGAAGCCGGTCCCGATGCCGACGATGAACGCCATCATGCCGGACTCCAAGGACCTGCAGCATGGCCGCGGCCGGATCTGGTGCCTGGACTGCCACCACAGCACCCAGCGCAACAAGCTGGTGGACAACTTCGGCGACCCGGTCAGCATCGAACAGCCGCAGCTGCTGTGCGGCAAGTGCCACGGCGACAAGCTGCGCGACTGGCGCGACGGCATCCACGGCAAGCGCATCGGCGAATGGGCCAGCACCGGCAAGAAACGCTGGTTCACCTGCACCGAATGCCACAACCCGCACAACGTGCAGGATGGCGAGCGCAACCGCGGCTTCATCCAGATCGCGCCGGAGAAGCCCCCGCAACTGCCGCGCGGCCTGACCGACGCCAGCCACGAGCTCCGGCATGGCGTCGCCCACTGAGGCGCCGGCCCTGCCGGACGACCCGGATCTGGCGCCGCTGGCCGGAACCGGTCGCGGCGACCCGACCTGGGTCGCCCCCGCGCTCACGCGAGACGAGCAGACTCGCCATGTCGGCAAGACCAGCGTGTTCTTCGGCCCGCCGCTGGCCATCCATACGCAAGGGCAGAAGAACACGATGGAGATCAGCGGGCGGCTCAACCGCACCGCCGAGCGCTACCTGGAGATCCTGCGCGCGCACGGGCTGGACCTCACCGAGCCCGAGCGCCAGTGCCTCACACACATCTGCGACTTCGGCTTCATGTCGCCGCTGGAGATCCGCGAGCTGCCGATGGAAGTCACCCTGACCCGCTTCGACTGCGACGGCCTCGACAAGCCCGCGCTGGCGGCCAAGCTGAAGGCGGCGAGCTTCGCCGACCTGGTGGCGGTGGTGGAATCGCTGGGCTTCTGAACCGGCCGCCCCGGCCCTTAAGATCCACGCCTATGCATCCGTTTCCCTGGGACCCGGCCTACGCGGTCGGCCATGACACGCTCGATACCCAGCACCAGCAGCTGCTCGCGGCCTGCGGGTCGCTGGTGCAGGCCGAAGAGCCAGAGCACGCCGGCTTCAACGCCCGCCTGCAAGCCCTGCTGGCGCTCGCCGACCAGCATTTCGTGGCCGAGCACGCCCTGCTGGACGCCTGCGCCTACCCCGATCTGGATGAGTTGCGTGCCGAGCGCCAGGAATTTGCCGAACTGGTGGCCGACCTGATCGCCCCGGAGCACTTCAACCCCGACGAACTGCAACGCTTCCTCGGGCTCTGGTGGGTGGGCCACATCGTGGGCTCGGCCGAGACCATGCGCCTGTTCCTGGTGCCCGCCAGCCCCTGATTGGGCCCCGCAAGGCCTTTCAGGGCCTTCCAAGCGGCATTTTCAACATCAAATTGGCCGGTTCCCAGCGCCAAATGGCCACGAGCAGCTACCATTTTTGATGGTTTAACCCATCGCCGGGGGATTCGCTTGGGCGAAGCTGGCGCGCATCCGTGCACCGCGACCGGCATCAGCGATGCCTGCCAGAAATTCACAAACAGCGACGCCTGCAGCGTGGACCAAGTCCTGGCCGCGCCCTGGGTCTGTGCCTTGATCACCTCGCCCGGCCAGCCGATGCCGGCCACGGCCAGGAAGAACAGCTGGCGTGAAATCGACCAGCGCAGCGCCAGATTGACCTCGTCGCCGTACCAGCACAGGCCCGCCCGCTTCGCCGCATCCCGGCGCCGCGACCCGGCCCACCGCGTGGATTTCGCCGTTAACATGGCAAAGCAGTCCCGCACCACAGCCCGCCGCCATCCAGCCAGCCCCACCGTGAGCCTCTACAGCCAACTCCAGCACGCCCGCAGTGAAGAAGACGTCAAGGACGCCTACATCAAGGCGCTGGGCCTCAAGGGCTACACCAAGGGCCTGATCGACATCCAGACCAACGAGATCTGGTTCGAGGCCAAGGACACCGGCAAGCACTCCAGCTACGCGATGTTCACCCAGCTGCTGCATTACGTGCAGGTGGCGCTGAACAAGGGCGAGACGGTGCCGCCCTTCCTGGCCGTGATCGACACCGAAAAAGCCGCGCTGATGAAAAGCGCCGACGTGCTGCCCTTCCTGGCGAAGAAAACCATCAAATGGGGCAAGTCCGCCAGCCAGTACACCCAGGAGGCGCTGGACGAAATCTCGGCCCACATCGGCACGCACTTCGTGTCGTTCCGCATGGCCACGCACGAGGACGAGTTCATCGCCACCGTCAAGGCGGCCATCAAGTCGGGCGACATCATCCGCACCCAGATCACGCCCGACAACCTGAAGCAGGTGTTCGACAAGTGGGTGGCGATGGTGGGGCGCGAGATCACGGGCGTGGCCGAGGACGACTACGCGCTGCTGTTCTTCGCGGACATCATGCACGACGGCACCGTGGCCACGCACGCCAACCTGCCCGCCGCGCTGTTGCACAAGGACGGCGCACCGGTGTTCAGCCTGGGCGGTCGCCTGTTCGAGCTGGGCAACAAGGAGGGCTACCGCCAGTTCTGGGCGATCTACCACAAGCCGCCGAAATCGGAGTACCGCGACTACCTGCTGGAGCGCCGCGACAGCCTGATCCCGCTGGACGAGCGCAGCTTCAAGGGCGCGTACTACACGCCGCTGCATGTGGTGGACAAGGCCTACGACAAGCTGGCCGAGACGCTGGGCCGGAACTGGCAGCAGGACTACATCGTGTGGGACATGTGCTGCGGCGTGGGCAACCTGGAAGTCAAGCACAGCAACCCGCGCAACATCTACATGTCCACGCTGGACCAGGCCGACGTGGACGTGATGAAAGCCACCAAGACCTGCGTGGCCGCGACGCGCTTTCAGTACGACTACCTGAACGACGACATCACCGACGACGGGCGCATTGATTACAGCCTGAGCAACAAGATGCCGGCCGGCTTGCGGGCGGCGATTGAAGCGGGCAAGAAGATTCTGGTGTTCATCAATCCGCCTTATGCCGCGGCGACAAATAGAGGCAACACGTCCAAGGTCGGAGACGCAGACAGTAAAGCAGGAGTTGCGAAAACAAAATTTGCAGCATCTGCCATGGACGATTACGGTCGATCCAGTAACGAACTCTTCACACAGTTTGTGGCACGCATTGCGAAGGAGATGCCCACTGCCACGCTGGCGATGTTCAGCACCTTGAAGTACATCAATGCGCCGGCCTTCGCAAAGTTCCGGGAAGCGTGGAATGCCCAGTATCTGGGTGGCTTTGTGGTGCACAACCAGGCGTTTGATGGCCAGAGCGGAAAATTTCCAATCGGCTTCCTGATCTGGAAAACCGATCAGTCCGTCAGGACACCGATCACAGAAGTCGTGACCGATGTACTGGACAAAGAGGCACAGGCAATCGGCGAAAAGACTTTTTTCAACATCCCCAATAGCCAATTCTTGAGCGAGTGGATCGTCCGACCCAAGACAAACAACGTCGAAGTGGTTCCACTAAAGAACGCAGTTACCCCCGCCACGGCGACGAAAGACTTGCGCGGAACCAAATGGGCGGATGGCGCGATTGCCTGCATCGATTGCGCCGGAAATGACTTGCAACATGCAGAGCAGCACACCGTCATTTACTCGTCGGGCTACGGCAGCGCGGGGGGGATGCTGATAACCGACAAGAACCTCTGGCAAGCCGCTGTGGTCTTTGCGATGCGCCGCGCGGTCAGGCCCACGTGGCTCAACGACCGAGATCAGTTCCTGCAACCGACCGAGCCGCTGACGGACGAATTCCAGACCGACTGCCTGATCTGGATGCTTTTCAACCGCTGCAACCGCACTGCCAGCGCCAACGACCTCGAATGGAATGGCCGCACCTGGTCGCTGGTCAACCACTTCATTCCCTTCACCGAGGCCGAAGTGGGCGCGCCGGACCGCTTCGAGTCCGACTTCATGGTGCGGTACCTGGCCGACAAGACCTTGTCAGACGAAGCGCGGGCGGTGCTGGACGCCGGGCGCACGCTCTGGCAAGCCTATTTCGCCCACACCGACGTGCGCAGCGTGCGCGACGAACTCAAGCTGAACCGCCCCGACGTGGGCTGGTACCAGATTCGTAACGCGCTGAAAGCCCGCAACGCCAGCGGCGACACCGCGCCGGTCAACTTCAGCCCGTTCGAGGCGGCCTACCAGGCGCTGACCGACAAGCTGCGCCCGCAGGTGTTCACGCTGGGCTTTCTGCGGTAGCCCCGGCTCGCCAGGCCGCCGTGGCGCGCCGCCAGGCGGTTTTGAAGCCAAAAATTGGGTCAAAACCGGCCTTTCCCAGCGTCGATTGGCCACGAGCAGCTATCAACTCCATAGCGACCCAGCGGCCGATGACGTCGGTGCCAGGAGCCCCCGCGTCGCCGATTGACCGGCGCAACCCAGATTGGGCACCTTGGTGCGGCGCGCGGGCCGCTGGCGCAGGGGTTCCGCCTTAAGCTGGCGCGTCGTACCCGTTGCCGACCGAAGCCGACCATGAAAACCCCGCGCTGCCGCATCGCCCCCTGCCTGGCGGCCTGGCTGTTGGCCGCGGCGGGCGCGGGCGCCCAGACGGCGCCGGCCCCCGCGCCGTGGGCCTGGCGTTCGGGCGATCTTGAGCTTCGCGCCAACCTGCAGGCGCAGGCCTGGTCGTATTCGATGCGGGGGGCGTGGTGGAACCTGGCCGCGGCGTCGGCGCCGGGTTTCGACCCCGATCGCAGTTTTGGCGAGCTCTGGCTGAACCCGATGCTCAGCGGCACCCATGCGCTGGGCAGCGCGGGCGAGGCCTATGGCGGTTTGTCGGTGGGCCTGACGAAAACCCTGTCCAGCGACGTCTTCGACTACCGCAATGCCGGCGCGGCGCTGTTCGAGAACGCGTTCGTCGGGGTGCGCGGCAAGACGGGCGACGGCCTGGGCTACGACGTCTCGGTGGGCCGGCAATCGTTCACGCTGGGCACCGGCATGCTGCTGACGGCCGGCACCATCAATGGCTACGACTGGGGCGCAGGGGCCTCGACCCCGCGCAAGTCATGGGCGCGCACCGCGATCGGCCGGCTCAGCCAGGGCGGGTTCACCGGCCAGGCCTTTGTGCTGGAGCCCTCCGAGGTGCCGCAGGCCTACACCGACACGCGGCTGCAAGGCGTGTCGCTGGAGTGGGCGCGCGCCCAGGTGGGCAAGGCCGGGCTGGCCTGGATCACGGCACCCAGGTCCAGTGCGGTGTATCCGGGGGACCTGGCGCCGCTGGCCTTCATCCAGAACGGCCGCGAGGGCTTGAAAACCTGGCACGGCTGGCTTGATGCGGTGGGCCTGCTGCCGGCGGCGCCCACGCTGGGTGTGCGCGCGGAATTCGCGCAGCAGCGCAATGAGATCACCCGGGTGAGCGGGCAGCGCGATCCGATGAAGGCCCAGGCCTGGCTGCTGGGCGCCAGCTACTGGGCCCAGACCTGGTGGCTCGCGCCGCGCTTTTCGTTTCATGTCGCGCGTTTCTCGGGCGACAAGCCCGACACCGCCACCTATGAGCGCTTCGATCCGCTGTACTGGGGCAACGGCCTGGACAACTGGTGGTTCGGCGCCAACGGGGCCTATGCGCTGATCAATTCCAACGTGCGCGCGCAGCGCTTCATCGTGGACGCCTACGCCTCCGAACGGGACATCCTGCAGTTCCAGTTCGTGCGGGCGTCGGCCGACCAGATCAACAGCGCCGTGCAGTTCGGCCAGGGCGTGCGCTTCGATGGCGGCGAGGTGCTGGTGGGCGTGCCGACGGCGCACCTGTCCGACGAGGTCTACCTGCAATACGCGCGGGTGATCTCGCCCGCGCTGGTGGCGATCGCCTACGTGGCGCGCAGCGTGCCCGGCGCCGGCGTGAAGGCGATCTCGACCCAGCCCGCGCGGCCCTGGACCACGCTGGGGCTCGGGCTGACGGCGAATTTCTGAGCGCCGGCCGCCATTCAGAATTTCCGCTTCGGCAGGACGCGTCGCCCCAAGAGGTACGCGCGCGCCGGGGTATTGCGCGGGCCGGCGACACGCCCGCGCCGCCTGCCTAGAATCCTCCGCAGCCACCACGGAGGACTCATGGTGAAGGACAGTGTCGGATACCCGGTGAACCGGGCTCGCATCTCGGTGGCGCTCTCGGGCTTCACG
>Ga0116141_10002808_pt1 | contig 14840 bp, 13 predicted proteins | sample AD_UKC097_MetaG_FD_89744 | JGI IMG/M metagenome (GOLD analysis project Ga0116141, IMG submission 89744) | Active sludge microbial communities of municipal wastewater-treating anaerobic digesters from USA - AD_UKC097_MetaG | ecosystem: Engineered > Bioreactor > Anaerobic > Digestate | place: USA...
ACCGATGCGATGACGACCATCCCCAAGATCGCCAGAATGTATGGATCGATCTTCAGACGGGCCATCAGGGGCAAGCGGGCCATAGCGAAATCATTGGGATCAGGTACGCGCCGTTGTCAAACGATCAGAAGATCGTTCCCGATCGATCCGACGGAGTCAGGGAATCGGGCGTAGGAGGACATGCCTGCGATACAGCCCAAGCGTACCGGGCTGCAGTCGGCACTTTAAACGTTGAACCGGAAATGCATGACATCGCCCTCCTGGACGATGTATTCCTTGCCTTCCAACCGCCATTTGCCCGCCTCGCGAGCACCGGCCTCGCCGCCGCCAGCGATGTAGTCGGCATAGGCGATCACCTCGGCGCGGATGAAACCACGCTCGAAGTCGGAATGAATGACACCTGCCGCCTGCGGCGCGGTGGAGCCGGCCCGCACGGTCCAGGCCCGCACTTCCTTGGGACCCGCAGTGAAATAGGTCTCCAGCCCCAGCAGCTTGTAGGCCGCGTGGATCACCCGATCCAGACCCGGTTCGGTCAAACCGTAGTCGGACAGAAATTCGGCCTTGTCGGCGTCGTCCAGCTCGGCCAGTTCCGCTTCGATAGCCGCACAAACCGGCACCACGCCAGCGCCCTCCTGTTGGGCAATCTCGCGGACCTGGTCCAGCAACGGATTGTCACCGAAACCGTCCTCGGCCACATTGGCGACGTACAACACCGGCTTGCTGGTCAGCAGAAACAACTCGCGCAACGCTTCACGCTCGCTGGCGTCCAATGCCAGCGTCCGCAACGGAGCGCCTGAATCGAGATGGGTCTGCACCCGCTCCAGCGCCGCCTTGCGCTCCAACGCTTCCCGACCGCCGGCCTTGGCGGCTTTCTCGGCCCGCTGCAACGCCTTTTCCACCGTCGCCAGATCGGCCAGCGCCAGTTCGGTGTTGATGGTCTCAATGTCGGAACGCGGGTTCACCCGACCGGCCACGTGAATCACGTCGTCGTTCTCGAAGCAGCGCACCACATGAGCAATGGCGTCGGTCTCGCGGATATGGGCCAGAAACTGGTTACCCAAACCTTCGCCCTGCGACGCTCCGGCCACCAATCCGGCGATATCGACGAATTCGACGGTGGCGGGAATGATCTGCTTCGATTTGACCAGAGCCGCCAACGCCTCCAGGCGGGCATCGGGCACCAACACCACCCCGACATTGGGGTCGATAGTGCAGAAGGGATAGTTCTCGGCCTGGATCCCTGCCTTGGTCAGGGCGTTGAACAAGGTGGACTTGCCGACGTTGGGCAGGCCGACGATACCGCATTGAATACCCATGAGCGCCTTGGAACCTCAGTTCGCGGCGGGATTCGCCGGAGCAGTGGAAAGAGAATCGACCCGCCGACTGTGCAGGGTTTGCATGGCGCGGTCCCACTGACCAGCCAGCAGCTGCGGCAACTCGCGCAGGGCATCGTCGATCGCGTGTTCGATCAGCTCCTGCTCGGGGCGCGAAATGCGGTGCAGCACGTGGTTCAGCACCTCGTGGCTGCTGCCCGGATGACCGATGCCGAGTCGCAGGCGGGCAAAATCGTTCCCCCCCAGCTGGGCGATCAAGTCGCGCAGGCCATTATGGCCGCCGTGGCCACCGGCGCGCTTCAACCGCACCACGCCCGGCGGCAGATCCAGATCGTCGTGCGCCACCAGAATCTCGGGCAATGCGATCCGATGGAAGCGGGCCAGCGCCGCGGCCGCATGGCCGCTGCGATTCATGAAGGTCATCGGCTTGAGCAGCCACAAATCCCGACCCGCCAAGGTGATTCGGCAGGTCTCGCCCTGAAACTTGCTCTCTGGACGGAACCGCCCGCCCTGCTGGCGCGCCAGCTCGTCCACCAACCAAAAACCGGCGTTGTGGCGCGTCTGGGCATATTCGGGACCCGGATTGCCCAGCCCCACCACCAGACGCAAGGGCGCAGATTCCGCCATGGTCGCGTCCCACCCGGAGAGCGCAGCGGACCTTACTCGGCCGCCGGCGTCGCCGCAGTGTCGTCTGTGCCTTCCTGGGCGTGATAGATGCCGGCCACGATCGCATCCTGGTCGGAACCGGGCACGACATGCTCGGCCAGTTCCACCCCGGCCGGCAACACGATGCCGCTCAGATGGATCGTCTCGCCGAGGTTGAGCGGGCCGAGATCCACCGTCACGAATTCCGGCAGATCCTTGGGCAGGCACGCGATCTCGATGTCGATCAGCGCATGGCTGACCGCGCCGCCCTGATTCTTGACCCCTGGCGCAGTCTCGCCATTGGCGAAGTGCAGCGGCACGTGAACCCGCAGCTTGCGGTCGGCGCTGACTCGCATGAAATCGAGGTGCAAAACGGTCGGCTTGAAGGGATGGCGCTGCAAATCGCGCAGCACCACGCTCTCGGTGCGATCGCCCAGGTTCAGGGTCAACACATGGGAATAGATGGCCTCGTTCTGCAATTGCAGATCGATGGACAACTGTTCCAGCACCAGCGGCAGCGGGTCCTGCCCACCCCCGTACAGGATCGCTGGCACCTTGCCGGCACGGCGCAGGCGGCGGCTCGCACCTTTCCCCAAATCGCCGCGCAGCTCGGCTTTCACTTCAAAGGTAACGCTCATCGGAATTCGCTCCAAACGGTAAACATAAAAACACGACGCGTCCGCGACCAGACGCGCCGTTCTCGGTGATCCCGCCACTGAGCCGGGCGGGGCGGCAACATTCAGAAAAACAGCGAGCTGACCGACTCTTCCAGATGGATGCGGCGCATGGTTTCGGCCAGCAACCCCGCCACACTAATCTGGCGGATATTCGGGCAGGCCGCCGATTCCGGGCGCAGCGGGATGGTGTCGGTCACCACCAATTCATCCAGCGCCGACTTGCGGATATTGTCGGCCGCCGCGCCGGACAGTACGGCATGGGTGCAGTAAGCGCGCACCGAAGCGGCGCCCCGATCCTTCAGCGCCTTGGCAGCCAGACAAAGCGTGCCGGCGGTGTCGACCATGTCGTCCACCACGATGCAATGCTGGTCTTCCACATCGCCGATCACGTGCATCACCTGAGCCTGATTCGGAGCCGGGCGGCGCTTGTCGATGATCGCCAATTCGGCGTCGTCCAGGCGCTTGGCCAGAGCGCGGGCGCGCACCACGCCGCCGACGTCGGGCGACACTACCATTGGATCGCCGAGGTTCTGGGCGCGGATATCGTTCAACACCATCGGCGTGGCGTAGATGTTGTCCACCGGCAGGTCGAAGAAGCCCTGAATCTGGTCGGCGTGCAGATCCACCGTCAACACCCGGTCGACGCCAACGCTGGTGATCATGTTGGCGACCACCTTGGCCGAGATCGGCACCCGCGCCGAACGAGGACGGCGATCCTGCCGTGAATAGCCGAAATAGGGAATGACGGCGGTGACCCGCACCGCCGAGGAGCGCCGTAGCGCATCGGCCATCACCAACAGTTCCATGATGTTGTCGTTGGTGGGGTAGCAGGTGGGCTGCACGATGAAGACATCCTTGCCGCGCACGTTTTCCATCAACTCGACCAGCACCTCGCCATCGCTGAAGCGACTGACTACCACTTGGCCGAGTGGCAACTGGAGATGGTTGACAATATCGCGGGCCAGCTGCGGATGGGCGTTGCCCGCGAACACCATCATTCGACCTTCGTGCACGACACCTTACTCCCGCTACCGGCCTGCTAGAGGCTGAATGGCTGGGCCGCCAGGATTCGAACCTGGGAATGCCGGAATCAAAATCCGGTGCCTTACCGCTTGGCTACGGCCCAAAAAACCGAAGGCGCTTCAGACGGAAGCGCGTTGTTCCCGCGCCAGGCGCTCGCTCAGCGGCGAGCGGTTGCAACCACGAGCCACGAATCCGCTCAAACCCGGCGGCAAGCGCTCCAGCACCTGCCTGGCGCTGGCGGCATCCGGAAAGGCGGCGAACACGCACGCGCCGGTGCCGGTCAACCGCGCCTGTCCGTGTCGCGCCAGCCAAGCGACGGCGGCGGCAACCTCGGGATAGCGACGGTAGACCACCGCTTCGCAGTCGTTGCCGCCTTCCTCGCCCAGCAAGAAGCTGGATATTGTGATTGGCAGGGAGTTTCTTGTCAATTCCGGATCGCCGAACACGGCCCCGGTCGCCACCTGGCAGGCAGGAACCAGCACCACGAACCAGGATTCGGTCAGCTCCAGGGTGATCAAGCGCTCGCCGATCCCCTCGGCCCAGGCCGCCTGGCCGTGGACGAACACCGGTACATCGGCACCCAGCGTCAAGCCAAGCTCGGCCAGCTCCGCCAAGCTGAGCCCAGTTCGCCAATAGTGATTGAGCGCCACCAGCACGGTCGCGGCATCGGAACTGCCGCCGCCCAACCCCCCGCCCATCGGCAGGTGTTTGACGATGTGCAGGGTCGCGCCTTGGCGGACACCGGTCACCCGTTGCAGCAAACGAGCGGCGCGCACCGTCAAATCGGCGTCGGCCGAGACGCCGGGCACCTCGCTGGCGCGTTCGATCCGACCGTCATCGCGCAGGTCGAACGCCAGCCAATCGCACCGATCCAGGAACTGGAACACGGTCTGCAACAGATGATAACCATCCGATCGCCGGCCTACGATGCGCAACATCAGATTCAGTTTGGCCGGGGCGGGCCAGGCTGCACCGTCCGGGCCGATGGGCGGTAGTGCGGCGGTCATAGCTGCCATTGTTCGATGACCAGCTTGACGCCGAGGTCCTGGCGGCGGGCGACGATCCGCTCGGGCAGGTCGAGATTGAGCAGCGGCGACGGCGCATAAGCCGGATACTCGATCACCCAGCCGTTCTGCTCCAGGCGTAGCAAGCGCCCTTCGGCATCGGTCTGCAACACCGGCGTCGAGCCGGGTTGCGGCAGGCCGCGAATCCAGTAGCGCAGACCGCTGATCGGCAACGAAACCCCCAGACTCTGCGTCAGCAAGGTATCGGGATCGGGCGCGGTCTGGCGCTGACCGTCCTGGGTCTGCAGGCTGACCTCGTCGTCCCCGCCTTCGATCAGCACCCGACCCTGCCCCAGCGGCCCGATCAGGTCAATGCGATATGCGGAAGCCTGTTGCGCCCACTGGAAGCTGGCGTGCCAACCGTCCTGGCCGTTGACCACGCCAATCCGTCCATCGGCCTGCCAGACGGTCCGCTGCGCCAAGGTCGCTTGGCGGGCAGTCCAGGCGGCGGCGGCCTCCGGGGACAGGGATGGAGAACTTGCGCAACCGGCGAGCAGCGCAGCCAGCAGCCACCCCACCCCGCCAGAGAGACGCCACACACCCGGATGAGAAAAGATCATGAGTCCGCCTATCGCCTACCAGCCGAATTTCTGTTGAACCTTGCGCAAATGGCGGTCGTCCGGATTCTTGGCCAGCGACTGTTGCCAGATCTTCTTGGCCTCTTCGCGCTGACCGCTGACCCACAGCACCTCGCACAGGTGGGCGGTGATCTCCGGATCGGCGTTGGCCTGATAGGCCCGGCGCAGATAGTCCAGGGCCTTGGCTTGATTGCCCATGCGGTACTGCACCCAGCCCATGCTGTCCAGCACGGCGGCATCGTTGGGCAGGAGGGCCATGGCTTGTTCGATATAGCCCAAGGCTTCCTGATAACGGTCGGTGCGATCGGCCAAGGTATAACCCAGCGCATTCAGCGCCTGCCCATTCTTGGGACTGGCGGCGATAATGGCGCGCAGATCCTGCTCCACGATATCCAACCGGTCGAGTCGTTCGGCCATCAGCGCCCGAGCGTACAGCAGATCCTTGTCGTCGGGATACGACTGCAAAGCCCGGTTCAAGGCTGCGAACGCCTCCTGATAGCGTTCCGCTTCCCGCAGCGCTTCGGCTTCGGCCAGGTAGAGAGCGATGCCGTTCTGCGGATTGTTCCGGCGCAAGGTGTCGAAATGCTGATTGACCACCGCATCGGCATCGCCGGCCTTGGCTAGCACCACTCCCAAGCGGATCTGGGCGCCCAGGTAACGATCGTTATCCTTGACCCGTTCATACCATTCCTTGGCTTTGTCGTAACGACCCCGCTGCTCCTCGATCCGCCCCAACTCGAAGTAGGCATCCGCCAGGCGCACGTTACGCTTGATCAGATCGAGAAAATAGCCCTCGGCCAGTTCGAACTGCCGGGTTTCTTCCGCCAGCAGGCCCAATGCGTACAGCGAATCGGTATCCTTGGGGTTCTGGTTGAGCAGGATGGCGAACTCGCGGCGGGCCTTGTCGACTTGCCCCGCTTCCAGAAGCAGGCGGGCGTAGCTCATCCGCAGCTCGCGATCGCGGGGCATGGCGGCGACCGCCTTGGCCAAACCCGTCAGCGCCGCCTCGCGATCGCCGCGATCCAGCAGGATGCGGGTGCGCAGCAGATAGGCGGGGGCCAGTTTCGCATTGCGGGCCAACGCCCGATCCAGACTGGCCAGCGCCTGCTCCTGGTCGCCGGCGGCGGCGGCCAGCACCCCGTGGTAATACTGGGCGTAGACCGAGCGCGGATTGCGGTCGCGGAACCGGCCCATCACCTGCAGGGCGGCCTGCTTGTCATCCACCTGGCTCAGCAACGCCGCCAGGGTCGCGTAGCCCTCCTGCTTGTCCTTCTTGCCGGCGGCCCGCCGCACCGCATCCAGCGAGTCCGCCGCCTCATCCACCCGGTTGTTGCGCAGCAGGGCCAGCGTCAGGGCCTGCTGGGCCTGGTCGTCGCCCGGAGCGAGCGTCTGCCAGCGCCGCGCCAGTTCCAGGGCGGCCTGATTGTCCTTTTGCAGCAGCGCCAGCATCGTCGCGCGCTCGGCGATGCGGGGATCGTCGCTGGCGAGCGCCGCCTGGCGATAATTGACCAGCGCCACATCGAATTGATCACGCTTGCCGGCCAGTTCCGCCGCCAAAACCTGATACATTTCCTGCGAGCGCGGGCTGGGTTGCAACACCGGCCGGATCATCAGCTCCGCTTCGGTGGGGGCTTGCGCGCCCACGACCGTGGTGCAGCCGCCCAACAGCAGCAAACCGCTAAAACCCAATGCTTTTAAAAATCTGTTCATCACCAGCGTATGTCTATCGTTTGGCTTCAGCGGCGCGAGGAGCCGCTCGAAACGAGGTTGATGCGCGACCGGAGCGCCAGCTGTCCGCGAGCGGCATGACGATCCATGAAGGACTCCAATGTCGTAGGCTGGAGCAACCGTTCTCGACGCCTCCAGCGAGCTTGCCGGCCCTTCGGCGCAGGATGCGAGCCCGTCTCTCCGGCGCAAGAAGCGCTTGGTACGGGGTATGACCTTGTCATGAGGCGGTTTTATCCCGCAAAATCCTCCCGTTTTTTCGACCGACTCGATAACGCTTTATGCCCTTGCTGGCCCTTGGCCTCAACCATCGAACCGCACCCGTCGATGTCCGTGAACGGGTAGCGTTTGATTCAAACCGGCTAGACACCGCCCTGCGGGATCTGCTGGACCATGGCGGTGCCCGCGAAGCAGCGATCCTGTCCACCTGTAATCGTACCGAACTGTATTGCGGTCTGAAAGGCGAAGATGGCCAACAGGTGGTGGAATGGCTGGGCGACTATCACCTGATTCGCACCGCCGATCTGCAACCGTATCTCTATCAGCATGTCGATCAGCGGGCGGTGCGTCATATCCTGCGGGTCGCCTCGGGCCTGGATTCCATGGTGCTCGGCGAACCGCAGATCCTGGGACAGGTGAAGGCCGCCTATCATGCCGCCAACAGCGCTGGCGCGCTGGGCTCGCGGCTGGAGCGGCTGTTCCAGCATACCTTCGCCGTCGCCAAACAGGTGCGCACCGATACCCGCATCGGGGCCAGCCCAGTGTCGGTGGCGTTCGCGGCAGTCAGCCTGGCCAAGCAGATCTTCGCCGACCTGCCCAAGCGCACCGCGTTGCTGATCGGCGCCGGCGACACCGTCGAACTGGTCACCCGCCACCTGCACGAAAACGGCATCGGCCGGCTGGTCGTCGCCAATCGCACCCTGGAGCGAGCCCATGCCCTCGTCACGCCGTTCGACGGGTTCGCCATCGCCCTGGAAGAAATTCCCGCGCATCTGGCCGAGGCCGACATCGTCATTTCCGCCACCGCCAGCCCCGGCCTGATGCTGGAAGCGGCCATGATGCGCCAATGCCTGAAGCAGCGCCGGCATCGGCCCATGTTCATGGTCGATCTGGCGGTGCCGCGCGACATCGATCCGGCGGCAGCGGATCTGGAGGATGTCTATCTGTACACGGTGGACGATCTCAAGAGCATCATCCAGGACAATCTGCGCTCGCGGCAGACCGCCGCCGCCCAGGCCGAGGAAATCATCGACAACCAGGTCGAACATTTCATGGCCTGGCTGCGCGCCCAGGACAGCGCCGCCAGCATTCGCGCCCTGCGCCAGCAAGCCGAGGCGGTGCGCGACGAGACCGTAGCCCGCGCCCAGCGCCAACTGGCCCAGGGTCGGGACCCGCTCGAAGTGTTGAACGCCATGGCCAATACCCTGACCAACAAGCTCATCCACACTCCCTGCGCCGGCCTGCGCGAAGCCGCCGCCCAGGGCGATGTCGACATGTTGAACCTGAGCCAAAGTCTGTACCGCCTGAACGGTGGGAATTCCTGCTCATGAATCCATCCATGCTCGTCAAGCTGGAGCAACTGGCAGCCCGTCACGAGGAAGTGGGCGCGCTGCTGGCCGAACCGGACGCCACCGGCGATTCCGATCGCTTCCGCGCCCTGTCGGTGGAATACGCTCAGCTAGAGCCGGTCGCCAGCGGCTTCCTGGTCTATCGTCAGGCGCTGGACGACCTGGAGGAGGCCCGCGAGCTGGCGCGCGACAGCGACCCCGACCTGCGCGCCCTGGCCCAGGACGAGCTGCAGGAGGCCGAAGCCCGCCGCGTCGCCCAGGAACGCGCGCTGCAACTGTTGCTGCTGCCGCGCGATCCCCACGACGCCGGCAACGTCTTCCTGGAAATCCGCGCCGGCACCGGCGGCGACGAGGCGGCGCTGTTCGCCGGCGATTTGTTGCGCATGTACAGCCGCTATGCCGAACTGCGCGGCTGGACCCTGGAGCTGCTGAGCGAAAGCGTCGGCGAGCACGGCGGCTATAAGGAAGCCATCGCCCGGATCAGTGGCCAGAACGTCTATTCGCGGCTGAAATTCGAATCGGGCGCGCACCGGGTACAGCGGGTGCCCGTCACCGAAGCGCAGGGCCGCATCCATACCTCGGCGGCCACCGTAGCGATATTGCCGGAATTGGCCGAGGTCGAGCAGGTCGAGATCAATCCCAGCGAGCTGCGCATCGACACCTACCGCTCGTCCGGAGCCGGTGGCCAGCACGTTAATAAGACCGACTCGGCGATCCGCATCACTCACCTGCCCAGCGGCATCGTGGTGGAGTGTCAGGACGAGCGCTCCCAGCACAAGAACCGGGCGCGAGCGATGTCCCTGTTGCAAGCCAAACTGCTGGCGGCGGAACGGGAGAAACAAACCAGCGCCCAGGCCCAGACCCGGAAACTGCTGGTCGGTAGCGGCGATCGTTCCGAGCGCATCCGCACCTACAACTTCCCCCAGGGGCGGATCACCGATCATCGCATCAACCTGACCCTCTACAAACTCGGCGATGTGCTGGAAGGCCATCTCGACCCCGTCATCGAACCGCTGATCAACGAATACCAGGCCGATCAACTGGCGGCGCTGGCTGAGTGAGCACCGCCAGCCTGCGCACCCTGCTGCACACTGCCGCCCAGCGGCTGGCCGCTGTCAGCACGAGTCCACGCCTGGACGCCGAACTGCTGCTGGCCGCGACGCTGAACCGCCCCCGCAGCTATCTGCTCGCCTGGCCGGACCGAACGCCAGAACCGGCGGTCGTCGACCGTTTCACCGCCTGGCTGGAACGCCGCCTGAGCGGCGAACCGGTGGCCTACATCCTCGGCCGGCGCGAATTCTGGTCGCTGGAACTGGAAGTCACGCCCGATACCCTCATCCCCCGCCCGGACACCGAACGGCTGGTGGAACTGGCCTTGGAGCGGCTGCCGACCGATGGCGCGCTCACTCTCGCCGATCTCGGCACCGGCAGCGGAGCTATCGCGCTGGCCTTGGCCTGCGAGCGACCGCGCGCCAGGATCATCGCCACCGATCGCAGCCCAGCCGCCTTGAGCGTCGCCCAACGCAATGCCCAGCGTTTGCAGATCGCCAATGTCGAATTTCGCCAGGGCGACTGGTGCGCGGCGCTGGGCAACGAACGCTGCGCGCTGATCGCCAGCAATCCGCCCTACGTCGCCGCCGCCGACCCGCACTGGCTTGAAGGCGAGCTGCGCTTCGAGCCGCCGACGGCGCTGCTGGCCGGCGCGGATGGCCTGGCCGATTTGCGCGCGATCATCGCCCAAGCCCCGACTGTGCTCCAAGCGGATGGCTGGTTATTGCTGGAACACGGCTACGACCAGGGCGAGAGCGTGCCAGCATTGCTGCGGGAACGCGGTTTCGTCGCCATCAGCGATCATCGCGACGACGCCGGGCTCAGCCGGGTCAGCTGTGGCCGCTGGCCGGGTTGAACCGACCCAGGCCGGTTCTTTCCCGCTGCGCGCCGCGTTATCCTCGTCAACCACACTCACAACCATGAGGAAAAACGCGATGAATCGCTGGTTGCTCGCAGGTTTGTTCGGGGCGGCGTTGACCACACCGACAATAGCCATCCATGCCCAGGAAGTCGGCAGCGTGGATACCGCTTTCCAGTGGCTGGGTCCGAATCACAAAATCGTGGTCGAAGCCTTCGACGATCCCAAGATCGGCGGCGTGACCTGCTACGTCAGCCGTTCCAAGACCGGTGGGATCAAAGGTGGCCTGGGCTTAGCCGAGGAGACCTCGGACGCTTCCATCGCCTGCCGGCAGGTGGGGCCGATCAACGTCAAGGAGAAGCTCAAGAACGGCGAGGAGGTCTTCACCGAAAGCCGCTCGCTGCTGTTCAAGAAGATGCGGGTGGTGCGCTTCCTCGACCAGCCGCGCAATACCCTGGTGTATCTGGTTTACAGCGACAAGCTGATCGACGGTTCGCCGAAAAACTCGCTCTCGGCGGTGGCGATGATGCCCTGGGGCAATCAGCCGCCCAAGACCACGCCCTGAACCCGGCCCGGATTACGGTGCGGTTTCCCTTCCCGCTCAGGGAGTCGCAGCCGCCGCCGCGCCCCGGCTGATCCACACCTCGGCGCTGGCGGTCTGGCCGGCCTGATCCAGCACGGTGATCCGGGCCAGCCCCTCGCCGTCCGGTTGCCAGAACGCATCCCGCCGCCAGGCTGCCGCCGCGATCGGCTGGCCATTGACCAGCCAGCGCAGCGGTTTGACCCCGCCTTTAGCCGCCAGCGGCAATTCGGCCAGCGTCCCGGCCGGGCCGGGTAATTCCACGGTCGAGCCGGCAACTGGAAAGGTGATGCCGAGCGGCGGCGCGCCGGCCATTTCCAACGCTGGCCGGGTGCGGAAATAGCGTAGTCGTTCCGGCAACCGGTCGCGGCTGACCTGAAGCACGCCGGCGGGCGGCGACGTGGTCGGCCAGGCCGTATGTTCCGGCAACAGATCGAACACCCGGAACAGCAGCGGCGCGGCGGTGTTGCGGCCGTAGTGGCCCGGACTGGGCGAACCGTCCGGCCGCCCCACCCAGATTCCCACGGTGTAGTCGGCGTCGAAGCCCAACGCCCAGGCGTCGCGGAAGCCGTAGGAGGTGCCGGTCTTGTAGGCGATGGCGCGCGGCTGGGCTACGCTGCTCGGGGCCGGCACGTTTTGCGGGGTCGGAGCCGTGCGCAGAATCTCGCTCAGATACCAACAAGCCACCTCGCTCAACAGCGCCCGTTCTGGCGTCTGGCGTTCATCCGGACCGAAGCGCAACGGCGCGACCCGCCCGCCGTCGGCGAAACCGGCATACAAGGCGACCAATTCCTCCAGCGTCATGCCCACGCCGCCCAGCACCAGCGGCAAACCCGGCTGCGGATGGGCGGCATTCCAGTGCAGCGGCAAACCGACCTCGCGCAAGCGCGCCGCCACCCGCGCCGGGCCGACCTGTTCCAGCACCGCCACCGCTGGGATGTTCAACGATTGCTGCAACGCCTCGCGCACCGTCAACTGCCCGGCATAGGTATTGAGAAAATTGGTGGGGCTGTAACTGCCGAAGCGGGTCGGCGCGTCTTCGATCAGGGTTTCTGGATGGATCAACAGATCGTCGAAGCCCAGCCCGTAGACCAGCGGCTTCAGGGTCGAACCTGGCGAGCGGATCGCCTGGACCATGTCCACCTGCCCGGCGCGGCGCGGGTCGAAGAAGTCGCTGCCCCCGACATAGGCCAACACCCGCCGATCGCGGTTCGCCGCCACCAGAATCGCCATGCTCTGATTGGGCTCCAGCGCGCTCTGCTGCTGGCGGGCCAACGTCTCCAAAGTCTGCTGCAGGCCGCGATCGATGAAGCTGCGATGGACGGTCGCGGTCGGCTGGGCGGCGCGCAGCCGGCTGGCGAGATGCGGGGCCAGAAACGGCAGGGATCGCCGTCGGACCCGCAACGGTTCCTGGCGGGCTTCCGCGACTTGCCGTTCGCTCAGCACTCCAAGCTGGCCCATGCGCGCCAGCACCTTGTCGCGGGCGGCCCGCGCCCGTTCGGAAAGCGATCCGGCCGCAACCGCGACGGTGCTTGTGGCAACACCACCAGCAGGGCCGCTTCGGCAGCGGTCAACCGCGACGGCTCCTTGCCGAACCAGGCCAGGGCGGCGGCGCGCACGCCTTCCAGATTGCCGCCATAGGGCGCGAGAGTCAGGTAGAAGTCGAGAATAGCCTGCTTGTCGTAGCGCCGCTCCAGTTGCAAAGCGCGCAACATCTCGCCGAATTTGCCCGACAAATCGCGGGGATGCGGTTCCAGCAAGCGGGCGGTCTGCATGGTCAGGGTCGAAGCGCCCGACACCACCCGGCCATGGCTGAACCATTGCCCCAGCGCTCGCGCCAGCGCCAGCGGATCGACGCCGGGATGACTGGCGAAACGCTGATCTTCGTAGGCCAGCAGCATCTGCAGATACAACGGATCGACGTCTTCGGTCCGCGTCGGTAAGCGCCAGGTGCCTTGTGGAGTGATGAAACCGCGCAGGATGCGATCCTGGTCGTCCAGCACCAGCACCGAAGTTTGTTCGATCCGCACCAGCGGCGGCGGCAGCGACCGATCCAGCGCCAGCAACACCGCCGCCAGAACGACCAGGATCAGCCCGGCGCAGAGCAACCCGCGCCGGGAAGAAGGGACGGACATAGGGGAGAGTCTCGTAACCTTGACCACGACCAGTATCACACCGCTGATGTATCGGAGGGAAGGGACCCATAACCGCAAAGTCTGCTCAAGGCGCTATTGATGATGATGAATGACTCACCGGAAACGACGCCTCATTCGCTGCGGCAAATGCATTCTTTCTACTTGATAAAAAAGCAGCGCCAGCATCTATACTTTTCCGAGCGTTACGATCAGGAATTAGTCTCGCCAACCCACCATGAGGTGAAAAATGAAACAACTCGTCGCTGTTGCCTGCTTCCCTAACGTCCGGCCAGCGTTCCTGGCGCTGGGCATGCTCGGATGGAGTCTTGCCAGCGCGCCCGCCATGGCTGCGAGTGAGGGCAGCGACCCGGCTGCCCGTGGCGCTTATCTGGTCAAGGGCTTCGGCTGCATCGATTGCCACACGCCGATGAAAATGGGTCCCAAGGGACCCGAACTCGACATGGCGCGCCTGTTCTCTGGCCATCCGGAACAGGTCAAGCTATCGCCGCCGCCCAAGGCCGACGCTTCCTGGGTGTGGTTCGGTTCCGCCACCAACACCGCCTTCGCCGGTCCCTGGGGTATCAGTTACGCCGCCAATCTGACTCCGGACAAGGAAACCGGCCTGGGCAGCTGGACCGATGCTGAGTTCGTACAAGCCATGAAGACCGGCAAGCACGGCGGAGTCGGTCGTCCGATCATGCCGCCGATGCCGTGGCAGGCCATGTCGAACCTCAGCGACGAGGACTTGCGGGCGATGTTCCACTACCTGCAAAGCACACCGCCGATTCACAACAAAGTGCCCGACTATCAGCCGCCTGCCCAATAACCCATCGCAGCCGCAGCACTCCCCGCGCCCGACCGCTACCTGGCGACGCCTGGCTCATGGACCAGGCGGATTCGCTTGAGGCCACAGCTCCAGATGTTCGAGCAGCAACTGCTGCAAATCGCCATGAAAGCGACGGGCCGCCACGGGAGTCAGGCGATGGCGGGCATTGAGCAAAGCGCCGTAATACAGGCCGGCTAGGATCGGGCGATAGCGCGGCTGGTCGGGATCGGCCACATCGCCTAAGCGCTGTACCAGTGGATGGGCGGCGTTCAGCAACAAGCTCAGCGGTTGCTGGCGCAAGCGGTCGCGTACTTCGCCCGCCAGCTCGGCCAACCCGTCCAGCAGGAACGGTTTTTCCAGCGTCCGTTCCATCTCATCGAAGGCGGCGATGCGGCGTCCATCGAGCAACACTGCACTCAGACTGTCCGGCTGAAAGCGGCGGACCTGCGCCCGCACTTGCACATCCCGCTCAGCCAACGCCCGCTCCAATGCCCGCTCCAGTCGACCATAGATCGCCTGCTCCACCGCTTCCAGATGCGAGTACAAGGCCGGATCATCCAGCCGATCCAGCGGCTTGAGTTCGATCTGTTCGGCATGCTCGCCAGCGTAACGGCGCAGCAACGCCTCGTCGAAGGGGCGGCCGGCGTTGATCGCCAGTAGGCCGCTGGCCTGACAAAGGGCGTAGAACTGATTGGCATCGGTTTCGTGGGTGAAGAAGTACAGGGCTTGTCTGCCATCGGCGGTCACCGGCTGTCGGGCCAGATAGTCGGCCAGGG
>Ga0116141_10002810_pt1 | contig 14836 bp, 14 predicted proteins | sample AD_UKC097_MetaG_FD_89744 | JGI IMG/M metagenome (GOLD analysis project Ga0116141, IMG submission 89744) | Active sludge microbial communities of municipal wastewater-treating anaerobic digesters from USA - AD_UKC097_MetaG | ecosystem: Engineered > Bioreactor > Anaerobic > Digestate | place: USA...
CGAAGCCGGCGAATGCATGGCCTTGGTGACAGATGCCGGCACACCTGCCATTTCCGATCCCGGTTTCCTTCTTGTCAGGGCAGCCATCGCGGCTGATATACGGGTTGAATGCCTGCCGGGAGCAACAGCTTTTGTACCGGCTCTCGTAAATTCAGGACTGCCGGCCGACCGATTTGTATTTGAAGGCTTTCTTCCGCACAAAAAAGGCAGGCAAAAACGCATTCAACAGATTGTGCAGCAGCCATATACTACAGTATTGTACGAATCGCCCCACCGGCTTGTAAAAACCCTCGAACAGCTCGTTGCTGCTGCAGGCCCCGAGCGACGCGCTTGTGTTTCGCGAGAACTAACGAAGGTTTTCGAGGAAAACCGTCGCGATTCCCTGGCCGGACTTTTGGCGCACTACAGCAATCAGGAAGTTAAAGGAGAAATCGTTTTGGTGCTCGAAGGAACGCAGCATTTTTCGAAAGAGACCGACTCAGAAGATGACAACTAAAACGGAAGATTCAACCAAATACCCCAAAAACCGAAAATCATAAACGCTGAGAATCAATTTTTTAATAAATAATTTGTTTATTTTGAAGCAATTAATTTACTTTGCACCCCTGTTTAACTAAAAACATTTAAAGTTATGTCAGAAATCAGAGACAAAATCGTATCCATTATTGTGGACAAGCTTGGCGTTGAGCCGGCAGAAGTTACCAACGAAGCCAGCTTCACCAATGACCTTGGTGCTGACTCACTCGACACCGTTGAGTTGATCATGGAATTTGAAAAAGAATTCAACATCGCTATTCCCGACGATCAGGCTGAAAAAATTGCCACAGTAGGCGATGCTATCAGGTATATTGAAGAGAAAAAAGGTTAAGAAAATTTTTTTATGGAGCTGAAAAGAGTAGTAGTAACAGGATTAGGTGCCATCACACCGATTGGTAACAATGTCGCTTCCTATTGGGAAGGGCTCATCAATGGCGTGAGCGGCGCTGCTGAGATTACCCGCTTTGACGCCTCCAAGTTTAAGACCCGCTTTGCCTGTGAAGTAAAAAATTACGACTATAAAGATTATTTCGACCGCAAGGACGTACGCAAATACGACCTTTATGCCCAGTTTGGTCTCATCGCTTCTGATGAAGCAATCGCCGATTCAGGGTTGATCAACGGCAAGACTGATCTTGACGAAGTCGGTGTGATTTGGTCATCAGGCATAGGCGGGCTTATCACCTTTTCGGAGGAGGTTAGTGCGTTTGCTACCGGCGACGGTACCCCACGCTTCAACCCCTTCTTTATACCAAAGATGATTGCCGACATCACTGCCGGTCACATCTCTATCAAACATGGTTTCAGAGGCCCCAATTTTGCCACCGTTTCTGCTTGTGCTTCTTCTGCCAACAGTATCGTTGATGCTTTCAACTATATCCGTCTTGGCAAAGCCGTTGCTTTTGTTGCCGGTGGCTCCGAAGCTTCGATCAGTCAGGCAGGAGTGGGCGGTTTCAATGCAATGCATGCCATTTCTACCCGCAATGACGACCCCACAACAGCTTCACGTCCATTCGATGTTGACCGCGATGGTTTTGTGATGGGCGAAGGTGGTGGTGGTATCATCCTCGAAGAATTGGAACATGCGCTGGCCAGAGGTGCTAAAATCTATGCTGAACTTGTTGGATGTGGCCTTTCGGCCGATGCCAATCACATGACCTCTCCCCATCCCGAAGGCCTGGGCGCAATGCTCAGTATGAAACGTGCTTTACAGGATGCCGGAATCAGGCCCGAAGACATTGATCACATCAACACACACGGTACTTCTACGCCACAAGGCGATATAGCAGAACCAAAATCAATCGTCAGCCTATTTGGTGAACGCGCCTACAAAATCAGCATCAACTCCACTAAATCAATGACCGGCCATCTGCTTGGCGGCGCCGGTGTGATCGAAGCCGTGGCCACTGCACTCGCAGTGCAAAACGACATCATCCCACCCACGATCAACCACTTTACTGATGACCCGGAAATTGACAATGGCCTTGACTTCACCTTCTGGAAAGCCAAAAAACGCGTCGTTAATTATGCCCTCACCAACACTTTCGGTTTTGGCGGACACAATGCCTCGATCATCTTAAAGAAGTTTGTACCCTAAACACGGCTTTTGCTGTGAATTAAACTGATTAAAACAACACACAGCTCATTTAAAAACTTTTAAAACGAAGGTTTTGTTTTTTACAGATACTCTCAGAGCGTTTTTCTCAGTTGACAAAGACTTAAGCTATGCAATAAAAAATATTTTCGGGTTTGTGCCCGGAAATATTTTTTTGTATCAACTGGCTTTTAAACACAAATCAGCAGCAAGCCAAACCGTTAAAGGACATAAACTTAGCAACGAAAGGCTTGAGTATCTCGGTGATGCCGTATTGAGCGCCGCGGTTGCTGACTATCTTTTTAAAAGATATCCGTATAAAAACGAAGGCTTCCTCACCGAGATGCGCTCAAAAATAGTGAGCCGGGCTTCGCTCAACAAACTTTCTCAAAAAATGGGCCTCGACAAACTGGTTCATGTCAATGGAGATGGGCGGTCTGTTTTTAAATCTGCTAACGGCGACGCCTTCGAAGCTTTGATTGGAGCTATATACCTTGACAAAGGCTTCACTTTCACCAGAAATATCATCGTAAAGCGTATTATAGAGCTACATATTGATATTGATACGCTGCAAAACAGCGATTTCAATTTCAAAAGCAAACTGCTTGAATGGGGCCAGAAAGAAAAGCAAACCATTGAGTTTGCTGTTGCTGCCGAACTTGGCGAAGGATTCAAAAAACAGTACCTGATCCAAATCAAAGTGAATGGCGAAGTGGCCGGCGAAGCCAAAGACTATTCCATCAAAGGTGCCGAACAACTCGCAGCCGAAAAAACCTGGACCTCGCTCAACGAATTGAAACAAGAAGCCTGAAATATATCGGTTTCAATGTTTTTTCTGTTTTTTTTCTACTTTAGCACATCGTTTTAACCTGTTTGATACCTGCAAGCCGTGGCCCAAAAAAAGAAAACCCTCGTTGTTGCTCCTTTCGATGACATCACTGTTGTTGCAATCACGACTTCGCTCAAAGACTACAAACTAAGCTGGCACCTCAACGAATCGCTGCGTCTTGACCTGAAGAAAATGGCCGGAATAGAGCTTGCAGAAGCCGGAGAATCAGTGTTTTCGTTTTATTATTTCGATGCCGGAGAAAATCTTAATGTGTTTAACCTCATTCAATTACAAAATGATGGCGTTAAGATGCTCAAATTTCCGATGCCTGTTGACTTTCTCTTTATCGTGAGAAACACCATTCCTGACGGCAAACTCGAAGAATGGCTGACGGCAATGCGCCATATCCCAAACCTGACCATGGCCTTTGAGCTTGATATTACAAAATTCAAAAACATTGACCCGCTGCTCGAAACAATCGAGTTGCACGAGTTCAACCTGCTGCGCGAACAAAATCAACGCAGACAGCCAAAATCCTAAAAGTCAAGCTCTCTTTTCAGGTCTTTGATCCTGCTCTTACTCACACTCACCGTATTTCCGTTTTTCAGCAATAGCAAATAGCTCTATTTTCCGTATTGCTCAATTCTTTGTATCTGTCTGATGTTGACAATATGCGATCGGTGAATCCGCAAAAACTGATCTTCGGGTAGGCTTTGCTCCAGCGCGGTGATGGTTTCTTTCTTCATAAACCTGCCTTCGGGGCAATGAATCATCACATAATCGTCCTGTGCTTCAATCTGTTCAATCTGCCCGATAGGAATCACGTGGATTTTTGATCCGTTTTTAACAACAATACGTTCCAGCTGTTTTGTCCGCTCCTGCATTTGCGACATCAGTTGCTGTACCTGTTCATGTCCGGTTGTTTTCAGTTTGAAACGCTCCACCACTTTATCAACAGCCTGCCGCAGCCGCTGCTTTGAAAAGGGCTTCATCAGATAATCTACAGCATTCAAATCAAAAGCTTTGAGTGCATATTCGTCATAAGCCGTCGTGAAAACAATTTCGGGGAGCTCGTCAAGGAGCTCAATCACCTCAAAACCGGTGAGGCGGGGCATCTGAATGTCGAGAAAAATCAAATCAGGTTGTGTCTCATTGATAGCTTTGAGACCGCTGAAGCCATCACTGTATTCCCCAAGGAGATTTATTTCTTCAAAACCCGAAAGAAACGTTTTCAGCAGATTACGTGCCGGCTCTTCGTCTTCGATGATGAGGGTTCGGATTTTCTGATTCATGGTGCCGTGTTTTTGGGAATGCGTAAAATTACCTCAAACTCGATCTTGCCCATTTTCACCTCAAACAAATCGCTGCGGTGGTAGAGCAGTTGAAGCCTGTTGCGTATGTTTTTCAAGCCGATGCCTTCGCCTTTCGGACGCGTGGCTTCAGGATCAAAATCATTCGTTATATGTAGTTCGGCAAACTCATCACTGATCTGGCAATCAAGCTCAATCAGCACTTCCTCGGTGCTGTTGTGCACCCCGTGCTTTATAGCATTTTCAAGCAAGGGTTGCAAAATCATATTCGGAATCTGCAGGTTCAGGCAACCTTCGGGAATGTTGCAAACGTATTTTAATCTTTTTCCGAATCTCACCTTTTCTATATCGAGGTAGCGCTCTGTGTTTTCGAGTTCGCGCCTCAAACTTGTTGTTTCATTGCGGTCGTGACTGAGCGAATAGCGCATGAAATCTGAAAGTTTAATCACCATTTCCTGCGCTTTTTCCGGATCGGTCATCGTGAGCGAACTGATTGAGTTGAGACTGTTGAAAAGAAAATGCGGGTTGATTTGCGATTTCAGGGCATTCAATTCAGCCTCCCTGACTAAGCTGTTGAGCTCCGACTCAACCTTGAGCTTTTGCTGAAGGTCTTCGTAATACAGAATCATATAATATATTAAAACAAAGATAAGATAGAAAAACGTTCCGATTATGGCTCTCCAGGGAAGGGAAAGCTTAAGAAAATCAAGGTATTCCTTGTCGGCCGACTCAATCATCAACATCAGGTAGTATCCGCTGCCCATCCAAAAGGCGATCGTAACAATCCCAACTATGAAATGATTGATAACAAGGTCGAAGCTGCTTAATTGCTCCTTGATGTTGAAGCGCAAAATGTACCACAAACCAAACCCGATGATGGCCAGGATGAAGTTGAAAACTGCTGCATCCACCATGCTCACCATCAGGTCCATGTCCTGGTAATAGTTCAGAACAGCTGTTTGAATGATTGCAACAACCACCCAAACAAGCAGATATGTAATCAGGTATTGTCGGTTCTTGATAAAAGGATTCAGCATGGTTCAGCGAATTGTGTGTTGGTTTTTGTGAAAAGAAGAGAACACCACTAAGAAGTGATGTTCTGATCTTTAATAACTTTTAAGTTCAACACCGCCAAACAAAACAAGCCCTTTCAACACAACAGTCTTCTCCGGATTGGGTGTAGCCGGCATCCTCTTGTCAGAAAAACCTCCAAAAATGGATACAATTTCTGATTTTATCATCCAATCATCCGGAACAATAAGGTTGCTGCCACCAAAAATCACCAGCGTATCAATCACACATCCTTCAGGTGAAGGCACTGCGTTGTTCATGTGCAGGTCCGATCCTCCAAAAATGGCAGTTAGTTTTCCTCCTCTGAAATTCGATGAAGTAAACTTTGTTGTGCCGCCGCCAAAAATAGCCGTATCCTCGATATATTCCTGCGCACTCTCGTTGATATTGGTGTTGCCCGAAAAAGCATGAACTTTTTTATCAGCATCACCCGGCAGCCTGTTTCCTCTGCGTGTGAGAATGATCATACCGATACCTATCAGAATTGCCGGCCAGAAAATGGTGCTGAAGCGGATGCGGTAATCAAACATCTCCGGTATCCAAAACATGACTCCAAGGCCGATCAAAACAAAGCCTGTTGTTCGGTTTTCACGGTTTGATAATGTTATCAATCCAATGAAAATGAGAAGGGTTTTCCAGGAAATAAGATAATGACGCAAGTCAAAATCAAGCATCCCGAGCGAATCAAGCAATAAAAGACCACCTGCCAGAATCATTAACAATCCGGCTACAAGGCGTCTGTCAGTTGAATTGTGTTTACGTTCCATAGTATTCAGAATTAAATGTTTTACGTTAAAATCTGAAACAAAGATAGCGGAGCTTCAATGCGATGACAACAGCTTTTCGGCCAATCGTGGAAAAAAGTCGGTGAACGGCGACTTACGGGGGGAGAAATCTTTCTGGCTTCAAACAAATTGATCGTTAAGCTGTTAAAAGCTCAGATTTTGTACCAATGCCCCTTGTTTTTTTTAAAGGAAAAGAAATAGAATGCACAAATGGTGCATTGCTCAAAGATGTGCTCGAGGATAATGATGTGTCACCGCACAATGGTGCTTCGCGCTTTTTAAATTGTCGCGGATTAGGCACCTGTGGCACCTGCACCGTGAAAATTACCGGAAAGGTTCATCCACATACCAGGGTCGAAAAAATCAGACTTAATATTCCCCCGCATCATTTTGATGATGGCTTACGTCTTGCTTGTCAGGTTGTTGTCGAAGCCGACCTCCACATCCTGAAATGGGAAGGATTCTGGGGACAGGAAAATCCTGATAATCGCATTAATGGATTATAAACCGCTTGTTATCTCATCCATTATTTTTCGCAAAGGCCTGATGTTTTTGATAAATTCAATCGAAGGACCTGCAACCCACACCGTCTGATAGGTTGCCGAAAAAGCAGCTTTCTCAATCTTGCGCATTCCCCTGACGAACACAAACATCTTCAGGTATTTCTTCAGCCATTTGTTCCGCTTCATCAGTTTTTCGAGCCATCCTGCTTTGGTGCCGATTTTTTGAACATATGGCGTGTTGATCACCGTGAGGTGACTGCCCGAAAGTTTAGTGCTTAAAATAATGTCGTTGCTGCCAAAGTCAACCAAAGCCTGCTTGTAGGCTTCAGACACAGGCGCCTCATCCGATGCAATGAAAATTGTTCCGACCGAAACACCTGCGGCTCCCAGCGCCATCAACTCCCTGATGTGTTCAGCATTTCCCACTCCACCGGCAGCAATGACAGGGATGCGGCAGTTGGCAACAAGCTCAGGCACAAGAAGTTTGTTTGAAACCGGCCCGCAATGGCCTCCTGCCTCGCTGCCAACAGCAATAAGGGCATCGGCTCCGAGGGCTTCAACTTTGCGCGCATATTCAAGATTGACAACATCGCAAAACACTTTTATGCCCAAAGGCTTACATCTTTTTATCACCTCTTCCGGACTTCCAAGCGAGGTGATGATGTAGTCAACTTTCATTTCGCACAAGGTGTTGAGCTGTGCCTTATACTTCGGATTTGATTTGTTCACGATCAGGTTAAAACCAAACGGATTGCTGCTGTGTTTCCTAATGTCGCCGATAGCTTGTCGCAATGCCTCATCGGTTCGGTAGTTCAATGCCGGAATTGCAGCTGTTGCACCGGCATCGAGGGCGGCTTTTGTCATGGTCGCATTCGAAATCAAGAACATAGGCGCCACCAGCACCGGTTGCTGAATGCCCAGCATCTCGCGTAAGGTTACTTTTTCCATGAAGCGTGTTTTACTGTTAATTTTATAACTACCGCAATTTTTTTGATCTTTCGTTTTCCGGCTGATTTTTTTAAAATTGTCTCAATCCCAATCTGCAAAAGGCTTTCAGCTCATTTTTTTTGATTGTGAAAAACAAACAATGTTATTTTTTCACAGAAAACGATTGCGTAAAAGTATAAAATGCTTTTATATTTGCAATGCGTGCATAACAAATATACAATGAAAATTCAAGAAAGTGTTGATTATCACATCAGAGGGACGCTTTTTGCGATGCGCAGAATATATAACCTTCTGGCTGCCGAACTAGGAACTACACAAGGTGTGGCTTATGTTCTGATCAGTGTGCCGAAAGAAGGCGTTGCAGCTACACGTATTGCCCCGATGATGGGCATGGGCGTGACCAGCCTGTCGCGTTTGCTCAAAACAATGGAAGACGATGGTTTGATCCACCGCATCAAGGACGAAACCGACAAAAGAGTGGTACACATTCACCTGACCGAGAAAGGTGCCGTGATGCGCAAGAAAGTGAGACAGGTTGTGATTGATTTCAACAAAAAAATTCAACCGGCTGTAAGTGCAGATGAAATGCTTGCTTTTGTAAAAGTTTGCAATGTGATCAAAAAGGAAGTTTGCAGCGAGATCAGCCGATTTACAAACCATGATTGCAGCGAATTGATTTGAAATTAATTTTTAAAAACATAAACTTTCAGCCTGCCGGAAACGGCAGTAAAAAATTTAAACTATGACAAGAAGGATTAAAAAAGTTGCTGTGCTTGGCTCCGGTGTGATGGGCTCGGGCATTGCATGTCATTTTGCCAATATCGGCCTGCAAGTGCTGCTGATTGATATTGTGCCGAAAGAACTTACGGAAGAAGAAAAAGCCAAAGGACTGGATCTGAACAACAAAAAAGTCCGAAACAGGATTGTTGACAGCGCGCTTGCCACTGCCCTGAAGTCGAAACCATCGCCAATCTACAAACAATCGTTTGCCGGCCGCATCACCACCGGCAATTTTGACGACGATCTGGCAAAGATCAAAGACTGTGATTGGGTGATCGAGGTGGTGGTTGAACGGCTCGACATCAAACAACAAGTGTTTGCAAAGGTTGATGCGCTGCGCAAACCAGGCACGTTGGTCACTTCGAACACCTCGGGAATCAGTGTCGAAAAGATGACCGAAGGCCGAAGTGATGATTTCAAAAAACATTTCTGTGGCACCCACTTCTTCAATCCGCCACGCTATTTGCAGCTGTTTGAAATTATTCCCACTTCGCACACTGCGCAGGAAGTTGTTGATTTTCTTTCGGATTATGCCGTCAGATTTCTCGGAAAAACCGCCGTGCTTGCTAAAGATACACCGGCATTTATTGCCAACAGGGTGGGCACCTTCGCCATCATGGAATTATTCAACAATGTTGAAAAACTGGGACTTACGATTCCTGAAATTGACAAGCTCACCGGACCTGTGATCGGCCGTGCCAAATCAGCCACTTTCCGCACAGCCGATATTGTTGGCCTCGACACCCTTGTTCACGTGGCAAACAACATCCATGATTTGAGCAATGATGAAGCCAAAGAAAGTTTTGCAATTCCGGCCTACCTGAATAAAATGTTGGAAAACAAATGGTTGGGAGATAAAACAAAACAAGGGTTTTTCAAAAAAGTGACTGAAAACGGTGAGAAGAAATTTCTCTCGCTCAATTTCAGCACCCTCACCTATGAGGAAGCGCCCAAACCAAAATTTTCTGTTTTTGAAAAAACAAAAAGCATTGACAACCTTGCCCAACGCATGCCGGTGCTTTTTGCCGATAAAGGAAAAGCCGGTGCTTTTTACCGTGAGTCGTTTTATAGTCTGTTTCGTTTTGTATCGAACCGCATACCCGAAATCACTGATGCAATCTACAAAGTGGACGATGCGATGAATGCCGGATTTGGCTGGAAACTCGGGCCATTTCAAACATGGGATGCAGTTGGTGTTCGCGCTGCCGTGGATGCCATGGAAGAGGCCGGAAAGCCGGCAGCTGCCTGGGTCAAAGCCATGCTTTCGAAAGGAATAGAAGCCTTTTATACATTTGAAAACGGGCGCAAATTATATTACAACATTGAAAAAGAAGCCTATGTTGAAGTTCCCGGGCAGGATTCGAAGTTGTCTCTTGAGGCTTTGCGAGGCTCAAAAGTTGTTTGGGGAAACAACGATACCACCATTTTTGATATTGGTGATGGTGTTTTGAATATTGAGTTTCATACAAAGATGAACACCATTGGTGCCGGTGTGCTCGAAGGCCTTAACAAAGCCGTTGATCTGGCCGAAGCCGGTTATCGTGCACTCGTGATTTCCAACGAGGGAGAGCATTTTTCGGCCGGGGCAAATGTGGGCATGATCTATATGTTTGCCATAGAGCAGGAATATGAAGAACTCGATATGGCGGTGCAATGGTTTCAAAAAACCACCATGCGCATGCGCTATTCCGACATCCCTGTTATAGCAGCACCACACGGGATGACACTTGGCGGTGGTTGCGAATTGTGCATGCACGCCGACAAAGTAATAGCCCATGCCGAAACCTATATGGGATTGGTTGAATTTGGTGTTGGACTTATTCCGGGAGGCGGAGGTGTCAAAGAATTTGCCCTGCGGCTTTCTGACGAACTGAAAGAAGGTGATGTACGCACCAATGCTTTTTTGCAACGCTACCTAAGCATTGGTCAGGCAAAAGTTTCAACATCAGCACACGAAGCCTTTGATCTGGGTTATTTGCGACCCGGTGTTGACGAAGTGATTGTGAGCCGCAGCCAGCAATTGGCTTATGCAAAAAAAGTGGCATTGGCCATGGCCGACAAAGGCTATTCGAGACCAGCTCCACGCAACGACATCAAGGTGCTTGGGCGCGAAGCATTGGGTATGGTATATGTGGGTGCCGACAGTTTTACTGTGGCCGAATATATGAGCGAACACGACAAACTCATTGCCGAAAAATTAGGCTATGTGATGGCCGGTGGCGCGCTTTCGCAAGCCATGACCGAAGTTTCAGAGCAATACCTGCTTAACCTCGAACGCAAAGCATTTTTGGAATTATGCACACAACGCAAAACACTCGAAAGAATGCAAAGCCTCATCGTTTCTGGTAAAATTTTGCGCAACTAATCATTAACCACTAAAAAAGTAAATAGAATATGAATGCATATATTGTTGGAGGATATCGGTCGGCCATCGGAAAAGCACCACGTGGAAGTCTCCGTTTTGTAAGACCTGACGACATAGCTGTGGCTGTCATTAAAAAACTGATGGGTGATTTTCCCATGATTGATAAAAATCTTGTGGATGATGTGGTTGTCGGTAACGCTTTTCCTGAGGCCGAAACAGGTTTCAATATGGGTCGTTTGATTTCGTTGATGGCGCTCGATACCGTTGAAGTGCCCGGGTCAACCATCAACCGATATTGCGCCAGTGGTTTGGAGTCAATAGCCATTGCAACAGCAAAAATCAGAGCCGGCATGGCCGACGTCATCATTGCCGGAGGTGCCGAAACCATGTCAATGATAGCAATGGGCGGCTGGCGTCAGGTGCCCAATCCCGATGCGGCATTGCACCACCCGAAATGGTTTATGGGAATGGGACTTACCTCAGAAATGGTAGCAAAGGAATACAAGGTGAGCCGCGAAGAACAGGATATATTCTCAGTGGCTTCGCACGACAAGGCGCTGAAGGCTCAGGAAGAAGGTAAGTTTTCGGATGAAATTGTGCCGATTCCGGTTGTTGAAAACTACTACGAAGACGGCAGGATGAAAACACGCAACTATCTCTTTGATCAAGACGAAGGTCCGCGCAAGGGCACTACGGTTGAAGGACTGTCAAAACTTAAGCCGGCTTTTGCTGCCAACGGAACGTCCACTGCCGGCAACTCATCACAGATGTCGGACGGAGCTGCTTTTGTGCTTGTTGTTTCCGAAAAAATCGTCAAGCAGTTCAATCTTACGCCAATAGCAAGGTTGGTTGATTATCAGGTGGCCGGAGTTGAACCTTACAAAATGGGTATTGGTCCCATTGCTGCCATTCCAAAGGTTTTGAAACACAGTGGAATAAGAAAAGAGGACATTGCTCTATTTGAACTGAATGAAGCTTTTGCAACACAAAGTATCGCTGTGATCAGGGAACTTGAACTTGATGCTTCCAGGGTGAATGTGAATGGTGGAGCTATTGCGCTCGGACACCCGCTCGGTGCCACCGGTGCAAAACTTACTGTGCAGGTTCTCAACGAGCTAAAGCGCAGAGATGCCAAATACGGAATGGTAACCATGTGTATCGGCACCGGACAAGGAGCTGCCGGAATATTTGAGAGATTTTAATATATAAACGTAAAAAATACAGAAACCATGTCAAAAGAAAACATGCTCAAAGGGGGCGAATTTTTAGTAAAAGAAACCCTTGCTCAGGACATTTTCACTCCGGAAGAATTCAACGAAGAACAACGGATGATGGCGCAAAGCTGTCGTGAATTTACTGAAACACAAGTTGTTTCGCAGATGGATCAACTCGAAAAACACGACCGTAAACTACTTACCCAACTGCTGAAAGAAGCCGGACAACTGGGACTGCTCGGTATTTCAATTCCGGAAGAATACGAAGGTTTCGGGCAAAATTTTGTTACCTCAATGCTTACCACCGAAGAGATGGGCAAGGGCTATAGTTTTGCAGTAGCTTTTGCAGCACATACAGGCATAGGCACCCTTCCGATTTTGTATTACGGCAATGATGCACAGAAAAAGAAATACATCCCAAAACTTGCTTCGGGCGAATTTATTGGCGCTTATTGCCTCACAGAAGCTGAAGCAGGAAGCGATGCCAACTCCGGAAAATCACGCGCTGTTTCAAGTGCTGATGGAAGCCATTACATCCTGAACGGCGTAAAAATCTGGATTACAAATGGCGGTGTTGCCGACCTTTTGATTGTATTTGCAAAGATTGATGACGACAAAAACCTAAGTGCTTTCATTGTTGAGGCAGCAACAAAAGGTGTTACTTTAGGTCCGGATGAAGAAAAAATGGGCATCAAAGGATCATCAACGGTGCAGATTTATTTTGAAGATGTTGTTGTTCCGGCAGAGAATCTTCTCGGGGAGCGCAACGGTGGGTTCAAAATAGCTTTGAATATTCTGAATCTTGGCCGCATCAAACTTTCAGGAGCCACTGTTGGTGCCGGAAAAGCAGTGATAGGACATGCCATAGGCTATGCCAATGAACGCAAACAATTTGGCACTCCGATTTCAACTTTTGGCGCCATCAGGCAAAAGATTGCCGAGATGAATATCCGCAATTTCGCTTCGGAATCATTGACATACCGCGCGAGTCAAAACATTGACGATGCTTCGGCTGCACTGGTAGCAGGTGGCATGGACAAAGGACTTGCAGCAGTGGAAGCCATGCGCCAATATGCCATCGAGGCTGGTATTGCCAAAGTGTATGGCTCGGAAGTGCTTGATTTCATTGTAGATGAAGGTGTTCAGGTTTATGGTGGCATGGGCTATTCGGCCGAAACGCCTGTTGAAAGAGCCTATCGCGATTCGCGCATCAACCGCATTTTTGAAGGCACCAACGAAATCAACCGCATGGTGATCGTGGGCGAACTGCTCAAACGCGCCATGAAAGGCGAACTCGATCTGCTCACACCGGCCATGGCTGTGGCAAAAGAGCTGATGGGAATTCCCGACTTTGGATCAACAACCACCGACTATTTTGAAGCAAAGAAAAAGCAAATCACCAATTTCAAAAAAGCCATCCTCATGGTGGCCGGAGCTGCAGTTCAGACTTTTACTGATAAATTTGCCGAAGAGCAGGAAATCATGCTTCACTTGGCCGATATGATTATTTTCACTTATGCTGCTGAATCAATGTTGTTGCGCATCGAAAAACAAAATGACAACGTTTCAAACGAAAAAGCAGCATTGATGAAGGACGTGGCTGATGTTTATTTTTATGATGCAGCTGCTTTGATTCATAAACATGGTGCTGATGCTGTGAACGCTTTCGCCACTTCAGACGAGCGTCAGGCCATGCTGATGGGAATGAAACGCTTCACAAAGGCCGATCAGGTGAACACGGTTGCTGCACGCAGACGCATTGCTGATAAGGCCATCGCCGAAGGAAAATATATTTTTTAGTTAGTACTTGTCTTTAATTCCGATGGCTTCGTTATGTACGTCATTCATGTCAGTCATTTACATTAGTAAACTCCTGACAATCATTCCGTACATGCCTCGCCCTCAAAATTAAAGCTCAAGCACCAGGCATTATGGACAGACACTAGTTAAACAAACCGAAGGTTGCACGGAGAGAGCATCAGCATCAGTCTGGTGTTTCTCTTCGACAGCTGACGTGATTTATTTCGCACAAACAGAATGGATTATGTTCAAACAGCCAAAAAGAAGATGTAAGTTTTGACATATGAAAGTTTTGTTATATTTTTACGCTGGCTACAGGATTCACACAGCCTGTTTGTATTTAATAAGCTATACAGCAAATAGTTAATTTGGATCAAGCACTGATATTGATGGAAAAGAAAGCACATAAGAAAGAAGCTGGTTTTACCCGTCTTGTATTGAGCAGGTGGAGGATGAAACTGTATATGCTGTCAAAACTTCCATTGGGATTGATTGCCGGATTACGTGTTGACTGCTATGATGCCGGGGGGGCATCGGTATCGGTACCGTATCGTTACATTACAAAAAACCCGTTTCGGTCTGTATATTTTGCACCATTGAGCATGGCAGCTGAGCTTTCATCGGGCTTGCTCGCTTTGGAAGCTGTTCAACAGGCAGCAAAACCTGTTTCGATGCTTGTGATGGAGATGCGTGCTTACTATCTTAAAAAAGCGAAAAGCAGAATAACATTTCGTTGCAACGACAGACTGGCATTGCAAAAAACGGTTGCTGCCACATTGAGTAGCAACGAGGGACAAACATTTGTTTCTTCGGTAAAAGGGTTTGACACTCAAGGAAATAATGTAGCCCGCTTTGAAATTACGTGGACTTTTAAACAGAAATAATCATAAAAATTCATCCCATGGAAATTAACAGAACTTTCGACATTGTTGGCAATATGCTTGCCAATTATCCAAAAAAGGATGCTTTAGCCGTAAAACGCAATGGAAAATGGGAAACCTTCTCCACTGCTGAATACCGGGAAAATGTGGACAACTTCAGCTATGGTTTATTAGCCATGGGAGTGAAGAAAGGTGACAAGATTTTCACTATATCAAACA
>Ga0116141_10002813_pt1 | contig 14817 bp, 14 predicted proteins | sample AD_UKC097_MetaG_FD_89744 | JGI IMG/M metagenome (GOLD analysis project Ga0116141, IMG submission 89744) | Active sludge microbial communities of municipal wastewater-treating anaerobic digesters from USA - AD_UKC097_MetaG | ecosystem: Engineered > Bioreactor > Anaerobic > Digestate | place: USA...
AGGTGCCGGTCGATGTGCAGGACGAAGTCGATGTAGTTTACAATAAAATCCATAATCCAGGCATCAGGCGTTGGGCATTAGGCACCAGGCATAAAGAATTCTCCGCTTCTTCGCAAGCGATATTTGTGCCAACCGTCGCGCCTTTGTGTGTCCGATGATCGATCCCGCCTCTTTTCTCTTGCCCCTGTTGCCTGACGCCTGAATCCTGCTGCCTATTTTATCTTATCGATATCCGCTCCCCGGCCCACGACGACGAGAACCTCGCTGTCCTTGACGACGAAACTCGCCGCGGGAATCATCTGGATCTTGTCCGTGAGCGTGTCTCGCACCGCGATCACGTCGACGTGATACCGGTTGCGCAGCTGCAGCTCCGCGATGGACTTGCCGATGAAACCGGCGGGCGGAGCGATCTCGCAGATGATGTAATCCTCGGACAGCGGGATGTAGTCCAGGACGTTGGGCGACACGATGCTCCTGGCGACCTTGTCGGCCATGATCTTCTCCGGGATGATGACCTCCGTGGCCCCGACCTTTTCCAGGATGAGCTTGTGGTCCTCGTTCGGGGCCTTGACGAGGATGTTCTTCACCTTCATCTGCTTGAGGTGCAGGGTGATCAGGGTGCTGGCCGCCAGGTCCTCCCCGAAGGAGACGATGACGAGGTCGTCCTCGCGCAGGCCGATGGCGTTCATGATCTCCTGGTCCGTGCCGTCGGCGACGATGGCCTTGGAGGCGCAGTCCCTCACGAGTTGAACGGCCTCCTTCGACTTGTCGATGGCGATCACCTCGACGCCGCTCTTGCTGAGATCCTTCACGAGGTTGATCCCGAAGATGCCCAGACCGATCACGACGACCCGCTTTTTCACGGCAGTGCCTCCTTACCCGACCATGACGGTCTCTTCCGCATACACGACGGTTTTCTTTCCCTCCCGGAACGACAGCGAAAAGGCCAGCGTCAGGGGCCCCACCCGTCCGGCAAACATCATGAAGGCGATCATCATCTTCTGGAACTCCCCCAGCTTCGGCGTGACCCCCATGGAGAGGCCCACGGTGCCGAAGGCCGATACGGTCTCGAAGATGTACTCCACGAACCGCTGCCGCTCCATGGGGCCCGCCTCTGTGTGCCCTGCCGCCATGACGGCCGCCACGACAAGAAACACGGAGATGATCGAGGCCAGCGTGATGGACAGGGTCCGGCCGATCAGCTCCTTCGGCACGGTCCGGTTGGCCACCGTCACCTCCTCGCTTCCGCGCCAGCGGTTCCACATCATGAGCAGCAGCAGGGCGAAGCTCGTCGTCTTGATCCCGCCTGCCGTCGAGCCCGGGGAGCCTCCGATGAACATGAGCACGAGCATCATCAGGATCGTGGCGTTGGTCAGCTGGCCGATCTCGACGGTGTTGAATCCCGCCGTGCGGGGCGTGATGGACTGGAAGAGCGAAACGAGGATCTGCGTTCGGGGGGTGAGGCCCTTGAGGATGTAGTCGTCCTCGAAGAACCAGAACAGTCCCGCCCCGGCGACAACGAGGCCCGCCGTGGTGACCAGGACGATCCGGCTGTGGAGCGAGAGCCTGGCGTTGCGATCTCTGAGCCGCGCAAACACCTCGTGGTGAACGACGAAGCCGATCCCGCCCAGGATGATGAGCACCATCACTGTGACGTTCAGCAGCAGATCCCCCTGGTAACGGACGAAGCTGTCCGGGAACAGGGAGAACCCGCAGTTGTTGAAGGCCGAGATCGCGTGAAACACGGCGTAATAGAAGGCGGTCGGTGCGGGAAAATCCTGGGTGAAACGGATGAAGAGCAGCGCCACGCCCGCGGACTCGATGATGAGCGTGGCGAGAATCACCGACTTGAGGATGACGAAGAAGTCCCGCCTCGGCGTATGCAGGAATGAGCTCTGCACGATCTCCCGGCCCTTGAAGGAAATGCTCCGCCCCATCATCCCGAAGAGAAACGCCGAGAAGGTGAGGATGCCGAGCCCGCCGACCTGAAAAAGGCAGATGAGGACGACTTGGCCCGCCGTGGTGAGATCGGTGCCCACGTCCACCGTGGCAAGACCCGTCACGCAGACAGCCGAAGCCGACATGAAGAGGGCATCGACAAAACGAAGACCCCTGGTCGAGGCGAAGGGAAGCCACAGAAAGACGGCGCCGGCCAGGATGACACATGCGAAGCTGAGGATGAAGATCCTCGCCGGCGAGAGGTGTCGCGTGAAAAACGGTCCCAGCCTCAGGGACTCTCTGTTGTGCATAGGCCGGATAAAAAAACACGCCTTCACCGTGTATCAAGGAAGAAGGCGCTTTCATTTCGGCTGTTTATACGCCCCCCCGGACCGGCCGTCAACAGAAACTTTTCCCGTTCATCACCTCAGCGCCGCCTTCAGGGAGGCGGCGTAGGCCTCGACGGCGGCGATGAGATCCGGGTCGCCGGCCCTGTCACCGATGAGCTTTACGAAGGCGCTCCCGACGACGACCCCGTCGGCGAGACCGCCGATCTGCCGGGCCTGCTCGGGCGTAGAGACGCCGAAGCCGACGACGACGGGACGCTCCGTCAGCGAACGGACCGCCTCGACGTTTGCGCGCGTCTCTTCCATCTCGGGGCCGCGGGTTCCCGTGACGCCCGTGACGGAGATGTAGTAGATGAAACCGGTGGCTGCCTTCACAACCTTTTTGACCCGGTCCGCTCCCGTCGTGGGCGCCACGAGGGTGATGAAGTCAATGCCGGCCGGGTCGGTGTAGCGGCGAAGCTCCGCCGCTTCCTCGAACGGAAGATCCACGACGAGCGCTCCGTCCACGCCCGCGTCGGAGGCCCGCACCGCGAAGGCCTCACCGCCCATGGAAAAGATGGGATTGTAATAGCTGAAGAGCACCAGCGGGATCCGCACGCTTCCCCTGAGTTCGCCGACCAGACCAAGGACGCGGTCGAGGGTCGCTCCGTTTTTCAGGGCCGCCTGGGATGCAGCCTGGATCACGGGACCGTCGGCCGTCGGGTCCGAAAAGGGCACGCCCACCTCCAGGATGTCCACGCCCGCCCGCTCCAGGGCCGGGATCAGCCGACGCGTCGTCGCCAGGTCGGGGTATCCCGCCGTGATGTAGGCCACGAGGGCCTTCTCGCCTTTGCCCTTCAGCTCCGCGAAGGTCTTTTCGATTCGCTTCATGGTGTCTTTTCCTCGAGTTTCAACTCCCCCTGTTTCCCCCTTTTCAAAAGGGGGAAATCTTGAAGGCCCCCCTTTTGCAACGGGGGAAAGGGGGATTTACTGTTTGCTCTCTTCGATGATCCCCGCGTCCTTGTCGCCGCGCCCCGAGAGATTGATGACGACGATCCGGTCTTTCCCCATCGCCGTCGCCAGCCTCACGGCGTAGGCGACGGCATGGGCGCTCTCCATGGCGGGGATGATGCCCTCGGTGAGGCAGAGCAGGCGGAAGGCCTCCAGGGCCTCGCGATCCTCGATGGAGACGTACTCCGCCCTTCCCGTATCCTTCAACCAGCTGTGCTCGGGCCCCACCCCGGGGTAATCGAGCCCCGCCGCCACGGAGTGGGCCTCGCGGATCTGGCCGGCCTCGTCCTGCAGGAGGTAGGACTTGCTGCCGTGCAGAACGCCGACGCTCCCCGCCGAGATGGAGGCCGAATGCTTCCCCGTGGCGATCCCGAACCCCGCCGCCTCGACGCCGACCAGGCGAACGCTGCGGTCGTTACGGAAAGGGTGGAAGATCCCCATGGCGTTGCTCCCCCCGCCCACGCAGGCGACGATGCAGTCCGGCAGACGCCCCTCCTGCCGGAGGATCTGGCGCCTCGCCTCGCGCCCGATGACGCTCTGGAAGTCCCGGACCATCATCGGGTAGGGATGGGGACCCGCGACGGAGCCGATGATGTAGAACGTGTCGCGCACGCGGGTCACCCAGTGGCGCATCGCCTCGTTCATGGCGTCTTTCAGCGTGGCCGACCCGGCCGTGACGGGGACCACCTCGGCGCCGAGGATCCTCATCCGCAGGACGTTGGGCGCCTGCCGCCGGATGTCCTCCTCGCCCATGAAGACGCGGCACTCCATCCCGAAGAGCGCGGCCGCGGTGGCCGTGGCCACCCCGTGCTGGCCCGCGCCCGTCTCGGCGATGACGTGCCGCTTGCCCATCCGGCGGGCGAGCAGGGCCTGGCCGAGGGTGTTGTTGATCTTGTGGGACCCCGTGTGGTTGAGGTCTTCGCGCTTCAGGTAGATCTTCGCCCCGCCGAGCGTTTCCGTGAGGTTCCGCGCCAAGTACAGCGGCGTCTCCCTCCCCGAGTATTGCCGGAGGTAATCGCGAAACTCCGCCTGGAAGGCCTTGTCCCTGCGGCTCTCCCGGTAGGCGGCCTCCAGCTCCGCGAGTGCGGGCATGATCGTCTCGGCGACGTAGCGCCCACCGAAGATTCCAAAATGTCCCTTCCTGTCGGGCAGCGATGGCATCTTCACGCTTATGACTCCTTCATGGGTTCATGGACATTCTTTATGAAATCCCCCGGCCTGCCCCCTTTTGCAAAGGGGGCCCCGGGAAGTCATCCCCGCTTGGAAAAGGGGGTCTGCAGGGGGATTTTCCTGAATAGGCATTCCCGGTCGTCTGCGAAGCTCGAGGCATCGCACTGTCTCACTGCGGCGATGAGGGCATGGAGCTTTTGATGATCCTTTTTCCCCGGTGCCGCCTCGACGCCGCTCGAGAGGTCGACAGCCAGCGGCCGAACGGCCTCCAGGGCCGCCCCGACATTGGCCGCGTTCAGCCCCCCCGCCAGGATGAGGGGATGGCGGGCGGCAAAGCGGCGCGCGAGATCCCAGTCGCAGGTCTTCCCCGTCCCGCCGAGGCGGACCGGGTCGCGGGCATCGACGAGAAAGGCGCGCACCGGGTAGGCGGCCTTCGCGGCGACGTCTTGCTCGCCCTCGAAGGAAACGGCCTTGATCAGCCTCTCGCGGGGAAAGCGGCGGCAGTAATCGGGAGACTCGCCCCCGTGGAGCTGCACGAAATCAAGCCCGCAGCTCTTTGCGATCTGCAGCACTTCATCGGAGGGCCGGTTCACGAAGACCCCCACCGTGCAGACTCTCGCCGGCAGCGACCGGACGATCGCCTTCACCTGCGCGGGAGTCACGCAGCGGGGGCTCGAGGCGTGAAACACGAAACCCAGCGCATCGGCCCCGGCTTCGGCTGCCGCCCAGGCATCATCGATATTCGTGATGCCGCAGATCTTGATCTGTACCATCTCTGTCAGTTCCGTCTATCCAGTCTGTCCGGTCGACCGCGTTCTCTTTCCCTATGGTCTGTCGCCTGCGGCCTGTTTCCTATCCTGTCCCAACAGTTCCCTCAGTTTCTTCCCGATGTCCGGCTCCCGCATCAGGCTCTCGCCGACGAGGAAGGAGTGAATGCCTGCCTCCATGAGCCGTTCGATGTCCTGGCGGCTGTTGATCCCGCTTTCGCTCACGATCGTGACGCCCTCCGGGACCAGGCGGGCAAGCCGGGTGCTGACCTCGAGGTCCGTCCGGAAGGTTTCCAGGTCGCGGTTGTTGATCCCTACGACCCGCGCCCCCGCCGAAAGGGCTTTCTCCACGTCGGACTCGTCGTGGACCTCCACGAGGGCCGCAAGCCCCAGCTCTGAGGCAAACCCAATGAATTCGAGCAGCTCCCCCGCCTCCAGGAGCCTCGCGATGAGAAGAAGCGCATCGGCGCCCAGGACCCTTGTCTCGCTGACCTGGTAGGCGTCGATGATGAAATCCTTTCTCAGGAGCGGCAGATTCACGGCCTTGCGGATCCGGGGCACGTAGGCGGTTTCGCCTCCGAAGAACTTCCGCTCCGTCAGGATGGAGACGGCCGAGGCGCCGTTTTTCGCGTAAAGCCCCGCAATCTCGACGGGGTCGAAGTCCTCACGGATCAGTCCTTTCGACGGCGAACTGCGCTTGACCTCGGCGATCACCGCGCAGCCGGGCCCCTGGAGCGCCGCCGCGAAGTCGCGGGTCGGGGGCCGGTCGGCGAGCATCCGCCTGAGTTCCTCCGAGGGCAGAATCCGCCTCTGGCGGGCAACCTCTTCCTTTTTGTTTTCTACGATTCTCGTAAGAATCACTTCTTTCCATCCCCCTCTATCCCCCTTTGTAAAAAGGGGAAGGCATCAGGGATTTCCCTGTACCCTGCATTTCACCCTCGCCCCAAGCCTCTCCCATCGAGGGAGAGGGAGCTGCAGGGTGAATATCCCCGCAGGGATATTGCTTCTAGCTTCTGCTCATCTCGATGAGGGCCTGGAGCTTCCTGATCGCGGCGCCGCTGTCGATGCACTCTTCGGCCACCTTGATTCCCTCGGAAATCGTCTGCGCCTTGCCGCCGGCAACAATGGCCAGGGCTGCATTGAGGACGACGATCTTGCGCCGCGCCCCGTCCTCGCCGGTGAGCACGCCCTTGGTGATCTCGGCGTTCGTCGAGGCGTCGCCGCCGGCGAGTTCCTCGCCGCCGTAGGTTTTCCCGAAGTAATCGACGGGGTCGATGTTGTAGGTCGTGACGATCCCGTCCTTCAGCTCCGAAACGCGGGTCGGTCCCGTTACGGTGGCCTCGTCGAGGCCGTCGGCCCCATGGACGATGAAGGCCCGTTTCGTGCCCAGGTTCTTCAGCACCTCGGCGAACATTTCCGTCAGCTTCGGCTCATAGACGCCGATGAGCTGCGCCGTGGCCGAGGCTGGGTTCGTGAGAGGCCCCAGCATATTGAAGATCGTGCGCAGGCCGATCTCCCGGCGGGGCCCGATGGCGTACTTCATGGCCCCGTGGAGCTTCGGCGCAAAGAGAAACCCGATGCCCGCCTGCTGGACGCACTCCTCGACGATCTCGGGGGGCGTGTCGATGTTGACGCCGACGGCCTCGAGCACATCGGCGCTGCCGCAGCCGCTCGAGACGGCGCGGTTGCCGTGCTTGGCCACCGTGAGACCCGCCGCCGCCACCACGAAGGCCGCCGTCGTCGAAATGTTGAAGGTGTTGCGGCCGTCGCCCCCCGTGCCGCAGGTGTCGACGATGACGGGGGAGCGGGCGTCGATGCGGGTCGCCTTGAGGCGCATCACCCGGGCGGCGCCGGTGACCTCGGCGACGGTTTCCCCTTTCATGCGCAGGGCCGTGATGAACGCCCCGATCTGGGCGGGTGTAGCCCTTCCCTCCATGATTTCCGTCATGGCCGCCGTCATTTCCGCTTCCTGCAGGTCGATGGCCCGAACGGCCTTTGCCAGTGCTTCCCGGATCATGATGCTATGCTCCTTTCCCGTTCCCGGAGGCGATCTCCAGGAAGTTTTTCAGAATTCGTTTCCCGTTCGGGGTGAGGACCGACTCGGGGTGGAACTGTACCCCCTCCAGCGGGAAGTGCCTGTGCCGAAGCCCCATGACCTCGCCCTCTTCCGTTTCCGCGCTCACCTCCAGGAAAGGCGGGAGCGTGTCCCTCCGCACCAGCAGAGAGTGATACCGCCCCGCCGTGAGCGGGTTGGGCAGGCCCCTGAAGATCGTGCGGCCGTCGTTGTAGACGGGCGAGGTCTTGCCGTGCATGAGCCTGTCGGCGCGGACGACCTCGGCGCCGAAGGCGTAGCCGATGGCCTGGTGCCCCAGGCAGATGCCCATGATGGGGATCCGCTCGTGAAACCGGCGGATCGTCTCGACCGTCACCCCCGCCTCTTTCGGCGTGCAGGGCCCGGGCGACAGGAAGATCGCCTCGGGGGCCACGGCCTCGATTTCCTCGACGGTGATCTCATCGTTGCGGTGCACGGCCACCTCGCAGCCCAGCTGGCCCAGATACTGGACGAGGTTGTAGGTGAACGAGTCGTAGTTGTCGATCATCAGGTACATCTGTCGTCTCCTCTTTTTCTGAAAATCCCCCTTCCCCCTTTGATAAAAAGGGGGCGCATGGGGTTTAGTCGTCCGTCAGTTCGAATCCCCTTGCCGCCAGCTTCACCGCCTTCATCATCCCCGCGGCCTTGTTCAGGGTCTCCTCGTATTCCCTCTCCGGGTCGGAGTCGGCCACGATGCCCGCGCCCACCTGGATCGAGAGCGTTCCGCCCCGCAGGAGCATCGTCCGGATCGTGATGCAGAAGTCCATGTTGCCCGTGAAGCTCATATACCCCACGGCGCCTCCGTAGGGACCGCGGCCCTCCGGCTCGAGCTCGTCGATGATCTCCATGGCGCGCACCTTGGGCGCCCCCGTCAGCGTGCCCGCCGGGAAGGCGGCCCGCATCACGTCAAAACAGTCCTTCCCCTCGGCCAGCCGGGCCCGCACGTTGGAGACGAGGTGCATGACGTGGGAGTAGCGCTCGACGATCATGTACTGGTTGACCTGGACGCTGCCGATGGCCGCAATGCGCCCGAGGTCGTTGCGGCCCAGGTCGACGAGCATGACATGCTCGGCCCGCTCCTTCGGGTCCTCGAGAAGCTCGTCGGCCAGCGCCCGGTCCTCCTGCTCCGTGCGGCCGCGCCTTCTGGTACCCGCGATGGGCCTCAGCTCCGCGAAGCCGTCCTCGACGCGGACCATGACCTCCGGCGAGGAGCCGATGAGGTGGACATCCTCCATCTTCAGGAAGAAAAGGTAGGGCGAGGGGTTGACGAAGCGCAGCGCCCGGTAGAGATCGACGGGGTCGATCGCGTTAGCGGCCGAGAACCGCTGCGAGAGGACCGTCTGGATGATGTCGCCCGCCCCGATGTAGTCCTTTGCCCGGCTCACCATCCCCCGAAAGGCCCCGGGGGTCATGTTGGGCCGGAATTCGACGTCCCGCTGGACATCCCTGCTTCTCAGGAGCAGCGGTTTGACGGGCTCCTGGAGCCGCTCGATCATGCCGTCGATCTTCGCCGTCGCCTCGGCGTAGGCCCCCTCGAGGCATCCCGGCCCGTCTTCGCAGCGGGCCGACGCCACCACCTTGATCGTGTGGCGGACGTTGTCGAAGACGATGAGCGTGTCGGTGACCATGAAGACGGCATCGTCCAGGCCGCTTTCCGCCCGGCGGCCTTTCTCCAGCCGCCTCTCGAAGTATCGAACCATGTCGTAGGACAGAAACCCCACGGCGCCGCCGCTGAAGCGGGGCAGGCCGTCCACGGTGACGGGCCGGTACCGTGCGAGAAGCTCCTTCAGGACCGCCAGGGGATCGCCCCCGTGTGGAATCTGCATGCGGCTGCCGTTGCTCCGCACCTCGACCTCGTCGGGCCTTACGCGGATGACGGCCATGGGGTCCGCGCCCAGGAAGGTGTAGCGGCCCCACTTCTCGCCGCCCTCGACGCTCTCCAGCAGGAAGGCGTAGGGGCGCTTGCGGATCTTGAGAAGGGCCGTCACCGGCGTTTCCTCGTCGGCGAGAATCTCGCGGTAGACGGGGATGAGGTTGCCGCGTTTCGAAAGCTCCCTGAATTCCTCAAAAGACGGCTTGAACATCTCCTCTTCCTTCCCGATGTCCCCTTCACTGCCCCCTCTCCCCGCCGAGGGAGAGGGTTGGGGCGAGGGGATCTTTTGTCCCTCAACGAAAAAAGGCCGTGCTCTTCGCACGGCCCATTTCAGATTGCGCAAACAAACAAGCCGTGGAGCACCTCCGGGTCCCCCACGGCCTTGATTTCACTTTTTCACGTCATTACGGCAGCAGGCAAACCCCTCCTATGGAGTTGCGCCACCACCAGCCGGTTTTCGAAAGGATCGTCTTTGACATCATGGTTTCTCCAACTGTTTGCCTGTATAACAGACCTCGCCCCGCCTGTCAAGACGGTTTATCGGGGCGCATCAGCTCCGCCAGGTCGGCGGCATCCCCGTCGAGGGCGGCCCTCGCGACGCGGCCCAGCGCCCTGCGGTACAGGCCGATCATCCGCCCGGTGTGCGGATTGTCCTTGATGATCCCCGCGTGAAGCTCCGGACGGGAGAACACCCGGTCGATCATCTCCATTTTCCCTCGAAACAGCGGGGTGGAAAAGCGCCCCAATTCTTCCCGTGAAATCCCCGTGTCACGGACCGCGAGACCCAGGACGAGCGTGTCGAGGTGATTCAGGACCTGGACGACGGCCATGACCTCGTCGTGCCGCTCGGGGGTCGTCTCGACGAGTTTCGCCCCGCGCCGCTCCAGGATGCCCCGAATGCGGGGAAGCCACGTGTCGCCCCTCGACGGGCAGATCGCGACGTTCTGACCCTCCAGGGAAGGCGCTGAAGGCCCGAAGAGCGGGTGGAGGCCGATCACCTCCGAGACCGACGATTCCAGCATGGCCTGCACCGGCGCGGCCTTCAGGGAAGTGAGGTCCATGAGGAGGGAGTCCCGCTTCATGTGCGGGCCCACCTGCCGGATGACCGCCCTCGTCACCCCGATGGGCACGCTCACGATGACGACGGGGCACACGGCGGCCATCTCCGCGGGGCGCGGCCCCCGGTCCTTTCCCGAGACGATGACGGGGTGGCCTTCCTGTTCGAAGAAGTCGGCGAACCAACGGCCCATGCCGCCCGTGCCCCCGATGATGCCGATGGGGAAATGGTTCGAAGGAAGGTGTGTTCTCTTCTCGTCATTCATCGGTTTGCCTTCTGTCTCAGCAGGTGATCCGCCAGGACCAGGCAGACCATGGCCTCGCAGACGGGGATGACGCGCGGGATGACGCAGGCATCGTGCCTTCCCCGCACCGAGATCGTTTTCGGGTTCCCGTGGATGTCGATCGTTTCCTGCTCCAGCGCGATCGAGGCGATCGGCTTGCAGGCCGCGCGGATCACGATCTCCTGCCCCGTCGTGATCCCCGCAAGGATCCCGCCCGCGCGGTTCGTCACGAACCCGCCGGGACCGATGGGATCGTTGCACTGCGACCCTTTCAGCCGAGCCGCGTGGAACCCCGCGCCGATCTCGACCCCCTTCACCGTGCCGATACCCATGAGGGCCTTTGCCAGGTCGGCGTCCATCTTGTCGAAGACGGGCTCGCCGAGCCCGGCCGGGCAGCCCGTCACGCGCACCTCCACGATGCCGCCGAGGGTGTCGCCTGCGCGCCCGGCCTCTTCGAGCCGTGCCTCCATCCGTGCCGCCGCCGAAGGATCGGGGCAAAGCAGGCGGTTCGAACCGATTGCCGCCGCCGCGCGGGTCTCGATCCCGATGCCGCCCAGCTCCACCGTGCAGCCCGACACGGCGATCCCCTCGCGTGCCAGGACCTTGCGGGCGACGGCCCCGGCCGCCACGCGCGCAGCGGTTTCGCGCCCCGAGGCGCGGCCGCCTCCGCGGTGGTCCCGGATGCCGTATTTCTTCAAGTAGGGGAGGTCCCCGTGCCCGGGACGGAAAACCTCCCGCAGCTCTTCATAAGCGCCGCTGTCGATATCCAGGTTGCGGATCAAGAGGGCGATCGGCGTCCCCGTCGTTTTCCCCTCGAAGACCCCCGAGAGGATCTCCACGCGGTCGGCCTCTTTCCTGGGTGAGGATGCCGCGTGTCCCCCCGGCCGGCGGCGGTCGAGCTCCCCCTGGATGTCCGCCTCCGCAAGATTGAGACCCGGCGGGCAGCCGTCGATGACGGCCCCGAGGGCCGCGCCGTGGGATTCCCCGAACGTGGTGACCCTGAAGATCACGCCGAAGGTGTTACCGGACATGAGACCGCCCCCCGTCTTTTTTCGGTCGATGGTCTACGGGCTCCCCCGTCACCGCTTCGGCGATTTCCGCAGCGATGCCCGCGGGGTCCCTGCCGTCCGTGTCCAGGACCCGGTCGGCCACGGTCCGGTACACCGGAAGGCGCTCCGCAAGGACCCGCCCGATTTCCTCGAGCGTCCCGACCCCCGTGAGCGCAGGCCGCTGCGCCTGCCCGTCTTCGTCGCCGCCGATCCGGCGGGCCAGCGTCTCCGGTTCCGCCCTGAGCCACACGAAGGTCCCGCGTTCCCTGAGGGCCCCGACGTTTTCCGGGTCCATGACCGCGCCGCCGCCCAGAGCGATGACGGCCTGCTCGAGGGCCGACAGCTCCCCGATGACCGCTTTCTCCGCTTCGCGAAAGGCCGGCCAGCCGCCCGCCTCGACGATCTCGCGGACGGTCTTCCCCGTTTTCGCGAAGACCATCCGGTCCGAGTCGAAAAAGGGCCGCTCCAGGAGCCTCGCCAGCTCCCTGCCGACCGACGTCTTGCCGCTCCCGCGGTATCCGATCAGGATGATGTTCATAGAACAGGGTCCAAGGGACAGGGGACAGGGTTCAGGGTGAAAACGAAAACAGACATTGTAAAAGCCCTCTGAGGCCCCCTCACCTTTATCCCCTCCCGCCGGGGGAGAGGAACAGCGGATCGGGAGATCATGTCGTCTTATAGAGTTTCTCCAGTTCCGTCCAGAAGCCCGGGAAGGATTTCCCGACGCAGCCCGGGTTTCGGATCCGCATGCCCGGGGCGACGAGCCCCAGCACGGCGAAGCTCATGGCGATCCGGTGATCGTTGTAGGTCTCGATCTCGGCGCCCCGGGGCTTCCCCCCCGTGACGACGAGGCCGTCCTCGAGTTCCTCGGCCCGGACGCCGGTCTTTGCGAGCTCCGTTACGAGGGCCGCCAGGCGGTTGCTCTCCTTGAGCCGCAGGTGCGGCACGTTGCGGATAAACGTCCTGCCCGGCCGCAGGGCCGCGAGCACGGCCATCGTCGGGACCATGTCGGGGATGTCCTCCATGGAGGCCGTGAAATCGCCGGCCGCGAGTTTCCCGCCCGACACCTCGATCCACTGGTTGGTGGCCGCCACGCCGCAGCCGAGTTCCTTGAGGAACCGCAGGAACCGCACGTCCCCCTGGTGGGTCCAGAAGTTCGTGTTCGCGACGCGGACCGTGCCCCCGCAGAAGGCCGCCGCGAGGAAGAAGTACGACGCGCTCGACAGGTCCCCTTCCACGAGATACCGGCAAGGCCGGTATCGGTGCCCGTTGCGCACGGAAAAGACGTTCTCGGCGCTTTTCTCCACGGCAACGCCGAAGGCCTTCATCGCTGCGAGGGTCATCTCCACGTAGGGGCGCGACACTGAGGCCCCCCGGATCTCGACCTCCACGTCCCCGGCGGCATAGGGGGCCGCCAGCAGGATCGAAGAGACATACTGGCTGCTCTCGATATCCCGGAAGACGACACGGCCGCCCCGGAGCGTGCCGCCATGGATGGTGACGGGCGGATAGCCCGGGGTGTTCCGGCAGGTGCTGGAGACGCCGAGATGGGCGATCCCCTCGAGCAGCGGCTTCAGGGGACGCTCGCAGAGGCGTGGATCTCCCGTCAGGGTGATGTCGCCCTGCCCGAGGGCTGCTATGCCGACGAGAAACCGCATGGCCGTTCCGTTGCTGCCCAGGTGGAGCTCCCGGCCGGGGTTCGCGATGCGCCCTCCCGTGCCCGTGACGATCACGTCGGGGCCGGAGCAGACGATCTGCGCACCGAGCAGCCGCAGCGCCCCGACGAGATGGACCGTGTCCTCCGCGATCAGCGCGTTGCGCAGCAGCGACGTCCCGGCGGCCAACGACGCCGCGACGAGGGCGCGCTGGGTGTAGCTCTTCGATCCGGGCACCTGCACCGTGGCGGCCACGCGCTCGATCGGCCTGATTTCGATCATGTTTGTCACTCGTCAACCCCGACACAACTGAGGAAGAGAATCATTCCCCCTCCTCCACTTCCTCCTCCCACCAGGGGAAGAGAACAGGGGAACAGGTCCTTCGAACTCGTTCCTCGTTCTACGCCCCTATTTTTCCAAGGTCGTCCGCACCACTCGCGTCATCAGTTCCACCGGGGGTTCGAGCCCCGTCCAGGTGCGGATCTGCTCCGCCCCCTGGCGGACGAACATGGTGAGCCCCGTGACGACACCGCACCCCGCGGCCCGGGCCTCACGAAGCAGGCGTGTCTCGAGGGGGTTGTAGATCGTCTCCACGACCCATTCGAACCGGGCCAGCCGGCGCCCGTCGACGGGGGATTCCCCCGTGTGTGGGTGCATCCCGACGGGGGTCGCATTGACCAGCACGTCCGCCTCCACCGCGCCCAGCCGGGCCAGCGGCTGTGTCTCGCACGAAAACCACCGGGCCAGGGACTCGGCACGGTCGCGGTTCCGGTTGAAGATCATCGGGGTCCCGCCCGCCCGGAGGATCGCATGGACGGCGGCGCGCGCGGCGCCGCCCGCGCCCAGCACGGCGACCGTCCGTCCCTTCAGGGCGAAATGTTCCTGCATGGCTTCGGACAGGCCCGTCCAGTCCGTGTTCGAGCCCCGGAGCCGCCCCCGGTCGTTGGTCACGGTGTTGACGGCCCCGATGGCGCGGGCATCGTCGTCCACCTCGTCGAGAAAGGCCATGATGGCCCCCTTCAGAGGCAGGGTTACGCTCACGCCGTCCAGCGGCCTCTCCCGGATCATCCGCACGGCAAGCTCCAGGTTCTCCACGCGATGGGACTCGTAGCCGGCGCGGAGCCCCATGGCCCCGAAGGCGGCGTTCATCATCAGCGGCGAGAGGCTTTGCCTCACCGGGTTCCCGAAGAGGGCGAAGTGCCTCTTTCCTGTCGCCACGGCGTCCCTCATGACTGCAGCATCCCCAGGATGGTTCTCATCTCCCCGACCGTCAACTGCCCCGGCGCCGACGCAGTGCCCTTCTCGAGGCTCGCGTAACTCCAGCGGGACCCGAGAAGCGGGGCCGCCACCCGGCTCAGGCGTCCTTTCTCCCCCATGCAGAAGGCAATGGTGTCCTGTCCCATCTGCCGGGCAAGCGGCAGGAGCTCCAGGATCCGGAGATTGTCCTCCGTGCGGTTCGCGAAAGTCACGATCTTCACTACGTCGGCCCCGAGAGCCCGGCAGGCCTTCAACCGCCCGGCCAGCGTCTTTGCGGAGGGGGTCCCCGCCGGGTCGTGGTGCGACACGATGAGCCCCGTCCTTCCGCCGCGGGACCGG
>Ga0116141_10002816_pt1 | contig 14806 bp, 11 predicted proteins | sample AD_UKC097_MetaG_FD_89744 | JGI IMG/M metagenome (GOLD analysis project Ga0116141, IMG submission 89744) | Active sludge microbial communities of municipal wastewater-treating anaerobic digesters from USA - AD_UKC097_MetaG | ecosystem: Engineered > Bioreactor > Anaerobic > Digestate | place: USA...
GTTGGCGTGCGCGCCGCCGTTGATCACATTCATCATCGGCACGGGCATTTGCATGGGGCCGGAACCGCCGAAGTAGCGATACAGCGGCAGCCCGGCTTCTTCGGCTGCGGCTTTGGCTACGGCCATGGAAACGGCCAGCATGGCGTTCGCGCCCAGACGGGATTTGTTGTCCGTGCCATCCAGTTCGATCAGGGATTGGTCGATAAAAGCCTGCTCTTCAGCGTCCAGACCGATGATGGATTCGGAGATTTCGGTGTTGACGTTTTCCACCGCCTGCATCACACCCTTGCCTAAAAAACGCCCCGCATCGCCATCGCGCAATTCGATGGCTTCGCGCGAGCCTGTGGAAGCGCCGGAGGGCACGGCTGCGCGGCCCAAAATGCCGGATTCGAGCAAGACATCGGCTTCAACGGTCGGGTTGCCACGCGAATCCAGAATTTCGCGGGCGACGATATCAACAATTGCACTCATGTTAGTCCTTGATTTTATTGAAGTGGAAGATTAGAAGTGGGCTGCAAAACCACGGCGTTTGGTCACGCCATCGAGTTCAAGCAAGGTTTCCAGCAGCGCTGGCATATCTGCCAGCGGCCAGGCATTGGGCCCGTCGGACAAGGCTGCGGCTGGATTGGGGTGGGTTTCCATAAACAAGCCGGCAATGCCGACGGCTACGGCCGCACGCGCCAGTACGGGCACGAATTCACGCTGCCCGCCAGAAGAGGCGCCTTGCCCGCCGGGGAGTTGCACCGAATGCGTGCCATCAAACACCACCGGGCAATTCGTCTCGCGCATGATGGCCAGGCTACGCATGTCGGACACCAGATTGTTGTAGCCAAACGATGCCCCACGCTCGCACACCATGATGGTATCCGCCCCGGCGTTGGCTTCCTTGGCTTTGGCGACGACATGTTTCATGTCACCCGGCGCCAGAAACTGGCCTTTTTTGATATTCACCGGTTTGCCGGAAGCCGCGCACGCCTGGATGAAATCCGTTTGGCGACACAGAAATGCGGGGGTTTGCAGCACATCCACCACGCTGGCGACTGCGGCAATTTCATCCTCGGCATGCACGTCGGTGAGCACCGGCACGCCGATTTGTTGTTTGACATCAGCCAGAATTCCTAGGCCCGTGTCCATGCCTAAACCGCGAAACGATTTACCCGAGCTGCGATTGGCCTTGTCATAGGACGATTTGTAAATGAAATTAAGCCCTAGTTTGGCGCAAATTTCCTTGAGCTGACCGGCCGTGTCCAACGCCATTTGGCGCGACTCAATGACGCATGGGCCGGCGATCAAGAACAGCGGTTGGTCGAGTCCGACGTTGAAGTGGCAGAGTTTCATGCTGTTTTCTTCATCGAACGCCGTACCGCCAGCGCCGACTTTACATAGGCGATAAACAGTGGATGCCCGTTGCGCGGGTTGGAGGTGAATTCCGGATGGAACTGGCAGCCCACGAACCACGGATGCTGGCTTTTGGGCAGTTCTATCATCTCGCACAGCGGATTGCCTTCTGCCGAGACGCCAGAGACGATCAGCCCGGCTTGTTCCAAGCGCGGAAGGTAAGCGTTATTGACTTCATAACGATGGCGATGGCGCTCGGTAATCACGTCTTGCCCGTAAATCTCGCGGGCGAGCGTGTCTTTCTTGAGCTGGCACTTTTGTCCGCCTAAGCGCATGGTGCCGCCCAAGTCGGAATTTTCATCGCGCTGCTCAATTTTGCCTTCGTGATCCATCCATTCGGTAATCAGGGCGATCACCGGGTGCGGCGTTGCGGCGTCAAACTCGGTGCTGTGCGCGTCAGTCAGGTCCGCTGCGTCACGAGCGAACTCAATGACGGCGAGCTGCATGCCCAAACAAATACCCAAATACGGCACTTGATGTTCGCGCGCATAGCGAATGGCGGCAATCTTGCCTTCCGTGCCGCGTCGGCCAAAGCCGCCAGGGACCAGAATCGCGTCCATCGAGTCCAGCGCAGCGCAGCCAGTCTTCTCGAGTTGTTCAGAGTCGACGTAATGCACCGTAACCTTGCTATGGGTGTGTATGCCGGCATGCACCAGAGCCTCGGTGAGCGATTTGTAAGATTCTGTCAAATCAACGTATTTGCCTACAAAAGCGATATTCACTTCATCTGTTGGATGCTCCAGCGAATCAACTAATTTTTTCCAGACAGATAAGTCAGCAGCCTTGGCCAATATGCCCAGCTTGTGGCAGACAATTTCATCCAGCATCTGGTCATGCAGCATGGAAGGTATTTTGTAAATACTGGTGGCATCCAGTGCAGAAATCACTGCCTCAGGCTGCACATTGGTAAATAACGCGATCTTGGCGCGCTCGTCAGCAGGTAAAGGTCGGTCAGCGCGGCACAGCAAAATGTCCGGCTGGATACCAATTTGTCGCAACTCCTTGACAGAGTGCTGCGTTGGCTTCGTTTTCAATTCGCCTGCCGTGGGAATCCAGGGCACTAAAGTTAGATGAATAAAGCAAGTGTTGTTGCGGCCTTCCTGTATGCCCATTTGACGAATGGCCTCAAGGAAGGGCAGAGATTCAATATCGCCCACGGTACCACCGACTTCAACAATCGCCACTTCCGCACCTTCTGCGCCGCGTTTGACGTATTGTTTTATTTCGTCCGTAATATGAGGAATAACTTGAACAGTCTTTCCTAAGTACTCGCCACGACGTTCTTTTTTTATAACAGACTCGTAAATCTGCCCCGTCGTGAAATTGTTGCGCTTGCCCATTTTGGCACTGGTAAAGCGCTCATAGTGACCCAAATCAAGATCGGTTTCTGCGCCATCCTCAGTCACAAAGACTTCGCCATGCTGAAAAGGCGACATAGTGCCGGGATCGACGTTGATATAGGGGTCAAGCTTGAGGTGCGTAACCGTTAAACCGCGCGATTCGAGAATCGCCCCCAGACTTGCAGCAGCGATGCCTTTGCCCAAACTGGACACGACACCACCCGTAACAAAAACATATTTAGCCATGAAAAGACAGGTGCGAGAAATTTGAATGATAGCGGAAATTTCAAGCTTTGCAGAAAATCCAGACCAGCTGGTCATTCTCGCGACACCCAAAAAAGGAAGGATGCACAAAAACTCAAAATGCTGCAGCCACTCGCTCAATGAGCCTGCGCTGCGCAGTATAATTTTGCGTTTTACGATCAAGGGATTTTCATGGAAGCCGAACGCATCAACGCCGTTGCCAATCGCATTAGCAATCTGAAAATGCGCGCCCTGGAACTGCGGAGGTATCTTTGACTACGATGCCAAAGCATCGCGTTTAGAAGAAATTGTTGGCTTGCTCGAAGATCCGAAGGTCTGGGATGATGCGGAAAAAGCCCAAACATTAGGCCGCGAGCGCAAGACCCTTGAATCCGTTGTTTTAAGCCTTGACCACATCGCACAACGACTTATCGACGGCCATGAGCTCTTTGATCTGGCCAAAGGCGAAGATGACGAAGAAACCCTTCTGGCCGTTGAAAGTGACTTGGTCGCAGTTGAAACCGAGGTTAGCGGGTTGGAATTTCGCCGCATGTTCAACAACCCGGCGGACGCCAACAACTGCTTTATTGACATTCAGGCAGGCGCGGGCGGCACAGAGGCCTGCGATTGGGCCAGCATGCTCTTGCGGCAATACCTGCGCTATTGCGAGACCAAGGGCTTTAAAGTTGAAGTGCTGGAAGAAACCGAAGGGGACGTGGCCGGCATACGCAGCGCTTCGCTGAAAGTTATAGGCGACTATGCCTACGGCTTGTTGCGCACGGAAACCGGCGTGCATCGTCTGGTGCGCAAAAGCCCGTTTGACTCGTCAGGTGGGCGGCACACCTCGTTTGCTAGCCTGTATGTGTATCCGGAAATTGACGATTCGATCGAGATCGAGGTCAATCCGGCCGATTTGCGCGTCGACACCTTCCGTGCCAGCGGCGCCGGTGGTCAGCACATCAACAAGACCGATTCGGCCATCCGCATCACGCACATCCCGTCCGGCATTGTGGTCCAGTGTCAAAACGACCGCTCACAACACCGCAACCGCGCCGAGGCGATGACCATGCTGAAGTCGCGCCTGTATGAAGAAGAAATGCGCAAAAGACAAGCCGAGGCAGATAAGCTCGAAGCAGGCAAAACCGACGTAGGTTGGGGACACCAGATCCGCAGCTACGTGCTGGACCAAAGCCGCATCAAGGATTTACGCACCAACGTTGAGACTTCCAACACGCAAAAAGTGCTCGACGGCGATCTTGACCCATTTATTGAAGCGAGCTTAAAGCAAGGTGTGTAATTTCAACAGCGCATTTCAAGCAAATACTTAAAGCCACCACGCCCAAATCACCTGGCACCTGACACCTGACACAAAACTGGACGATCCCCATGAGCGAACAACCTGCTATTCCTGTTGACGAAAACCGCCTGATTGCCGAGCGGCGTGAAAAGCTTCATGCCTGGCGCACTGCTGGCCAAGCCTTCCCCAATGACTTTTCACGCGAAAATCTCGCTGGCAGGCTCGACGAGCTGTATAGCGAAAAAACCCGCGAAGAGCTCGAAGCCCTGCCAATCACCGTTAAGGTGGCCGGCCGCATCATGTTAAAGCGCGTGATGGGCAAGGCCAGTTTTGCCACCATTCAGGACATGTCCGGGCGAATTCAGCTATATATCAGCAATGAGTCAATAGGCGAAGCAGAACACGCTGAATTCAAGCATTGGGATAGCGGCGACATCATCGGTTGCGAAGGCACCCTGATGAAAACCAAAACCAATGAGCTCACCGTGCATTGCAGCGAGATTCGTCTGCTCACCAAATCCCTGCGCCCCTTGCCGGAAAAATTCCACGGCTTGACCGATGTGGAACAAAAATATCGCAGCCGTTATGTCGACCTCATCACCAATGAGCAAACGCGGCTCACCTTTGTCGCCCGCAGCCGCATGGTGCAGTCAATCCGCAATTACATGACGCACCATCACTTTTTGGAAGTCGAAACGCCCATGATGCACCCGCTGCCAGGCGGCGCGGCGGCCAAGCCATTCAAAACCCATCACAACGCGCTGGACATGGAGTTGTTCCTGCGTATCGCGCCTGAACTGTATTTAAAGCGTCTGGTGGTCGGCGGGTTTGAAAAAGTGTTCGAGATCAATCGCAATTTCCGAAATGAAGGTCTCTCGCCCCGGCATAATCCCGAATTCACCATGATGGAGTTTTACGAGGCCTATACCGACTATCGCCAACTGATGGATTTCACCGAAGGCCTGCTGCGCCATTCGGCACGCGAGGCGCTGGGCACGGAAGTGTTCAGCTACCAGGGCCGCGAGCTGGACCTGTCCAAGCCTTTTGCGCGCCATACCATCACCGGCGCCATTCATCATTACCATCCCGGTTATTCATTCGAGCAGTTGAACGACATTGCCTGGCTGCGGCAAAAGCTGGCCGACCTGAAGTGCGACCTCAACGCACCGCACCTGCGCCATGCAGGTCTTGGCGCTTTGCAGCTGGCGCTGTTTGAAGAAACGACTGAAGCCGAGTTGTGGGAGCCGACTTACATCATCGACTACCCCGCTGAAGTCTCGCCCTTGGCACGGCGCAGCGATACCAACCCGGACATTACCGAGCGCTTTGAGCTCTTTATCGTCGGCCGCGAAATCGCCAATGGTTTTTCAGAATTGAATGACCCGGAAGACCAGGCCGCACGCTTCATGGAACAGGCCAAAGCCAAAGAAGCCGGCGACGAAGAAGCCATGTATTACGACGCCGATTACATTCGCGCGCTCGAATACGGCCTGCCGCCCACCGGCGGCTGCGGCATCGGCATTGATCGCTTGGTCATGCTGCTGACTGATTGCGCTTCGATTCGCGACGTTATTCTGTTCCCGCAAATGCGCCCTGAATAAAATAATCGCCGTATCACCAGCGCCGACTTTTGCTATTTATTACTTATGGCAAATGCAAGACAAAGTGAATACGTTATCAATAAAACAGTCAATAAAGCACTTGTCATTGGTGCCGGCATAGCGGGCATTGCCATTAGTGAACGACTGGCGCATCGCGGCTGGCAGGTTGAGCTGTTTGAACGCAATGCCGCACCGGCAGAAGCTGCATCAGGCAATCCTTCTGGCGTGTTGCTGCCATTATTAACGCGAGACGACGCGCCAGCTGCCCGGCTCTCACGCGCTTGCTACCAACATGCCCTGCGCCGTCTGGCTGAACTGCCTGGCGTGCGCTGGTCACCCTGCGGCGTCCTGCAAATTGCACGAGATGCAACGCACGAAGCGTTGCAACGCCTTACGCTAGAAGAGCTCAATCTACCTGCTGAATTGGTGAGCTTTCTGGATAAAAAAGCAGCAGAAACACGCACAGGCCATGCCGTTGCGCACGGCGGATGGTGGTTTCCTGGCGGTGGTTGGGTTGATCCGGTGAGCTTATGCAAAGCCCTGCTTGCTGCAGGCAAAACGCATATTCAGACACATTACGGCGTAGCGGTCGCGCGCATGGAGCAAACGCCAACTGGCTGGAAACTATTTGACAGTACAGATCATTTGCTAAGCAGTGCGCCCCACGTCATCCTGGCAAATGCTCAAGCGGCTGATGCATTGTTGCCTTATCCTGTGCCACTCAAACTCACGCCGATTCGCGGCCAAATAACTTACCTGCCAGCGCTAACTGAAAGTTATTCATCCCTGGAGACAGTCCTCTGCCGTGCGGGTTATTTCATCCCGCCGACCTCTGGCCTGGCCTGCGTGGGTGCAAGCTTTGACCGTAACGATAGTAATCTGCAAACTCGCTTAAGTGACCATCTGGGCAATCTGCAACGATTAGACGATCTGCTGCCAGGCGCTGCGCAAAACATCGATGCAAGCACGCTCACAGGTCGCGCGGGTGTGCGTGCGGCCACGCGCGATCACTTGCCACTCATTGGTCCCTTGCCTGCCCCGCTAACGCCACGGCAGGCAGGGCAACTCGGGTTGTCAAGCCTGCCCCGCCAGCCCGGCTTACATGCCTTGCTGGGTTTGGGCGCACGCGGTATGGTTTGGGCGCCATTAGCCGCTGAATTGCTGGCATGCCAAATAACGCAAGCGTCTTTACCTCTCGACAAAAGACTTATTCAACTCGTTGATCCCGCAAGGTTTTATTTGCATGACTTGCGGCGAAAGCAAAAGTAATTCGTAACAAGACATGTCAAACTGGCAACCCCTCATCAATCTCGCGTAATCTGCGCTGCGTTTTTTTATACGATAGGAGGCAACATGGAAATCAATCAAAAATCACGCACACACCCTTTAATTCTGGTGGCCGCTATTTCAGTGACCGCCGTTGCCCTCGCAGGTGTGGGTGTTCTCACGGGCATTTTGCCCAATCCTGCCGCTTCGCCCAATCCAGTGGCCTTGGCAGATCAAACGCCTACTATGGTGTTAAGTGAAAACCAGCATGAGAGTAAACAGTTTGACGAACTCATGACCGGCTCAGAAAATAATCCAGGCCCATCCCAGCCGAAACAAGCCCCCACCACAAAACAGCCGGAAACGACGAGCCCGCATCCATCAGCGAAAAAACAAGCAAGCGCAAAAAAGACAACCGCCACGCGTCATAAAACGCAACACGCCGTCTCACCAGCGCCGACTTCAGCGACCAATGCGCCTGCCAAATGCAAAGATTGCGGTACAGTTGAGCAAATCCGAGAGCTGGCTGTCGAACCTCAAGGCAGCGGCGTAGGCGGCGTTGCCGGTGGTGTTGTCGGCGGCTTGTTAGGCAATCAGGTCGGCAAAGGCGATGGCCGTACTGCCGCAACAGTTATTGGCGTAGTCGGCGGCGCACTAGCCGGCAACAAGATTGAAAAAACCATGAAGAAAAAACAGACTTACGAGACAGTCGTCCGCTATGAAGACGGCACCACACAAGTCTTCCCCAGCGATGCGCCCCCCGGATGGCGTGAAGGCGACAAGATTCGCGTGGATAACGGCGTCATCGTCAGCCGCTGATTTTTCCACTCACCCAAACGCTTCCCAGCCACGCGGCTCGGAAGCGTTTTTTATTTGGTTAATTATTTAGCACGGCATCCAACCGTTCGAGCACCCGCTCGCGCCCGAACACTTCCAGCACCGCATCAATCGCCGGAGATTGCGGCATGCCTAGCAAAGCCACGCGCAGCGGAATGGCCACTTGCGGCATTTTCAGGCCGAGCTCGGTAGCCGTTTGTTTCACCACTTGTCCCAACTCAGCGGCTTGCCATGGGCAATCCACCAAGCGATCGCGCAACGCTTTTAGCGCATTGCAGGCAGGCTCCGTTAAATGTTGCGCACGGACTTCTTCACTCGCCGGCACCCGCACATACATCGGATGCACTGCATCAGCTAACTCGTTCAGGTTGCCGGCTCGATCACGGTACAACGCAACCACCTTGGCAAGATCCGGCCCCTGTTCGGTAGTGACCCCTTGCTGTGCCAAACGCCGCACCACTTCAGCCGCCAAGCGTTGCAGATCCGCTGCCTTGATGTAATGCGCATTGAGCCAGTTGAGCTTTTCGGTATTGAACTGCGCGGCAGATGCCGTGATGTGGTTCAAATCAAACCACTGCGTAAACTGCGCCATGCTGAACACTTCTTCATCCCCATGCGACCAGCCCAGCCGCGCCAGATAGTTCAGCACGGCCTCAGGCAGATAACCCTCCTCGTCATATTGCATCACCGACACCGCGCCGTGCCGTTTGGACAATTTCTGTCCATCGTCGCCGAGGATCATCGACAAATGCGCATAACTTGGCACAGGGGCGCCCAAAGCCTGCAACAGGTTGATCTGGCGTGGCGTGTTATTCACGTGGTCGTCACCACGAATCACGTGGGTAATCGCCATGTCCCAGTCATCCACGACAACGCAAAAGTTGTAGGTCGGCGTGCCGTCTGCGCGGGCAATAATGAAATCATCCAGCTCAGTGTTGGCGAATTCGATACGCCCTTTGACTTGATCATCCCAGGCCACCACACCATCGATCGGGTTACGAAAACGCACAACTGGCGGCACGCCATCTGGCACTGGTGGCAGGGTTTTCCCCGTATCCGGGCGCCAGCGGCCATCGTAGCGGGGCTTTTCCTTCCGCGCCTCCTGCTCGGCACGCAGTGCATCCAGTGCTTCGCGCGAGGTATAGCAATAATAGGCCGTGCCGACGGCCAGCATCTCGGTAATCACCTGCCGGTAACGCGCCATGCGCTGCATCTGGTAAAACGGGCCTTCGTCATAGTTCAGTCCCAACCAGTTCATTCCATCCAGAATCGCCTGAACTGCCTCGGGTGTTGAACGTTCGACATCCGTGTCCTCAATGCGCAGAATAAATTTTCCGCCGTGCCGACGGGCATAAGCCCAGGCAAAGAGCGCTGTGCGCGCCCCGCCAATATGCAAAAAACCAGTCGGACTGGGGGCGAAACGAGTGCGTAAAGTCATGAGAATCCAAGCCGATAAAAGGTGAAAGACGCTTGATTTTACGCCATCCAGTGCGGAGAGTAATTGACCTTGAGGCCAGTCTATGGTTAAATAATCGGCTCTTTTCGCGGGCGGTTAACTCAGCGGTAGAGTGCCACCTTCACACGGTGGAAGCCACTGGTTCGATCCCAGTACCGCCCACCAAAGCACCTTTTTCATTGGCTGGATAATGTTTTTAAGGATAAAAGCAACACTTGTCATCCTCCTTAATCACAAGAACAATCTGAATATGTCAAAATGAACCCTTTGCTCGCCTTAAGTCTCTAGTTTCGCAAGGTAAAGCAAGATTTTAGTAAATTGATTTGATGTAATTTGAATGGCATTCCATGACTAAAGAAACAAAAGACCTCGTTTATTGCTATCACTGTCGCACGCACCATCCGCGTGAGGAAATGCGCAAAATGGTGACTAAAACAGGCACTCGTTGGCGTTGCATTCGGAGCATTGAAGCCACACAACGTGGTCTTGAAGCTCGCGAAGCTTATGGTCGGCAAGTCTCTGAAATGAACAAAGCTGAATCCAAAGCCCGTGCGCAACGGCTAAATAGTGCTTTGCAAGAAAAGTAAACGATCACCGTAGCTGCATTATTGCGTTGCTACGAGACATAGCCAGTTTTTTGCAAGCCTAGCAATTGCAGGCAAATATGCAACCCAAGAAAACCCTGTTGGTGATTTATTATTCCGTAACAGGCGGTACTGAGCAAATATCTCGCGCCTTGATCAAAGGCGTCAAAGACGCAGCGGTAGAAGATACCCTTGTCGCAAAAATCAAATTAGCACCAGAGACTTTGCCGGAAGATGTGCTGACAGCCAGCGCCTATGTTTTTGCCACCCCGGAAAACCTTGGCGCTGTCTCGGGTCTGATGAAAGATTTTTTTGACCGCTGCTATTATCCAGCACTGGATAAAATTAACGGGCGGCCTTATGCCACCCTGATTTGCGCTGGCAGTGACGGGCAAAATGCAGCGCGCCAGATTGAGCGCATTACGACCGGATGGCGATTGCGTGCCATCGCCGACCCGCTCATTGTTTGCACACATGCCCAAACCGCAGAAGCAATACTCAGCCCCAAAACCATTTCAGCCGAAGACCTCTTGCGCTGCGAAGCACTTGGCAGTTTGATGGCAAATGGGTTGGCGCTAGGGGTTTTTTAATCCACAGACCAACCGGTTAATCTGGTGACCTCCAGCGCCATACCATTGCCACATCAGTGCCACATCATTGCCATATCACTACCCAAGCGACCTGCCAGCAGGGCACGATAAAATTCAGGCGGTAGCTTGGTCTAAATCAAAGGCTCGGTGCAAGGCACGTACGGCGAGTTCCAGATACTTTTCATCTACGACAACTGAAATCTTGATCTCGGATGTGGAAATCATCTGGATGTTGATACCTTCTTCAGCCAGCGTGCGGAACATTTTGCTGGCCACGCCAGGATGGGAGCGCATGCCAACACCGACAGCGGACACTTTGCAAATCTTGTTATCGCCATCCACCCGCAACGCGCCGACATGCGGCTGAATTTGCTCTTCCAGCATTTTTTTCGCCCGCGCATATTCACTGCGATTCACGGTGAAAGAAAAGTCGGTTGTGCCATCATGGCCGACGTTCTGGATGATCATATCCACGTCGATATTGGCCTCGGCAATTGGGCCCAGAATTTGATAGGCAATGCCAGGACGGTCCGGCACGCCGGAGACGGTGAGTTTGGCTTCGTCACGGTTAAAGGCGATGCCAGAAATAATGGGTTGTTCCATAGCGCTGTTTTCCTCAAAAGTAATCAATGTGCCAGCCGTTTCCTGGCCTTCCGCCTCCAAGCTGGAGAGCACACGCAGCTTGACTTTGTACTTGCCGGCAAACTCGACCGAGCGAATTTGCAGCACTTTTGAACCGAGGCTCGCCATTTCCAGCATTTCTTCAAAAGTGATTTGATCGAGCTTTTTAGCCGCAGGCACAATGCGCGGATCGGTCGTATAGACGCCATCCACATCGGTATAAATCTGGCACTCATCGGCTTTCAAAGCGGCAGCCAGCGCGACACCGGAAGTATCCGAGCCACCACGCCCCAGGGTGGTGATATTGCCGACCGCATCCACGCCTTGAAAGCCGGCAACGATCACCACAGCATCGTTATCGAGATCCTGGCGAATATTTTTCTCGTCGATTTCCAAAATCCGGGCTTTGGAGAATGCGCTGTCCGTCAGAACTTTAACCTGGCCACCGGTGTAGCTTTTAGCTTTCAAACCCAGATCACGCAAGGCCATGGCCAGCAAAGCGATGCTCACCTGCTCGCCCGTGGCCAGCATGACGTCCATTTCACGCAAATCCGGCTGCGGCGATACCTCGTTGGCCAAGGCCACCAGGCGATTGGTTTCGCCGCTCATGGCAGACACCACAACCACGACTTGATGCCCCTGCGCCTTCCAGCGTGAGACGCGGCGCGCGACATTACGAATTCGCTCAGGCGAGCCCATGGAGGTACCACCGTATTTCTGAACAATTAATGCCATGTTTATTTCTTCGCGCGAAAAAAGCGAGATTTTAACCGATAGTGAATTGATATCATGAGTATCTGTTGTAACTTTTGCATAGTCACTTCATTCTGCAAACAAAAAATCAAGATATATCGCGATGCCCAATAGCCAATCAACGCCACTAACACGCTGCCCCTGGTGCGGCGATGATCCCCTTTACACCGCTTACCATGACAATGAATGGGGCGTGCCTTGCCATGACGAGCGCACGCTGTTTGAATTTCTGCTGCTGGAAGGCGCGCAAGCTGGCCTGTCGTGGATCACGATTTTGAAGAAACGCGAAAATTATCGCCGCGCGTTTGATGGTTTCGATGTCAACAAAATCGCCCACTATGGCGAGCAGGATGTCGCCCGTTTGCTGGGCGATGCAGGCATTGTGCGCAATCGGCTGAAAATTGCCGCCAGCATCACCAATGCACAAGCCACGTTAAGACTTTACGAGCGAGGCGGCACGCTGGATCAGTTGTTATGGCAGTTCGTCGATGGCCAGCCGCGCATCAACCGCTGGCGCACGATGGCGGAAGTCCCGGCCATCACGCCCGAAGCCGAGGCTTTATCGAAGGAACTCAAGCGATGCGGCTTCCGCTTCATCGGCCCGACAGTCATGTATGCCCACATGCAGGCCACCGGCATGGTCAATGATCACCTGGTTTCATGTCACCGACACGCTGAATTGGCAAACTGAGGCGAAAGATTGTCACCTGTCACCGTGTCGCCACAGCCGACTTTTTTACATTTACCAGGTCAGCTGATAGCCTAAATAAGATGAGAACTTGTTGGCCAGCCGGGCATTTGTCACCCGCTGCTCGGCGGCAAACTGCGACGTGAATGGCAGCAATAGCAGCAATAGCAGCACACCTGCGTCAGCAGAACAGGTGGCCCAGTGCTTTACGTGGGCCACCTGTTCTGCTGCCAGCTTGCCTTGCTGTACCTTTTACGCCTTGGTGAAAACCAACTGCCCCTTCACCACATCCACGCGAATCGCATCTTTGGCGGCGAACTTGCCTTCTAGTATCTGCCGCGCTAGCGGGTTTTCGATTTTCTCCTGGATCGCCCGCTTCAAAGGCCGCGCACCGAATACCGGGTCAAAGCCTGCCTCGGCGATCAGCGCCAGCGCCGCGTCGCTCACTTCCAGCGCCATCTCCATGCGCGCCAGACGTTTTTCAAGATACTGCAACTGGATGCGGCCGATCTTGGCGATGTGCTTTTCGTCCAGCGCATGGAAGACCACGATTTCATCAATCCGGTTGATGAATTCCGGGCGGAAATGCGTCTTCACCTCGCCCATCACGGCGAGCTTGACCACACCGTAATCCGAGCCGGACATCTGCTGGATCATCTGGCTGCCCAGGTTCGAGGTCATGACGATCACCGTGTTCTTGAAATCCACTGTGCGCCCCTGCCCATCGGTCATGCGGCCGTCATCCAACACTTGCAGCAGCACGTTGAAAACATCCGGATGGGCCTTTTCGACTTCATCGAACAGGATCACGGAATAGGGCTTCCTGCGCACCTGTTCGGTGAGATAGCCGCCCTCCTCGTAGCCCACATAGCCTGGCGGCGCACCGATCAGGCGGGCGACGGAATGCTTCTCCATGAATTCGCTCATGTCGATGCGAATCAGATGATCCTCGGCATCGAACAGAAACCCGGCCAGCGCCTTGCATAATTCAGTCTTGCCCACGCCGGTCGGGCCAAGGAACAGGAAGGAACCATACGGGCGGCTCTCTTCAGACAAACCCGCGCGCGAGCGGCGAATCGCGTCCGACACCAGACGCACCGCTTCATCCTGGCCGACCACGCGCTTGTGCAAATAGTCTTCCATCTGCAGCAGTTTTTCGCGCTCGCCCTGCATCATTTTGGCGACCGGGATGCCGGTGGCGCGCGACACGACCTCGGCGATCTCCTCGACGCCGACCTGCGTGCGCAACAGCTTTTTCGCCGCCGTCTCACCAGCGCCGATTTTTTGCGCCACGGCATCCGCGCTTTTCAATTGCGCCTCCAGTTGCGGCAGCTTGCCGTATTGCAACTCGGCCAGCTTGTCGAACTGCCCCTTGCGCTGCAAATCAGCCATTTCTATGCGCAGGCGGTCGATTTCTTCCTTGATATGCGTCGAGCCCTGTACCTGCGATTTCTCGGCCTTCCAGATTTCTTCCAGGTCATTGTATTCGCGCTCCAGCGAAGCAATTTCCTGTTCGATCAAGCCCAGGCGTTTTTTCGATGCCTCATCTTTTTCGCGCTTCACCGCCTCGCGTTCGATCTTCAACTGGATCAAGCGACGCTCCAGCTTGTCCATGACCTCGGGCTTCGAGTCCATTTCAATCTTGATGCGCGCCGCCGCTTCGTCGATCAGGTCAATCGCCTTGTCCGGCAAAAAGCGGTCGGTGATGTAGCGATGCGACAATTCCGCCGCCGCCACAATCGCCGGATCGGTGATATCCACGCCGTGGTGCAATTCATATTTTTCCTGCAAGCCGCGCAGAATGGCGATGGTCGCCTCGACACTCGGCTCATCCACGATCACCTTCTGAAAGCGCCGCTCCAGCGCCGCATCCTTCTCGATGTATTTGCGATATTCATCCAGGGTGGTGGCACCAATGCAATGCAGCTCGCCGCGCGCCAGCGCGGGCTTCAACATGTTGCCTGCATCCATCGCCCCCTCGGCCTTGCCCGCGCCGACCATGGTGTGCAATTCGTCGATGAACAAAATAATGCGGCCTTCATCCTGGGCCACTTCTTTCAGCACAGCTTTCAGGCGCTCCTCAAATTCACCGCGATATTTCGCGCCCGCCAAGAGGCCCGCCATGTCCAGCA
>Ga0116141_10002829_pt1 | contig 14773 bp, 12 predicted proteins | sample AD_UKC097_MetaG_FD_89744 | JGI IMG/M metagenome (GOLD analysis project Ga0116141, IMG submission 89744) | Active sludge microbial communities of municipal wastewater-treating anaerobic digesters from USA - AD_UKC097_MetaG | ecosystem: Engineered > Bioreactor > Anaerobic > Digestate | place: USA...
AGGAACTGGTGGGTGATCCCGAGACCGGCGTCATCGCCTCCGGCGTCGTCACCGCCCTTCTGGACCACACCTGCGGCCTGGCGATCACCGCGGGCAAGCGCGACGCCTTCTCCACCGCGACCCTGGACCTGCGCATCGACTATATGCGCCCGGCCGCTCCACGGGCCGGGATCACCGCCGAGGCGCACTGCTACAAGCTGACCCGCTCCATCGCCTTTGTCCGCGCCCAGGCCTGGGACGAGGATCCGAACGATCCCATCGCCACCGCCCAGGCGGCCTTCATCATCAATACGCCGGTCCCGCAGGCCGCCCCGCCGGAGGCTGGCCAATGACCACCCCCGCCGACCAGCTGAAGAGCTTCCTGGCCTCCGTCCCTTATATCCGCTTCCTCGGCATGACCGCCGAGCTGGCCGGCGACGAGATGACCGCCATCCTGCCGTTCGCGCCGCACCTGATCGGCAACACCTACCTGCCGGCCCTGCATGGCGGGGTGATCGGCGCCTTCCTGGAAATGACCGCGCTCGCCCAGCTGTCCGTGGTCCAGGAGACGCCCAAGGTCCACAAGACCATCGACATCACCATCGAATACCTGCGCCCGGGCCGGTCCATGACCACCTACGCCCGCGCCGACCTGCGCAAGGTCGGCCGCCGCATCGCCAACGTCCATGTCGAAGCCTGGCAGGAAGCCCGCGACAACCCCATCGCCGCGCTGCGGGGCAACTTCCTGCTGGGGGGCTGACGGCCCCCAAACTGTCATCCCAGCCGCAGCGAAGCGGAGAGCCGGGACCCATACGCGCGGGGCGGTCCGGAGAATTAGGTGTCTATGGGTCCCGGCCTTCGGCTGCGCCGAAACCGGGATGACACCCTGAGCCGCAGCTACTTCTTCAGCGCCGCCTGCTCGGCGTGCACCTGATCCAGCAGCTTCTGGGCTGCGGCGATCGCCGCCGGGTCCTTGCCGTTCTTGGCCTCGATCAGCTTCTCGGTCGCCTCCATCTCGCGCACCGGCAGCAGGTGGGTCGCGTCGGCGGGCTTGAAGGGGCCGGTCTGGATGGTCTTCAGCACCGCCCGCTGGCGTTCCGCCTCCGGCCCGGTCCCGACGCCGTAGCTGAACATGAACTTGGAGATCTTGGCCTTGGTCGCGGCGTCCAGGTCGGCGCGCCAGACCATCGGATCCTCGGGAATGGTCGGCGAGGTCCAGATCACCTTGATGCCGTTGACCGTCTTCTGGGCCATGGCGTCCGGCTTGGCGGCCAGGCGTTCGATGGACTGGGTGTTGTTGGTGGCCGCGTCCAGCACGCCCGAGCCCACGCCGAACAGGTTGGTCTCATGGTTGGCCGAGCGCACCGTCTTGAAGCAGGCGGCCGGGTCGATCCACTTGGGCGCGAACAGATAGGTCATGGGCGCCAGGGTGCCCGAGGTCGACTTGGCGTCGCCCATGCCGAAGTTGATCGTCTTGTCGCACTTCAGCAGGTCGTCGAGGGTCAGCTTGCTGTCCTTGCCGACGATGATCACCGACTGGTAGCCGTCGGGCTTGTTGTCCGGCTTGGCGGTGCGGGCGAACACCTCGCCGCCGGCCCGGCGCGTCGCCTCCAGCCCCGACTGGTTGGTGAACCAGCCCATGTCGGTCTGCTTGAACCGCATGGCCTCGACCACCGCCGAATAGTTGGCGCCGAAGAACGGCTTCACCTTCAGGCCCGTGGCCTTTTCCATGTCCGCCAGGAAGGGCGCCCACTGCACCGCCTGGGACTGGGCGTTTTCGGTAGAGACGATGGAGAAGATGATCTCGCTCTTCGCGGGCGGCTTTTCCGCCGGCTTGGCGCAGGCCGCCAGCAGGCTGAGCGTGGCCAGCGAAGCGAGTTTCAGAGCGGTCTTCATCGACGTCCCCCAAGGCATTCCCGCGCCCTATCCTCCCATTTCGTGACGCTTGCGAGACGGCTCGCGCCGATTTGGTTCTTGAGGCCGGGCGTTTAGGGCGCTAACGCGCGGACCATGTCCCTGCAAGGTCTCTCCCATCAAGCCCGCGACGCCAAGAGCTGGCCCTTCGAACAGGCCCGCCTCCTGCTGGATCGCGTCCTCAAGCTCCGCCTCTCCGACGCCGAGCGTGACCTGGCCGCCACCCTGATCGCCGCCGGCAAGGCGGACGAGGCGGCGCGCACCTTTGAGGCTCTGCAGAAACCGGTCGTCTTCCAGTGCGGCTTCGGCGCCTCGGGCCTGCCGCACATGGGCACCTTTGGCGAGGCCGCGCGCCCGACCATGGTGCGCAACGCCTTCCGCGCCCTGACCGAGGACGCGATTCCCTCCAAGCTGATCGTCTTCTCCGACGACATGGACGGTCTGCGGAAGATCCCGGACAACGTCCCCAACCGAGAGATGCTGGAAGAGGACCGCGACAAGCCGGTCAGCCGCGTGCGCGACCCGTTCGGCGAGTACGAGAGCTTCGCGGCCCACAACAACGCCCGCCTGCGCGCCTTCCTCGACGGCTTCGGTTTCGACTACGAATTCATGTCCTCGACGGCCTGCTACACCGGCGGCCGGTTCGACGAGGTGCTGCTGCGCTTCCTGGAGCGCTTCGACGCCATCCAGGCGATCATGCTCCCGACGCTCGGCGAAGAGCGCCGGGCCACCTATTCGCCCTTCCTGCCGATCAGCCCCAAGACCGGACGCGTGCTGCAGGTCCCGACCCTGGAGCGCGACCTCGCCAAGGGGACCATCGTGTTCAAGGACGAGGACGGGACCCTGACCGAGGTCCCGGTCACCGGCGGCCATGTGAAGCTGCAGTGGCGTCCCGACTGGGCCGCCCGCTGGACGGCGCTTGAGGTCGACTTCGAGGCCTCCGGCAAGGACCTGATCGATTCCGTCCGCGTCTCGGACAAGCTCACCAAGGTGCTGGGCGGGGTTCCGCCCCAGGCCTTCCACTTCGAGCTGTTCATGGACGAGAACAATCAGAAGATCTCCAAGTCCAAGGGCAACGGCCTGACCATGGAGGAGTGGCTGCGCTATGGCGCGCCCGAGAGCCTGGCCTACTACATGTACCAGTCGCCGAAGTCGGCGAAGCGGCTCTATTTCGACGTCATCCCCAAGGCCGCCGACGAGTACCTGCAACAGCTCGACGCCTTCAACCGCGTGAAGGCCGAGGGCAATGCGACGCCCATCGACAATCCGGCCTGGCACGTCCATCGCGGCGCGCCGCCGCAAGCCGGCTCGCCGGTGTCGTTCTCCCTGCTCTTGAACCTGGTCTCGGCCGCCGACGCCTCCACCAAGGACATCCTGTGGGGCTTCATCTCCCGCTATATCCCGGGCGCGGACGCGACCAGCCAGCCCTTGCTGGACCGGCTCAGCGACTACGCGATCAACTACTACGAGGACTTCGTGAAGCCCTCGAAGACCTTCCGGGCGCCCGACGACAAGGAGCGCGCGGCCATGCTGGACCTGGTGGCCCGCTTCAAGGCCCTGCCGGCCGGCTGCCAGGACGCCGAGCTGATCCAGAACGAGGTCTATGAGGCCGGCAAGACCGCCGGGTTCGAGCCCCTGCGCGCCTGGTTCACCGCCCTCTACGAGGTCCTGCTGGGCCAGAGCCAGGGCCCGCGCTTCGGCTCCTTCGCCGCCATCTTCGGCCTGGACCGCACCATCGCCCTGATCGAGCGGGCGCTGGCCGGCGAGTTTACCGCCTAGGCCGTCATCCTCCGGCCGCGCCAGCGGTCCGGGGGACCCAAGCTGAATGTCTGACAGGCCCCGTGGGTCCCCCGGATCCCCGCTGCGCGGAGACCGGAGGATGACGCACGCCTGGGGCGATCACGCATCCGTGATCACCTCCCGCTGCGATATGTGAACGGCGTTTATATTGACGTGCGCGGAAGGCAACCTTACGTTTCCGTCAACGACAACCTAGTCAGGGAGGACGACCATGCCGCTCGAACTGCGCCGGCCCGCGCGCACCTTCACCATCCGCCAGCTCTGCCAGGAATTTAAGTGCACGCCCCGCGCGCTGCGCTTCTATGAGGACAAGGGCCTCCTGACCCCCGCCCGCGACGGCATGAACCGGGTCTATTCCTACAAGGACCGCGCCCGCCTGCAGCTGATCCTGCGCGGCAAGCGCGTCGGCCTCTCCCTGCAGGAGATCGGCGAAATCCTGGACCTTTATGAGGTCGGCGACAATTGCGCCGCCCAGAACGCCCGGTCGCTGGCCAAGTTCCGCGAGCGCATCGTGGCCCTCGAGGTCCAGCGCAAGGACATCGACGACGCCATCGACACCCTGGTGGAGGCCTGCAACCGCCTCGAACAGCACCTGGCCAACACCCGGCCGGACCTGCTGCCCCAGGCCGCCGACTATGACCAGGTCCTGCGCGCCCGCCTGGGCGACCACCCGGAAGCCGCGCACTAACCTAGCGGTAGCAAGGCCGTTCCGCTTCCAGCGGAAAAGCTCTAGATCGTGACTACAGCGTCAGGTTCGCCATAGCGAACCTGACGTCCGTCATTTCCGGAGCCCATCCCCCATGAGCTACACGCCCCCCGTCCGCGACCACATCTTCCTTCTGAAGGAAGTCCTGAACCTCGAGACCTATTCGGCCCTCCCCGGCTTCGAGGACGCGCCGATGGACCTGGTGGAGCAGATCGTCGAGGAGGCCGGCCGCTTCACCGCCGGCGTGCTCGCCCCCCTGAACAGCGTCGGCGACAAGGAAGGCTGCCGCTGGAATCCGGACCACACGGTCACCACGCCCAAGGGCTTCAAAGAGGCTTACGCCCAGCTGGTCGAGGGCGGCTGGCCGGCGATCGGCGCGGTGAAGGCCTATGGCGGCCAGGGCCTGCCGCACGTGGTCAACCTGTCCTTCTCCGAGATGAGCTCGTCGGCGAACATGGCCTTCTCCATGTATCCCGGCCTGACCCACGGCTGCTACTCGGCGATCCTGAACGGCGGCTCCGACGCCCAGAAGGACCTCTACCTGCCCAAGCTGGCCTCCGGCCAATGGGGCGGGACCATGAACCTGACCGAGCCCCATTGCGGCACGGACCTGGGCCTGCTGCGGACCAAGGCGGTCCCGCAAGGCGACGGCAGCTACAAGATCTCCGGGACCAAGATCTGGATCTCCGGCGGTGAGCACGACATGGCCGAGAACATCGTCCACCTGGTGCTGGCCCGGATCGAGGGCGCGCCGGAGGGCGTGCGCGGCATCTCCCTGTTCATCGTGCCGAAGTTCATCCCCGACGCCGATGGCAAGCCCGGTCCGCGCAACAGCGTGTTCTGCGACGGCCTGGAAGAGAAGATGGGCATCCACGGCAGCGCCACCTGCGTGATCCGCCACGAGGAGTCGGTGGGCTGGCTGGTCGGCGAGGAGAACCGGGGTCTGGCCCTGATGTTCGTGATGATGAACGAGGCCCGCCTGGGCGTGGGTCTGCAGGGCGTCGCCCAGGCCGAGGCCGCCTACCAGGCCGCCGCCAGCTTCGCCAAGGAACGCCTGCAGGGCCGCTCGCTCACCGGGCCGAAGAACCCGAACGGCCCCGCCGACCCGATCATCGTCCACCCGGATGTTCGCCGGATGCTGATGGACTCCAAGGCCCTGATCGAGGGCGGCCGCGCCTTCATGTTCTGGACCGCCCTGCAGGGCGACCTGTCCCACAGCCACCCGGACGAGGCCGTGCGCCAGAAGGCGGCGGACTACATGGCCCTGCTCACCCCGGTGGTGAAGGGCTACCTGACCGACAAGGGCCTGCAGGTCTGCTCCAACGCGGTCCAGGTGCATGGCGGCTCTGGCTTCACCGAGCACTTCCCGGTCAGCCAGTACATGCGCGATGTGCGCATCGCCCTGATCTATGAGGGCACCAACGGGGTCCAGGCGCTCGACCTGGTGGGTCGCAAGCTGGCGGCCAATGGCGGGCGCGCGGTCATGACCTTCTTCGCCGAGATCGACGCCTTCGTGGCCGCTAACGCGGGCGCCGAGGGCATGAAGGAGTTCGTCGACGGCCTGGCCGCCGCCAAGGCCAAGCTACAGGACGGCACCATGTGGCTGATGCAGAACGGCCTGGCCAATCCGGACAACGCCGGCGCCGCCTCCAGCGACTACATGCACCTCTTCGGCCTGACCGGCCTGGCCTATATGTGGGCGCTGATGGCCAAGGCCTCGCTGGCCGCCATCGCCGCCGGCTCGGCCGACCCGTTCTACCAGACCAAGCTCACCGTCGGCCGCTATTTCGTCCAGCGCCTGCTGCCCGACGCCGACGCCCACCTGAAGAAGGCGATCACCGGCTCGGAGCTGATGATGGCCCTGCCGGCCGAGGCGTTCTGATGGCCAAGTATGTCGCCCGCATCGCCTGGGCCCTGCGCGACGGCGAGGACTTCGCCAAGGGCCGCTACAGCCGCGGCCATGTGGTGAGTTTCGACGGCGGCCTGATCATGCCCGCCTCGGCCTCGCCGCACGTGGTCGGCAAGTGGGCGGTCGAGGAGGCGGTGGACCCGGAGGAGATGTTCGTCGCCGCCCTCTCCAACTGCCACATGCTGACCTTCCTGCATAAGGCCCGCCTCGCCGGCTTCGTCTGCACGGCCTACGAGGACGACGCCGAGGGGATCATGGAAGAGATCGCGCCCGGCCGGATGGCGGTCACCAAGGTCTGGCTGAAGCCGAAGATCACCTGGCAGGGCGACGAACCCACCGCCGAGGTCCTGTCCGACCTCCACCACCAGGCCCACGAGGAGTGCTTCATCGCCAACTCGGTGAAGACCGAGGTGGTGGTGGGCTAACCCCACCGCTCATCCCCGCGAAGGCGGGGATCCAAGCGGGCTTGGACACATCAGAGCGCCGGCTAGGTCAGCATGGATTCCCGCCTTCGCGGGAATGAGCGGAGGAATCCAATACCCCCCTTAACCGCGCCTCCAGCCCCGCGCGGTCCTTAAGGTCGCACTCCCAGACCGTCTCCACCCGCCAGCCCAGGGCCTCAAGCTCGGCGCGGTTGCGAGCGTCCCGCGCCCGGTTGCGGTCCACCTTGGCGACCCAGTAGTCGCGGTTGGCCTTGGGAACCCGCGCCCCGCGGGCGCAGTCGTGCCCATGCCAGAAGCAGCCGTGGACGAAGACAGCGAGCCTGCGCCCCGGCAACACGATGTCCGGGGAGCCCGGCAGGTCCTTGCGGTGCAGCCGATAGCGGGCGCCTAAGGCCGTCAGGACCTTGCGCACCGCCATTTTCGGCGTGGTGTCCTTGCCCTTGACCTGGCGCATCACCGCCGAGCGCTTCTCCGGCGGGTAGACGTCGGTCATCGGAGCCGATCCTTGGGGCTCAGAGCCCTTCGAACAGGGCCGTCGACAGGTAGCGTTCTGCGAAGCTGGGGATGATCGCCACCACCACCTTGCCGGCCATCTCGTCGCGCGAGGCGATGTCGAAGGCCGCCGTCAGGGCCGCGCCGGAGGAAATGCCCACGGGGATGCCTTCCTCGGCCGCCACTCGGCGGGCCATGGCGAAGGCGTCGTCATTGGTCACCTGGACGATCTCGTCCATCACCCCACGGTCGAGGACCGAGGGCACAAAGCCCGCGCCGATGCCCTGGATCTTGTGCGGGGCGGGCGAGCCGCCGGACAGCACCGGCGAGGAGGCCGGCTCCACCGCGATCATCTTCACGCTGGGCTTGCGGGCCTTCAGCACCTGGCCGATGCCGGTGATGGTGCCGCCGGTGCCGACGCCGGAGATCACCGCGTCCACCCGGCCCTCGGTGTCGTTCCAGATCTCCTCGGCGGTGGAGACCCGGTGGATCAGCGGGTTGGCCGGGTTGTCGAACTGCTGCGGCATGACGGCGCCGGGAATGGCGTCGACCAGTTCCTTGGCGCGGGCCACAGCGCCGGCCATGCCGCGCTCGGGCGGGGTCAGCTCCAGCTTGGCGCCCAGCAGCAGCAGCATCTTGCGGCGCTCGATGGACATGCTCTCGGGCATGCACAGGATCAGCTTGTAGCCCTTGGACGCGGCGACGAAGGCGAGCGCGATCCCGGTGTTGCCGCTGGTCGGCTCGACAATGGTCGAGCCCGGCTTCAGATGGCCCGCGACCTCCAGGCTCTCGATCAGCGAGACGCCGATCCGGTCCTTCACCGAACTGATCGGGTTGAAGAACTCCAGCTTGGCCAGCACCGTGCCCTTGGGCTTCAGCGCCTTGGTCAGGTTGGGCAGGGCCACCAGGGGCGTGTCGCCGATGGTGTCGACGATCGAGTCGTAGATCTTGCCCCGGCCAGCGCGCTTATAGCGGGCGGCGTCGTAGGCGTTGGCGGCGGAGTCGGCCATGGCGTACAGTCCCAATGAGATCTTGAGCCTGCGAACTTAGGCCTCCGGGCCGGATTTGGAAGGGTCTTCCTGTGGCCGAGCTTTATAGCTTTTCTATGGGCTAGGCCGCCGCGTCGGCCCGCTGGTCCGCCGCCAGCAGGGGCTCCAGCAAGGTCTCGGCCAGCCAGCGCACCGCCGGAACCGCCACCCCGTCGCCGCAGACATGCAGGGCCGAGGTCGCCGCCTTGGGCAGGCGATAGGTCTCCGGCAGGCCCATCAGCCGCGCCCCTTCACGGCCGCTGATCAGCCGGGTCCGCACCTTGCCCTCGTCCACCACCACCAGGGTCTGGCGCGAGGAGCCGCCGCGCGGCGTGCGCAGACAGCCGGCGAGGCCGTCGAACCGTACTTCCGCCCGCTGGACCTTGACCCCGTTCTCCACTCGCATCCGCCGGAACAGCCCGCCCGCCGCCCGGCCGCCGGCGGCCCGCAGCTGCTCGATCCGCGCCCGGTGCAGGGGCGACATCAGGGCCAGGAGCTCGGCGGTCTTCTGCGGCGGATGCCAGTCGGCGCCCGCATCCGGATCCAGCAGGTCGGCCAGCTGGGCGTTGCGGCGCAGGGGCGCCTCGCCGCGCCACCAGATCCAGCCCGCGGCCAGGTCGGCGGGCAGCCGGTCGTGCGCCTCACGCACCGCCCGCGTCTGGAACGGACTGTCGCCTTGCAGGGCTTCGGGCACGGCCTCACGGGTCGCGATGACGAACACCCGGGGCCGCGACTGGGGCAGGAAGGCCGCCGCGTCGATCTCCAGCGCCCCGAACCGATAGCCCTGCGAGGCCAGCGCCCGGCACAGGGCGGTGAAGTCCGCTCCGCCGTGAGAGGTGAACAGGCCCACCACATTCTCAACGACGATGGTGCGCGGTGCGCGGCCCTCGGCGACGAGGGCCTCCATCAGTTTCCAGAAGCCGAAGAAGGCCGAAGACCGGCCGCCCTTCAGCCCTGCCCGCGCGCCCGCCAGGCTGAAGTCCTGGCAGGGCGACGAGGCCCAGGCCAGGTCCGCCTGGCCCGGCAAGTCGGAGGGCTCCAGCTTCCAGACATCGCCCTCGACAAAGTGCTCGGCGGCGTCGGCGAAGTTGTCGCGATAGGTTCGGGCCTTCACCGGATCAAAGTCGTTGGCGAAGGCGCAGGTCCAGGCCTCGCCCAGGCCCAGGCGCGCCATGCCGCCGCCGGCGAAGAATTCGTAGAAGCTCAGGCGGTGGTTCCGACTCATCCCGATCAAGATTAGCCTATGCCGGCCGGATCGAAAGGACGCCGCCATGAGGATGTTGGCCCTGCTGCTCGTCGCCGCGGCCCTCAGCGCCTGCCAGCCCCAGGCCCCCGACGGCGCGCCGGCCCCGCCGCCTGCGGATGCGCCGGCGGGGAGTCATCAATAGGATTCGTCAGGGTGAGGCGGTCACCCCGCCCCGAGTTGCACCGTGGCGATCTGGGATTGGGCGGCGGCCTTGCCGGCGTGCGGGACCGGCAACATCAGGCCTACCGCGATCGCGGCGAGGGCCAGGGCGGCCATGAAGGCTTTCAGCGCCATGTTGAGGGTCCTCCGAACCCTTTGACCGCGTCCAGTCTGGGGCGCCCATAGTTAAGGTTCCGAAAAGCCCGCCATAGATTTCCGGGGCCGCGCGCCTGGACCCGTCCGCCCGACGCGGGTCATAAGCCCGCCCATGCATCCGTCTCTGGACCAGGCCCGGGAGATTCTGCGCCGCACCTTCGGCCACGCCGAGTTCCGGGGCCTGCAGGCCCAGGTGATCACCGAGGCCCTGGAGGGCCGCAGCGCCGTGGCCGTCCTGCCCACCGGCGGCGGCAAGAGCGTCTGCTACCAGATCCCGGCCATGCTGCGGCCAGGCCTCGGCCTGGTGGTCTCGCCGCTGATCGCCCTGATGGCCGACCAGGTGGCGGGCCTGACCCAGTCCGGCGTCGCCGCCGCCCGGCTGGATTCCAATGTCGAGCCCCGCGAGCGGGCCGAGACCTGGTCCCGGATCGAGGCCGGCGAGCTCGACCTGCTCTATGTCTCGCCCGAAGGGCTTATGCAGCCCTGGATGCTGGAGCGGCTGTCGCGCACGCCCCTGTCCCTGATCGCCATCGACGAGGCCCACTGCGTCAGCCAGTGGGGCCATGACTTCCGCCCCGAGTACCGCATGCTCGGCCGACTGGCGGAGATGTATCCCGATGTGCCGCGCCTGGCGGTCACCGCCACGGCGGACAACCGGACCCGCGAGGACATCCGCGCCGAGCTGCGCCTGAAGGACTGCGCCGAGTTCGTGGCCAGCTTCGCCCGACCCGAGCTGATCCTGTCGGCGGAGCGCAAGCGCGGCGCCGGCCACAAGCGGGTGATGGAGCTGGTCCAGGCGAGGCCCAACCGCTCCGGCGTGGTCTATGCCGGCTCCCGCGACAGCGCCGACAAGCTGGCCGAGGCCCTGCGCCAGGCCGGCGCCCCGGCGCTCGCCTACCACGCCGGCCTCGACAAGGCGGTCCGGGCCGAGCGGCTGGAGAAATTCCTCGAGGCCGACGAGGCGGTGATGGTGGCGACCATCGCCTTCGGCATGGGCGTCGATAAACCCGACGTGCGCTATGTGATCCACGCTGATCCCCCCGGCTCCATCGAGGCCTATTGGCAGGAGATCGGCCGGGCCGGCCGCGATGGCGAACCCGCCGAGGGCATCACCCTCTATGGCGCCGCCGACATGGCCTGGGCGTTCCGCCGCCTGGACGGCCGCGAGGTGGACGACGAGGTCAAGCAGGTCCAGGGCCGCAAGATCCGCCAGCTCTACGCCATGCTGGACGGGACCGCCTGCCGCGCCGCCGCCGTCCGCCGCTATTTCGGCGAGGAGGGCGTGGCGCCCTGCGGCCAGTGCGACGTCTGCCTGGGCCAGATCGAAACCCTCGACGCCACCCAGGCGGCGCAAAAGGCCCTGTCCGCCGTCCACCGCCTGGGCGGCCGGTTCGGGCGCGGCCGGCTGATCGACCACCTGCTGGGCAAGACCAAGGACCCGTCCGCCTTCGAGGCCGGCCTGTCGACCTTCGGCGTCGGCCAGGAGCTGTCCGCCGACGGCTGGCGCGACCTGGTGGACCAGCTGCTGTTCGACGGCCTGCTGCGCGAGGATCCCAATGACGGCCGCCCCTTGATCGGGCTGGGCGACGCCGCCGAGGTGCGCAAGGTCTATCGCGGCGAACGCGAGGTCGCCCTGCGCAAGGGCGCCGAGCCCAAGGAGGCCCGCCGCCCCCGCCGCAAGGTGCGCGAGGACGCCATCATGGACGCCCGCCACCAGCCGGTGTTCGAGGCGCTTCGCACGTGGAGGAGGGACGAGGCGGCCCGCCAGCACCTGCCGCCCTATGTGATCTTCCACGACCGCACCCTGGCCGAGATCGCCGTGCGCCGCCCCGGCGGCCTGTCAGACCTGGCCGCCATCTCCGGCGTCGGCGAAGGCAAGCTCGCCCGCTACGGCGCGGCGGTGATGGACGTTCTGAAGGGGTGGGACTAGGCCCCTCCGTCTAGGCCGCCCGCACGCCCTCGCCGGCCGCCGCCTCGCGCTGCAGGATGCAGCCGTACCAGCCGAGCCCGCGATAGGTCTCGTAGCCGGGGGTCAGGGCATAGCCCACCGTCGCCCCGTCGATGGCGTAGCTGCCCATGCTCACCGCGTCGCCGGGCAGGTGGAACACCTCCTCCAGCTCGCCCTTGCGGTCCGAGGAGGCCAACACCCTGCCCTTGTGGTCCAGCAGCATGATTCGCGAGCGGGCGGCTTCCTCGCCGGTCAGCCGCACCCCGTCGACCACCGCCTGGGCCTGGGGGCGCCAGTCGAAATGCACACCCAGCACGCCGACCGGCCGGCCCGTCGCCTTGCCGCCCTCGCGGATCGCGGTGGCGTAGGTGGCGACCGGCGCGCCAGCCAGGGCCGCCTCGCGGGCGACGTCACAGGCGACGAACTCATCGCCTGAAGCCGTGCGCATCGCCTGCTGGAACCAGGGCGCGGCGGCCACCGACAGGTCGCGGGTCGCCGCATACTTCTCCGGTCGGCCGGTGGCGACAACCCGGCCGCGGGCGTCACAGATCCACAGATCCAGATAGACGGTGTAGGCGTCGAGGATGACCTTCAGCCGGCTGGACGCATGGCGCGAAGCCTCCGGGCCGGGTTGGGCCACGCAGTCCACCACGGCGGAATCCGTCGCCCACCAGCGCACATCGCAGGTCCGCTCATAGAGGTTGCGGTCGATGATCTCGATGGCGTTGAGCGCCAGGTCGGCCAGCCGCTGGCCGCGCAGGTGACTGAGGATCGCGGCGCCCACCGCCGACAGCTCCCGCAGATCGGCGCGGACCTGGGTCTCCATGCCGATCGCCACGTCGTCGATCTCGCTGGCGATCCGCTTGAACTCCTCGGCCACGATGGCGAAGGCCTTGCCCGCCTCGCCCGCCCGCGCCGCGGTGATCAGGGCGTTGATCGCCAGCATCTTGGCTTCGCGGTTGATGGTGGAGATCTCGCCGATCTTGGCGCCGGCCACCTTCGACAGGCGCTCCGACAGCTCCAGGATACGCTCGGGAACCAGACTGCCTTCCGCCTCGGCCACGCCGCACTCCAGGGGGCCGGACAGCCCCCATCACAGGTTGAACTCACATGTCGCGAGGCAAAGCTTAGGGGGCGGCGGGCGTAACGTCGAACGCCTGACAGCGCAGATGTTACTGGCGCCGTTACAACAGGCGGCGCGGCGGAGCGGCGCCCACCCGCCGGGCGCCTCTACGCACGGTTTCAATTTTCGCGTGCGACCCCTCGCCACACACCCAGGCTTGTTTCAGCCGGATCCGGCGTGGTCCGCGAGACCGGCGACGGCTGATTCGCCGCCGCCTCGACTCTGGATGGGCGTTTAGACGTCCACCTCGGCGTCCAGGGCGTTCTCCTGGATAAACTCGCGGCGGGGTTCGACCACGTCGCCCATCAGCCGGGCGAACAGGCCGTCGGCGTCCTCGGAGTGGTTCACCTTGACCTGCAGCAGGGTGCGGGCGTCAGCGTCCAGGGTGGTCTCCCACAGCTGCTCGGGGTTCATCTCGCCCAGCCCCTTATAGCGCTGGATCGACAGGCCCCGGCGGCCGGCTTCCATCACCGCGCCGAACAGGTCCAGGGGCCCGCGCACGGTGGTCGACCGGTCGCGCCGCAGGAAGGTCGCGGGCTTGGCGAAGGTGTCGGCCATGGCTGCGGCCCGCTCGGCCAGGCGCCGGGCGTCGGCGGCGTTGAGCAGCAGGTCGTCCAGCACCACGCGCTCGGTCACGCCGCGGCGGATCCGGGAGAAGGCGTAACCGCCGGCCGGCGCCGGCTCGCCCGACCAGTGGCCGTCGCCTTCCTCGGCGTAGAGGTCCAGGCGGGCCGCGGCCTTGGCCACGTCGCCGCCCTCGGCCAGCAGGCCGGCCAGGGCGGATTGCTCAATGGCGAAGGCCGGCGCCCGGGCCGACAGGCGCTCGATATTGGCCTTGGCGCCGCGGGCCTGCTGCACCAGGGCCAGGAGATCCTGGCCGGTCAGGCGCTCGCCCGAGGCCAGGTCCAGGGTCGCGCCGTCGACGCCCTCGTCGATCAGGTAGGTCTCAAGCTCGGCGTCGTCCTTCAGGTAGCGGGCCGACTTGCCCTTGGACGCCTTATAGAGCGGCGGCTGGGCGATATAGAGATAGCCGCGCTCGATCACCGTCGGCATCTGCCGATAGAAGAAGGTCAGCAGCAGGGTGCGGATGTGCGCCCCGTCCACGTCGGCGTCGGTCATGATGACGATCTTGTGGTAGCGCAGCTTCTCGATGTCGAAGTCGTCGCGGCCGATCCCGGCGCCCAGCGCCGTGATCAGGGTGCCCACCTGGTCCGACGACAGCATCTTGTCGAACCGGGCCCGCTCCACGTTCAGGATCTTGCCGCGCAGGGGCAGGACCGCCTGGTTCTCGCGATTGCGCGCCTGCTTGGCCGAGCCGCCGGCCGAGTCACCCTCGACCAGGAACAGTTCGGACCGGGCCGGGTCCTTCTCCTGGCAGTCGGCGAGCTTGCCGGGCAGGGAGGTGATGTCCAGCGCCGACTTGCGCCGGGTCAGTTCGCGGGCCTTGCGCGCCGCTTCGCGGGCGGCGGCGGCCTCGGCGATCTTCTGGACGATCATCTTGGCTTCGGTGGGGTGTTCCTCGAACCAGGTGGCCAGGCCCTCGCTGACCAGGTTCTCCACCGCCGGGCGGACTTCCGAGGAGACCAGCTTGTCCTTGGTCTGAGATGAGAACTTGGGGTCCGGCACCTTGACCGACAGGACGCAGGTCAGGCCCTCACGGGCGTCTTCGCCGGAGACCGAAACCTTCTCGCGCTTGGTCGTGCCCGAGCTCTCCGCATAGCTGGAGATGATCCGGGTCAGCGCCGAACGGAACGCCGCCAGGTGGGTGCCGCCATCCCGCTGCGGGATGTTGTTGGTGAAACACAGGACGTTCTCGTGGTAGCCGTCGTTCCACCACAGGGACAGGTCCAGCTCCACCGTGTCGCGCTTG
>Ga0116141_10002839_pt1 | contig 14734 bp, 3 predicted proteins | sample AD_UKC097_MetaG_FD_89744 | JGI IMG/M metagenome (GOLD analysis project Ga0116141, IMG submission 89744) | Active sludge microbial communities of municipal wastewater-treating anaerobic digesters from USA - AD_UKC097_MetaG | ecosystem: Engineered > Bioreactor > Anaerobic > Digestate | place: USA...
AATGGCTCCCTCGCGTGGTCGATTCAGACCGGCGTAGCCGTTTGGAACGCACCGCTCATCCATGACCGGATGGCCGTAATCGGGGGGCGGGACGGATACGTGTACGCCATCGACCTGAATAGGGGGGCGATCCGGTGGAAGGCAGCCGTCGGCGCGCCGTTACTTTCGAGTCCCGCCCTTGATGCCGGAAGGGGACATGTGTACGTGGCGGGCGAAGACATGAGTGTCCGTGCGCTGGGCTTAAAGGACGGCACGCTACTGTGGCGCACCGCCAAGCTGCCCGGCGTGAGTTTCCGAGGCTACCACCCGGTGATTGCGCCCGATGGCTCGGTCATGGTCACGACCACGCCGGCAATTAGCCTCGATTCCTTCGAGCCGATCCTGATGGACGTGGTCAGGGAAATCTTCGGCGACTTCGCCAGTTGGCGGCACAAGAAGGAGGAGAACGACCGCCTTCGCGAGGCCAACTTCCGGAAGATGGCCGAGCCCGGCACGTACGAGGCCCAACTGAGCCACATCCGCAAGCGTCTGACGGAAGAGCCCGTGTATCAGACGTTCTTCGTCCTGGACCCGAACACCGGCCGACAGAGATTCGTCGCGCCCATCGTATACGCCGAGAGCATGAACGGGACCGGCGCCCCTCCCGTCGTCACGCCGGATGGCAGGGTGATCGTGAAGTACCAGGCCCTGTTGCGGAGCCGGTACGAGCACTATTCGCCGTTCCTCAACGTGGGCTACCTCGACACCGCCACGGGTCATATCACGCCGGTCATGGACCAGTCGCGTACCTATGGCTGGCACGATAGCCTGCTGCTCGTCCACGACGAGCAATGCCAGCTTGCGGCGGCCGGGCGGGTGCTCATCAACACGCATCAGGACAACGTCAACGCGATGGATCTGGATACTCTGCGGGGCTACGGCCAGCCGTTCTGCCGGGGCGTGCACGAGCCGCGAGAAGGCGAGGCAGCGGGCATCTGGGGGATACTCTTGCGAGGTGAGTCTCTGCCGCCTGGGAAAGAGTGGCTCGCCCGGGGCACCGCCGTCTACGGGGGTGGCTCCGTCATCGATGCCGCTGTCTCGATTGCCGGCGACAGCTTCTACGTCATCCCCACGCACGAAATCAACGCCGGTGCGGCGGTCATCGCCTACCAGATGTCCCCAAGCGGCAGGGCGGGGCGGGAGTCGCCGCCCCCGTCGGCCAAGCTCAGTGATGAGCAGTGGCATAGGGTACGGGAACTGCCTTGGGATTGGGATGTCCTCCAGTTTCAACGGCTCAAGCACGTACTCGCGGCTCTGCCTGGAACGGTGCCGGGCACGATTCAACAGCCTCTCACGGAACAAGCAGCCCAGCGCGTCTCGCGAATCATCGACAACGAGCTGGATGATTTCATCTGGCGGGCGTGGACGGTGCGGCGGTCCGACGGCGACGATTCACACCCTCTGCGGGCGAGACTCGTGTCGCAGGTGCGGGAGTTGATCTCGCAGGCATGGCAGCCACTGATCTTCCCGCCGGGCAAGCATCCGCGCGAGGCCTATCGCATCTTCGCCGACCCCGCGGAGACACTGTTCACTCTGGCCCTTGCATATCCGCACATGGAGGAAGACCTCCAATCGCAGATGCGCCGCTACGTGGAGCGTCTGAACCTGGCAGAAGGCGTTCCGGAAAGGCGTGGGTTCGATCCGTCCGGCGGCGCAGCGCGGTCATTCTACGACATCCGGCCCGACAAGCTGTTTCGACTGGTAGATGACATCGTTCGCGACGACGTGGCGCGTCTCTACCCTGTCTGGCTCTGGGCCCATGTGACGGGCAATTGGGAGACTGTGGAGGGCGGCTGGGACCGGTTGAAGGTCCTTGTGGATCGACCACCCCACAACGTGGAAGAAGATTGCCGCAACGGTCATGTCGCGGGTCTGATCGCGTATTGTCGTGTGGCTGCGCACATGGAGGATCAGGATGCCGTTGCCAAGGGGCTGGCGGCCGCTCGGAAGGCCATTCGTGAACGGCTGAGATATGAGTTCGCTCATACACGGGGCGGGGTCCTCTCGGAGGTGCCGATTTCGCGGAGCATCTTCGCCCGCTGGCGGCATCTGACGCCGGACGTGGGCCGAATCCTGGCTCACTACGCCCGACCGATACACAGGCATCTCATGGAGGTCTACGTGGACTACCATCGGCCCACCTGGTTCCTGGCCTGGGGTGTCGAGACGATGTGGCGGAACGAATCCCCCTTTGCCTTCCCGACCATGCCCGCGGAGATCTTTGCTGCACGGGCCTGGGTCCTGGGAGAGCCTGGTGCTGAACTGACGCGCGAACTGGACATTCCGTGGTGCCGGGCCGACCTGTTCTATATCCAGAAGCTGGTTCAGTGCCTGGAGAGTGACGGTCGGATCGACTGGACCGTCGTCCTGCATTGACGCGAGACCCCTGTTTCGGCTATAATGATGCTGTCTTGCATGCACCTTGCGAGGGTGTTTGGGACCCGGTGCCTGGATCGCCACTGGTCGATCACAAGGCGAGGTGTTCAGCTTCGAGTAAAGGCCGATGATGCGCGTCTCTGTCACTGCATGTCTGTCCCTCATGGCGTCTGTGTTCATGTCCTGTGTTGCTCTCGGTGGTGGATTGAATGCCAGCGCCGAGTCATGGCCTGTGGTTATCAACGAACTGATGGCCAGCAATGACGGCTTCGTCTCGGATATCCAGGGCGACTATGACGATTGGATCGAACTCTACAACTACGGAGAAGAGGCCATCGATGTGGCCGGATGCTACCTCAGCGACAGCTCGTCCAACCCGACGAAATGGCAGATCCCTGCGTCAGACCCGCTTGTGACGACGATACCGGCCGACGGTTACCTGCTCATATGGGCCGATGAAGAGCCCGGCCAGGGGCCTCTGCACGCGAACTTCAAACTCGCCGCCGACGGGGAATCGGTCGGTCTGTATGCGCCGGACAAAGTTGTGCTGGATAAGGTGACTTTTGGCGATTTGGCTCCCAACGAATCCTACGCCCGGCTTCCGGACGGCGATGGTTTGTGGCAGGTCTGCAGGGCTCCGACACCGGGCCGGGCCAACGACGCGGGCCTCGGCGGCGTTGTCATCTCTGAGATCATGTACCATCCCTTTCACAAGTTCCTCGCTCCGGAGCCGACCTCGCAGGAATGGTTCGAGTTACTGAACCGAGGCGCCGCGCCCGTCCGGCTGGCCGGGTGGAAGCTGGCGGACGCGGTCGATTTCACATTCCCTGATGTTGTTCTGGGAGCCGGTGAGTTCCTTGTTGTCGCGGCCGATGCGGGCGTCTTCATGGCCCTGCATCCGGACGTGACGAACGTGGTGGGGGGCTGGACCGGGTGGTTGAGCAACTCCGATGAGAAGGTGTCGCTTCTGGACGGCGGTGGCAATGCGGTGAACTCCGTCCCCTATGCGGATGAAGGCGACTGGTCCATACGACAGCTCGGACCAGTGGATCATTCCCAGCGGGGATGGCGATGGCTGAGCGATCACGATGGGGGCGGCAAGACGCTGGAACTGGTGAATGTCGAGTTGCCAAACGAGTTCGGCCAGAACTGGGCGGCCAGTCTGGTCGATGGCGGGACCCCCGGGATGCCCAACTCGGCGTCCTCCGACGATATCGCACCGATGGCCCTGAACGTGCGTCATTCCCCGGTTATCCCACGTCCGGGCGATGTCGTTGCGGTGACGGCGCGTATTGTCGATGAGCAGGCGACGGACCTGAGTGTGACGCTGCGATACCGGCTGGACGTATCCCGGTACACCGATCAGAACGTGTATCCTCGATCTGACCCTGCCGGCTTCCTCAGCATGTCGATGCTTGATGACGGGGCGCACGGCGACGGCCGGGCCGGGGATGGGGTCTTCGGCGCCGAGATCCCGGCCCAGCCGGATGGGCAGATTGTCGAGTTCTTCGTCGAGGCCACTGATTCGGCGGGCAACACACGAACGTGGCCCGCGCCGAGCATCGTCGATGGTGAGTTCCAGCAGGCGACCAATGCGCTCTACCTGGTGCTTGGCTCCTTCGACTCAACGGCCCTGTGGGTGCCGGGCGACCAGCCCGTCTGCTTCCTGATCATGACCGAGGCCGAGCGGGCCAGGCTGGCGGATATCGGCAACGGCGCAGGTCCCTTGGGTTCCGAAGACGACAGCGACAGCAACGCCCACATGAACGGCACATTCATCAGCGTGGACGGCACTGGGACGAAACTGCGGTATCTGGTCGGCATCCGCAACCGGGGCAAGGGCAGTCGCGACAACTCCAGCGGGAGATACCGCAACAACTACCGTGTGGATTTTCCGACCGACAGGCGATGGAACGATCTGACGGCCATCAACATCAAGAACCGCTACGGTCACGTCGCCGTGCTGGGCAGCGCCGTCTGGCGGATGGCCAACCTGCCGGCCGAGCGGATCACTCCCATCCAGATTCGCGTCAATGGCCAGAATCTGGCGCTTTCCGACAGCACCATGTTCGGCTCGTATGCCTTGGTCGAGGTGATCGACGACGAGTTTGCGGCCCGCCACTTTCCCAGCGACCGCGAGGGCAACGCATATCGGTGCGGCAACGACGTGGCGGACCTCGGGTACGGGGGGACCGACCCCAACGCCTACCTGGCCGGCTATGAGAAGCAGACGAATGTGGCGGCCGGCGATTACAGCGACCTGATTCACCTGACCTACGTTCTGAACAATACGCCGCCCGACAGGCTGGTCGAGGAGGCCCGCAAGGTGATTCACCTCGACCAATGGCTTCGATATCTCGCGGTGGATTCGTTGTGCGGCAATCGGGAGGGTGGTTTGACGACGCCGCGCGGAGACGATTACGCCATGTACCGGGGCGTGCTGGACACGCGATTCTGGCTGATCCCGCACGATCTGGACACGGTGTTCGGACAAGGCGACAATGCCCCGGATCTCAATCGCGACATCCACGTATACGCCGGGCTCGACGGACTGCACGAGTTGTTGACGCATCCGGATGTTCTCCCCCTGTTTCACGCCCAGTTCCTCGATCTGATCAACACCGTCTTCTCGCCGGAACGGTTCGATCCGCTGGTGGACCAGATCCTCGGCGACTATGTGCCGGAGCAAACCCGCACCCGGATCAAGCAGTTCGTAGCACAGCGCAGCGCCATAGTGCTCGCCCAAATCCCGCAACATCTCACGGTGAACAGCACTCTGCAGGTGACGAACGGCTACCCCCACACGACCGCCGAGAGCTATGCACTCTCGGGTCAGGCGAACGCCGCCACGACGCGATCCGTGCTCATCAACGGTGTCCCGGCTTCCTGGTCGCCCCAGCAGGGGACCTGGCAGTCCGGCGCCGGGATCAGGCTGGGGCAGTCGCTGGTGGCCAGCGGCTCGTCATGGAAGTACCTCGATGACGGCAGCGACCCAGGCACGGCTTGGCGCGCGCCCGGTTTCGACGACAGCGCCTGGCCCAGCGGTATGGCCCAACTGGGCTATGGTGATGACGACGAGGCGACGACCGTCAACCGCGGCCCCGCAGACGATCCGTATATCACGACGTATTTCCGCCGCACATTCGCAGTCCTAAACGCTTCGCAGTACCTTGCCCTACGTCTGCAATTGCTGCGAGACGACGGGGCTGTCGTCTACCTCAACGGGATCGAGGTGTGCCGCAGCAACATGTCGGCCGGGCCGATCGAGTACACGACGCTCGCGGCGGCGAATGTGAGCGGTTCAGAAGAGGACACCTTCACCGACTACGATCTGCCCGCCGGGTTGCTCGTGGAGGGTGACAACACGCTGGCGGCCGAAGTTCACCAGGTCTCCACAAGCAGTAGCGACATCAGTTTTGACCTGGCATTGCAGGCTTCCAAACTGGGTGCGCTGGACGACAGGCTGGTGCCCGGGATCAACCGGATCCTCATTGAGGCGTTCGACAGTCTCAACGGTGCCGGCAACAAGCTGGAGGAAGCGCACATCGATCTGTGGTACGACGACGGTAGCGTCTCGGAGATAGCGGGCGTGCTCGGACCCGGCACTGTCTTGCGGGCGGCCCAGGGCCCGTGGCTCGTGACGGGTACGCTCACGGTGCCGGTCGGCACGACCGTTGAGATCGAACCCGGCACGACGCTGCTGTTCCATCCGGACACGAGTCTCATCGTCAACGGGCGGCTCCTGGCAGAAGGGAGCGCCTATCGCCGGATCACGTTCACGAAAGTGCCGGGCTCCATCAACTGGGCGGGGATCCAGTTCCTCGACACGCAGCAGGAGAGCCGCCTCGCCTATGTAAATATGGAGTACTGCGACGCGGGGGATTGTGCGATCGAGGCCGATCATGCCAAGGTCTCCATGGACCACATCATCTGGGGCAATCACGGCAAGCAGTATCTGAATTTTGAGGACTCTTCGATTGTCCTGAAGAACTCCGTCCTGCCGGATATCGAGGGCGGCGAGTTGGTCCACTATCGGGGCTTCCCGGCCGACGGCAGAGCGTTGTTCGAAGGCAACCGGTTCGGGACCACAGGCGGCTACAACGATGTCATCGATTTCACCGGCGGCCAGCGCCCCGGCCCCATTGCGCGTTTCGTGAACAACACCTTTGCCGGCGGCAGCGACGACTGCATCGATCTCGACGGCGCCGATGCGCACATAGAAGGCAACGTCTTCATGCACGTCCACGGCTCGAACGGGGACAGCCAGTCCCACGCCGTCACCACGGGAACCGAAGACGGTCAGTGCTCCGAAGTCACGGTGACGCGCAATCTCTTCTATGATGTAGACCACGCCATGCTCTCCAAAGACGGAGGCTTCATCACGGCGGTCAACAATACGGTTGTGCGGGCCGATCATGCGGCTGTCAACATGTACGAGGCGAGGTCCGGGCAGTGGCAGGGGAACGGTTTCTATGGCGATGGGAACATCTTCTACGATGTAGCCCACGTATTCGAGAATCCTGACTGGTTGGGCCATCCGACTGCCATCACGATGAATGATTCGATCTTTCCGACGGTCGAGGTGGACCCGGTTGTGTGGGCGGGAACGGGCAACCTGCCGGATGTGGACCCGCAGTTGCTCAAGGCCACGAACATCACGGACCCATCGCAGGACATGCGCCTGTTTGTGAGTTCTCCGGCGATTGACGCGGGGCCGAATGGCCGAGACATGGGGGGACTCGTCTCGCCTGGAGCCTCGATTGCGGGGGAACCGTTCGAGGTGACCTGGCGGACCGACGCGACGCTGACCGTGGGCGGACCGGATATCTATGCCTATCGGTACCGAGTCAACGACGGTCCCTGGAGCGACGACATAGTCCGTCCGGGTGCGGGACTGGCCGGCGATCCTCAGCCCATGCCGCCCATCGAGCTGACAAACCTCCCAAACGGGCAATCCTACACCGTGTATGTCATCGGCAAGGACTCCGCCGGCGTCTGGCAGAGCGAAGATGGGGCGACCACGTCGCGGACCTGGGCCGTGGATACTTCCTTCCGGCGGCTCATCATCAACGAGATTCTGGCGGCCAACGAGTCGGCCGTGCCGCACGGTGCGACGTTCCCGGACCTCGTGGAGCTGTACTACGACGGTCCGGCGCCCATGAGCCTCTCCGGCATGAGCCTCAGCGACGACCCCCAGCAGCCGGCCCGGTTTGTCTTCCCGGCGGGCGCCGCGATGAATCCGGGCGAGTACCTTGTCCTGTTCGCCGACAGCGAGGCCGGGACCTCGGAATACCATCTGGGCTTCGGACTCAACAATGCGGGCGACGCGGTGTATCTATACGACCAGACCGGAGTGCTGATCGACTCTGTGGAGTTCGGCATGCAACTGGCGGACCTGTCCGTCGGCCGCATCGGACCTGCCGGTTCATGGCATCTGACGGTCCCGACGTTCGGCCAAGCCAATCTCTCCTATCCGCTCGGCGACCCTCGCGTGGTCAGAATCAACGAGTGGCTGGCAAGCGACGAGGTCCTGTTCGACTCGGACTTCGTCGAACTGCACAACCCGCACGCTCTGCCCGTCGATCTGGGCGGCTTCTACCTGACGGATACCCCGGAGACCGAGCCTGCTCTGGATCAGCTCAGGCCGCTCAGTTTTATTGCAGGCGGAGGATATGCCGTATTCACGGCGGACGATCAGCCCGGCCCCGGTCATCTTCGCTTCAAGCTGTCTTCCGCCGGGGATATGATCGCTCTGTTCGACGCCGCCTACCATGAGATTGACAAGGTCATCTTCCTGGCCCAGACGACTGATGTCTCACAGGGGCGAGTGCCAGATGGTGCAGACCGGTTCGGGTACTTCGTTCTTCCGACGCCGGGATTGCCGAATTCCGCGCTGCCCGAGACGACGGTGACGACGTTTGCTCTGGTTGCCGAGGGGGCGGCCAAGCGGGCGATTGTCCCCACCTCGGCTGAGGAAGTGCCTGCGGATTGGAATACTCGTCCGGGCTTCGACGATTCGAACTGGTTGAGCGCCTCGGGGACACCGGGGGGCGTGGGCTTCGAACGAAGCACGGGTTATGAGGGTCTGATCAGCCTGGATGTGGAAGCATCCATGTATGGGCACAATGGGACGTGCTGTGTTCGCATCCCGTTCTCTATCGAGGACGACCTGCTGGCGACACTCACCGGACTGTACCTGAGCATTCGATACGACGACGGCTTTGTCGCATATCTCAATGGCGAGGAGGCGGCCCGGGCGAATGCTCCGGAGACGCTCCAGTGGGATTCGGTGGCGACCGGCAGCCACGAGGCGAGTTACTCGACATTCGACGACATCTACGACCTGTCCGGTCGCATGAGCCTGCTCCATGTGGGCGACAACCTGCTTGCGATCCAGGCGATGAACAGTTCAACCACCAGCAGCGACTTCATTGTCTCGGCGGCCTTGCAGGGCGAACGTACTGACGTCGTCGGCGAGGACTACCCTTACGTTGATGAGTTGTACCTGCTGGAAGGGCTGCGGGTGACTGAGTTAATGTACAATGCTCCGCAGGGCGAGCAACTCGACTACATCGAGCTGCAAAACGTCACGGCCGTGCCACTCGATTTGACGGGGGTGCGCCTCACGTCGGGGGTCGATTTCACGTTCGGGCCGATGACGCTGGCGCCGGGTGAGTGCACCGTCGTCGCGGGGGACCGGGGAGCGTTCCGATCCCACTATGGAACGGGGATCAACGTCGCGGGCCAGTACGCGGGTCGCCTGAGCAACAGCGGCGAGACCATCGTCCTGAGGCTCCCCGCGCCCCTTGAGGCGGCGATTCTGCGATTCCGCTACGCCGACACGTGGTTTCCCACAACGGACGGCGGCGGCGAATCCCTGGCGATCAAGGACCCCGCGGCCCCGGCGGTGACTTGGGCCAATCCGGAGAGTTGGCAGCCGTCACTACCCAGTCCCGGCGAGCCCTGACGGCATCAGTTCTTCGCGTACATGACCGTCTGGCCTGTCTCGTCCGGATTCGCGTTCAGTTCGGGGCAGGAGTCCAGGGCGGCGACGATCGTCTGTGTATCGGAGGCCTCCACGCTGTAGATCCAGCCGCCGTTCTGTTCGTGGGCGGCGGCGGTCTGCGCCCAGCTCTGCTCGTATCTATCGAAGACTTTCTGCCTGAGCTCGTCTTTCGCGCTCAACGATTCGATCTCATCCGGGTCCCAGTACTTGATGATCAGATTGCGGTCTTTCAGGAAGAACTCCACGCTTACGAGCCTCTCGTCGATTCTCAGAACGTGGTTCATGTTTACCGCGTCGTAGCCCTTGGCCCGGAGGTATTGCCGAATCGTCTCAATGCCATCCGGGGCTCTGGGGGCCGGCTGCTCCGCACAAGCCGGTGCGGCACAGACCTTCGGCGGCCGTGCCGGAACGCGGATGGGTCTGTTCTCGCAGATGCCGGCGCCATATGGTGAAGGTGTGGAGTATCCGTAGTAGTCCACAACGAGCCCGGTCCTGCCGTAACGCAGGAGGTAGGGTGTATACCGCAACCCTTCGGAGACAATTCCCGAGCTTCTGTAGCTGAATGCCTGCGCGGAATAGTCAAGGCCACCGCGAACGAGGCCGGCACTTCGGTAACTGAAGGAGTACGGCGAATAGTGTACACGATATCGTGGCGGAACGTAGTAAGTAGCGTCGGCGATGCCCGGCGTGAAGGCCAGCAGCACCAGCCAGAGTGAAATCCTTTTCATGGGGCTCTCCTTTCCTCAGGAAGATGACGTTCAACAATCCTTTGTCATCATCTCCTCCCCACCCGGCGCACATTGCACGCGGTGCGTCGGGCCAAGTACTCAGGCGCCTTGCTGCGGGTATCCTCCTTTCGTCGCCTGTGGTGAATACAAACCACCCAACTTAACTAAAGGGCGCAGTATCGCACTCGCTCGGTTTGGGTTATGAGTATTATCGATTCCCGGGCGAAAGGTTCTTTAGGTATTTTGCTCAGTCTCGGCCGAGTCGAGCGTTGAGGCGGATCACTTGGTCCTTCGTTGTGCTGATCTGCGCGATCGTGTCACCATAGCGCACGGTGGCTGCTTGGTCCTTCAGGCTCGCAAGCGTCGCTTCAATGAGTTTGCCGTTTTCCCATGCGATGTCCACCTCGAAGCCGCCGCGGGCCCGCAGCCCCTTCACGCGGCCGCTGGGCCAGGCACTCGGCAGCGCGGGGAGAAGATGGATCGCGCCTGTATGGCTCTGCACGAGCATCTCGGCGATTCCCGCCGTGCCGCCGAAGTTGCCGTCGATCTGGAAGGGCGGGTGCGTGTCGAAGAGGTTCGGGAGCGTGGATTTCGCGAGCAGCGCCATGGTATTCTCGTGGGCTTTCTCCCCGTCGAGCAGACGGGCCCAGAAGTTGATGATCCACGCTCGGCTCCAGCCGGTGTGCCCACCCCCGTTGGCGAGACGATACTCCAGCGATTTCCTGGCCGCCGCCGCCAGTTTCGGCGTGCCGGTCATTGTGATCTGCCGGCCCGGGTGCAGAGCGAACAGGTGGGAGATGTGTCTGTGTCCCGGCTCGGGCTCCTGGAATTCGTCGTTCCATTCCATCAGCCGTCCGTCGGAGCCGATCTTCGGACCCGCCAGCCTCGCGCGGGCGGCCGCGATCTCGTGAACGAAGCTATCGTGGATCCCCAGGATCTGGGCGGCGGCCAGACAGTTCGTGAACAGGTCGTAGATGATCTGCTGATCCATGGCCGCCCCCATGGTCATCGTGCCGTTCTGGCCGTCGGCGGTTTGGAATCGGTTCTCCGGAGAGATGGAAGGACCGCTGACGAGTTCGCCCGTGCGGGGATGGGACACGAGCCAATCGAGGAAGAACTCGGCGGCCTCCTTCATCGCCGGGTAGGCTCGGACTGCCAGGAACTCGGGGTCCTGCGTGAAGGCGTAATGCTCCCACAGGTGCTGGCAGGACCACGCCGCGCCCATCGGCCACATGCCATAGCCGACCGCGCCGATCGGGCCGGTCCACCACCAGGCGTCGGTCGTATGGTGTGCGACGAAGCCCCGGCACCCGTACACGTCACGGGCGGTCTTGCGGCCGCGAGGCCGGAGGTTGTCGATCAGGTCGAAGAACGGCTCATGGCACTCGCTGAGGTTGCAGATCTCTGCGGGCCAGTAGTCCATCTGGATGTTGATGTTGATGTGGTAATCGGAATTCCACGGGGCACTGATGTGGTCGCACCAGATGCCTTGGAGATTCGAGGGCATGCAGCCCGGACGCGAACAGCCGATCAGGAGGTATCGGCCGTACTGGAAGTATAGGGCAATCAAGGCCGGGTCGTCCGCCCCGTTCTTCACTGCCAGCAAGCGCTCATCGGTGGGAACGGCGCTCTTCTTGGTGTTACCCAGGCTCAGTTGCACTCGACGGAAGAGGCGACGATGCTCTGCCACATGGTCGTGCCGCAGATTCTCACAGCCCTTCCCGACCGCTGCGGCCAGTTGCCTCTCACATACGGTATGAGGATTCTCCCCACGATAGTTGCTTGCCGCCGTGATAAAGACTGTAGCGGCATTGGCGTTCTTCAACCGAAGCAGGTCGCCGGCTTCGACGAATTCGCCGCCTTCCGGGACGATTCGAAGATGGGCCTCGAAGGCGACGCCCTCGTGCTCTCCTTTCTGGGTGGCCCGCCCGATCATGATGCTCTTGTCCGGCCTAACCACCTCAACCGTGGCGTCGGCCGAACGACCGAATAAGACCTCAAAGCCGACCGTGCCGGGTGTGTCGCTCGATATCCGTACGACGATGCACTGGTCGACAGGGCTCGAGAACACCTCACGCGTGAAAATGGCGCCGTCCTGTCTGTATTGGACCTTGGCAATGGCGGTATCCAGGTCAAGCTCCCGCCGATAGTCGGTGACCTCGCCGCCGTTGCCGAAGTGAAGGTGGAGATCGCCGAGCGTTTGGTAGCTGCGGATCAGGCGGGGGCCGAAGAGCTCCTTCTGAGCGAGGTCCTGCGCCTCGGCGTATCTGCCTTCGAAGAGCATCTGGCGGATCGCGGGCAGGAATTTATAGGCCCCGACCTTGTCTCGCTCGATTGGGTGTCCGGCCCAGATCGTGTCCTCGTTGAGCTGGAGGTGCTCTTCCGGCACGCCGCCGAAGACCATCGCCCCGAGCCGGCCGTTGCCGACCGGAAGCGCCTCGGTCCATTCTTTGGCAGGCTGCCGGTACCACAGCTTGAGCCGCGTCCAATCCCCGTCTTCATCCGCCGCACCGGCAATTGTACAGATCGTGGCCATCGCAGCGACAAATACAATCCATCGATTCCATCTGCTCGGCTTCATCGGTCTTTCATTCCTTTCGTGGGAACCAGGATCACTTCGAGGGTGTGATCGCATATGTCACGCCCGGGTCCGTCGGGAACAGTATAACGTTCGTCATGGGGCGCGACAGCGCGGTTTCCTGCCCGTCCCTCTCGACGTCCACAGGCCTGTCCGTGCGAACCTCGCAGTCGCTGCCCAGATGTGATTGAATCGCTGCCGCGGTCAACCGGCCGTCCTTCCATGACATGCTCAACTCGAACCCGCCTCTCGATCGCAGCCCTTTCACCGAGCCTTCCGGCCAAACGTCCGGCAGGGCGGGCAGCAGGTCGATGACGTACCGGCCCTGGCCGTCCCGCCGATGGCTCTGCATCAGCATCTCCGCGATGCCGCTGGTGGCCCCGAAATTGCCGTCGATCTGGAAGGGCGGGTGCGCATCGAAGAGGTTGGGATAGACGCCACCGCCTCTGTAATCCGTCAGGGGAGAGGAGGTGAGCGTCAGCAGGTTCTTGAGCATCAGGTGGGCGTGATTGCCGTCCAGCAGACGCGCCCAGAAGTTGATCTTCCATGCCCGGCTCCACCCGGTGCCGCCGTCGCCCCGGAATACGAGCGACTGCCTGGCCGCCAGGAACAGTCTCGGCGTCTCCGGCGTGATCTCCTCGCCCGGAAACAGGCCCCACAGATGCGAAACGTGCCGGTGCTCATTCTTCGGGTCGTCCTTGTCTTCCAGCCATTCCTGAAGCTGGCCGTACTGGCCGATCTGGTTCGGCGCGATCCGGCTTCGCATGGCGTCAAGCTTGTCGGCCAATTGCCCGTCCACGCCCAGCAGGCGCGCCGCCTGGGCCGTGTTCGCAAAGAGGTCGCGGATGATCTGGTGGTCCATTGTCGGCCCCATGACCAGGCCGCCTTGCTCGGGACTGTTGCTTGGGCCGCTGATGAACCAGTGCTTATCGCTGTGCGGGTCCACGATGAGGTAGGCTGCGAAGAACTCCGCCGCGCCCTTCATCAGCGGATAGGCCCGGTCGGCCAGGAATGTCCTGTCGCCCGTGTAAAGGTAGTGCCACCAGAGGTGCTGGCATAGCCACGCGCCGCCGGTGGGCCAGATGCCGTGGTTGGAGGCGTTGATCGGGGCGGCCCCACGCCACAGGTCGAAGTTGTGGTGCAGGACCCAACCCGGTGCGCTGTAGTGCGTCTGGGCAACCACGCGGCCCGTCTCGCCGATGTCGGCCAATGCATCGAACAGCGGCACGCCGCATTCGCTCAGGTTGGTCGGCTCGGTGAGCCAGTAGTTCATCTCGGTGTTGATGTTCACCGTGTACTTGCTGTCCCACGGTGGGCTGGTGCTCTCGTTCCAGAGTCCCTGCAAATTGGCGGGCTGGCCCCCGGGACGGGAACTGGCGATCATGAGGTAGCGGCCGTACTGGAAGAACAGCGCCGCCAACTGCGGGTCCTCTTTCTGTGGGTACTTCAACACCCGCTGGTCGGTCGGCAGACCTGATTCGGTGGCCGGTCCGAGATCGATCGAGACCCGCCGGAACAGCGCCTGATGATCGGCTATATGCGCGTCTCGTATCTGTCGTGGAGTCTTGCCGGCTGCTCTGTCGAGCGTCTCGCGGCACGCTGCGGCTGGGTCCGCGGAGAGGTCGTTGTAGTTCTTGACGCTTGTGGCCAAGGCCAGGATCAATGTCGCGGCGTTCGCACTCTCTACGGTGATCTTCTCGTTGTCGATAGTGGCCTTGCCGCCGTTTGCGAACACGCGGCAGCGACCCTCGAATCGTACGGTGCCCGGAACCACCCCGAAATCGCCTCGCGCTTTGTAGTCTCTCGCCCGTCCCCGGATGGCCAGCGTGTCCTCGCCTGTTGCCTCGGTCTGCACGTCCTGGTTGGGGCTGCTGAGCGTCGCGACGAACGTGATTGCGCCCGGCCGGTCGCATTCGATCCGCACAACGATCACCTGGTCCGGCCAACTGGCGAACGCCTGATGCGTGTAGGTCACGCCATCGACGCGGTAGGTCGTTGTGGTGATGG
>Ga0116141_10002843_pt1 | contig 14718 bp, 13 predicted proteins | sample AD_UKC097_MetaG_FD_89744 | JGI IMG/M metagenome (GOLD analysis project Ga0116141, IMG submission 89744) | Active sludge microbial communities of municipal wastewater-treating anaerobic digesters from USA - AD_UKC097_MetaG | ecosystem: Engineered > Bioreactor > Anaerobic > Digestate | place: USA...
GTCTCCATCCAGCAACTCGAAGGAGAGCGTGAAATCAGAGCGGCATATGAGCAGTCGCTGCAACCCATCTATCCGAGGGTCGACTTCATCGTGAAGTCAGGAGCATTCGACGTATGGACCACCACCTACTGGTTCAGGGTGACGTCAACAGTCAAACTGGATGACCTGTCTGTCCGACTGATAAACAATGAAATCACCGGTTTTCGGTCGGGCATCATGCAGGCGTTCGTGACCCTTGCCTATTGCGGCCATGAAAAGGAGAATCCGGAACCCTTCACGCTCTTTGAGAAGAAGAAGGTACTGGAGGTGAAACTGCCGGAAGTGGTGAGGTTTGAATAAAAAAACCTCTGTCGTGGGCTGAACAGAAATGAGAATTTTTCGGCTTCTTTCAACCGAATACCTGATTGATATTTTATTTTTTCTTATTATTTGACTTTCCGGCCAATGGTACTTAAAATTTTTAATGTGTAGGCTCTCTCATCCCCTTTGCCAGATGTGTTCCCTCATCCATATTTTTACCTTACCCTTCACCGATCTCTTTTCGTTTTCGAAATCCAGTCTCTGTCTCACATCACTTTCTCTTCCCTTTGATAGCAATTCCTCATCCGAATCTCCTGTAGTGGTCTCATTTATCTTCTCAGGGAGAGTTCCGCCTTCTGGCCACCTGAACAGGATTGGACCTTCTGCATCTATGTAAACAAAGGTGTTCTGTTTCTGCAGAATTTCTCCGTCATCGTTTTCTTCCATATCACCCCAGGAACCGCTGTTGACGAACCGCTTATGGTATTCTGGAGAGTATCGATCCTTGCTGTCATCTGCAAAATGGGTGTGCCCGAAGACAATGGTATCTGCAGTGATGTTATCGCCGAGCTTTCTCTTCCAGAATCCTCCCTCGACAATCTGCTGAATTGAGTCGTTTTTTACAAAATCTCTCAAACTGATTTTATCCCAGAATCTGCGAAAAGTTGACGGCTCGATGCTGAACATGAATATGACCAGCGATATCCCAAACAGGATGTATATCAGCCAGTCGATGGTTTCCAGCCATGCGGATAGTGGGGGAATTACGTTTAATCCGTGTACTATGATGATATAGAATAGTGACCCAACGAACAGAAGTCGGAAGATCCATTTGATTGTTTTATTTTCCCGGAACATTGTGTAATTTTTCGATACCCACCCAGGATAATTCTGGAAGACCCCTGTAAAATTGAACAGGGTATCGAACTGCTGACCATGCATGAAGAAGTACGAATGTGTCCCTATGTGAATACCGGTATACCGATCATGCTTATCTTTGCTGGAAGGCCATCGTCGATTGATAATCGTCAGTTTTCCCCTTGGGTTAATGGGAAATGAGCCCTTGTAGTCAGCAATCTCATCATCATGATTTCCAGCAACGTATACCACTTCCGAGTCAAGGTCCAACAGGAACTGTATCAGGTAAAAACTGTCACTGATCACCGAGCCACGGCTGTTGTTTCGTGGACTCCATAGGTCAATAATATCACCCAGGAGAATAATTTTGGTAGGAGGGAGTAATTTTTTTTGTCTCCCGCTGATCGGTAACTCGATTCCTCCGCTCTGCACAAGTAGCTTGATAAATGCGAGGAATTTTGGTAAATCTGCGGGAGGCGAGTCATGAAATTCACGATCATGCTGCTCGCACGTATCAAGGGCGAGATGGAGATCAGAAATGACAATGACACTCCGGTCCTCCGGAATTCTCTCTCCTTCGAGTTTTGATTCTTTTGTCATAGTGATTCTCTTTTATTGAATCAGAGGCTTCTTCACCTCAAGGTCCATTGTCTTGGCATTGATCCCTCTGATTTCAATATGGTGTTTTCCTTCTTCGGGGAACACATAATTGAAGTTACCATAATTCCTGCCGTTCATGGCACCGGGCATGAAACTGCTGGTGGCAATATTCACCCCGTCTATGAAGAAACTGGCACGGAACTGGATTCTTCCCCAGGATGGCGTGCCGGGAGGTACATCAAATTCAAAGAAAAAATGATACCGTTTATCTGGTATGAAATGCCCGATAGGGGGAATCCTGTATCCCTGGTTGTAAGGGTCATCAATCCATATTTCCTGTATGATATCGGCATCAATCTCGATGATCCCTCGTATTCTCTGTGGATCGCCCACCACCGAAATTTGCCCGTTAACGGTCTCGCCCCGGGCCATAATGCGGAGATTGTGGCTGCCAGAAGCTACGGTCTTTGGGAGGGAAAATTCTATTCGCGTCTCCTCCCAGCGCCTGATGGTAGAAGAGGATATTCGCTCCTCATCGATCATAATCGTGTCCTGCTGCACCCCGAATCCTGTACCAAGCAGTGTCACAATCCCCATCGGTTCAACATCTTTCGGGATAACCTCCCTGATGGAAGGTGATACCCGGACAGCTGCTGTACCGGAATCCGGTGTCTTTACAGCCATGACTGGTTGCACCGTGCCAGTCTCCTCACTCTTTTCGACTTTCCCCGAATAGGCCTGGTTGCCAAGGTACCCGGTCGCAGAGAGTCCCATCAGGAAGAGGAGGGTGGGGTTGATATCCGGCATTCCTTTTACGAGCAGGTTATCTGGGCCGGTTGAAAAAGCCGAGGCAATAAAGGTGCCTGCGTAAATAGCGAGGGCTGCAAATGTCCACAGGAACAATTGGACACGCAGGAGACTGGGTCTGCCGTTCTCCTCAAGCATGGATGCATAGTCCGGTTCAAAGTAAGTCTCACCCTCATCACGTGGTTTGACCCGCTTATATGCAGAAATACCCTGGCTTGCAATGGGGATTGCAACGCTGATACCCATCAGAGCGAAGAGGTTTGTCGGAAGAGAAGAAACTGAATCAACGGCAGCTTCGGCTATTTCCTCCGCTGCCGGTGTCATGGCAACCGTGGTTTCGACAATCCCGGCAGCGTCACCTGCAGGATTCATCAGATAGAGGATCCAGAGCGTAATAGAGAAGAATGATATCAAGAGCGTCCAGCATAAGAATTGGAACGCTGACAGGCTTGCATGGTCATTATCATCGAGAAGGACCCTCAAAAGGATGAAGTGTTTCAAAGCATCAGTGGAGTCTTCGGGAGGCCATAATCGTGACGCTGACCGAGCTTTTGCATGAGTCCGTCCATAACGTGAGATGAAATGTGCAAAAAAGATGACAGTGGCAATGAGAATGAACGAGATCACCATAGCCTCGACCAATTGAAATACATCAACAGGCATGGTAGAAAGATTTTTTACCCCCTATATATGTGATTGCCATGCATCTTTTCATACATATAAGAAAACCCCGCAGACGAATAGCTCCTTTGAACATGACGAAAATAGGGCAGGGAACAGGGTGCATCTAAAAATATTTGTGTATCCTGTCAGTAGCTCAAGGAATTCAAAAATCCCAATTTTGTTGACAGGGGGGAACCAAGACTGCCTTACTCTAAAAAATTATAACCTATACAAGAAATCAACTTTTACCACTAGGGGGTAATCACCATGCTGAATCTCAATTCCTGTAAGGTGAGATGGGACAAAAATAACCAGATCCCACGGATGATCTCGAACATCGAGGAAAAACCAGGACACGGTACACCCCGAAAAATAGCTCAAGATTTTTTACATGAGAATAAAGACGTCCTGAAAATTTCTGCACCACTATCGGATCTCAGGTATGAAAGGACCGTGGAAAGTCTGGCGGGATTTACCGTTCTTTTTCAGCAGTACTATGAAAATATGCCGATTAATGGGGCATGGGTGGCAGTCCATATCGATAAAAAGAACCGCATCTTTATGGTCAAAAACGATACCGTTCCGATGGAACGAATCGAAGAGGCTTTTCCGAGACGGATACCAGCTGATACGCTGGATGAGGCGGTTGAAACGGTAATTGCCGATACGATCAGTGAGTATGGTGAACTGGACTCTGATCTCTTCAGGGAAGAGATGATCTATGCAAAACAAGGCCATATTCGTGCAGTCTGGAAGGTGAAGTTCAGTACAAAATACCCAAGAAAGGGTTCCTGGATCCTTTTCTTTGATCGCAATACCGGCTCTCTTCTTGAGGAGCGGGATATGCTCTGGAAGGTACATGGAAAGGGAAAGGTCTTCAAACCGAATCCGGTGGTAACCCTCAATCGCGATGATCTCCTGGATTATGCCGATACGAATGACGTGATCTTATCAAAAGCTTACAAGACCGTTGTTCTGAAGGATCTCGATCAGAGCGGGTTCCTGGCGGGACCGTATGTCGACACCGTAAATACGGAGAATCGTGCATCATCACCCTGTTTTGATTTCAAATGTACGAGAGATGATGATCGCTTTGAAGAGGTGATGGCCTACTACCACATTGATTCCGTTCAGCGGTATATACAGTCACTGGGATTCAGGAACGGCACAAGCATCCTTGCCCATCCTGTTAAAGTGAACGCTCATGGTTCACCAGAGGATCAATCATGGTTCGATCCCACCACCGGAAAGAAGGATATCACCTATGGGAGCGGTGGGGTTGATGATGGCGAGGACGCTGAAATCATCATCCATGAATATGGGCATGCTCTTATGGATGCCATCATACCTGGATTTGGGCAGAGTGGCGAGGCTGAAGCGATCGGAGAGGGATTCTCTGATTATCTTGCGGGAAGCTTCTTTGCAAAATATAAAAAATCGGATCGGAAAATTAAACTAGCCGAATGGGATGCCAAAGGATATAGCGGGAGGGGGGAGGAATGCCTGCGGCGTCTTGACAGCCCCAAACACTATCCCGAAGAGATGACAGGAGAATGCCATGAAGACGGAGAGATCTGGTCTGCCTGCCTGTGGGAAATAAGAACACTGCTTGGTATAAAAAAGGCTGATACCATCATCATCGAAAGTATCTTCTATCTGAATCAGTATTCTGGGTTCAAGGACGGAGCGTTAGCAATTATTCAGGCTGAAAAGAACCTGAATGGAGGAAAGAAGACCCGCAAGCTGGAGAAGCTATTCAGGGAACGGGGGATAGTATAACAGTGGTCTTTTGCATGAATCCATAGGTTATCTTATCCCGATCCGACCTCTTAAAACAAAGAAATATCGGGCTCTTCTCTGTTCAGTTCCTTATTGGAACGAAGAATTTGTTTTTGGTGGATAGGAGAATCCCAAAGCAGAATTGAAACATCACTCCAACAAGAGCTGGTGGAAACTCGTGTTGAGATGGATGGTAATCATATCCCCCCAACAAATGAAGAGTAATCTGGTAAAAAAATTGCCGGGCACTAATTAATATAGGATTTATAATTTTCCTCATATAGGAGAGTCAGGCAGAGGGAAGGCTGGATTGCCCGATTATCTGACGATACTCCTGGGAATTATCCGGCTAAAAAATGGCTCTCTCATCGGGTAACCGGATGTGGTTCACCACCACTTCCGCAGGGTATTCTCTTCAGCCATATCGGGAGGGAGAACGCCTTTCTGGCTGAGGTATGGGAACAATCACGAGACGCTGAAGAGTAGTGAGATCGGTGAACCCCGGGAGGATAACATCGCATCACTATCAGAACGAGGAGGAAGCAAACATGCCAATGGCGTATTTCGGAAAAGAATTCAGATTCGCACAACCTGATGGAAAGGAGGTCGTGCTGAAAGGATGGGTAAGTCAGGATCATGCAGTATTTGAGGATCCTGAAGGGTACAGGGTGATAAAAGATCCCTTGTCCGGGTACTATGTCTATGCAAAGATCTCTGCTGACAAGAGCTCGCTTGAATCAACCGGTGCAAAGCTGGGAGTGACCAATCCCAAAACCCTCGGTCTTGAAAAACACCTCCGCGTGACAAAAAAGGAATACGGCGGAAAATTTCGTGCTGCACCATCCCCGCTCAAGAAAAAAACACGGTGGGAAGAACGGCGTGAGGTATCACAGAAGGCGAAGCGGAAAGCAATGAAAGCAAAAGGAGTATACCGGGCTCCGCCTGCAAACGAAACGAAAGGAGATTATAAGGGACTCTGTATCCTTATACAGTTCCCTGATGAGGAAGGGACAATCCCAAAAGAAGAGGTTGAAGAGTTCTGCAATAAGAAAGGATACAAAGGCTATGGGAACAACGGTTCAGTGTATGACTACTTCTATGATGTCTCAGGCGGTAAGTTACGGTATACCACCATAGTCACCGCATATTATACGGCAAAGAAATCCAAGGACTATTACACCGATCCCGGCATCACTTATGGTGACCGGGCAATCGAGCTGATTGAAGAGGCACTCGCTGACCTGAAATCAGGGGGATTTGATTTCAGCACGCTGAGCACTGACGATGAGGGGTATATCTACGCCCTGAATGCTTTCTATGCCGGATCCTGTGATAACGAATGGGGGCAGGGACTATGGCCGCACTCTTACGGTCTGGAATCGCCCTTTGAGGTGGGAGACGGTAGGAAACTCCGGGACTACCAGATCACGAATATGGGGGACGAACTGAGTCTGGCGACCTATTGCCATGAGAATGGACACATGGTCTGCAGTTTTCCTGATCTCTACGATTATGCAGAAGATTACAAACAATCATGCGGAGTAGGACACTTTTGCCTCATGTGTTTTGGAGGAGAGGACCAAAAAAATCCAACACAGGTCTGTGCCTATCTCAAATATGCCGCTGGTTGGGCAGACAAGGTAACTTCCCTCACAGAAGGCACCCATACCATAAAAGCCGATAAAAATGATTTCTTCCTTTACCCGAAGAATCCTGCCGAATACTTCATCATCGAGAACAGGTTCCAGGAGAAGAGGGATAGCACCTTGCCTGGATCCGGCCTTGCTATCTTCCATGTCGATGAAACCGGGAGCAACGAGAACCAGGGTATGACGGAAGAGAGCCATTACGAGTGCGCACTCGAACAGGCTGATGGCCGTTTTCACCTCGAACGCTACCAGAATGCAGGGGATGCAAAAGATCTCTACGCCTCACCAGGCACCTTTGCCGATGATACCCATCCGGACAGCACGTGGTGGGACGGAAAAAAATCAGGTCTTGCGATCAGCGGCATCAGCAACCCAGGCAAGACCATGAGTTTTACGATTGGGAATGCTGTCATAGCAAATGAAATTATCCTGCAAGAGAGTCCCAAAATCAAGATACCGGACAATGATCCTGATGGGATCACCCAGATTCTGACTAATAGTGTATCAGGAAAAGTGAAAGAAATCGAGGTATCGGTTGACATCAAGCACTCAAAGATCGGAAACCTCGTAGTCACCCTCATCTCCCCAAGAGGCATAGCGATCGATCTACACCAGCGAACCGGAGGAGATAAGGACAACCTGAAGGAGACCTACACGATGGACTCGGTGCCGGAACTGAAGAACCTCGCCGGAAAATCGATCAAGGGAGCATGGCGCCTGAAGGTGGCTGACCTTGGCAAGCGAAACATCGGGAAACTGAATCACTGGGAAGTGAAAATTACTCCGAAGTGAGGGGATATACCCTCGGTTCCCGGTTTCCGTAGAGGAGACGGATGAATCAGGATATCCCCTTTTTTATCTGATATACAAGGGATGAGGAACGTTTCCCAATACAGCATAATACCTTCTGACACAAGAGACTGGTCTGTCGTTCTGAAGGGCGGTTTCTGTTCAGAGTCGAACGCGTTATCGGCAAGGCTCTCCAGCGTGTGCACTACCTATTCCCGAAGCGATTCTGAACCCTCCCGGCATACCCGGTGCTAATCACCCAGACCGGACCCTGGTGATCCTGCACCAGCGCTCCTTCCGGTGTCCCAATGACATCAGCATCAGGAGGAGCCTCGGGAAGCTGTTCCACCAGGACGGGGAATCCGGCGTCGATCAGCCTGGCGGCGATAATTTTTGCCACTTCAGCGGTACTGTAGATCCCTGCGACATACGGGACTATCGAAGGGGCTTCCTTGGCTGTCCTTGGTTGATGTGCATCCTCGAAGGGATCGATTTCATACCGTGCCTTGATCCCCTCCCGGACCTCTTCCGGGGTCATGTCGACCACGACAGCCCTCCCGTCGATCAGCATAAAATCCAGGATGATCGCCTCGAGCGGTGCCCTGGCCCTGATGGCATTCACTGTCTCCGATTCAACCATGAACGGCTCCTCATCCGTGGAAGGGAGGGTAGGTGTCTCTGTCATCTTCTTCAGCGTCCCAGTCTCTTATGGTATCCAGCATAAACCTCTTCTGATTCAGGCTTATCTGTTCCGCTCTTGACCTGAAGTAAGGAATAACTGGCCGGATCCATTGACCTGATCCCTTTTCCTCACACGATTCCAGGCAACCCCCAGGAGCTGGTGAAGGAATCATATTACGCCATTTCCTGCTACTTTCTTCCCGATATATAAAGAAAAGACAAGTGGATGGAAAAAAACCTGTCGTCCTCACCCGGTTTCAGAGCAAGGAGGAGCCCTGGATCATATAAGGTAATATACCTCCCCTGATAGACATCCAGGCAGGGGTGAACGATGAATCCGGATAAGGGGCCGTTCCTTGAGCTCGTGCATGAGGCCAGGATCAATGACCTTGTCAAAGGAACGGATGATGAGCACTTTGAAGCCAGTGGAGTCTACCTGAAAGACGGGTATCTTCACATCATATTTGACGATAATCCTTATCTTCTCCGGATCAGGCCGGACTGGAGAGGCTCCACTGATGAACCGGTACTGCTCCGTTTGAAGGACACTGGCGCCGGGTATGAAGATATCACGTTTCAGTCATCTGCAGGCCACTGGCTCTGCCTTATCGAGGCCGTAAAAACAGGTCATGATACCTATTTAGCCGGTATCGATGTATTTGACGAATCATTCTCCTTTCTCAGGAAGAGCTGGCTGCACTTCCCTCTCAAAGGGGGCAACAAGGGATTTGAAGGCCTTTCGATCATGCATCATGCAAAGAATGAGTATCTCCTCTGTATCTGCGAAGGAAATGATTGTAAGAGCGGCGCCAAAGGGGCAAAACCGGGAAAAGGAAGAATACAGGTCTTTCAACAGGTTGCGGAACAATGGGAACATGGCGGCACGATCAAGCTGCCGAAAGCGGTTCGGTACAGGGACTATGTCAGTCTCGCTCTCCATAATGGTTCTCTGACCGTACTCTCGCAGGCTTCATCGGCGCTGTGGACAGGACATATCCGTACAGAAGGTGGGGAGTGGGATGATCTCTTCGAAGATGACGGCCGGACCTATCTTTTCCCTCGCGATGAGAAAGGGAGGAGTATCTACTGTAACCTGGAAGGGGTCGCCTGGCTTGGCAACGGCCGGCTGGTTGTGGTATCGGACAAAGCAAAGCATGAACAGCCAGGGAGATGTACCCGGAAAGACCAGTCCATCCACATCTTCACACTTCCGGATTGAGCGATTCTCTCAATAGGAAAATATCTGATGTATTGCTTTTGGGGGATACATTATGGGGGCAGGACTCTCGTTAGTCCTGACACCATATGAAAATAAAAGGTCTTTTAATACCGCACCACCTCCTTACCAAACCGGTGAGGGCGGGAAGAGGAAGACCATCGCACGAACGCGGGGTAACCGTTTCCGGATTACCATCTCAATACCCCGCTGGCAAGCGTACTGAATACATGACGTTGGCATGAATGCCAGGGAACCATCCCCTGTCACTGTTCCTTTATTGTATTGTTGAGAGCACCAGAGAGAGACCTTTTGCACGAAAGAAGTAGTACCGTTCCCGGTTCACCGCCTCGTCTTTTACGTTCCCTTGGCCATGGCATACATCTGTTCAGGCAGGATGGCTGCCATAGTCTCGGTGCTGACCGTCCCGCACTTGGCAATCTCCACCACTACCTTTGCCATGACTTCGGTGGATGGCAATTCAACGATGGTAACGAAGTCGTACCGGCCGAATGTGTAATAATGACTGATGAGGGTCCCCCCGGCTGCATGGATAATCTGTTCCGCCTTTAGATCCCGCTTCTTTGCTTCCTTCATCTTCTCAATCGCCTTGTCAGACAATTTCCCCAGGATAATGAAGAGTGGCATAATGAGCGGGATAGCAATAGTGAGAGATAAAGGTATGGGTGTTCATATACCCGCCCAAGAGCCTGGGCATGCAGTGGGGAAGATGGGTGTTCTGCAGAGACAAAGGAGGTAGTGCGAAGGAGGTAGTGTTCCCCTGTTTCTCATGAAATTTCATGCCAGGAGAGAGGTCTTCTCCAGAATTGATCCCGGCAAAAAGACCGCATTTTCCTGCATTTTCCTTACCTGGTTCACGATTGTGATAAAAATGTCACGCGGTAGCCGGTCTCATTCATTGAACCTTGCGTATAAGTGGTGGGCAATCAGCTGGAAAATGACAAAAAACAGGAGGAGCATGCCGATATCAAGCACAGGGTTGAAATGTGCAGGATTCCCATATGCCGCCTGGATCAGGTCATTGCCGTAGGTGAGGGGGGAGAGGTAGGAGATAGCCGTTCCGATCGGCGGCATAGCCTCGAGGGCAATAAAGGTCCCGGATACGAAGATGAGAGGGAGCCGGACGAGGTTTAACATCGACATGATATCCCCCGGGCTCTCGGTAGGGTAGGAGGCAAAGAGGGTCCCCATCGTCGAAAAACAGAGGGCGGTAAGGAGCATGCCGGTGATGAGCGAGAGGAGATGCGGGATGCCTGTTCCGAATGCGAGAATTCCAACGATGAGCAGGACGAGCGCGATCCCGAGGCTGTACATGAATCCCGAGAGGCTCTCGCCAAACACGATCGCATGGAGCGAGACTGGTGCGGATATCAGCCGTTCGAAGGTTTTGGTCCGACGTTCGATGGGGATCGAGACCGGTTCGATTGTCGATGAGGAGAAGAGGAGGGTGACTGAGATCAGCCCTGGGATCAGGAGGCCGAGGGGGACGTTCTTTCCTGAAGCGAACGCGAGGAACATGAACAGGGGAAAGAGTAGGCCGGATACGATGATGTTGGGCTTGAGGTAATAGATGGCCATGTCCTTCTTGGCGATCGCCCATGCTGCCCTGGCTTCGGCCGAAAGCTGGCTTCCTCCCGGGTTATCTGCCATTTCCCCCTCCTCCAGTTGACGGTGCCTGGAGCCCGGTCAGGTGGATGAAGACATCCTCCAGGGTTGGTCCCCTCGTGGTTGCGCTCACCACCCGGTTCTGGTGCACGCGGGAGTACTCCATGATCTCTTCGAGAAGGGTGGTCGGGTCATCGGTATACAGCCTGATCTTGTCCCCCTCTTTCCGCACCTCGCTCACCATATGGAGGCGGGCAAGCGATGTGAGGGCTTCGTTGATGCCCTTCTCGAAGGCGACTTCTATGGACTGAACGCTCTGGATGGTTTTTTTAAGGCGTTCCGGGGAATCGATGGCGGCGATCCGTCCCTTGTTGATGATGGCGACCCGGTCGCAGGTGATGTTTGCCTCCTCGATGTTGTGGGTGGTGAGAAAGACGGTCACTCCCCGGCTGGTGAGGTCCTGGAGTACTTCCCGGATGATCAGGTTGCTCTGGACGTCAAGGCCGGAGGTTGGCTCGTCCAGGAAGAGGAGTTTTGGATCGTTGATCAGACCCATCGCAAGGGTGAGACGCCGTTTCATCCCCTTTGAAAAGCCGTGCACCCGGCTCCCCTTCCGCTCCAGGAGGCCAAAGGTTGCAAGAAGCGCAGATCCCCGCTCTTCCCGGTCCTTCTTTCCGACGTTGTAGAGTTCGCCGGCAAACATCATGTTCTGCCATGCGGTCAGGTCATCGTACACGTTCGAGGTCTCGTACACGATCCCCATCTGTCGGCGTGCCCTGATGGTATCGGAAACGATATCCAGATCGAAGACCCGTGCCGTACCGAGCGTAGGAGTCGTGATCCCGGTGAGGATCCGGATCGTTGTCGTCTTTCCGGCGCCGTTCGGGCCGAGGTACCCGAATACTTCACCGGGCCGGACGGTGAAACTCACGTTGTCGACCGCGACAAGGTCGGAAAACGTTTTGGTGATATTGGTTACCTGGATAGCATCCATGGCAGCATCCCGGGATGGTAATCATACCTGGGGTGGGGGATCTGATAATGCTGTATGAAGGGAAAGTGCACGGGGGATACCGCGGCGATCAGCCAAGGGAAAGGGGAATATTGAGCGCGACTTTCCTTATGGTTTCAGAATGGATCCCCTCTCATGGCTCTATTCCGTGCCCGATGAGCTGGACCCCGATGACCTCCCCTTTATGGAGAGCGTCCTCACCTTCAGGGATTGCTCCAATGGCGGTAGCTCCCGCTACCGCAGACAGCCGGCTCCGTTTCATCATCGGGTGGAACACCACCATTTCACCTTCCAGTGAGAGTGTACCGAAGAAAAAGTCGGTCCAGTCACGATCCCCGCCCACCAGGTCGGACCCCAGCTTTGCGCGGATCCGGGGCAATCCTGGATGGGCATCCCCGGAAAGCGCCTGGAGACCCGGGAGTGCAATCTGCAGGAACGCCATGAGATTGGAGGGTGGCCCGCCGGGAAGGACAAACACGGGTTTTCCCCGAAGCATGCCAAAGCCGACCCCTTTCCCGGGGCCGATCCGGATCCGGTGGAAGACCTGCTCCCATCCGAGGCTCCCAAGGACTGAGGCCACCACGTCATGGTCTCCCGTCCATGCCCCTCCGCTGGTGATCAGCGCATCGGTCTCCAGGGACAGGCGGTGCAGGGTTCGAAAGATGGTATCAGGATCATCCGGGACCAGGGCGAGGGTGGAGGAGCCCCCGTATCTCCTGTACCATCCTGCCAGGGTGATGATGTTGCTTGCGTAGATCTTGCCCTCAGGAAGGGGTTCTCCGGGCTCGATGATCTCATCCCCTGTTCCGACAATCCCAATTGCTGGGCTTCGGTATACCGGGATCCGGCTATGCCCGGCTACCGCAAGGAGGCCGGCCATGACCGGTGTTATTGATGAACCCTTTGAAAGAAGGCACTGCCCGAGCGAGACATCACTCCCCCGGGGCAGGATGTTCTTTGGGGCAGCTAGGTTTTCTATCAGCACCTCGTGGGATTCCTTTGTGGCGAATTCTTCGGAGACCACTGCATCTGCCCCTTCCGGGATGCAGGCCCCGGTAAGGACCCGCACTGTCGTACCTGGTATGACACCAATATTGTTCGCGCCTCCTGCCGCGATGGATCCAACCAGGCGAAGCCGGACAGGATGATCCGGGGTCGCTCCAGCCACCTCACCGGACCGAACCGCATAGCCATCTTTACGGGAGGAATCCATCGAAGGGGAATCAATAAGGGCACAGAGGTCTTCTGCGGCAATGCGACCGACACTGTCAAGAAGGGAGACGGTCTCAGTGGGAAGCGGGATGATATGCTCCAGTGTCAGTCGCAATGCATCGGCAAATCCGTAGGTCATGCCATTCATAGTATCTTCCTTGTCTGATCGCCCCTCATACCTGTTGGAATCATGTCTTTTTCTACCGGTTCTTGCGTAGTCTCACACCGGGTGTTGCGGTAACCGGTCCACACCACCCAGACCGGGCCGGTATGTCCGTGCACCAGAGTGCCGGAGGTGTCCCCGATAACCTGGGAATAGGGAGGGGGGGCCTCATGTCGTTCGACCTGGACGGGGAGGTCACGTCCGATCAGATCGCCTGCGATAGTGGCAGCCAGGTCTGACGAAGCATAGACACCGGCGAGGTGAGGGAGCGGCCGTAAGGATACCCTGGGCGTCGTCGGAGGACCATGGTGATATTCCGGGATCCCTGAGGGGGTCCGGGAGATGGTCCGGGAGAGTCGCCTGAGGATAGTGATCCAGATCTCCTCCAGCCGCTGGTCTTCCTCATCACCCAATTCCATCGATCGCATAGTGTTCCTGGCGTCCTTCCCGATAAAGCGAGAACAGATTATGTTTTCATCGCAACACGGAAGGAAACGGTATGTCCTGTCATCACTGATTCATTCTCCAGACTGATGAGAGCGCGGTGATAATGATCTGATTTCAGGGGATATGTGGAAAAAGGTTCTGGTCTGGTCCACTGTTCTGAGATCAGATACGAACAGAGATCATATCTCTTCAGAAAAGTATGGTATGAAATGAAATGGGAACGCTCGCGAAAAGTCTGGGTGCCACATGAGGGTTCGTAAAACGGTGTGCGTCCCCACTCCATTAACCACCACCTTGATTGATGGTCAAGGATGAGATTATAACTCCAAATATATATATTTATCTCAAGATAGAGAGGGAAAAGCCAGGATTTCGAATCCCCTCATTTCAGATTCCTTCTTTTTGTTGTTCAGCGTTAAAAAATCCTCTTTCAGGATGAGAGAGAGGGGATTTTCCTCCTCTTTCAGGTGGTGGGTGTGGTGAATACCGTGTGCAGGGTATGGTCCGACATGATATTCTCAAAGGTAACGACCAGGCTCTGGATATCCACGACGCCCTGGTTCTCGGCAGAGGGGCTGGGAGGGTCCTGGACGACATCGATCGTTACGCTGTCAATGGTAAAGGAGGTGAGCCGGGATCCTTTCTCCCCAAGGACCAGGAACATCTGGTTCTCTCCAGGCTGGAGAGTAATGATGCCAAAGGGGGAGATCTCACCAGCGCCAAGACGTGAGGTGGTGATGGTATAGGTTGCCGGGTTCTCCGGCTTTGTGACGACCAGCCGCACCTGGGCGGGGGTTCCTACCGCTGTTTCGTTCTTCACCAGGTAGGTGAAGGTATCCGTCCCGCACCATTCCGGGGACGGGGTGTAGGTAAATGATCCATCATCGTGGAAGACCAGATCTCCGTTCAGGGGGGA
>Ga0116141_10002844_pt1 | contig 14717 bp, 11 predicted proteins | sample AD_UKC097_MetaG_FD_89744 | JGI IMG/M metagenome (GOLD analysis project Ga0116141, IMG submission 89744) | Active sludge microbial communities of municipal wastewater-treating anaerobic digesters from USA - AD_UKC097_MetaG | ecosystem: Engineered > Bioreactor > Anaerobic > Digestate | place: USA...
GCGCGGCAGCCACGTACTCCAGCGTGTCGAAGCCCTGGTTGAAGCTGCTGGCCTTGAGCATCTTGTCCAGAAGATCCTGCGGGATCGCCTCGCCGGTCTCGTGGTGGCGCGCGTAGCGCGCAAGCACCTCGGGATCCTTGTTCCAGTCTTCCTCGAATTGCGAGGGGAACTCGACGTAGTCGCGCGAGACCGCGGTGCCGGCGAGCGAGGGGTAGCGCACCTGCGAGAACAGGCCGTGCACGCCGTGCCCGACCTCGTGGAACATGGTGGTCACCTCGTCGAAGCTCATCAGCGCAGGCTGGCCTTCGACCGGCTTGGGGATGTTCATCACGTTGATGATGACCGGCTTCTGGTTGAGCAGCTGGCTCTGGCTGCGGAAGGCGGACATCCAGGCGCCGCCGCGCTTGCTCGGGCGGGCAAAGTAGTCGGCATAGAACAGGCCGATCGGCTTGTCGTCGGCATCTATGACATCGAACACGCGCACGTCGGGGTGGTAGACCGGAAGGTCGGTGCGTTCGCGGAACTTGATGCCGTAGAAGCGCTCCAGCGAGTGGAACACGCCGTCGGTCAGCACGCGATTGAGTTCGAAGTAGGGTTTCACCGCTTCCGGATCGAAGTCGTAGTTCTTCGCGCGCACTTTTTCCGCGTAGAACTCCCAGTCCCACGGCGCCAGCTCGAAGTCCTGGCCGTCGGCGCGGATCGCCGCCTGGATCTGTTCGGCTTCCTTGCGCGCATTGGCCAGCGCCGCGGGCGCCAGTTCGTCGAGCATGCCCATCGCCGCTTTCGGCGCTGCCGCCATCTGGGTGGTGAGGGTGTAGGCGGCGTGGTTCGGGTAGCCCAGCAGGCGCGCGCGCTCGGCGCGCAGCTTGGCCAGCCGCAGCACGATCGCGCGGGTATCGCCGTCGCCGTCGCTCAGGCCGCGGTTGGCCGAGGCTTCCCACACGCGCTGGCGCAGCGCGCGGTTCCTGAGCGAGGTCAGCACCGGCTGGCGAGTGGTGTTGGTGAGCCGCAGCAGCCACTTGCCTTCGTGCCCGGCGGCCTTTGCGGCTTCGGCGGCGGCCGCGATCGCAGCCTCGGACAGGCCGTCGAGCTGGGCCACGTCGTCCACCACGATGGCGCTGGCCTCGGTCTGCTTGAGCAGGGCCTGCTGGAAGGCCGTGGTGAGGCTGGCCTGTTCCTCGTTGAGCTTGCGCACGGTGGCCTTGTCGGCTTCGGAAAGCTCGGCGCCGGCCTGCACGAAGCGCTGGTAGGTGACCTCGACCAGACGCAGGGTTTCCGGGTCGTGGCCAGCCGTGGCGCGGCCCTCGTACAGCGCCTTGACGCGTGCGAACAGGGCCGGGTCGAGCAGGATGGCGTCCTGGTGCGCCGCCATCTTCGGTGCCACCTCGGACTGGATCTTGCGCAGTGCCTCGTTGCTGTCGGTGCCGACGAGGTTCATGAACACCTGGGTCACTCGAATCAGCAGGTCGCCGGACTTTTCCATGGCATCCAGCGTGTTGGCGACCGTGGCGGGCTCGGAGCTGTCGGCGATGGCGCGGATTTCCGCAAGCTGGCGCTTCATGCCCTCCTCGATGGCGGGCAGGTAGAGCTCTTCGCGGATCAGGCGAAAATCGGGGGTCTCCAGCGGCAGCGCGCTGGCGCTGAAGAAGGGATTGGCCTGGACGGCATCGGTGGTCGGTTGCGCCACGGTGGGCGCAGTGGCTTCGGCGGCGGGCGCCGACGTCGGTGCGCCTTCCTGCGAACAGGCGGCAAGACCCAGCGAAAGACAGATGGCGCTGGCAAGGGTGAGGCGTGTCAGGGTCATGGGTACTCTCTTTGGCAATGGTGAAGGGCGCGGCCGCCCATGCAGGAGCGGGCGATCAATGGGCGCGACGCGCGCGGTCGCGGGGAAAACGCGCAGGGAAATGCCAAGCATGGCGGCTGTCGGCGGGCTTTGCCATGTGCCGGAGGGCAGGGTGGCATTCTTCCGGCGCGTTGACATCGTGCGGCACGAGCGGATAATCCGCGGTTTGCGCGCCGTCCCGGCGCCCGATTGCGGAAAGGAGCCCGGCGGGCAATCGCCGGAACAGTGTGCGACATGGTGACATCGGCGCCCCGCTGATTCCTGCTGCCGCCGGCCCGACCGGTTCCGGCCTTCCGCTGTCGATGCCCCATGTACCCACCCGTGGCTTTCCACCTTCATGGAAAGCGGAGCGTTCCCATGATTTCCATCACCCTTCCCGACGGCAGCCGCCGTGAATTCGATCATCCCGTGTCCGTCATGGACGTGGCCCGCGCCATCGGCCCGGGGTTGGCCAAGGCCACCGTGGCGGGGAAGGTGGACGGACGTCTCGTCGATGCGGTCGATGTCATCGAACGCGACGCCGCGCTGTCGATCGTCACGCCGAAGGATCAGGAAGGGGTCGAGATCATCCGCCACTCCTGCGCCCATCTCGTCGGCCATGCGGTCAAGCAGCTCTATCCCACCGCGAAGATGGTGATCGGGCCGGTGATCGAGGACGGTTTCTACTACGACATCTGGTACGAGCGCGCTTTCACGCCCGAGGACATGGCCGCGATCGAGAAGCGCATGGCCGAACTGATCGCCAGGGACTACGACGTGATCAAGCGGGTGACTCCGCGCGCCGAGGTCATCGAGGTGTTCAAGTCGCGTGGTGAGGACTACAAGCTGCGCCTGATCGAGGACATGGGGCCGGAAGTGACCGCGATGGGCCTCTACCACCACGAGGAATACGTGGACATGTGCCGCGGCCCGCACGTGCCCAACACTCGTTTTCTCAAGGCTTTCCGCCTGATGCGCGTGTCCGGCGCCTACTGGCGCGGCGACTCGAAGAACGAGCAGCTGCAGCGCGTCTACGGCACCGCCTGGGCCGACGAGAAGCAGCTCAAGGCCTACATCCAGCGCATCGAGGAAGCCGAGAAGCGCGATCACCGCCGCATCGGAAAACAGCAGGACCTCTATCACCTGCAGGAAGAGGCGCCCGGCCTGGTGTTCTGGCACCCCAAGGGCTGGGCGATCTGGCAGGTCGTGGAGCAGTACATGCGCCGCGTCTACCGCCAGACCGGCTACGGCGAAGTGCGCTGCCCGCAGATTCTCGACGTGGAGCTCTGGAAGAAGTCCGGACACTGGGACAACTACCAGAACAACATGTTCTTCACCGAATCGGAGAAGCGCACCTACGCGGTCAAGCCGATGAACTGCCCCGGCCATGTGCAGGTGTTCAACCAGGGCCTGCACAGCTACCGCGACCTGCCGATCCGCTACGGCGAGTTCGGCTCCTGCCACCGCAACGAGCCGTCCGGCGCGCTGCATGGAATCCTGCGGGTGCGCGGCTTCACCCAGGACGACGGCCACATCTTCTGCACCGAGGAGCAGATCGAAGCCGAAGTGCGCGACTTCCACGAGCAGGCGCTGAAGGTTTACGCCGACTTCGGTTTCGAGGACATCCAGATCAAGATCGCGCTGCGTCCCGAGCCGCGCCTGGGCGACGATGCCACCTGGGACAAGGCAGAGAACGCGTTGCGCTCGGCGCTGCGCGCTTCCGGCGTGGAGTGGCAGGAGCTTCCCGGCGAGGGCGCCTTCTACGGCCCCAAGATCGAATACCACCTCAAGGACGCCATCGGCCGCACCTGGCAGCTGGGCACGATGCAGTGGACTTCATGATGCCCGGTCGCCTCGGTGCCGAGTATGTGGACGAGAACAGCCAGAAGAAGCACCCGGTGATGCTGCATCGGGCCATCGTGGGCTCGATGGAGCGCTTCATCGGAATCCTGATCGAACACCACGCCGGCCTGCTGCCCGCCTGGCTCGCGCCGGTGCAGGCGGTGGTGATGAACATCACCGATGCTCAGGCGGATGCGGTCGCGTATTCAGGAAAAGCCCTTGCAAATCAAGGGTTCCGGGTGACGACCGACTTGAGGAACGAGAAGATCGGCTATAAGATCCGCGAGCACACGCTGCAGCGGGTTCCCTATCTTCTGGTCATTGGCGACCGGGAGAAGGAAAATGGTGCCGTGGCGGTGCGCACCCGTTCGGGGGAAGACCTGGGGTCGATGCCGCTGTCAGACTTTGCTGCCCGGCTGCGCGCCGAACAAGGTCCGCTGGCCTGAACCGGCCGCGGAACGCGATTACCCATCCTGAGGACACTCATATCAGTACCGAGAAGTTGAACCGGAAAAACGGCGAGATCCGCGTCCCGCGCGTGCGCGTGATCGGTTCCGATGGCGAAATGATCGGCGTGCTCTCCCGCGATGAGGCGTTGCGCATGGCCGAGGACGAGGGCCTGGATCTGGTCGAGATCCAGCCCAACGCCGATCCGCCCGTGTGCAAGATCATGGATTTCGGCAAGTTCCGCTTCGAGCAGCAGAAGAAGGCCTCCGAGGCCAAGAAGAAGCAGAAACAGGTCGAAATCAAGGAGCTCAAGTTCCGGCCGGTGACCGATGACGGCGACTACCAGATCAAGCTGCGCAACATGCGTCGATTCATCGCCGAAGGTGATCGGGTCAAGGTGGTGGTCCGGTTCCGCGGTCGCGAGATGTCCCACACCGAACTCGGCCTCGCGATGACGCAGCGCATCGAGGAAGACCTCAAGGACGAAGTGATCATCGAGCAGCGGCCCAAGATGGAAGGCCGCCAGATGATCATGATGGTCGCGCCGAAGAAGAAGAGCTGACCCGGATCGCCGGGACCTGCACGCTGGAGCGTCCGAGCGTTCCGGCGTGTGGTCCGACCCGAGCGTCGGGCGGCTGCGAAAGTCACTTTCGTTCGGGTGCGTCTTGCGCTCCGCCTGCAATCACAGTAAAATGCCGCTCTTTTCCCGGCCGCTCTGGCCCACTTTCTGGCCACAGGTCCCCATCATGAAAGCCGACATCCATCCCAAGTACAGCCCCGTCGTGTTCCAGGACGTATCGTCCGATCTCGTGTTCCTCACGCGCTCCACGCTGACGAGCAAGGAAACGATCAAGTGGGAAGACGGCGAGACCTATCCGCTGATCAAGGTGGAAGTATCTTCGCGTTCGCATCCGTTCTACACCGGAAAGCACAAGATCGTCGACACCGGCGGCCGCGTCGACAAGTTCCGTCGCCGCTACGCCAGCAAGTAACGAACCGGCGTTCGCGCCGTTCGCCATTGCACCAAAGTTCAACGCCGCCGGTCCCTGACCGGCGGCGTTTTGCTATGCGATAATTGCGTCTTTGCACGCGACGGATCGCCGAATTCCCGGGTCATGCCGCAGACAGCGGCGCGCGGATCCGTGATGGCCCCAGGCGATCTCGCGTGCTTCGACTCACCTGCTCTTGGGAGATACCCCGTGGCCGATACTACCCAGGTCGTTCTGACCGATTCCGACAACGCCAAGTCCAGCGCGCTTCCCGTGCAGCGCGGTTCCCTCGGGAGCCCGGCGCTGGATATCGCCAAGCTGCACCGCGATACCGGCTACTACACCTACGATCCGGGCTTCGGCTCCACCGCGAGCTGCCGCAGCGCCATCACCTACATCGACGGCGATCAGGGCGTGCTGCTGTACCGCGGCTACCCGATCGAGCAGCTGGCTGCAAAGTCCAGTTTCCTTGAAGTGGCCTACCTGCTGATGCATGGCGAGCTCCCGGACAAGGCCCAGTTCACGGCCTTCGAGCACGAAGTCACGCATCACACGATGATGCATGAGGCCTTCCGCACCTTCCTGTACGGATTCCGCCACGACGCCCACCCGATGGCGATGCTGACCGGCATGCTCGGCTCGCTCTCGAGCTTCTACTACAACGACATGGACCTGCGCGATCCCGAGCAGCGCCGCATGGCGGCGGTTCGCCTGATCGCCAAGGTTCCGACCATCGCCGCGGCCTGCTACCGCTATTCCATCGGCTGGCCGATCCGCTATCCCAAGAACAACCTCGAGTACACCACGCGTTTCCTGCACATGATGAAGGAAGTCCCCAGCGGCCCGCTGGAGCTCAATCCTATCGTGGCCAAGGCGCTGGACCTGCTCTTCATCCTGCACGCCGACCACGAGCAGAACGCCTCCACCTCGACGGTGCGTCTGGTCGGCTCCACCGGTGCCAATCCCTACGTCAGCGTGGCTGCGGGCGTCGCGGCGCTGTGGGGGCCGGCGCACGGCGGCGCCAACGAGGCCGTGCTCAAGATGCTGGAGGAAATCGGCGACGCGAAGCACGTCAAGTCCGCGGTAGACAAGGCCAAGGACAAGGAATCCGGCTTCCGCCTGATGGGCTTCGGGCACCGCGTTTACAAGAACTTCGATCCGCGCGCGACCATCATCCGCGAGATGACCCACAAGGTTCTGGGCGAACTGGGCGTAAACGATCCGCTGCTGGAAGTGGCGCTGCGCCTCGAAGAGGCGGCCCTGCACGACGACTATTTCGTGCAGCGCAAGCTCTATCCGAACGTCGATTTCTACAGCGGCATCATCTACAAGGCGCTGGGTATCCCGACCGAGATGTTCACCGTGATGTTCGCCATCGCGCGCACCGCCGGCTGGGTCAGCCACTGGCTGGAGCAGCAGAACGATCCGGAAAACCGCATCGGCCGCCCGCGCCAGATCTACACCGGGGCCACTACGCGCGATTACGTCGGAATCGACGCAAGGGGCTGATCCTGCGGGCCTGCACGGGGTGTTGCGGGGCGCCCCGTGGCAAGCTTGAGAAGCCGCTTCGGATGCCTCATGCGAGGCATCGGGAGGCGGCAGTTTTCATTCCTCCGACGGCGTGTCTGGCGCGGAAACAAGCCGCTGCAACGCCCCCGCATTCGCGCGCCGCATCGGCGTGCTGCCGTCGCATTCCAGCGGTGCGCTGCGCTCGCAGTTTGCCGGAAGGATCCACAATTCCCAGTCGAGGCCGTCGGCCTGGAAGCTGGCGCAAGGCACAGGAACCTGGCGCTGCGCGTCCAGTCGGATGGTGCGTTCGCCCAGTCGGTGGGGAATGTCGTTTTCACGCAGGAACGCCAGCGCGCCCTCCGGTTCGTCGGCGTGCAGGTGCAGCAGGATCGGTGAATGCGCGTCGGCCGTGCCGTCCAGCACCGCGCCCACCAGGCAGGGGCGAAACGCGGCGAAGAATCGCATCGCATCGAGCGCCGCCTTGCGCCGCACGTGCAGTGCTCGTGCCTGCGAGGAACCGCGGAACAGCCGCTGGTAGGTCTGCAGCGCGGCGCGGATTTCCTCGGCGTCCGGCCACAGGCGCCGGTCGGGTGCGGCGGAGCCTTCGCGCGCCAGCACGCGACGCAGCGCCAGCAATGGATCGTCGATGGCGTGTTCGCTCATCCAGCGCGCAGCCTGCTCGGCCAGCCAGTGGCGCCGGTTGCCTGAATTGCGCGATCCCATCAGAAGATGTCGAACGATTCGCGTTCGCTGGTGCTGCTGCGGGCAGAGCTGCTGGTGGCCGTTTCCAGGCGCGCTGCGTCTTCGGTCTTCAGGTACTCGCTGATCGCCCCGGGCGTGCCTCCTGGCACCAGCAGTCCGGTGGCCGGGTCGATGAGGGCCGTGGTGATGCCGTTGGGGATCAGGGGGGACGTCTGCGACACGCCGTCGAGCGCGACCCGCATGGTGTCGATCCAGATGGGCAGCGCGGCTCGCGCGCCGAACTCTCCCGCGCCCAGCGAGGAGAAGTCGTCCATGCCGACCCAGGCGCTGGTGACGATGTCGGCACCGAAGCCCGAGAACCAGGCGTCGCGGTGATCGTTGGTGGTGCCGGTCTTCCCGCCGATGTCGCTGCGCTCCAGCACGCGCGCGGCGCGTCCCGTGCCGCGTTGGATGACGTCTAGCAGCAGCGAGTGGATCAGGAAGGCGGTACGTTCGTCGATGGCGCGCGGTGCAAGGATCCGCTGCGGTGGGCCCGAGGGCTCCTGCGCGGCGGCGGCAGGTGCGGCATCGCCGAGATTGAATCCCGCCACCTGCCCCGCGGATGCGGTGCCGGCCGAAGTCAGACGCTCCACGCAGTCGCGACACGCGCGCGGCGCATGCGCCGCGAAGACCACGGTGCCGTTGCGGTCCAGCACTCGCGCCATCAGGTGGGGTTCTACCAGATACCCGCCGTTGACGAAGGTGGCATAGCCGCGCGCTGCGGCCAGCGGCGTCACCGAGCTGGTTCCCAGCGCCAGGGAAAGGTTTTCCGGCAGGCTCTCCGGCGAAAACCCGAAATTCTGGATGTAGCGTTTGGCATAGTTTGCGCCGATGGCGTCGAGGATGCGCACCGACACCAGGTTGCGCGAGCTGACCATGGCCTCGCGCAGCCGCATGGGTCCGGAGAAGGCATTGTTGTCGTTAGAAGGGCGCCAGGACGTGCCGGTGGACCGGTCGTGGAACACCACCGGCGCGTCGAGCACGATGGAGGCGGGATGGAAGCCGCGCTCGAAGGCTGCGGCGTAGACGAAGGGCTTGAAGCTCGAACCGGGCTGGCGCAACGCCTGGGTGGCGCGATTGAACTTGTTGAGGCCGAAACTGAAGCCGCCGTTCAATGCGAGGATCGCGCCGTCTTCGGCCGACAGGCTCACGACCGCGCCTTGAGCGCTCGGAATCTGCGCCAACCCGAACTTGCCATCGTCATCGAGCGCCAGACGCACGATGTCGCCGCGCGCGAGCACGTCCGCAGGTTTGCGTGGTGCAGCGCCGCGCCGTTCGGCGGAAACGTAGGGCGCGGCCCAGCGCAACGCGTCCATGCCCAGCTTCGCTTCCTGCCCGTCGGCAAGGATCACGCCGGCTTCTTCCGGGCCCACTGAAACCACCAGCGCGGGCAGAAGTCCGCCCAGAACCCGGTAATCGCGCAGCCTCTCCTGTGCCAGTGCGGGCGTGACCGTTTCCGGCAGGTCCACGTGTGTCTCCGCGCCGCGCCAGCCGTGACGGCGGTCGTAGGACAGCAGGGCATCGCGGATGGCGAGATTGGAGGCTTCCTGGATGCGCGAATCCAGCGTGGTGTAGGCGCGATAGCCGCCGGTGAATGCGTCGGCACCGTAGCGGTCGACCATGGCCTGACGCGCCATCTCGGCAGCGTAAGAGGCTTCCAGTTCGACCGGAGGCTCGTGCGGCACGGCGCGGTCCACTTCCGCCACCGCGTCAAGGTAAGCAGGCTCGTCGATGAAACCCAGTTCGTGCATCCGCTGGAGCACGTAGTTGCGCCGGATCAGCGCGCGCTCGGGGTTGATGATCGGATTGCCGCTCGAAGGGAACTTGGGGATCGAGGCCAGGGTTGCGGCTTCGGCGAGGGACAGCTCGGCGAGCGGCTTGCCGTAGTAGAACTCCGCGGCCGCAACGATGCCGTAGGCGCGATTTCCGAAGAAGCTCTTGTTGAGATAGATGCCGAGGATCTCGTCCTTCTCCAGCTCGCGCTCCATCTTCAGCGCAAGAAGCATCTCGCGGAACTTGCGCGTATAGCTGTATTCCGGACTCAGGAAGAACATCCGCGCCACCTGCTGGGTGATCGTTGATCCGCCAGGCACTCGGCGGTCATCGGTCGTCGCAAGCAGCCACACCGCACGCGCGGTACCGCGCCAGTCCACGCCGGGATGCTCGTAGAAGCGCGCATCCTCGATCGCGATGAACGCCCGGCGCACCTGCAGCGGCACGTCCTGGATGGCGACCGGTGTCCTGCGCGTCTCGCCGAACAGCGCGATGAGCTTGCCGTCGGCGCTGTAGACCGAAAGCGGAACCTGGTACTGCACGTCGCGCAGCGCCTGCACGGAAGGCAGGCCGGGGGCCACGAGCCAGTAGAGAACGGCGAGCGTGGCCGCGCCGCACAGGGCAAGGACCAGGCAGAGGGTGAAGAGCCACTTGAAGGTGCGTCGCAGGAGGGACATTTTCGCGGGAATACCAGAGGTTTGCGTTGCTTCTTAAAGAAGAGTATAGAATGCAGCCGTAGATGCCTGAGATGGTGCGTAGACGAGGCTGGCAGGATGGTGGCGAGGGAGGCGGGTCGGGATGAAATCGACCTTGGCTGTTGCCAAACCGTTAAGACTCGTTATCTAATGTGCCAACGCAGGAGTTTCGCGTAAGACTCCGTTGGAAGGGGAGAAATCGTGGCGCTGTTCGCTACCAACACTACACCCCTGATTGGCGTGGACATCAGTTCCACGGCAGTCAAGTTGCTGCAGCTTGGCCAGACTGGTGGCAAGTATCGCGTGGAACACTACGCGGTCGAGCCGCTTCCGCCCAATGCAGTGGTCGAAAAGAACATCGTCGAGGTGGAAGCCGTCGGCGAGGCGATCAAGCGGGCCCTGTCTCGCTCGGGTTCCCGCCTCAAGCAGGCCGCCGCGGCGGTCGCCGGTTCGGCCGTCATCACCAAGATCATCCCGATGCAGGCCAATCTGGGCGAAGACGACATGGAGGATCAAGTCCAGGTCGAAGCCGCCCAGTATATTCCGTATCCGATCGAGGAAGTCAGCCTCGACTTCGAGACCCTCGGGCCGGTCAAGGACAATCCCGAGATGGTGCAGGTGCTGCTCGCGGCCACGCGCACCGAGAACGTCGAAGTGCGCCAGTCCGCGCTGGAGTTGGGCGGCCTCACCGCCAAGGTCATCGATGTCGAGGCCTTCGCGATGGAGAACGCCTTCCGACTCATCGCCGACCAGCTTTCGGTTCCGAAGGATGCGCTGGTGGCCTTGGTCGACGTGGGCGCGACGATGACCACCCTCAACGTGCTGCGCAACCAGCGCGGCATCTACTCGCGCGAGCAGGTTTTCGGCGGCAAGCAGCTCACCGACGAGGTGATGCGCCGCTACGGGCTCTCCTACGAGGAGGCCGGCCTCGCCAAGCGCCAGGGCGGACTGCCTGAAAGCTACGAGATCGAGGTGCTGGAACCGTTCAAGGAAGCCATGGTCCAGCAGATCAGCCGCCTGCTGCAGTTCTTCTACGCAGGCAGCGAGTTCAACCGCGTCGACCAGATCGTGCTGGCCGGCGGCTGCGCATCGATCCCGGGTATCGCGGAAATGGTGGAGGAGCAGATCGGCATCCTGACCGTGGTGGCCAATCCGCTCGCCAACATGTCCCTGTCCTCACGCGTGCAGGCACAGGCGCTGGCGCAGGATGCGCCGGCACTCATGATCGCCTGCGGCCTGGCCATGAGGAGCTTCGACTGATGGCAAGGATCAACCTCCTACCGTGGCGCGCCGAGCGCCGCAAGCAGCGCCAGCAGCAGTTCTACACGATGCTGGGTGCCGCAGCGATCATTGCGGTGCTGGCCGTGTTCGGCGTAAAGATGTACTACGACTCCCTGATCGAGTCGCAGCAGGCGCGCAACGCCTACCTGCAGCAGGAAATCACGGCAGTCGAAGCCAAGATCAAGGAAATCGACGAGCTGGACCGCAAGCGCGCCAGTCTCCTGCAGCGCAAGCAGGTGATCGAGCAGTTGCAGGCCAGCCGTTCGCAGATGGTCCACCTGTTCGACGAACTGGTGCGCACCATTCCCGAGGGCGTGCGCCTGACCTCGATCAAGCAGGCCGGTGATCTGCTCACGCTCGAAGGCTTGGCCCAATCCAACGCGCGCGTCTCGTCCTACATTCGCGCCCTGGAAGGGTCGGGATGGATGTCGCGTCCGGACCTTTCGATCATCGAAGCCAAGGGTGCTGACAGGAACATGCCCTACATCTTCAACCTCAAAGTCACCCTGGTCCGACCGAAAGCGCCGGGCGACGAGTCCGGGGATCAGACTGCGGGAGGTGCGAAATGAGCGGCGGATTCGACCTTCGCAACCTCGACACCAGCAACCCGGGCGGTTGGCCGGGGTCGGTCAAGGTGTTCTTCTGCGGCATCCTGGCCGCACTGATCCTGTTCCTCGGATGGTATCTGGTGGTCAGTGGCCAGCAGGACATGCTGGCCGCTGAAAAGGCCAAGGAGCAAACGCTGCGCACCGACTTCGAGGGCAAGCAGGCACGCGCGGTGAACCTGGAACCGCTCAAGCAGCAGCTGGCCGACATGGAAATCATGCTCCAGCAGATGCTGCGTCAGCTGCCCGGACGAACCGAAATGGCCGATCTCATCGTCGACATCTCGCAGACGGCCTTGGCCAGCGGCATCCAGAACGAACTTTTCCAGCCCCAGGCGGAAATCAAGAAGGAGTTCTACGCCGAGAAGCCGATCGCGCTGCGCATGGTAGGTACCTACCACCAGTTCGGTGCTTTCGTCAGCGGCGTGGCTTCGCTGCCCCGCGTCGTCATCATGACCATGCATGACATCTCGCTCAAGCCGCGAGACGACAAGCGCGGCAGCGGTGTCCTCGTGCTGGAGGGCACGATCAAGACCTACCGCTATCTGGAAGAAGACGAAACCGCACCGGAAGCATCGGTTCAGGGAGGAGTGCATTGATGAACATCATGCATGCCAATCGCCCTCTGGTGGCGGCACCACGACTTTTGCTTCTCGCACTGGCGGCAAGCTTTGCGCTGTCAGGATGCGCTCCGGGAATGGCGGATCTGCAGGCATGGGTTGCCGAGGTCAAGGCGCGCCCACCCAAGCCACTGGACCCGCTTCCGGTCATGCAGCAGTTCGAGACTTTCGAATATGCGGCCCAGGCGATGCGCGACCCATTCAGCGGGCCCTTGGCCGAAAACGAAGGCGGCGCGGATTCCGGGCTTCGCCCGGATCCGACGCGGCGCAAGGAGCCGCTGGAAGCCTATCCGCTCGACAGCCTCGACATGGTGGGAACGATCGGTGAAGGTGCTGAAATGATCGCGTTGATCATGGATCCCGAGCACGTGGTGCACCAGGTATCGCCGGGTCAGTACATGGGCCAGAGTGACGGCCGCATCACCGGGATCCACGAAGATCGCATTGACTTGACGGAACTGGTGCCGGACGGTGCTGGCGGATGGATGGAGCGCCAGGCCCAGGTGGCACTGGACGATGAATAGGGATGGGGGATAGCACGATGACCTCGACGACACACACACTCCAGGGAATGGCGCCGAAGATGAAGCACAAGATCGCCGGGCTGCTAGGAACCTTCGCCCTCATCGCAGGTGGTCTGGTTTCGGCCAACACGCTGCAGGATGTCAGCTATGCGACGGCGGCTGACGGCAGCGTTCGGGTCGTTCTGCACTTGGCAGAACCGGCATCCGGAGCGCAGGCCTTCACCACGGATGATCCGCCGCGAATCGCCATCGACCTGCCTTCCACCACCAGCCAGGTGGCAGAGCGGCGCATCGCCGTAGGAAGCGGCGCGGCGAACTCGATCAGCACGGTCGAAGCGGGCGGCCGCACCCGCGTGGTGATCGACCTCTTCAATCGCGCGCAGTACAACGCATTCGCCGACGGCAGCACCTATGTGGTGGAGATCGCGGGCACGGCAGGAGTCGCGGCCAACGCGACGCCGGGACTTGCGGCTGATCCCGCCAAGCGGGTCAATGGCCAGAACGCCGCCATCACCAACGTCGATTTTCACCGTACGCCGGAAGGTGCAGCTCGCGTGCTGCTCGACCTTAGCAACGAGAACTCCGTGGTCGACCTGCGTAGCGAGGGGGCCAACGTCATCATCGACCTCAAGGATGTAGATGTGGCGGAATCGCTGCGCCAGAAGCTCGACGTCACCGATTTTGCAACCCCTGCGCAGTTCATCGAAACCACGCAGACAGCGGGTGGTTCGCGCGTCACCGTCCGCACCAGCGGTGCGTTCGAGACCATGGCCTACCAGACCGGCGGGCAGTACGTGCTCGAGGTTTCCCCCAAGAAGGAAATTGCGCCGGAAAATGAGGTCGCAGGTCTCGGGAAGGACGAACAGAAGGGCTACACGGGCGAACCCGTTGTCTTCAACTTCCAGGAAATCCCGGTTCGTACCCTGCTTCAGCTCCTTGCCGAGGTTTCGCAAAAGAACATCGTCGCGGCCGATACCGTCTCCGGCAACGTCACCCTGCGCCTCATCAACGTGCCGTGGGATCAGGCGCTGGACATCGTGCTTCGTTCCAAGGGTCTGGACAAGCGCATCGACGGCAACGTGATCTGGGTCGCACCGCAGAGCGAGATCGCCGCGTACGAAAAAGCCGTCGCCGACGCGCGACTGGAAATGGAGCAGCGCGCTCCCTTGATCACGGAATACATACCGATCAACTACGGCAATGCGGAAGAAATTGCCAAGCTGCTGACCGACGAATCGAAGAATGCGCAGCAGAGCACCCAGGGACAGGGCGGACAGGGCAATCTGACGCGAGGCTTCCTGTCGCCGCGCGGCAGCGTGAGTTTCGATCCGCGCACCAATACCCTGCTGATCAACGAAACCGCTGAGAAGGTGGCCGAGATCAAGGGGTTGATCAATCTACTTGATCGCCCCGTGGATCAGGTGCTGATCGAAGCGCGCATCGTGATCGCAACCGAAAATTTCGCGCGCGATCTGGGGGCAAGGTTCGGAATCAGCAGCGCGCGCCAGGAAGGCAGCAACACCATCATTGGAACCTCCGGCAGCTTGAATTCCAGCAGCAGCATGGTAGGCGCCGCGCTCAACAATCGACTCAACGGACGTCCCCCTTTGGCTGGCATTGGCAGCGCACTGTTGGGCGATCGACTGAACGTCAATTTACCCGTATCGGATCCGGCCGGAGCCATAGGATTCTCGATTCTCGGTTCCGATTATCTGCTGGATCTGGAGCTTTCTGCGCTGCAGAGCGAAGGGCGTGGAGAGGTGGTCTCCAGTCCGCGGGTAATCACATCTAACCAGAGAGAAGCGACCATCAGCCAGGGGCGAGAAGTTGGCTACGTGACGGTAACCGGGACCGGCGCAACCGCGCAGC
>Ga0116141_10002845_pt1 | contig 14716 bp, 10 predicted proteins | sample AD_UKC097_MetaG_FD_89744 | JGI IMG/M metagenome (GOLD analysis project Ga0116141, IMG submission 89744) | Active sludge microbial communities of municipal wastewater-treating anaerobic digesters from USA - AD_UKC097_MetaG | ecosystem: Engineered > Bioreactor > Anaerobic > Digestate | place: USA...
CGACCACACGGTCCTGGCGACGCAGCGCGGTTTCAGCGTCGAGGGGCTGGGCGTCCCGTTCATTCCTCCCGACGGGCTGTTCGGGACCGCCGAGGCGGCGGTGCCCATCGAGGGCGAGCTGGACAAGGAGGTGATGATCGCGGCCGACATCGTGAGGTGCCAGTCGATCCTGTCGGTGGCGCACTTCACCGGCCACTGCGCCACGTGTGTGGGCGCGACGATCAAGACGCTGGGCATGGGCTGCTCCAGCCGCAAGGGCAAGATGCGCCAGCACGCCGCCCTCAAGCCCCACGTGAAGAAGGGCACGTGCACCCGCTGCGGCGAGTGCCGCCGTCACTGTCCGGCCGACGCCATCACCCTCGACGACGTCCAGGCCCACATCGACCAGGACAAGTGCATCGGCTGCGCCGAGTGTGTCGCGGTCTGTCGGTTCGACGCCGTGGCGTACGACTGGCAGCAGGAGAACGAAATCCTGCAGAAGAGCGTGGCGGAGCACGCTCTCGGCGCGCTCCGGGGCAAGGAGGGAAGGGCGGTGTTCTTCAATTTTGTGATGTCCGTAACTAAAGATTGTGATTGCTTCGCCCGGGCGAATATGCCTAAAATGGTGGAGGATATCGGCATCCTGGCATCGACCGATCCGGTGGCGGTGGATAAGGCGGCCATCGATCTGGTGGAGAGCCGGGGCGGGCGGGGCGTGCCCAAGCTGATCGGCAATGCCAAGCTGGACTGGCACACCCAGATCGAGCACGCGGTTCGGATCGGACTGGGCTGCGCGGACTACGAGCTGGTGGAAGTGGAATAGGCCTTCGGGCCGCATTTGAGGATGGCTATGTCTCTCGGTCAGATTATCAGACAGAAGCGTGAGCAGTTGAATCTGACTCTCGATGAAGTCAGCAACCGCGTGGGGTTTTCCAAGCCGTACCTGTCCACGATCGAGACGGGCAAGGTCAAGAATCCGCCGAGCGATGAGCTGCTGACCAAGCTCGAACGTGTCCTGAAGTTCGACTCAGGGCTCCTGCTGCACATCGCCCACCTGGAACGCATGCCGTCGGACGTGCGGCAGGAGTACGAATCGCGCGAGGCCGAGAATCAGAAGCTCCGGCAGTTGCTCAAAAAGGCGATCGACAAGAAGAGCAGCGTCCGATCGCTCAAGTCGATGCTGGCCAAGAGCAATCTCAGCGCCGACGAGGGCAAGCGGGCCCTGGCGGCGGGCCGGCTCGTTCCGGTGATCAACAAGGTCGCGGCGGGCTATCCCGTCGAGTTCAACGATCTCGATTATCCCGTCGGCGTCGCCGATGATTACGTCCGTTGCCCCGACCTGCACGATCCGAACGCGTTCGCCGTGCGCGTGGTGGGCGACTCGATGGAGCCCAAGTTCGTCGAGGGCGACATCGTGATCTTCTCGCCGGCCTGCGAAGTCCGCAACGGCGACGACTGCTTCGTCCGCTTCACGTTGCCCCATGAGACGACGTTCAAGCGCGTCTTTTTCGAGGCCGGGAATCAAATCCGCCTCCAGCCCCGCAACGAGAAGTATTCGCCGACCGTGGTCGAGGGCAAACGCATCGACGGCGTCTATCGCGCCATCGTCAAGTACCAGCGATTGTGACGGACCCAGTTTAACGATAAAGCGGATACAACTACTCTATGACCAGCCAGGTGACGCCGGCCGGCTCGACGCGAAGAGGGACCGTGACGTTGTAGCGGCGGTCGAGCTTGTAAGGTTGCCAGTCGCCTTCCTTTTTGCGGATGCGGGCGGTGTCGGTCAGGCCCGTGTAGTACAGCGGTAGCGTCAGATTTCGTTCCACGGGGCGGTCGAGAGGGTTGTAGATCATCGCCAGGCCTTTGATCTTCAGCTGCGGGTTCACGTGGAGGAGGCCGTCGATGTCCCGCCCATCAGCCCGTCGCAGGTGGATGACGTCCGATTCGAGAATGTCACGGTATCGCTTGAAGAAATCCACCCACGTCTTGACCACGGCCTTGGTCTGGTCGCCATCGTACAGGCGCGGGCCGCGATAGCAGGCCTGTACGCCCGCCCCGAAGTTGTTGGCCAGGTGCGTCTCGTAGGCGTCGAGGTGATCGCGCAGCGGCTCGATGGTGGCCGCCGGACCGCCCCCGTGGTATTCCGTCAGGGGCACGAACATCCAGCCCATGCTCGGCGTTTTCGTCCAGGTGCCGTCGTAGATGTTCTGTCGGCCGTGGAGGATCTGCTGGGCACGCGGCAGCGACCAGTTCGTTTCGCGATAGCCCATGCCACACTTCGTTGAGCCGGTCAGGTAATAGAAGTCGGGGACGTTGAGGTACACGCCGCGGCTGCGGCACCACTTGTAGAAATCCGTGATCGTCTTCCACTGGGTCCACTGCGAGTCCTCGTGGCCGCGATGGCCCGGATGGCTCCGCGAGGCGCAGGTGTCACCCGGATAGGAGCCGTCGTGTTCGAGCAGGTCGAAGCCGGTCTTTTCGTAGAAGGCATACAGCTTGCGGAAGTAGTCCTGTCCCCACCGGCTGCCGAGGCAGGGGGCGTTGCCGAACAGAGCGCCGCCGGGCTTGCCCGTCGCGACGTCGATAACGTCGTCTTCGTCGCTGATCCGCCGACTCGACAACAGCGAATAGCCTCCGATCTCGATGCCCTTGCTATGAGCGTAGTCGGCCAGCTCCTTCAACTGGGCCAGATACGCGGGGTCCTCGTTTTCGAGGTTGAACCCGCTGCCGAACGTCATGATGACCATCTCGAAGCCGACCTCGGCACACTGATCGACTGCCAGCCGCACGGAATTCGGGTCGGCCTGGCGCACGTGCATCATGATCGGGTTCTCGGTGATCCACGGCGCGATGGTGCGATACATGCGGCGGACCGCCAGGCCGTTGCGCTCGCGCTCGGTGCTGTCGAAGGCGAGTTCGAATGTCCGGAACGACTCGAACGTCTCGCCCGGCGGAATGTCGATCTCCGGCCCGACCGGCGGACGCGACTCCAGCAGACACGGGTTCTCTCGCAGGTAGTTCACCTGCGTGAGGTACTCCGGGTCGCGCACCCAGTGCGTGGTGTGATTGGCCACCGAGGCGTTCACGCCGGCGAAGGCGTAGTCGCTCTCGACGTGAAGGTTCGGCACGCGCCACCGCTCGTAGCGGTCCACCTCCGACTCGTATTCGACCATCGCCAGGATCTCGCTGGTGAAGCGGTTGAGGCGAATGGGCCGATCCGAGCCGTTGTGGATCGTCAGCCACTTGCACATCAGGGGGATCCCTTCGTACATCTCGTAGTGGATCTGGACGGCCACGCTGTCGAGGCAAGCGCGGCTGGGACCCAGAGTCTTCTTGGCCTGATCGGAGAGCCCGTACGCCATGGTCAGCGACATACCGCGTGGTGGCCAGGGCAGATCGGTGCAGTGGCGCACCCGCTTCCAGGCGAACCGCGCTCGGGTCTGGTCGATCTGGTAATCGATGAATTGCCATGCGTTCGGATCGAACGTCAGAGCGTCTTTCCACTCGTCGAGCAGGTAGGCGTAGTTGGGCTGGCCTCTGAGTCCGCCGATATCGAAGGACATGCCGTCGATTGTCAGGCGGGCCTCCGGCTTGACGCCGCGCAGCATCGACTCGCCCGTCATGAGATTGTCGAGGGCGACGGTGGCGGCGTTCGGCTGCAGGCGAAACGTGCGGCGGATCAGGCCGTTGTCCATGATGATCTCACGGCCGTCGTTGCTCTTCTCGACGGTCACTGCCTTGCGAACCGGCGTCACGAGCCAATCCGTGTCGAGCCGGTCAGCGTAGCCGGGCGGTGCGGCAAGCAGTATTGTCACGGTGGTCAGCAGGGCGGTCGTCAGCATGTCACTCCTTTCTTATGTGCTCCATCAACCCAAGTCCTGTCCGGCGACGGCCAGGACCAGGGCATAGACCCGCGCGGCGCCGGCCAGTTTGAGCGTCTTGGCGCACTCGTTGAGGGTCGCGCCGGTGGTCTTGATGTCGTCGACGAGGCAGACGGTCTTACCGGCGTACCGGTGGTCGGGCCGGACCGCGAAGGCGCCCTCGACGTTGCGCTGCCTTGCGGCGGCAGTGGCTGCGGCGGGCTGGGCCTTGGTGCGGCGGACGCGGATGAGGTCCGGGCAGATTCGGGCGGTCGGATGCCTGAGCCGTCCGGCGATCCGACGTGACTGGTTGTAGCCTCGGGCCAGGCGACGCGTCCAGTGCAGGGGGACCGGGACGAGCAGCTCGATCTGCTCGTAGAAGGGACTTCCCTGGAAGGCCGCATCGGCCACCGAACCGAGCAGGGCCTCAAACTCGGTCCGGTCGTGCTTGAACATCAGGATCATCTGGCGTAGCGTCTCAGTGTAGATCCCGGCACGGGCGATTCCATCGAAGTGAATCTCCAGCGCCTGGCAGGCCGGACAGGCCCCGTCCACGAGCCCATACCGGCTGGCGTCCCGTCCGCACCGAAGGCAGTACTCGCCGGACGTGCTCGTCAGCAGTTGATCCCAACAGCCTGAGCACAGGCCGCTATTGTCGGGTCCCGCCTGCCCGCCACAACACAGACACACCGGTGGCCAGAGCACCTGATGGAGCCCCTGCCAGGCCAGCCGTGACAGTTGTTTGGCCTGACCGAGAGCAAGATGGATTGCTGGGCACCGCATGCCGACCATTATAGGCCGGATGGGCCGTTATTTCAAATCGTAGAGGTCGTTGGCGGCCGAGAGGAAGCCGATCTGGATGTCGTTTGTCGCGTTATGATTGTCGAGGACCTCTTTGGCGGCCGGATCGGTTTGGGTGTGGATTTCCTGCCAGGAGCGGGCGTGCCCGTCGCAGAAGGCGACGTTGGTCCGCCCCAGATGGCGGTAGCCCTGCGCGCCGGCGTGTCGCGCCGAGTCCGGCAGCAGGGTGTCCCCTGGGTGCGAGAACGGGGCACGCATGTACTTGTTGGCGCCGCCGTCGGTGCATTGGCCGTCGCCGAACAGGGCGGTTTCGGTGGGACGCCGCACGTCGGTGGTCCGCGCGGAATCGGCCGGCGACAGGAGGTCGTTCAGTCCGATATAACTGGTGTTGTAATTGTAGCCGGTATAAGGATCGGCCAGCGAATTGCCGGCACCGCTGAAACCCGGACACTGATGGACTTTCTCGACGGCCCGGCCCATCCACAGCAGGCCGGCCTGGACGCGATTGGGGTTCGTTGCGTCGGACCAGTCCTTCCAGGTCGTGAAGTCCCACGCATAGAAATAGGGGACCATGCCCTCCCGGCGATTGTAGTATGCCAGTGGATAATGCCCATCGTAGACGCTGGTATAGCCCTGGGCCGCGATCGCCATCTGACGCAGGTTGCTCAGACACAGCGTCCTCTGCGCCTGCTGCCGAACGGCCTGGAGCGAAGGCAGCAGGAGACCGACGAGCAGGGTCGTCGTGGACACGACCACCAGCGTCTCGACGAGACTGAAGCCATCATGGTGCCGTTCTCTTCGCATAAGTCGGTGCGTGGGTTGAAGGCCCACTCTACAACATGCTGCCGCCTCATGCGGGCCGGCGCGTTGGAGCCGGCCCGCAGAGACGTTCGGTTTTTCCGTTGGTGCTATTTCTGTCCCCAGGCGATCGTTCCGATATTCGCCTGGACGATCTCGAGGTCGGCTTCGTCGACCCGGCCGTCGGCGTTGAAGTCAGCTACTGCGGTCGGATCGTTGTCATGCGCGATCTCGACGCCGAAGTGCTCCGTCACGATAGCCTCATCTGTCGCGTCCACGCGCCAGTCGCCATTGACGTCGCCGAGAGGCGCGGGATGTTTATAGTCACCCGGGCAGCTCACGTCGGCGACCGCATCGATCTCGGGCGCGCCGCCCCCGGGCGCGTCGTCGATGCGAACGTACCGGAACCACTTGCGCTGCGTCTGGGGATCGAGGGGCAGATCGAGCCGGGCGATGTCATACCCGGTCCCACCGGCCGAATCGCCATAGGTCTGCGCGACGCGGGCCACCGAACGGCCGGCCAGCGTCTCGAATGAGAGGTTGGGATCGACCGGCAGCGTGGGATTGGTCGGTTCAGCCCACCACAGGTTCCATTCGCCGATCGACGCATCGGCATGGCACGGATCGTACACGCGGCCCAGCGTCGGGGCGAACCCGTCGCAGAACGGACCGTCGTCGGCATCGGCCGCCAACTTGATGAAGCCGGGATCGTCGGCCATGAAGTTCGGGTCGTTGGTGAAGCTGTACCATGTCGCGCCGTCCTGGCTGACCGAGACGATGCCGGGCTCGCTGCCGCCCGAATCGCCCACGATCACCTCGGCAGGATCGCCATTGTCCCAGGTCTGCCCCGAGGCCAGCGCCTGCGGGGCGTTACCGAAGACCAGAAAGTCAAGACCGTATGGGTTGTACTCGTCGTCGCGGACCGGGTGGCTGAAGGCCAGCGTGATGGATCCTCCCTCCCCGAGGAAGACCGTTTCGAACTGGCGGAAGGGCGGGTAGACCGGCACCACCGGTGCGGCGGCGTCCAGTGGGATCGACCAGTCGTCGCCGGTGGTGTCGACCGTGGGCCGTCCCAGGGCCGCGTTCGGATCGTTGAACGGAATTCCGTTGAGCCAGTCGTTCATCATGCCGCTGGGCTGGTAGTCAACCCACGCCGTGGCGAAGTCATTGGTATCGTGTGCGTACTGCCCATATCCGGACAGGAAAAGGGTCTCCCACGCCGGTTTCGGCGCATCGCCGTGACCGTAGATCCATCCATCGGCATCTCCATGACGCACGATCCGGTCGGCGGCGCCGGTCCAGGGCGACACCCAGCTCTCGCGGCTGCCGGCGTTGTCGGTCCAGTAATGCCACCACAGGTCGCCTCCGCCGTAGCCGACGTCGTTGTGGTCCTGATACCGGAAGCCATCGACGGCAATGCCCCAGCCGTAGTCGGCTCGCGTGACAACCAGTTCCGAGTCCGCCTCGATGATGTCCAGCAATCCGAGGCCCGTGATGGTGTCCGCTTCGGTCAGGCCGAAACGAACCAGATACTCGACGCGGAAGCCATCCGCCCACTCGATATAGACGCGCGCTTCGTTCACCCCGCTGCCTACCTCCACGGGCGCTGCCGTTGCGGCCGAGACGGCTGCCAGCAGCATTCCCAGTCCAAGCCAATACACCAATCTCATCTGTTTCCTCCCGTTCTTGCTTCGTTCTTCCGGCCTTTCGGCCGTGTCGCTGTCTTGTTCGACGCCTTGATGCCTGAGTCGACCGACTCTACCGACACGCTTCAGTCACGTGGCACATCCCGACCTCCTTTCGCATTTGCTGGCCCTTGTCGCGAGGGCGCGGCCCGCAGGCGCACAAAAAAAACCGCCGTTCCTGCGAACAGGAACGGCGGTTCATGATGGCGTAGAATCCCGGGGTGACCTACAGGCCCGGACGGCGCCTTCACACGTGCGTTCCATATCGCGAGAACACCAACACTGTGCGATCGACTGCAGGCAGGTTTTCTGACTTGCGTCTTACCGGAAGGCTCCTTCCCATCCCCGTGAGGAGGACAGTGGATTACAGCCTTCTCGGATTTCCGATCTGCGGATCGGAGCAGACGCTCACAGCGGCGCGACCGTCGCGGATTCTCACCGCGTTCCCGTTTCCAAGGTATTTCGAAGCCGATGCTTCGAAACCTGTAGCCGAGCGATGCATTTCTGAGAGAGCGAATGCGCGAAGCCTATCCAAGGGGCCGGTGTCTGTCAAGGCAAAAAGGGGAGAGATTTCGTGCGGAGGGAACGTGGGCCGGGAGGTGGACGGTACGGAGGGGAGTCTGCAAACGCCGGTCCCCAGGTGGGCCCGAAGGCCCACCTGGAGACACTCAGCACGTGGTTGTGTCACGCGTTGAATTGACTGAGGTCTTCGTCGTCGTTCAGCGGGATGCTGTGTTCCGTGCGTACCTTGCTTGTCTTGGCTACCTTAGGCGCCTTGGCTGGGGTCTTCCCCGCTTTGGCGCTTCCGGCGATACGGTGATACACCTGGTCCGAAGGACGAAGGTCTCGTCCGGACTTGGCGGTACGCTTCGTGTTGGTCGCGATCCGGGCCGCACCCCCAACCAACGCGGCCAGTTCGTTGACCATTTCATTCATCGTTTCGGCCTGGGCGCTGAGCTGCTCAGATGCACTGGCGCTTTCCTCGGCGTTAGCAGCATTCTGTTGTGTCACCTTGTCCATCTGAGCGATCGCGGTGTTGACCTGGTCGATGCCCTGGGCCTGTTCCTGCGAGGCGGCGGCAATCTCACTGACCAGATCCGTGGTCTTGCCAATGCCCTGAACGATTTCGTCCAGAACCTTGCCGACTTCCGTGGCGATGTCCACGCCGTTGTTGGCGTTCTTGACGGATTCTTGGATCATGTTGGCGGTGTTCTTGGCGGCTTCGGCCGATCGCATCGCCAGGTTACGCACCTCTTCGGCGACGACGGCAAAGCCCTTGCCCGCCTCGCCGGCTCGCGCCGCCTCGACGGCGGCATTGAGCGCCAGCAGGTTGGTCTGGAACGCGATCTCGTCGATGACCTTGATGATTTTGCTGGTCTCGTCAGAACTCTTCTGGATCTCGCGGATGGCGTTGTTCATGCGGCTCATGGACTCGGCGCCGGTGTCGGCGGACTTGCGGGCCTCTGAGCTCAGCAGGTTGGCCTGCTGGGCGTTGGCGGCGTTCTGCTTGGTCATCGAGGCCATCTCTTCGAGACTCGACGAGGTCTCCTGGAGCCCAGCGGCCTGCTCGGTGGCGCCCTCGGCCAGCGACTGCGAGGCCGAAGAGACCTGCCCGGAGGCGGCGGCCACCTGTTCGGCACCGTCCGACAACTGCCCAACTACGCGGGAGATTCGACCGGCCAGGCCGCGGGCCATCAGGAACCAGATGACGGCCGTAACTAGCAACGCCACGCCGAGGACCGAGGCCAGAATACGGTTTCCCGTGTTGCCGATTGCGGTGACCTGGTCACGGGCCTCGTAGAATTCGTCGGTATAGGAGCCCACACCGATAACCCAGTCCCACGGCTCAAAGTACATGAGTCGGGCGACCTTCTCGCGGGCCACGGTATCGCCGGCGTTCTTCCACGGATATCGCTGCTCGGCGACCTCGCCTTCTTTCAAGGCGGTTGCCTTTTTGCAGATCTCCTGAATGAAGAGGTTCCCGTTGGCGTCTTTGGCTTCGTAGACGTTCTCGCCGTCGCGCGCGCCGCCCTGGGAGATGACGTAGTTGCCCTTGGAGTCGAGGACATAGACGTAGCCCGTCTTGCCGACTTCGACCGCCATGATGGATTGACGCAGGGAGGCGACGCTCTCCTGCGGCACACCGACGTACAGCATGCCGACGACGTTCTGTGTGGCGTCGCGAATCGGCTCATACGCCGTGATATACCATTTGTTGACCACGAACGCGCGGCCTTGGTAGGTCTGGCCCTGAAGCACGCTGCTGACCACGGGATCGGGCGTGCCGTCCGGCCGGGTCTTCGGGATGTACGTGCCGATGGCGCGGGCGCCGTCCAGCTTCTGGACGTTCGTGCTGACGCGCAGCATGTCCCCGGCCTCGTTCATCCGTTGAAAGATCGTGCAGGTAGCTTTCACGAGGTTCTGGGTGCGGTCCACCACCGGGGCGGCAGTGGCCATGTCACTGATCTTGCCCAGCCAGGTGTCGCCCACCATCATCTTGGGCAGCGTCACCCGCTGGCTGGCCTGGGTGTACTGATTCACCGCCTCCCAGGTGATGGTCTCCTCGGCCAGATGGACGTCGCCGGTCTTCTGCATGACTTCGCGCGCCACGTTCAGCGAGGAGTCGATGTTCGCCTGCAGCATTTCCTGTTGGGCCTTGCACATCCCGTAGATGTTGTTGGCGATGTGGTCCAGGTCGGCATATGCCAGGTCGGTGTTGCCCTGCTCGGCGACCTTGATCATCCGCTTGTTCTGGATGAAGACCACCGCTGAGACGACCACCAGCGGGATCACGGTCATGACAATGCCGAGGGTCAGTAACTTGGTCTGTAACTTGACGTTCTTCAGCATGATATACCCCTTCACTTGATGGAAACGAATCGAACTACGCTCCTTCCACCTCAGGTCTCTCGTCGTAGATACGTTCAGAACTTGTAGATGAAGGACGCCTGCACGCGCGTGTCTTTGGCGTCGCCGGCGCCTCTATAGTTCGTTTCCCAGCGCGACAACTCCAGGCCGATCTGGGCGTGGGCGTTGACGTCGTAGCGGACGTTGCCGAACAGGCAGCAGTTGCGTGTGCGGCCGGTGCCGGCGGCGACGTCGTCACGATCCACGTTGTCGGCGCCATACCCGATGCTGGAACTCCACTTGCCCCACGGTCCCAGGCTGGCAGCGACCCAGCCGCCTTCGCTGTCGATCGATTTGTACGTGGTGGTGTTGACACCCTGGTTGATGCCGCCGAGATAGCTATCGAGATCCTTGCCGCTGAACAGCTCCGCTTTGAGGGTCATCCACTTGCAGATGGGCTGAGTCACGTCCAGATTGATGGACTGGCTCTTGAGGGTCTCGTTCGTTCCACTGACGTCGATATCGTATTCCTCCCTGCCGGAGTGCCCCGAAATGCCGATCGTGGTCGGCTTGGGGCCGAAGAACGGGAAGGTGGCGCTGACGCGTCCCTGGAGGGTGGGGAAACCCGCGTCCTCGCCGGTCTCAGAACTGACCGGCGCGGGCGTCGTCCTGCCGATGGTGCGGCTCAGAGCGCCTTCGAGCTTCACTTTGACCTTGTCTGTCACCGACAGGTCTTTGGTCAGGCGGACCTGCGGACGACGGTAACCGATGTTGCCGCCCACCCAGAGCACGCTGTAGTTCAGGGTGCTCGGGTTCAACGGCGAGATGACGTCCCATGTCTGGCCGGCCAGAAGGCTGAGCTGTGCCTCGGGCCATTCGAGATTCATGTAGGCGTGCCGGATCAGGAGGGTCGCCTTGTTCTCCGGCGCACTGCCGAAGAAATCGAACTCCAACTTGCCGGAGGTCTTCAGGCTGTCGCTGGACGGGCCCGTGAAGTTCAGGCCCAGACGCGACTCGTTGGCAGTCATGTTGGATTCCGCATCATTTCTTCGCGTGGCCTCGGAATCCACGTACAACACGTAGTTCCCCGTTGTGGCGCGGGACGAATCGCGCGACACGTCGGCCTTGAGGTAGCCGTACAACTGGACGTCCACGCTCGAAAAGAGCCCTTTCTTCTTGCTGTCCGCCGCGGCGGCGGGCGCGGACGCCGGCGCCTTCTTCAGTTCCGCGATCTCTTTCTCCAGTTGGGCGAGGCGGTCGTCGAGGGACGAACTCTCGTCGGCGGCGAGGCAGACTTGGCCCATCATCAGAGCAGCCAGACAAATCCAAGTCCATTTTCCGATTCTCATGGGTACATCCTTTCCTTCTGTTCACACATTCGAGACAATCGTCGAGGTTGTCACAGACCCTCGGATCGAAAGCCGTCCAGGCTTTCTCCACCGAGCACCTTATCGATATCGAGGAGGATCTTGACGGCGTCGCCGACTTTGCCCATCCCGAGGATGAAGCTCGTGTTGACCGACGAGTCAAACTGCGGGGCTTCCTCGATGCTGTCACCCGGGATGTCGAGCACTTCCTGCACGCGGTCCACAACGATGCCCGTACTGAACTTGCGATCCGCGTGGGCGATCTCGACAACGATGATGCAGGTCTCGTCCGTGACGTCGGTGGTCTCCATGCCGAACTTGGCGCGCAGGTCGACGACGGGAATGACCTGGCCGCGCAGATTGATGACGCCCTTGACATGGTGGGGCGTCTGCGGCACGGCGGTCACGTCGATGTAGCCGATGATCTCACGGACCTTGAGGATTTCCAGGCCGTACTCTTCGTGGGCCAGCGCAAAGGTCAGGTACTTGCCTTCCTTCTGCTGAGCCGCGGTACCGGAACTCTGAGCTTTTGACGCAGTTGCTGCCATAAGAGGGCTCCTTAACGTGCCTGTGGGACCGTGCCCCAGGCCAATCCAATCCTGTCCCTGCCTGCAGAGCTCAACGCGAACGTGCCACTGTGGATTCGGGGGCGCCTATTAGCCAACCCACGGTCCCATGTCCCCAAGCACGTTGGCAGGACAATCGAGGTATTCGACTGTAACTCCAGCCGAGATCGTGGCATTTGGCTGGAGATCGACACGGTGGCCGTGGCCTCCGGTCGCTCCGGCCCGATAAGGCTTGGCCTTGCGGAGCGTCGGGCCGGTTGCGAAAGCATTCGCGGTCAGCGGAGTCGCCGATACTTGGGATTGACATTTCTCGAACAGGGATCCCGACCGAGTCCGATAAGCCGCCCCGCGCTTGCGAAACCGGACGACAGAACAGGAGCCTGATGGCAGGATTCGAGACGATATCCGTGCGGATGTCCATGAAGACGAACACTCCAGCTTGCCGGCGGTTCGGCCGGTGCGGAGCCTGCTGAGCGGGTGACAGCGGCTCCGTGCGATGCCGGAACTGCCGGATAGAGAGGACGGCTTGATGATTCTCCGTTCGATGTCCGATAGGCCGGGCCCATCCGCGTTGTCCAACGTTCGACGGTGCCTGAGATCGGGTCAGCATGCATGCAGGACGATCGGCGAAAGACAATCCGTTCGACGCTTCCGGATGGGCGTGGCTGGCCCATCCGGAAGCGCCTTGTGGAACGGTGTCCCCATCAAGAGTTGAAGTCGTTCAATTCACTGTCATCGCCGAGCGGGATGCTCTTTTCCGCCGCCGACTTGGTGGGCACAGCATGGGCCTTCTTGGACTTGCCGCCGGCGATCTTGTGGTACAGATGGTCGGCGTGCGACAACTTGCGGCCTGCGGCGCTCTGCCGCGGCCCCGACGAGGCGGTCTTCTTGGTCGAACCTCCCACCAGCGCGATCAATTCACCGACGATGTCGTTCATCGACTCGGCCTGTGAGCTGAGTTCCTCCGAGGCACTGGCCGATTCCTCGGCATTCGCGGCGTTCTGCTGGGTGACCTTGTCCATCTGCGCCACCGCCGTGTTCACCTGGTCGATGCCCTGGGCCTGTTCTTGCGAGGCCGCAGCGATCTCGCTGATCAGATCGGTGGTCTTGCCGACTCCCTGCACGATCTCCTCGAGGACCTTGCCGACTTCCGTGGCGATGTCGACGCCGTTCTTGGCGTTCTTGACGGACTCCTCGATCATGTTGGAGGTGTTCTTGGCGGCCTCGGCCGACCGCATGGCGAGGTTGCGCACCTCTTCGGCCACCACGGCGAAGCCCTTGCCCGCTTCGCCGGCGCGAGCCGCTTCGACCGCGGCATTCAGCGCCAGCAGATTGGTCTGGAACGCGATCTCGTCGATGACCTTGATGATCTTGCTGGTCTCATCGGAGCTCTTCTGGATCTCGCGGATGGCCTGGTTCATGCGGCCCATCGACTCGGTTCCGGTGTCTGCGGCCTTGCGGGCCTCGGATGCCAGCGTGTTGGCCTGCTGCGCGTTGTCGGCGTTCTGCTTGGTCATCGAGGACATCTCTTCCAGACTGGACGAGGTCTCTTCGAGACCCGCTGCCTGCTCGGTGGCGCCTTCCGCCAGCGACTGCGAGGCAGCAGAAACCTGGCCGGAAGCGGCCGCCACCTGCTCGGACCCGGCCGTCAGCGCATCAATGATCCGCTTGATCGGCTTGATGATGCTCATCGTGATCACCACTGCCAGAACGGTGCCCACGATGGTGCCCGAAACCGCCACGACCATCATGATGACGTTCGTTCGGGCGGTCGCGCTTTCCATCCGATTCTTCAAAGAAGTCTGAAGTTTGTGGATCGTCTCGACGATCGCGGCGGCGGCGGTTCCCATTTCGGTGTCCGCCGACTGCTGCGCGAGCATTCCGCTGCGGTACTGCTGACCAGCCTCTTCGTAGGTCTTCACATGGCCCGCGATGCGCGAGGCTGCTGCTTGCAGCGCGGTGTTGCCTGCCACGTGATCGGCCCAGGTCTGGATATTGGTCTTGACTTTGGCAAGCTGCTTCTGATAGGCCTCCCACTGAGCCTCGGCATTGGTGGCCAGCAGGTAGACCGCGGTCACGCGCAGTACCAGGAACTCCTGAAAGACGCTTTGGTCGAGTTCGGTTCCAATGGCGGCCCACTTGGTGATATCCTCGACATTCTTGGCCTCCTCGGCCGCCCGGCGCGCCGGAGCGATGACATTGGTGTTGACCGTACCGACTTCCTGGGTGACGTCCCAGCCGATCTTGCTCCAACTGGTGAAGGCCTCATCCCGTGTCTTCCGAGCGCTCTTCTGGTGCTCGAACGACGTGAGGTAGGCGGGCATCTTGCCGGCGGCCTCTGTGACGATGGCCCGGTCGACGCCGGCCAGGTCCTCCGAACCTTCCAGTTGCTGTAGCTGGGTCAGCAGCGCGTTGTATGCCGCGTGCCAGTTGTCGGCGGCCGTCTTGTTGTCGCTGCCGTAGGCATCAAAGCCACGGATCGTGAACTCCTTCCGCAGAGAGGCGCAATCATTGAGCCCTTGCAGGCACTCATTTCCCTGGCGATTCAGTTCGGCGTTGGTGGTCACGTTGGTCAGGCCGTTCCACCCGACGTAGCCCAGAACGCCGGAGATCACGATCAGCAGACCAAAACCCATCCCCATTTTCGTTGCCAGTTTCATGTTCTTGAACATCTTGATTCTCCTGAAATGCGACGCGTGTATTTGTTTGAACGCACCGGGGGGATCCCGGTGATAGCCTTTCCTTCAGCGGATTCGCTCCGACGTCCATGCAGGAAACTGTTCCATGCCCCGACTACGCAGCGGCCTTGCAGA
>Ga0116141_10002849_pt1 | contig 14709 bp, 9 predicted proteins | sample AD_UKC097_MetaG_FD_89744 | JGI IMG/M metagenome (GOLD analysis project Ga0116141, IMG submission 89744) | Active sludge microbial communities of municipal wastewater-treating anaerobic digesters from USA - AD_UKC097_MetaG | ecosystem: Engineered > Bioreactor > Anaerobic > Digestate | place: USA...
CACGGGCCCGTGAACGCGGATACGTCCGCGATCTGATCCAGGTACAGGCCCTCGCCGGACATGCGCCACACGGTCGCGGACGTCCAGTCCGTCAGCGAAGTGACGATGAGCGACGCCTCGAACGGCCCCCAGCCCCCGTCATCGCTGGCCAGCAGCATGACATCGAAGATGATGCCGTCCACATCCGTTAGATCGACAGGCGGCCAATACTGCGAGAAACCTCCGAACTCGCCCTCCGCAATGTCGATCCCGCCGATACTACCCACATAGGCCGACAAGTAGCCATCCGCCTGCCAGAAGCTTGAGTTTGCGGAATAGCAGTAGAACGATGAAGACCCGGTAGGGTCCCAGTCTGAGGGCAGATCCCACGGCGTGCTTGGGTAGATTTCTTCGAAGCCAGGATTCAGGATCTGCGCCGCACACACACCGGACCACAGCAGCGAGACCAGAACCACGAGATACCCCATCTTCCGGACACAACGCCCTCTCTGTCCTGCGTCAGTTATAGTGTCCATGTGAATCATTGCACCCTCCCGCAGATAACCACTCGATAGCCACTTCAACCCGACACACACGCTTTGGGCCCGACTGACGTATGGGGGCCCGGATGATCGCTCCGATGGGACGGCAAATCGCCTACGACTCCAGGCGGAGCATGCTCTGAGATGAACCTTGCTGACACTTCTTCGGCGGGATCCAACCGTACTTCTAAGGGACTTACCCAGCTAAAGTATACCCCGAAACAACCCCCTGCCAAACGCCGCCAAGAGGAATTCGAGACAGGCACAGAGGACATGTATCGGCCGCCGCGATGGCCTTCTGCGTTGTGGACAGATCAGCGTCTCCCTGCTTGCGGAGATTGCCTCTCGCGCATCGAGGTGCGTCACATTATAGGCCCTTCGTTCTGAGCCAGGATTCCGGCCCTCCGGGCCGGGAGTTTGCCGCTTTGGAGCCACCAGCAGCAGGGGTGTTACACACACCTTCAAGTGAGCGCTCCGCCCGCGTATCATGCTGGAGGCCGCAAGGCGATAAACTCCCCAAACACGGCCGTCGCGGCCTTGTGGGTCGTCCGATGGGAAGCCCCCGGCAGGTTGTCCGCGCTCTGGATGTCCCGACACGCCCGCTATTGCAGGCCCCATTCAGAGTCCCAGAGGGACAGAAAGACAGAGTGCCACCCGATCATAACCGGGAGCAAACCACCCGAAAGCCCGCATCGCTGTTGTGGCTCTCAGGACGGTTAGTGAAGTGTGCACAGCAACGGAGATCGTACTCGGCGCTGAACCAGGAGCCGCCACGCAACGAACAGGCTTTGGACTCCGCGCCTCCTCTGGGAATAGACGGACGGAGAACGGAACAAAACGCGCCACGTTGTGTACCGGACAAGACTTGCGTAGGACGTGGCGAAACAGCACCATTTCCATCCCCTTCGGGTGGGCCCAAGGGCCATGAACGGCTTCGCGGGAATGACCACGGCGGACGCAACGTCTGCGCGGATCAGCAGAGTGTCAGTCGCGAGATACGAGCGACGAAGGCCGAGGACCTTTGCGGGCCGCGGGTCACGAGCCACTGATCACGGCATCACGCGCCGCTACTCCACGGCCTGGAGCGTGACTTCGACGTCGCCCCTGCGGTCTTCGCGCTCGACCGTCACTTTGACCGTGTCGCCGATTTCGTGGTTGTCGAGGATGCGATAGAGGTCGTTCGAGTTGCGGACGGGCTTGCCGTCGACGGCGACGATGAGATCGCCCAGCAGGACCCTGCCGCGGGCGTCCAGGACAGTCGGTCGCAGGCCGGCCTTCTCCGCGCCGCTGCCCGCGGTGACACCGCCGAACAGCACGCCCTCCAGTCCGAACCGCCGGACCCAGTAATCCTCGATGAGTTTGATCCCGAGACCCGGCTTCTTGATCTTCTGGCCGCTGATGATCTGCGGGACGATGCGGTTGACCACATCCACAGGCACGGCGAACCCAAGCCCCGCGTAGGCGCCGGAGGGACTGACGATCGCCGTGTTGATGCCGATCACCCGACCGGCGCTGTCGAGCAGTGGTCCGCCGGAGTTGCCGGGGTTGATCGCGGCGTCGGTCTGGATGACGCCCTGGATCGGCCGGCGCGTGGACGATTCGATCTCGCGGCCCAGGCTGCTGATGACGCCCGTCGTGAGGGTCTGATCGAAGCCGAACGGATTGCCGATGGCGAAGACCTTCTGCCCGACCTGGAGATCGGCCGATGTCCCGATGGGGATCGGCGGCAGCAGGTTCTTCGGCGCATCGATCTTCAGCACGGCCAAGTCCTTGTCCGCCTCGGCCCCGACGAACTGCGCGGGCCACGTGGAGTGATCGGCCAAGGTCACGCGGGCGCCGCGCGCCTCGGCAATGACGTGGTAGTTCGTGACGATGTAGCCGCTGTCGTCCCAGATGAACCCGGAGCCGGCGCCTTGCGGGACCTCCAACGCGCGGAAACTGAAGAAGTCCTGCTGCATGGTCAGCGTGGTGATATACACGACCGAAGGGGAGACGGTCTTGAACAGATCGATCGTGCTCTTCTCATCGGCGGCCAGGTCGCCGCGGGCGGCTACCGGCCGGGGCACCGCGCCCGTGGTGTAGACGCTGCCCAACCAGAACCGGGCCTCGTGAAACAGCATCAGCCCGGCCAGGACCAGCAGTAGAAACGTCAGCCAGGCCCGGGGCTGAGCCACCCCGGCACAACGTCGATGAACGCGCTCTCGTTCCATGACGACGGACTCCAGTGTGTTCGCAGGAACCGGTCCCCGGCGGAACCACCGCACGGAGCCGAACGGGAGCCATGATAGAACCACGGGCACAGGTTGTCAAAACTCTGTTCTGCAGAGTCCGGATTCCTGCGATCGCGGGGCTGAGGAACGGAAATGGGACGGTCAGTCGCCCGTGCCGGGGGAGCCGCCGAGGTTCGTGCTGGGGCGCCAGGCGTTCTTCTCGTTGAGCGCGTTCGGATCGGTTGTGTCCGGATTGACCACGGTCAGCGAGAAGCCGTCGCCGTCGGTGGGATCGTACCAATCGTCGCGGTAGCTGAAGCTCTGAATCGTCTGGCCGACGGCATCCTGGATTTCGATGTGCTCGCCCGCATTGCTCAGACTGCCTGCGTACTGGCCCGCCACGGGCAAACCCGGGCCGTACCGGGCCGCGAACGCCGCGAAGTCCTTGACCACGAGGCAGTACCCCGCCGGCGACAAATCGAGACTCGGGAACGTGAACTCGATCCCATCCGTGATACGGACTTTGTTCAGGTTCACGGTCTCACTGCCGACGTTCGTCAGCTCGACGAATTCCGTGTTCGGGTCGTTCGGGTCGCCCGCGTCGGCCGGATGATACATGATCTCGCTGACCCGCAGGCTCTCGGCGACCGGGCCGACCGCGAAGACCGCATCGTTCACCGCGCTCCACCGGCCGGCGTACAGCGAGCGGGCCATGATCCGCGTCGTCTCGCTGAGGGGGATGGGCTCGGCGTATGTCTCCACCGGCAGGTTCGTCGGCTGTTCGCCGGCTTCTTCGGCCGTCAACTGCACGCTGATCAGGAAGTCCGAACTCGTCATGGAGACGTTCATCCCGTGGATCGCCAGCACGTTGCCGCCTCGCTGCAGGACGCCGCGGAAGCCCGTGACGTCAATCGACTCAAAGCTCACGGCGTCCGTGTCGTTGTGCTGGTTGCCGGCCGTCGAGTTCCATGTGGGGCTGCCCGTGAAGTTCCGCCGGGCGATCTCGACGCCGTTGAGGTATGCGACGAACCCGTCGTCATAACGGACGTTCAACGTCACCTTCTCCAGGTCGAGGACATTGCCGTTGAAAGAGAACGGAACCCGGATATAGCAGCTTGCTTGCGCGTTGTACATCTGGGGTCCCACGTCGAGGGTGAAGTAATCCTCATACCCGGTGCTCCGTTCGAAACCGACGCCGCCGGGATTGCCGGTCATGAGCGTCCACCCGGCATCGGAGAACGCCCCGCCACCCCGCCAGCCGTCGTCAATCGCCCTGCCGGGCACGAGCACGCGTTTCGACGCATTCTCCGGCACGAGGATCACTCCGCTGGTCACGGAGCCCGCATCCACGAGCGACTTCGGGTCCGAGCCATCCGTCGTGTAGTAGATCGTCCCGGGGCCGGCCATCGCGAGCGCAAAGCCGGTCTCGACGTGTCCCCCCTGCCGGCTGAACACAGGCGGAGCCGGTGCGAACTCGGAGGCGATCTGGCTATCCATCCAGGCTAGCCGGCTGACGAGCCACTGCTGCATCCAGGCGATCTCCTCGCGGAAGGTCTTGGCGATGTACCAGTTCGGCCACACGTACTGCCCGAGAATCCGCCACCGATTGAAGTTCCGCGCAGCCGGCTCGTCGAGCAGCGTGGCGTAGTCTTCGACCATGCCGACCAGACGGTCCGTGTCGAACAGGCCCCGCCGCAGGGCAAACCACCGATCCGCATAGGCCAGCTTGAACTCCGGGTCCATGAAGAGCCGCCGCCAGTAGGGGTAGTCGCCGTCGCCGAGCTGATTGAAGTACCAGCCGGTCGGAAGCCAGCCGGTCAGGTAGTCCGCGTTGCCGAGCGAGAGGTTGTAGTCCCAGGCCGGGCCCTGCTTCAGCTTGCCGTTGCGGTCCTTGTGCATGTAGGTGCTCAGGCGGAACCCGTCGATGTTCTTCGTCAGTTCCACGAGAATGTGCGTATCGATGTACGAACCCACGTCAATGAACTTCGCATAGCCGTTGACGGGGTCGGCGAAACTCGATCCGTACAGCGTCGCCTCGAATGAGTTGAAGTAGCTGCGAATCCAGTCCCTCTGCTGCTGCGTCAGGTCGCGTCCGTTCGGGTCCTGGTAGATCAGGCCCTGTCCCCGGCTCGTGCCGAACGAGACGTCGTCTCCGTCGTACTTGTCCTTCTTGATGATGTAGCCGCCGGTGATCTCGGGCTCGGCGTTGTCACTTGCATCGAGCTCCACGATGTTCACGCGGTTCGGGCTGATCTTGATCTTCTCCATCAGGACATAGACGCCCACGTAGTCGGACATCGTCACGCTGGTGTCGCCGCTGTTGAGAAACAGCTCGATGAATCGCGTCCGCGGGGCGTACTGGCCCATCTCGTTGGACCACCGGTAGCTGAGCACGTTACGCATGAGCGACTTGTCCGAATACGGTCCCTGGAGCACCCAGTCGGATTCGGTGGGCAACCCGAGAATCGAAACGTCCTTGTCGCTGCCGTACTCGTCCTGGGTCTCCAGCTTGTACTGATGCTTCGGGAACCCCTCGGAGCTTTTGCCCCGGACGTTGATGATCCCCGCCCCGGCGAAATCCGCCGCGTCGTTGATCGAGGCCCTCCCCCCTTCGCCCACGTTGATGAAGCAGGTATACGCCGGGACCGGCGAACGGGAGACCCCCTTGCCGTATGTATCCACCACGGCGATCGCCAGCGGTGAGCTGAAATCCCGCAGATCACTGCCGACGAACACGTACCGTTCCGTCGTCACGTCGCTCTGCCGCCAGCCGAGCCGCCACGCGACGGCCTTCACCGTCGTGGTCCTGCTGATAGTCAGCGGTCCCGTGTAGAGCGATCCGACGGGCCGCTCTCTGGGCGCGCTGAACGGGGCCTTCCCATCCAGCGTGTAGTAGATCTCCGCTGCCTCAGTTGGCGTGGTGAGCGTGACGGTGACCGGCCCCGTGCACATCCGGCTCTTCACGTCGAACTGCACCGGTTCGGCGATCCCCTCGTCGATCAGGATGTTCATCGCCCCGGCGAACGGGTAGGTCAGGAACCGCAGGTCCGGCCCTCCATCCGGGTATCGGCCATAGGAGACATCCGTGTACTGCGGGCCGAAGGAGAAACCGTCGATCATGGTGAGACCGTCGGCCGCGAACAGCGCGATCTCCTCGCCCTCCTCGTTGAGCTTGAAACCGGCGTGCAGGCCCGGATCCTCGATGTCGCCGTCGGCCCAGATCAACAGATAGCCCGCCGGGGCAATCGTGGTCGCCGCCGGGTTGCCCGTGGGGATCCGCCACTTCGTCGGCCGGGTGAGGTCGTCCGTGAGGTAGCATCCCGCCAGGTCCACCGCTGACTCGCCCACGTTGTACAGCTCAATCCAGTCGTCGTACTGGGCCTGCGGGTCGGAGGCTGTACTGCTATTCGACGCCAGCACCTCGTTGATGACGACGAATATGGCCCCCGGGCGGGTTGTCTGACCGTACGCCTGCCCGCCAACGCAGAGAATCAGGATTGCCAGCAGGTACCCCAAGTGCGCCTTTTTGCTCATGTCCGCGAACTCCGATTCATCGATGGTCCTGCTACAGTCAACGAAGCGCAAACGCAAAGGTCTGCCACGGACTCGCACGGCGGGCCGCAGAATGCACGCCCGACAGAACGAGGGGCAGACCCTTTCCACTACGGCACTATTTTACCCGATTTGACACCCCGCGATCAAGGCTGATCTGTGTTGGCCCGTGCGTGCACGGATTCTCGGACGTAGAAACGGGGGCGAGGGACGCAAAGCCACGAACTGCACGCGCTATTTGCGGTCCGGCCGCAGGTGCCGGTCGAACCAATCCGCAAACCGGCGGATGTCCCAGACCATCGTGAGCCACCCGTGCTGCTTGCCCGGCCGGACGACCAACTCAATGGTGCCGCCGACCTCGCGGACGCGGGCAACGAACCGCTCCGATTGCTCCAGTGGGACCAGCGTATCGGCGCCGCCGTGGAGGATCAGAATGGGCGGAATGCCCGGCTGGACATAGTAGATCGGCGACATCTCGCGGCCGATCTGTTTCCACGCGGCCATGTCCGTCGCCTGCGGCCCGAAGGCCTTCACGAAACTCTTCGGCGGGCCGCCGTCGCCTGCATTCTCCGTCGAGGGCCCGAGGTTCAGCAGGTCCGTGACCGGGAAGAAGATGGCGACCGCCTGCACGGCACTGCTCTCGCGATCCACGGGGTCCGCCGCATCGGCAGGTCCGGGCCCGCCGCGAGTGGCCAGCATGAGACTCAAATGGCCGCCCGCGCTGCCGCCCGCGACCCCGATGCGATTGGGGTCGATGCCGTAGTCGGGTGCGTGGTGCCGGATGAACCGCACGCCGCGATTCACGTCCTCGACAATCTCCATCACGGTGGCCTGCGGCTGAGACAGGTGCGAGACGGCGAAGATCGTATACCCCCGCCGGAGCAAGGGAGCCGCCATCCAGGGTCGAAACCCATCCGGCCCCGACCGCCACCCACCGCTGACCACAACGACCACGCCCAATCCATTCGGCCGTGGAGGTCGGAACGTGTCAAAAGTGAGATCGTGCCCGTGTCGCTGCGTATAGACGACGCGGTCCCCCTGCTCGAATCGCGGGTGAAAGTACCACCAGACCCCTCCGGCCAGGAGGGCAACCACCGCCACGATTCCCAACAGCACAAGCAAGACAATCCGCATGATTCGACGAATCCTCATATGCCCCGTCCGTAAACCCGTAGGGTGGGTTCTCAACCCACGCGTAACAACGTGATATGATACGTGCCATATGAGCGAAACTCAACGAGGAAAGGCTTATGTCGCATTACCGACGAGCAAACGACCCCGGCGGCTGCTTCTTCTTCAAAGTCGTGACCTATCATCGCCAGCACTTTCTGACAGACGATCGTGCGCGTGAGCACCTGCGCCACGCTTGGCGTACCGTGCAAGAGCGCAAACCATTTGAAGTGGTCGCTCTGTGCCTCCTGCCCGATCACCTTCACTGCATCTGGCGACTGCCTGCGGATGACGCGGACTTCTCCACTCGCTGGGCGAGCATCAAGGCGATCTTCACGAGGGAATACCTCCGTGGCGGCGACGCCGACGCCACACGCAATGCGTCACACATCCGCAGCGGAGAGGCGGCCATTTGGCAACGGCGATTCTGGGAACACCGAATCCGGGACGAGGTAGATCTCAGCAGGCACGTCAACTACATACACTTCAATCCCGTCAAGCACGGCCTGGCAATAGACCCGAAGGATTGGCCGTGGTCAACCTACCATCGGTATCTGCGCGAAGGCGATTACGAGCGACAGGCACTACTCGAGAAACGCTGTGAATTCGACGACATCGAAGGCGATGAATGAGGGACACTTGCGCGTGGGTTGAGAACCCACCCTACATGCTACATGCTCGCACAGACCCTCGACCCAGGACAAGACTGGACGCCCCGTAGGTTCTCAACCCACGCGTGATCTTCATGACGCGCAACTGTCGTGTCTACCGGCCCGGGGTCGGCGCCGCGGCTTGCCAGTTCGTTGGGTCGTTGCCGGAATCGCCGGGGTCGGGCGTGATTCGCTGGAGGGCTTCGCCCTCGCCGTCGGGGCCGGCGGGCCAGGGGGACGTGTCGCCGTAGATCACCTCGTCCACGATCACCCACGCGAGCGGTGCGGCGGGATCGTCGCCGGGTAGGGACTTCTCCAAGGCCACTCGCTCGCCTCGATTCGACAGGTTGCCTTACCAGGGGCCGACGATCTGCGCGATGAGCGCCGGCGGAGCCGTCTTGTAGGCTGCGACGAAGGCGTCCAGACGCGAGGTTTCCACCGTGGGGTCGAAACGGACGACCACGAGCCGGCCGCCGGCCGGAATGGACGCACCGGCGGGGAACACATAGTCCACGGCCCCATCCAGTCGCCAGGCAACGGCCCCGTCATTGAGCCAGACCGTCTCACCCAGCGGGTTGTACAGCTCGATGTACTCTTCGTTTGGATCGACCGGGTGGTACATCAGCTCGTCGATCACGAGATCAGAGATCGGATTCGTGTTGGCCGCGTCAGGCGTAGGCAGCAGGCGGAACCAGTAGTCGCCGCCATCGGGGTATCGACCGAGCGAGATGTCGAGTTCCTGGGCCTTGAATCGGACGGCGTCTACGACGCGGTCCTCAGTCGTGCCCGGCAGATACGACAGAACAACCTCCTCGCCGTCTCTGCTCAGGCCAAAGGTGGTGATGTCGCTGAAGGTCGCGTAGCCATACCCCGGGACCGTTCCGGCCGGGAGGGGCCATTTCTTCAGGTTGGCAACGTCGTCGCTCAGGTACCAGCCGACAAGGCTCACGTCTGTAGCCGTCGGATTGTACAGCTCGATCCAATCGCCCCCCTGCGTGCCGTCGGCCACGAACTCGTTGATTCGCAGCACAGAAGCAGGTACAGGGTCGTCTTCGCCCGGCGAGCCTGCGATGTATGTGCTCGCCCGCCAGTTGCCGGGATAGTTCAATGAGCCTTCCGGCTGGGCGGGCAGGGCCGAATCGAGTGGGACCAGCGAATGCCCGCCGCCGTCGGCCGCGAGGGGCCAGCCGCGACCGTCGCCGTATTCGAACTGGGCAATCGTTCCATTCCAGAGATCGACCAGCGAGACGGCCTCGCCGTCGTTGGCCAGCTTGCCTGTGTACTCGCCCGCAATGATGCCGGAGAGGGATGAGCCGTAGCGAGAGAGGAACGCCTGCTTGTTCTTGACGACGAGGACGAACCGGCCCGGCCCGAGGTTCCGGACCGCGCCAGCCGCGAAATCGAACGCGACGCCCCCGTCGAGGGAGACGCCGCTCAGGTCAAGCGTTTCGTCGCCCGTATTCTTGAGCTCGATGAACTCGAACTCGTCGTTGTCGATCGCGCTGCCCATCGCGGGCGGATTGTACATCAGCTCGGTGATTCGCAGATCGGCGACGATGCCCGCCGCGAGGGGCTCACCCGCAGTGAACTGGACAGGATCGGACCATTTGCTCCAGCGGCCGGTGTCGTCCTTCATCCGGCAGCGAACACGATAGGTCCGTCCCGGGCGAACGGCCGTCGCGGGAATCCGGATGTCGCTGCTGAACGTCGTGATCTCGTCGCTCTCCCAGGCGGCGTTGATTTCGTATCTGCCCGGCTCCCTGTGGATGATGGGAGCCGTCATCTGGCCGGGTTGCTCGGCCTGTTCCGATCTCTCGCCGAGCAGACGCACGTCGATGAAGCAGTCGGAACTGCTGGAGATGTTGGAGTTCAATACCTGGATCGCGACGACGTTCCTGCCTTGGACAAGCCAGGCGCGGGGGTCGCCGAGGTCGTAGGTGACGAAATCGGCATTCTCGATGGAGCTGGAAGCTGTGGCGGTGCAGGGGACGTTCTCGCCGGGGATGTTGTTCTGATAGGCGAGGACGCCGTTGATCCACACGTTGACGCCGTCGTCGAACTTCACGTCGAGGATCAACTGGTCGAAGGCGTCGAGGCTGGCCACATCGAAGGTCTTGCGGAGATAGACGCAGGTGTAGTTGTACCGCATGTCCGCCAGATTCGTGGTGATGAAGGCCTCGCCGTAGCCGACCGCCGTCTGACCCGAGAGCCAGGCCGAATCGTCGAAGCCAAGCTGCCGCCAGGCGCCCTCCGTTGCAGAGGGCTCCTGTGTGCCCTTGAAGTACCTCCACAGCGAGCCTTCGGGCACGACGACGATGCTGGTACCGCCGTCCTGCGTCGCGGCTTGCGAGCCGGAGGCAACCTCGGCGATCCGCCATTTCATCGCACCGAACGTATCGGCGCCTTGCGGATCGGCGAAGGCGGACGTGGTGAAGGTCAGTGCGTTGGCGGGGAAGCCCGCCGGGGAGATAGTGGTCGCGACGGGCGTGCTCGGGATGGCCGGGTCGGCGGCCTTGCTGCTGAGGTAGCTGACCCGCTCGACCACATAGTCCTTCATGACCTGAACCATGCCTTCGAAGCTTCGGTCGTAGCCGCGATCCGCGGCCTCCTCGTAGAAGCGGCCCTGGCTCGCCTTGTAGCTGGCCGGCTGGTCGATGTAGGTGGGATAGGCGGCGTCGCCGACCACCCAATGGTAGTCCCACATGCAGCGGTCGGCATCGACCATGGACGGCCCGCCTGCCCGGTTGTCGATGATCGCGGCGTATTCGTCGATCAACTGGTGGGTCTGGTCGGTGTTGAACAGCAGGTCGATGACCTCGCGGAGGCGGTTGCGATTCTCGATGTCGATGGAACTGTAGTTGAGCACGCCGGCGCGGCGGAATGGATCGCTCGGGTCGTTGCTGCCGTAGTAGGTCGTCCACGTCAGGTCGAGGTCCCAGGGCAACTGCCACCACTCGTTCGTCTCGGGGTGATGATAGAGGAACCAGTTCTTCTCCGTGATGTCGCCGTGGTGGACGGCCTGGTAGATCGCGTAGTAGCCATAGTAGGCGTCGAGGTGCACGTTCTGCCGCCACCATAGCTCGCCGGCGCCCGAATAGCGACCGAGGAACTGGTTCAGGTCCGACCCGTCGGAAGGTTGCGCGGGGCCCTGATTGTTGAGTTCATCCATACTATTATCCATTTTGTATAGATTACCGTCAGGGAGGCCGTGCTCGTCGAGGAACTGGCCGTCCATCTGCTCGATGGTCATGTAGAGGCCCCAGAAGTCGCCGTCGTACTGGGTGCCCTTGCTGGTGATCGGCGGATGGGCGGCGTTCAGCGTGCCGTCCTCGTACGGTTCATCGATGATCCGGAAGTGCACGTAGTTCGTCTTCGAGGCCGGGCACCCCGCCAGGTTGAACAGCCGGAACGAAAGGGCCTCGAACATCCCCTGCTCACCGCGCTGCCCGAAGCTGCCCTGCTGGATGCACGCCGAGAAATTCAGCTTGTCCCACTTCGTATCGTACGGATTGCCATAGTCATCGCAGGCCTGGAAGTAGTGCCCCCGTTGAAAATCCACCTTGAGCATGTTCTTGCCCATCGAGTGCCGCCACACGCCCCCTCTCATGCGGTAGCGGACGTGGTCGTAGACCTCGCCGTCGTAGACGAACGTGCCATACCAGTTGAAGTCCTTCCGGCCGGCCGCGCCCAGCCCGTACCGTTGAAACCACATGGCGTTCTCGACGTCGCTCTTCTTGCTGATAAGATGGTAAACGGGCAGGCTCCGCATCACCTCCGCCGGGAACTCGATCTCCTCCGTGACGCCGGGCCGCACCGCCGCACGCCAGCCTGGCACGCCGTCGTACACGAAGTACGCGAAGTTCGGCTGCGGATCGTCCGCATAGGGCGCGACCGTGGACGCGTCCCTCCCGTCGCTCGCCACGATCCGATAGCGAACCAGATTCCGGTGCACCTGCACCTCCCGGGGGACCTGCGCACTGTACACATCGTCGCCGGCCCGCGCGTCGCCCGCCAGCCCGTCGTCGTGCATCGCCACATCGACCCACTCCGCGCCGTATGCCGCGTCGGTCCGAGCAATGTAGGCCCCGGGCGTCACGACCTGATAGCGCAGCAGGATCTTGGCGACGCCGTCGTCATCGGTGACCTTGGCCGTAATCGTCACGGCCTCGCCGCTCTTGGGCTGCTTCGGCGAATGCCTCACCTGCCGAACGTGCGGCGGAACGTTCCCCGTCAAGACCACGCTATTGGCCTTGGTCGGCGTCGGATACGCCGATTTCCAACTGCCCCCCAGGTTGTTGTCCGACAGCGGGTCCATCAACTGCAGCGAGGGCCCTGCCCCCGGCGAGTTCGCCGGCACCGCATCGCCGACCGTCGGCCACGGGAACCCAAGCTGGTAATCGACCTCGTCCACCACCGCCCCCGAGGCATCGCACAGCACCACCTGCTCGCCGTCGGCGTCCAGCGCCCCCCCATAGGGCCCGCGGACCAGCTCGCCCGGCAGCGCAACCCGCGTGCCCCCGAACTTCGCCAGCAGTTGGTCGCGCTCCTGGGCCACGACCAGATACCCGTCGGCCGCCAGCGTCGTCCCGGCCGGGAACGTGTAGAACACTCCCTCCGTGAACGACCAACCCGAAAGGTCCACGGCCTGCGCCCCGAAGTTGTAGAGCTCGACGAACTCCACAAGATCGGTCTTGATATCGGGATTCGTGTGCAACTCGTTGATCACGATCTCAGCCCCCGGCCCCCGCGAGGCGAACAGGCAGACCACCGCCACAACGATCACCGCCCGAGGGTATCGATTCGATGTGTGCACGTTTCGTCCTCTTCCATTGTGAGACTGTGCGCCTTCTCGTCGTGCGTCGCCCGTCGCGCGATAGGACGCAGGTCGCGCCCCGCATAGCGCATGGCGAACTCGCACCGCCAACGGTCATTCTATCCGATTCGGCGCCTGTAAGTCAAGGCCAAGCAAGTCCTTGCAGCCGTCTCGCAAGTCCTCGTTCGCACAAGACATACGACAGATCACGGCCCAGGCTCAGGACCGCCGCGATCCTTCCGAGGGTGCATGACCGTGGTTGCGACCTCCCGCAGAACAACGAGACGTTGCTCCGACTCTGTCATTCCTGCTTGAAGCAGGAATCCGGGAGCCGTGGCATGCGACGTGTCCCAGGAAGTGGATTCCCGCTTTCGCGGGAATGACAATCCAGGGTCTCCGTGGAACCCATTGCACGCACAACTACGGTCGTGCACCCTCCTTCCGGTTCCACGTTGCCCTCGATGCCTTGCGCAGTTATCCTGTTATCTTGGACGGCTCGCTGTGAGTCTCTTGCGATGAATGGACGGTGTTTCGCGCTGAGACGCAGGGACGCGGAGGGGCAAGAGGCCGGGTCGTGTGGATACGGAACATCCGTCGGCAATATGCGATCCTTTGGAGGTGCGACTATGAAATGGCAAGGTGTGTGGCAGGCCCTGCTCGCCGGGGCGTTGCTGGGGACGGCGGGTTGCCATACCCAGTTCGATCCGCAGTGGGGCCGGCAGGAGATCAAGCGCCAGACCGGCGTAGAAGCCGAGGATACCTTCGAGTTCAAGATGGAAGGGGCCACGATGAAGCTCGCCAAGGTCGCGGCCTCGCAAGTCGCGGGCGAGCCGGTCAACCTCGGCGGCCTCTCGCGAATCCACCTGGCGATCTACGAGCTGCCGGCCGGCGGGCAACTGGCCTTCGACAAGATGCGCATCCGAGGGTGGGACAGGGTCATCCAGACCCGGGAAGGCGGGTTTGGCCTGCTGGTCCTCGTGCGGACCAAAGGCGACACGCTCGACGACCTGGTCGTCTTCGCCCAAGGCGAGAACCAACTCCTCTACGGCCGCCAGAAGGGAAAGCTCGATCCCGATCTGCCCGCCGCCCTCCAGAAAGTCCTGCGGACAGCCGGCCTCCAGGGCCTCAAGCAGCGATTCCTCTCCTCGGCCGAAGGCAGCACAACCTCCCCATAGCCCGAGACCACGAAGAGCACGAAGCGACCCAGGGCGGCCTCCGGCCGCAACCAAAACCTATTCTCTCGCCAAGACGCGAAGAACGCCAAGGATAGACCACTATGACACATTCTCCCTTTGCGGTCTTGGCGTCTTTGCGCGAGACGTAATTCCGCAAGTGTCCGTGACTTATGTTCAGTGGTTTCGAAAATCTTCGCGAGAGAACAAGATTCTGACAAGTGGGAGTACGAAGCCGGGCAGCGGCAGAGCGCCAATACATCCGGTTCTCGCGCGGAGCCGCCGGGACGCGGAGCATGCAGGGCGGGTCCTCGACCCACGCGCCCAATCCTCGACACGGATCTACACGGGCCGGCCTTCGGCCGGAACCGATGGCGTTTAACACCTTGCTGGATACCGGCGTCCCGTCGCCACGGGCCACAGGGCACAAGCCACGAGCCACGACTCGCCCCACGATTTCCTTGCATTCCGCCGGTCCCAGCATAGAATGAACGTGGCGGATTCTCGTTGTGTGCCCTTTAAGGCGGCCCAGTATGGAACGAAAAGGATTCTCCCTCCTTGAACTCCTGGTCGTAATGTCCATCATCCTCGTCCTATTGGGCGTATCTTTGCCGGGTCTGC
>Ga0116141_10002855_pt1 | contig 14693 bp, 19 predicted proteins | sample AD_UKC097_MetaG_FD_89744 | JGI IMG/M metagenome (GOLD analysis project Ga0116141, IMG submission 89744) | Active sludge microbial communities of municipal wastewater-treating anaerobic digesters from USA - AD_UKC097_MetaG | ecosystem: Engineered > Bioreactor > Anaerobic > Digestate | place: USA...
CTCGAACGCCTTGTCCAGGAAGAGCGCCATGTCCATGCCCTCGACGACGGAAAAGAATTCCTTCTGCCACGCGAGATACGTGCGGTTTCCCGGGTGCTGGAGGCGGTACTTCTTCCCGTCGATAAATTTGATGACGACGATTTTGCCGTCTTTCTCGATTCCTATTATAGTGACATTGGTCTTCATGGCCCCCCCCTTATTCCGGCAGCGCCTGGCTGCTCCACTTGGGAGCGATTAACTTCCACTCCCGCTTCGACGGATCGCCGCTGAAGGTGACCGCCGGTTTTTCCGCGACGTGACACCCGGCGCTTGAGCCGATGAACTTACCGTCGCTCGTGTTCTTTACCATGACCACGAAGCTCGTGGGGAGCTTGCGAAGGGCGTCTATCGCCTTATTGCTGGGTGACTCCTCCTTCAACGAGAAGGTGATGGTATGGCGGTCGTCGTTCACCTTCGAAAGGGTGACGTCGCCGTCGACGCCGCAGAAGGACTTCACATCCTCCTTAGTGACGGGCTCGATCTTGATCTTGTCGCCTTCGGAAAAGCCGGTGACGTCTAACCCGTTGACGATGAGCCTTACCTGTTTCGGATCGTACATGATTATCCTCCCTCTTGGATGATTTCCCTATATGGTGATCTCGCCGTCGATATCGACCTTGTGCACCGCCCCCGCGATTGTGAAACTAAACTTGATACCGGTCCAGTTACGCGCGGCGCGATCGTTCGCGGGAACATCGCTCCTTTTCGGGATGGTCACGGTGTACATGTATTCGCCCTCGTCGGACTTCGCTTTGTCCGCCTCGGAAACCGCTTTGGCGATGATGCCCTGCGCGGCGGCCGACTTGAACACCTCGCGCATGGCGCTTTCTATCATCGCCGCGCCGCTGTCGTCGAAAGGAATCTTGCCATTACGTACCTGAAGGGCGAAAAGCGCCTCGCCGAGCCTCGCTTTCACGAAGTCGCGGCTCATGACCACGTCGATGTACTCGCCGCCGGTGGTGATTCCCTCGTCGGAGTAGACGATGCCGCTACGCTCGGAAAGGGTCTGCCCCTTGGCGGCGCGTATGGCGTTGAGCTGGGTGAGCGTGAAGTTAGACGCGACCACGCCGGTGGGCCGTTTCCACTTCCAGGTGATAGAGCCGATGGTCTGCGGGAAGCAGAGCCCCGCCCAGGCTGCCTCCGGGAAGTTCGCCGCGTCGTTGTGGATGAGATACGCCTCGCGGAGGTTGTTCCGCCCGGTGAGGGCGTCCACCGTCGACGCGCATCCGACGAAGAGCTTTTCGCTCGCCAGGGCGACATCGCCGGCGGTATGGAGCGAGGACGCGTCCCTTTCGGCTATGAGGAGGCCATACCAGTCGTTGTTCGTCCCCATGAGCGTCGCAAGCGCTTCGGTGATTCCGTCGTCGCCGAGGTATTCGCCGGCGTCGATGCCGAGCTCCGCGAGCGCCCCGGTCCCTTCCGCGATCTCGATTGATTTATCCGAGCCGGCGGCCTTGGTCTGGAGCTTCACGAAGTTCCCGGAAGCGACGGCCTCAACCACGCCGTCGATCCCCTCATCGCCAAACTCCGCGTTGAGCTCAGCAAGCGCAGCGACAAGGTTCGCGCAGTTCGCGTCGAGGGTGATGGTCTTCTGGACGCCCCCGTTCACGGTAATGAGGAACGTCGACGAGTTCTCTCCGCTCCAGTCGTGCCCCGTGGACAGGTCCGCGTCGCCGGTGACCTCCGCTTTCGATGAGAGCGCCGCGTCGCGGATGTGCACCGCGATGACGCCTGGCCGCGGCGACTGCGAGAAAATTTTCGCCGCCATTTTGTATTCCGGATCGTTGGTGGTGAAGCCCGCGGCGACCATTTCGGTCAATTCCGCGAACTCGTTGTACGTCCCTATGAGCGCGCTGGGAGCGTCGCGCTTGCCCAGGATGAGGATCTTGGAAAAGCCCTGTACGGTCAGCGGCGCCGTCTGCAGGGATATCTGGATGTCAAGGTCGTTGATATGCATTAGGAAACCTCCTCGATGGATTGCAGCGTTTTCGTTATATCGACGGCGTCGAGGTCCTCTTCAACCACCTCGTTGCCGATAAAGCCCACGTCAAATCCGAGCCGCGTCTCGTATTTCGTCTCCAGGAAGGCCGTGCGGTCCTGGACCGGTCCTTTCACACCCGCGGATACGTCCTGCGCGGCGCATGCGTCGTCGCATTGCTCCGATTCAAACCATCTGATTGCGGCGTTCGCCGATTCCCAGATCGAGTAATACTCCTCGGCAGGACCGATCAGCGTATAGCTTACGGTGAGCGACGATTTACGCTCCTTCTTGTGCCGGACCTTCGTGTCGTTCCCCACAATTGGCGAGTAGGTGTCGATTTGCCCCAGTATCTGTTCGTTTTCCTGGTTGAGCGTTTTGTACGAGAGAAACATGCACCGGGGGCGATCGCCGTCATCCTCCGCGCGGACGAAAGGCACGTTCAGCGCCGTTGCCAGCGTCTTGGTGACCTGTTTAATTTTCTCCGGGCTGATCATAGTCCCTTTTTCCCAGATACATGGTGTAGTTCCCGTCAAGCTCACGATCGGAGATGTCGCCAAGCTGGTACTTTACGGCCTTCACCGTGATCACATCACCGTCATTGTATACCGGCCCGCCCCTGCGGTAAAACCGCATGTCCCCAGCCTTGTACTTTCCCTCGGGCAGGTGCTTCAACTGCGCCGGGGTGATGGGAATGCAGATCATTTTATCGTCAATGTTCGTCGGCGCGCCCGGCACCCAGTCGCCGTCTACCCGTGTTCCAGGAACAAACTTCGTGACCGTCACGGTACGCACCAGGGACACGAAATGATGAAGCATCAAATCACCTCATACGATATCGACTTCAGGAGCTGGGCTTCATCGACCAGCGTGGTCCCTTTCCCACGTTTGAGCGCCAGCGTCAGCGGCGCGTTCCCGGGCCCTATGTTCGACGCGATGTTTTCCTTCACGCTCGACGCCAGGGAGGAACCTATCGCGTTCAAAACGTCTTCAGCGGTGGCGGATCCGCCCAGGAGGCGCTGCATCATGCCGCGCGCCATAGTCATTGCCTTGTCGACCGTCGCTTTTTTATCGAATGCGGACCGCAGAAACGAGCGCTCCGGAATGGTGACTTTTTTTAAAAGCAGGTAATACGGCTTTAACGAGTTCCCCTGTTTCATCGCCAGGTACGGCGTCCCGCCCTTGGGAAACACCGGCACCAGGTCAAAATCCCTGGGCCTCCGTTCCTTCGCCTCTTTACTGAGCGGGAGCGCAAGATACGCCGCGTTCTTCGGCGTGATGGTCGCGCCGAACTCGTTGGCGGCCGCGTACTTCGCGAGCTCGGATCCTTCGGCAGCCGCGGGCCCCACAATGATCTTCCGGCCGAAGAGCTTTTTGAACTCGGCCTCCACTCCGGGGAGGAACACCTTGTGCTTGACGGTCGCGGGCATTGTAAACACCTCCTGGACGAGCGCGAATAAAAGGATGAACATGATCGCGAACAGAAAAAGCCCGTGACGTTTCATACGATCCTCCGAATCCCGATGACTGACGCCCTGAACCGGCGGTACTGCGCAAGATAACTGGAAGACTGCCCCGACCCCTGAGCGAAGGAGACGGAGATGTCGGCAATGGCCCGCGACGCGATGGCCCCGCCGATCGCGCCGCTCGTCTCGAGGAGATGGGCAGCGTAAAACTCCTGGAGATCGCCGAACGACTCGTGCGACTCGGCGATCCCGTCAGAGACAACGATCCTCCCGGCCTTGTCGAGGGCCTGTTGAAGCCGCGCTTCTTCAATGCCCTCGGCGCCGCCAAGGAGGATCTTCAGGTTCTGTACGTTCGACGCGGGCATTAAATACCTTTGCCCACGTATATCGCGCTGGGATGGCGGATGATGCAGCCGGCAGTCCTTTCGCTCGCCACCTGCTCCGACGTTCCCAGAATGTCGTACACCGGATCGCCCAGGGCGAGGTCTTCAACCACCGCGAGCTCGATGATCTCGGGATCGTTGTCGAGGATCGCGAAGGCGTCCACGGTCGAGAACCCGTTGTGCGCGTGGTTCAAAGCGCTCGTGACGATGATCTTCTCGAAGAACGCCCCCTCGGTCTGGAGCCACTTGAGCACCGTCATGGGCGACGAATCGCTGAAGGGCTCGAGGAGCTGGTTGAAGTGGTCCGAATCGATCAGAAGGACCCGGGCCTTGAAGATGTTTCCCGCCTCCACCTTTTTCTTCCCGGTGAGAAGGTCCGCGAGTTTGAGCTTGGGAGTCTTGTTTGTCCAGAGCCTCTTTGCGGAATCCCCGGCGCCGGTGCCACTGGCGGCGACGCTTTCGGACGTGATCCCGAGCATGTTGAGCAGGCCCTTGATCTTGTGTTTGGCGTCGCCCACGAAGGCCAGGCGGTTTTCCGTCTCGGCGACGAACCGGCGGGCCGTGGCGACCCTGGACGTGTCAAGGTTGACCACGGGGCCTTTTCCCAGCGCCGACTTCGCCTGGGCGGCCATGCGCTCCGCTTTGGTGTAACGGATCCCGGTGACGATGTCGTAGACCTTCATGGTCTCGCGGCCGCCGTTTTCGCCCACGAAGGGGACGTCCTTGGCGGACCCGCCGGCGGCAAGAATCTTCGCCGATCCCGTACGGTCGAACCAGTCGTATCCGATCTCCTGCGCGAAGGGCGCGAAGTTGGTGTTGAGCTTGATGAACCCGCGGGCGACCAGCTCTTCCTTCTTCGGCTCATAGAGGGTGTTCTCTATGGCCAGGAGGTCCTCTTTCCTCAGTATGGCGTCATGTTTTACGGTCATTGTATGATCCTCCGATTGATATCAGCCGCTTACACGTCGGCCGTGAGCGTCATGGGGCCCTGTATCCAGAGCGCCACCAGGCCCGGGCCCGTGGTCGTTCCCTTGAACCGCGCGTTCGCCACCAGGGCGGTCTTCGTCGCCACCGCCGTGGTGCAGAAGTTCCCCGGCGCGAGCGTCCCGTCGGGATCTCCCAGACCCGGCACCGCTGCGTCGGCAGCGGCGTTGATGTTAGTGAGCGAGGAGAAGAGGTCGTCGTCCACTATCTCGATAGTGGAACCGTCGCCCAGGGTGTCGGACTCGATCTTGATGTCATCGTCGGCGTCGACGAAGGACGGCGTCGCACCCGTAAGCTGCGCGGCAAGCTGGGCGATGAGCAGGGTGATCGTCTGCGCTTTCGATCCTGAGATGGAGATGTTCTCCGTGATCCCGTTCACCTTCACCACCGCGGCGTATTCCGTGCCGTCGTCGCCGGAGACAGCACCCGCCGCGAGACCAAGTTCCGCGAGCGCGCCGGTCCCTTCCGCAAGTTCGATCTTCTTGTCCGCGCCGGCCGCCTTCGTCTGAAGCTTCACGTAGTTGGTGGATGCCACCGCTTCGACGACACCGTCGATCCCGGCGGCGACGAACTCGGAGTTGATCTCGGCGAGCACTTCCGTAAGGTTCGCGCACGCGGCGTCGAGTTCGATGCCCTTGGGCAGGCCCTCGTTGACTTCGATCACGAAGGTCTTTTTGTTGGTGGTGCTCCAGTCGTGGCCGCTGGAAAGGTCCACGTTTCCGGTGACCTCCGCCTTCGCGGCGTCGTTCGCCAGGCCGGTGGCGCTGGCTCCGGTCTTCGCGACGCTGAAGCCCCACTTCTGATATCCCTTGGTGCTCGCCTCGTTGGCATGGCGAACCCTCACAAGGCTCGCCGGGGTGACCGCTTCCTCTACGCAGGCTATGACGACGCCCTCGCGGACGGACGCGAGTGGATCGCCGTCCTGATATTTCTCGTTGTCCAGATCGGACGCCTGGCTTGAAAAACCAGCAACGCCGATCGGCTTATCGGACGCGGCGGAAACGAGTTTCGCTTTCCCCGCTTCCGATCCGTCGACAATCATCTTCCCGAAGGCGACTTCCCCCTCGGAAACATGGCTGTCGATATGTTCGCTCGGCAGGTGCTCAGCTATCTCGCCGGCCTGCCTGGTGTTTTCGGTGTATAAACTTCCTTCGGGAATCATGTAGTCCTCCTCGTTCTCGTTATCGTGATTACTTCATGCTCTGGATGTCGAGCCGCTGGGCCCGCTTTGTGGCGATCTCCTTTTCGTCGAACCTCGGCGCTCCGGTGTCCTCGTCCATGACCGAGGCTTTTTCCTTCGCCAGGGACAGGGCCGCGTCGTAGCGGGCGTCGATCACCACGTCATCCATGGAATCGACCTTCACGTCCTTCCCGAAAGGCAGGACCTGTTCGATCACCTTGAGCTTGATCTCCCGGTTCGTCATGCCGTCGTGCTTGAAGTCCTTTATGAGCGCCCGGGCGGTATCCACCAGGGACATACGCGCGTTGATCGCCTCGTCCATCTTCATGGTGGCTTCCTTTTCACGCGTCCCGGCTTCCTGCTTCTTAACCACCGCCTCCAGCGCGTCTATCCGCGCCATGAGCTTCTTGTTTTCCTCCGCCAGCGCTGAGTCGCCTTTCGCGGGCTCCGGTACCTTCGCGGGATCGTCGGCGGGTTTTGCCGGAGCGCCTGCGCCGTCTTTGGCCGGTGCCGCCGGATCGTCTTTCCCTCCGCCCATGATCCAGGAGAAGAACTTCTTCATCGCCGCGAGCATTGCGTTTTCGTCCATTGCGTCACCTCGTACATTCGTTGATTTTTTGCCCTCGAGGGCGGATTCGGTCTGCATGACCGCGATGTCCAGCTTGCTTTCAATTGCCGCGTCCAGGTGGGCACGCACCGTCTCGCCCGCGCGCCCCTGGGGAACGTGGGCCACATGGTTGATCCGTATGTTGGTCTGCCGGGCGTCGTACTTCGCGCCCTGGTACTCTCCCGCGGCCTCTTCCATGTCGGTCTCGAAACCGATACTCACCTCGACCTTTTTGCCGTTCGCCAGGTCGTCGATAAGCGCCGCGTCGAAGATCGTTTCGTTGGCGTGGAGGTGATTGTTCTTCACTTCCACGTGGTCGCCGAGCGCCCCTTTGACGTACTTGTGGTAGTTCTTAGGATTGATGAGACCGTTGTTGTCGCTGATGGGAGGATGGCCGTCCAGGACAGGCTTCCCCTTCGCCGATTCGATGGTTATTTCGGAGAAAAGGTCGTCCGGGAGCTTGGCCTCCATACGGATGGTGCCCTGGGGGGTGAGGTAAGGAAATACGCCCGGCCGCGCGATGGTCACGCGGGCGCGGAGAAACCCGTCGCCCCGTTCAAACGGCTCGATTGTCCCGCGATCATATCTGAATACTTTCTTTCCCATATTGGGATTGAAAATAGGGAAGGAACGGCGACGGCGCAAGGTGGTAAAATCATAATAAGGCAGAATTTAACCGAGAAGTCGTATAATTTTCTGTATTCAAATTTAAAAATGGTTGTTTGAAACCGTGGAGACAGGACTCCATTTTTATTGCTTTCGATCTTAACGGTTCATATACGCGAGCGGGTCCTCTCTTCCCGTCCGCGCATCCTCTTGCTCTGGCCCGAAGGCCGGCTCCGCCCAGCAGCGGCAGTTGAAGTCCTCCCCGGGATGGACCGGATTATCATTAACCCCAACATTTGGCGGATTCTTCCAGTCGAAGAACTTTCCGGAAACTTCGGCATGGGCATCCCGCACCCGTCCGTCCTTGAGCGCCCTCCAGATATATCCCGGGATCCCGGCCGCCGTCTGCCGCATCTTGGTGACCTCTCCGAAGAACTTGCTCGCCTGGTCGCGTGCCCAGAACTTTGCGCGGTTCCGGTTCACTCCGGTGACATACTCGATGGCGTCGGTGATGGTCTTAAGGCTTTGCCCGCCGGTGTATCCGGCGTTCAGTATCCCCGCCACCTCGTCGATATGTTCGGAGGCGAGAGAGCGGATGAGCTCAAGGTTCTGACGGACGATCTTTCCCAGGATTGTCTTGGTCATCCCGGCGTTCAAGTTCACCATCGTAAGCCAGAGCTCACCGCTTTTTCCAGTCGGGGTAATCCTCCCCGTGACGGAAGGAGGCTGAGGGGTACTGAGGCGTGAAACGAGGCCGTTCATAAACTCCATGGTTTTGTCACGGCTCCAGGCGTCCAGCAGATTGAAGTTCCTGGCGATCCGGGACTCGAGAACGCGGCTGTCTATCCAGTCGCCGGACTCGTTTTGGAGCGTTTCGAGAAATTGAAAAATATCGTCATCAGGAGCGTCTGAGCGGGCGGCCAAGTTGGAGTTGAAACGTTTTTCACAACGGATGAGCGTAAGCTTTATGAGCAGCTGTTGGGTAAAATCCTGAAGAACATCCGGGCACATCTTTTCATCCCGATTTGATTCGATGAAATCAAAGATATCACAGATAGCTTCATCGACTCGGACAGCCGTGGCGCCGTCGGCACGTTCCTCTGGGAACACCTTTTTGAGGCGGGGAGCGAGCTCCCGCAGGAGCCTTTTCGCAAAATCTGAGAAGACCCGGGTATAGAGCTTCTCGTTCTCATTTTCGAGGTGAATAGGATACATTTCCTTGAATTATGTCCCGTACTCCGTGATTATGTCCCACGTACCCACCAGGCGCGCGGGAAGGGCTTCCAAATCTTTCCAAACCGGTTTCCCCTACATCCGGCTAGTCCGGCCGAGCAGGCGCGAGAAAAGGCCTTTCCGCGCGCCTGGCGCGTTTTGGGCTTCATCCCCGATTACCTCGGGTTTTTTCTCCGGGGTACCCAGTATCTTCCGTGCGTCGACGTCGCTCAATCCATATATCAATACCAGGATGTTGATTGCGGATTCGTAGTCGGTGGCCCCGCTTGACACGCTCTGCTGAATATTGAGTATCCCCTGGACGCCACCAACCGATCCCTTAAGCTTGGCCTTGCTCTCCGCTTCAACATCGGGTGTTCCAGCGACCACGGCAGAAGTCGCATTTGGCGGGAGTTGAACGGGCTGCTGCATATTCACCGTCTGCCCCTCCCATTTCCCGAACGCCTCCAGGTCATCAAACCGACGGCTCCTCACTTCCGAGGGGGAGAGCACGGCGGTGGTGATATAGATCTGGTCGCGCTGTGACTCCTTGAGATCGACCTCCGCCTGTTCAACCGGACCGAGACGCCACAGAGGATTGAATTCGAATTCCCAGTCCAGCTCATCCGCGTTGCCGCCAAGGGCCTCCCATATTTCACCGGACCGTTCATGCACCACCAGGTCGATCGCCTTCTCGATAACGGGCCGCTCCTCGATCTCCTGGAACTTCGCCACGCCGTCGTAATAAGCGAGAAGATCGTACTGCCCTGCGGTTATCACCCCCTGGCTCTGGCCCATGAGGCGGCTTTTGGGGATCCGCGCCAACCCGGCGAGGTTCTCGAAGATGAAATCGAAGAGTTCCTTGAGCCCCTCGGGCTTGGTTTCTATCCTCTCCATGGACTCGTCCTCGGCGATCGCCATAGAGCTCTGGGTGGACATGACCGCGCGCATGTTGGCGAGGAGCGCGGCGATCTGCGCGGGCGGCATATCCTTGACCTCCGGGCTTTTGAACACCCAGAGCGCCATCTCAAATATGACGCTGGTGACGCTCCAGAGCGCGGTATCCTGCGCCTTCACCGCGTCGAGGATGGTCTCGATCACCGACATGCCCGTCTTTTCCTCGGGGAGATATCCATGGACCAGGTGACAGAGACGGCTTTCATGCACGTCGATACCGCTGACTGAATATTTCAGCCGGTGGTAATACCTGCTTAGAGGATTCGTCGAGTCGTCCCGGATGCTTACCCGGTCCGGGCCGAAGACGTTGATGAACTCGATCCGGTCAAATTCCGTCGGGAGCGCGTTAGAAAGGACCAGCTGCGTTTGCGGGACCGCGGCGTCGACTCCAAAATAAAGAAAGCCGCCCTCACGGTACATACGGGAAAACCGGATGAGGTCCTTGATCTTCCCCTGGAGCCCCAGCTCGGTGAGGCGGTTCTGGATGAGACGGGAGATGTTCAAGCCTTTGAATCCGCTTTCGGGATCGTCCTCGTCGCGATTGGTGCGGATGGTGATCCACTCCCGCGTGGCGTCCTCCGCGGGGGCGTCGACGATGTTTTGGATGAAGCCGTTCGCCATGTACCAGAGGCGCATCTCCTGGGCCGCCATTCCCCTCACCAGCGGAGTCAAGCCTTCCAGTTTATCGCGGGAAGTTCCTCGCCCGGTCATGAGCTCGGAGAGACCGTCGAATCTCGCGCTCGTCGAGGATCCCGTGGTGGTTCTTTGTCTGCGCGCCGTTCTTCGTGCCATTACCATCCCCTGAAAAGGCGGTTAAACCCGCCGTATCGTTTTTCTATAGACCCCTTGCCGGGACCGAGCGCCTTTATGAGTCCCGAAAGCGAGTCGGGAGCGTCATCATGCCGGGCGAGCTCCGAGTAGAGAAGCACCTGCTTCAGATAGTCCTGGTCCACCCCGCGGGAAAAGCGGATGCCGTCCCAGTTGAGCTTTACGTTATTCTGTATCCTCACATGCTTGGGGATGGTGCTCGCGATGTCCTTGACTATGATTCCACGCCGGCGAAACTCGTGGCCCAGGGCGACCTGCGCCTGGTTCGATTCCACGTACAGGACGGATATCCCCAGATCCTTGCAGTATTTTTCAACCTTGTTATACGTCACGTCGATCGAGTTGCGCCAGATATGCCCCCGGGTGATGTAGATAAGACCGTCGTCACCGTCTCCCCGGTCCATGCCACCGGCGGTGAACGCGGAATAGTCCGCGCCGCCGAAAGCGGGATCCAGATACGCCATGAGGCGCATGCCGCGCGGCGCTTCACCGAATTTCGGGTCGGTGAAAAGCCGCTCCACCGAATCCACCGGCTCCTGCATGTAAAGCGCCTGGAATATCGTCTCGCCCGCGGCCTCGCGGATCTTTTGTATCTCATCAATGCTGTACCGTTCCGGCCATAGGGACTTTCCGTGCGCGTCAAGGATGGGGAGCGAAAGTCTCTCCCATCTTCCGCCGTCCCCGACAAGCCCCTCATGCTCGATGAGACGTCCGCACAAGTCGTCGGTGACCCACCGCGTCATGATCACAATGAGCGGCGCGTTGACATAGAGCCGGGTGTACAGGGTCGAGCGGTACCAGTCCCAAATTTTGTCCTGGACGGCCGCGGAGAACGCTTCCTCGTGGTCCTTCACGGGATCGTCGATGATCGCCAGGTGCGCGCCGGTCCCGGTGATACCGCCGCCCGCGCCGGCGCCGATATGAATACCGCCGTCCTCGGTGTACCACTCTCCCGCGGCGCGTTTGTCTCTGCGCACCAGCACTTCGGGGAAGATGGCATGATAGGCGTCGCTCTCGCAGGTGTCCCGCACCCATCGCGTGTACGATTCCGCCCTGGTGGTTGAATAGCTGGTCTGTATGACCTCGTTCCTGGAATGGCGGCCTCGATACCAGGATGAGAACATCTTCGACGCAAGGTATGTCTTACCAAACCTCGGCGGCACGTTGATCATCAGGCACTTGATCTTTCCCTGTTCCACGCCGACGAGTTTTTCCGCGATGAGCCGGAGGTGCCGGGGATCGATGAATCCCGGATCGATATATTTCGCGTACGCCAGGAGCTCATCTTTCCCGTGGATCTTCCCGTACAACCTGCGATCGGCAGGTTTCGCCGTGGAGAATTTCCGCGTCCCCTCCTCGAGGAGCGCTTCGTATACCTGGTTAAAATCACTCATCGACCGTTACCGGATTAACTTCAATCGCCTTCTCCGGCCCCTCCAGGCGAAGGCGTATTCCTTCCTGGATGCGGTCCCAGTTCTGCTCGATGGATTTCCGCACCTGCGGGATCTCGCGGAATATCTCCAGCATCATCTGGACGATAATGAGCGGATTGAGGTCGCTGCGTTCCTTCGCGTCGAGCTTGATGAGGAATTCGGAGAGCGTCTTGAAGGCGTAGATGGCACCCTCGAAGGAGCTGATCTTCTGAGATTTCTTTTTAATGAGCTGATCGAACAGGGCCTGGTGGATGGTTTTCGTTTTGTCCCGGAGCTCCGCGATGTTCCCCGCTGCCGCGCGATCGACATTCTTCTGTAAAGAAGCCCGCACCCTGATCCGATGATCCTCCCATGTGAAACCGGTATGGTCGGGAGCTTCGGCCCATGCCTTGACGGTCTGTCCTTTGAGGCTTTTCAGCGCGAAGTCCTTCTTCGCTATCCGGGCGATCTCCTCGAAGCTCTGCCCCTGAAGGAAAAGCGTGTAGGCCCGAAGTTTCACATTATCATTATACGCCATGGTATCAGGCTCTCCCGGATCTCCTTTTCGCGGTTACTCCCGTGCCACCCCTGGGCGGCTCGCGGAGCATGGTGTTTTTCATGGGATCAGGCGCTTCGGCTCCGCGGTCCTGAACGTTTTCCGCTGTATCCGCCGCATCGGAGGCAGGAACGGCAAACCGTTCATTGATGCGCTTTCCCAGGTAAAGGCCGCCTCCTCCCAGAGCGATGACGCCGAGGATCCAGATGAGTTCCAGGGATTGCTTGAGGTCCTTGTCGGTCGAAATAATGAATCCCGCCAGAGCGAGTATTGACATGACCGCGACGGCGGAGGCGTAAATAAAGAAAAGAAAAAAGAGCAGCCAGGTGCGGAGCGTGGTGGATGAATATGTCCCGGTACGGTCGTCGGTGTAGATGCGGCGCGCTTTACCCATTGCCTTTCCTCGATTTCCGGTTGTTGCTCTTGCGAAGCGATATAATTTCTTTCGTGAGATTGTTGACTATGGTGGTGAGCGTATCAATCGATCCCCGGAAGGTGCCCACCTGCTGTTTAAGGAGAGCGACCTCCGTTACGAGCTCATCGATCTTTTCCACGTCGCACTCCATATTCCTGATTTTTTCCTGATGGAGAACGAGCTTCTCTCCCGTCTTTTTCTGCATAATCCAGTAGGCGCTGATGATCGTCACCACGTTGACGATTATTATTAAAACCAGTTGAACAGGAACCATGCATCCCTCCGGCGTTTTTACCAAAATAACCAGAATGGAAAACCGCGCGCAAGGGCGACCTGGCGCGTGGAGGATCACGCGTCGGATATGTCGTTATTTTTTGAATTTACTACAGTTCGTACGCGGGGGATTGCTTGTAGACTTTTTGGCGGAACGCCTCGATGTCGCTTTTCACATACTTGATGAGACGCGGCGAGTATTCCAGATACGGTATGCGGCCTTCCTTCCTGTAGCGCGCCAGGGTGCGGGGAGAAATTTTCAGTTCCCGCGCCGCTTCGGGCGGGTCCAGAATCTCATCCGATCGTATCGCTCCCTGTTGCATGGATTATTGAAACTTCACACCGCGACCAGCGTCAAGCGTTTTTTAGAACCACACCATGACGCCCGCCTCGAGCGCCGTGCTTCGCGCGGATCCGCGCGCGCCGGCGCCGGCGGTAAGTCTGCCGAATCGACGCCAGTACATGACGCCGTACTCCGGGAAAAACCCGCCGCTCCATTCCAGCGCCGCCGTCACCTGGACCGCGTTCACCCTGTCCATCCATTCCCGCGCTTCCGGCACCAGGCGCTTGGGGATCTCCGTGAGCGCTTCGCCCTTTCCCTCAGCGGTAGTGCGGAAGGTTATGGAATTACGTTGTATTTTAATATCATGATGCGCGATCCGCTCACCCGTAAGGCGGGTCACCGTGACGCCCGTACCTTCTCCACCTGCCTTTGGCAGACTATACCAGCACATCCCGGCGGAACCCGCAAGAAGACCGAGGAGAAAAACGAGCATGTAATTTCGGAGGCGCCTCATGTGGAGAAGATACGGCATGGAAGAAATGGAGGCAAGGTCGTTGTGACGGATAAGGTGAGATCACCTCGTCAGAACATCAATTATCTTCTGAAATTTTTCATCGGTTAAATTGTAACAATACATTATGCCTTCGATAAGCGCAATTCGTTCTTCCTTCATGGATATCTCAAATGCAGGATCGTTTATCGTATCGATCAAACATTTCATATAACCGTGCTTTCTTGATATTTCACAATCGTTCATTTTATGATTAGCTCCGATCGGATGTCATTATTCGGTTTCTTTCCTTATCTTGTCATCAAGAGCATCTTTGAATTTTTGCAATCTGAAAAAGTTATATACAAGATAAGCCAGGATGTACGTTAAGGATACCGCGAAGAGAATATCAAATGATAGGCGAAACCTCCCATATTGAAGTGGCGAGGAAGGAGAACTGGTTCCAATAATGAAGTTGATCAGTATAAACAAAACGGCCGCGAATGACAGATTAACGGTGAAGGAATGTATAACATATTTTACTTCGGAATGAATCCTTAATGCATACTCTTTATTTTCAATCTTACTGTAATCGAATCCCAAAGCAATGCTATAGCCGATGGAATAAAAAATCCCAATAACCGTAAAAACCGTGTTGTAATAAGCAGTATTCGGCACAATGCTTATGGGAAGCATAGAAAAAACAATCGATAGCGAAAAGATTATTATAGCGCCGCTACCCAACTGTTTCCACATCCTTTTTAACCTCCTCTGCGAAATCATGCATTTCTTTTTCCATGTGGCTTTCAACCGGAAAACCGTTCTTGGTGGTTTCCAACGACAACTTTTTCTTAACGACAAAGGAAGATCCTTTTATTTTGGTGCCGTTCCTCGCGGTTATCGTTATATCGTCATTGTCGGCGGATTTAACGACCGCGATCAATGCTTTTTTTTCTCCTGGTCTTTTTTTCTTCCTCTCATCGTTTTTATTTTCAACTGTATTCTTGCTGAAATAATGTTTTCA
>Ga0116141_10002858_pt1 | contig 14687 bp, 10 predicted proteins | sample AD_UKC097_MetaG_FD_89744 | JGI IMG/M metagenome (GOLD analysis project Ga0116141, IMG submission 89744) | Active sludge microbial communities of municipal wastewater-treating anaerobic digesters from USA - AD_UKC097_MetaG | ecosystem: Engineered > Bioreactor > Anaerobic > Digestate | place: USA...
GGGAGGACGGTTCCGCGGACCTGCAGCACGTCCTGGCCGTGGCGCGGGCGATAGGACGCGGCATGGAGAAGTACGTGATAGTGGTGAACAAGTCCACGGTGCCCGTGGGGACCGCGGACCGGGTCCGCGCGGCGATACGCGAGGAGCTGGAAAAGCGGGGTAAAGGAGAACTGGAGTTCGACGTGGTGTCGAACCCGGAGTTCCTGAAGGAAGGGAACGCGATAGAGGACTTCCTCAAGGCGGACCGCGTCATCATAGGCACCGACAACGTGAGGACCGCCGAGCTCGTCAGGGAGCTTTACGACCCGTTCCAGCGCAAGGGGGAGCGGATCATCGTCATGGACATTCGCTCTGCGGAGCTGACCAAGTACGCGGCCAACGCGATGCTGGCGACGCGCATCAGCTTCATGAACGAAGTAGCGGCGCTCTGCGAGGCCTGCGGCGCCGATATTGAGAAGGTGCGCGACGGCATCGGTTCCGACTCGCGCATAGGGCGCTCCTTCCTCTTCGCGGGGATAGGCTACGGCGGTTCCTGCTTCCCCAAGGACGTGAAGGCCATCATCCAGACCCAGAAGGAATACGGCCTCCTGCCGAAGATCCTGCCCGCGGTGGAGGAGATCAACAAGGGGCAGAGGACGCGTTTCGTGGAGAAGGTCCTGTCCCGGTTCGGTGACGACCTGAAGGGGAAGGTCTTCGCGGTGTGGGGACTTGCCTTCAAGCCCCAGACCGACGACATGCGCGAGGCGCCCGCCATCGACATCATCGGCGAGCTGAGGAAGCACGGGGCGCGGTTCCAGGCCTTCGATCCGGTGGCGATGAACGTGGCGAAGGAGGAACTCGGGAGCGAGGGCATGGAGTACGTGGCCAACTACTACGACGCCCTCCGGGGCGCCGACGCCCTGCTGCTCCTGACGGAATGGCACCAGTTCCGGAGGCCCGATTTCGACAAGATGAAGTCCCTCATGAAGGGGCACGTGGTCTTCGATGGAAGAAACCAGTACAGCCCGAAAAAGATGAAGGAGATGGGATTCACCTACCACTGCGTGGGGCGCCCCTGAATGTATTTTGCTTGACAGGGGCCGTTTTCTGTCCTGAAGTTATGGGCGGCAACCGCTTTTGGGCATGCGCGTATGGATACAGCGAACGAGACAAAGAGTATCGTCAAAACCATCAGGACCCTCGAGGGCGTCCTCAGGACGACACCCAGCGCGACGCAGCGTGCGCGGGTGAAGAAGGAACTGGACCAGCTTCGCCAGAGGCTGGGTGAGTTGTATCCCGGCGAGGACCTGCAGGCGGTGGAGCAGGCCGTCGGGGCGGATATGCTGGGTGAAGCAGTGGAAGCTCCCAAGGACTTCAGCGAGTACGAGACGCTGAAGCACGTGGAGATCCAGCAGTTTTCCCCGTACAGGGACGACCGGGAGACCAACGAGGCCGCCAGCATCATGATTTACTTCGAGGAGCGGATCTGGGGCGTCATCTCGGACCAGCACACCAAGCTCGACTTCTCCACCTCCGGCGAGAGGGACACGCTCTACCGGAAGCTCGACCAGTGCACCAGGTCCTTGAAAATTTTCCGCCAGACGATGGACGATATCGCCAAATCGAAATCCAACGATCACGTGACCCAGCTGAACCTCATGCGCGTAAAGCAGGCGCGCCTCTTTCTCTACGACACCCACGATTTTTTCAAGGGCGCCCAGAAGTTCCTCACGAACCTGATCTCGGAATCGGACTTCGGGGGTTCCATGATCCTCAATCCGGAAGATCCCATCATGTACGCCGACTACGAGAAGTACGCGACCTTCCAGGGGACCACGGTGATCAACGCCCTCAAATTCATGAAGAAGTTCGTCTCCGAGGCCCTCGAGGTGATCAAGGTCCCCGAGATCAAGAAGGCGTGATACCCCGGCAGCCGGCCATATCCGACATCCCCGCCTGAATTTGCCGACGTGATGGGTCGCTGTGCGCCCGCTGCGGCTTCGCTCTACCTTGTAAATTTTAATTGACGTAATCCCGAAAGAGGGGAGAAAATCGCATAAAAAATCCCCCGGGGACGCCCGCCATGATACGAGCAACCAACATACTTGAGAACAGGTTTGTGGAGATAATCGAGGAGAACCACCAGGCCATCACCGAGCAGTACATGAACGACCTGCTCCGGAACCCGGACACCGTGGCGTACCGGAACATGGACCGGCAGAAGGTCTACGAGGAAGGGGACCGCATCTACCGCGAGCTTTCGAAGTGGATCGTGAAGCAGTATCCGAAGGCCGAGGTCTCGAAATATTATTCGAAGCTGGGCAGGGAAAAGTACGACCAGGGCGTTCCCTTCTCGCAGGCACAGAAGGCCATGGTGCTCCAGCGCAGGCACCTCTGGCTTTTCATCCTGAACAAGCTCTATTACGACGCCTCCCTCTACAAGGAGGCCCTGGACCTGAACAACCGGGTAGTACTCTACTTCGACCGCGCGATGTTTCATCTGCTCGAAGGCTACGAATCGAGAATCTACAAGAAATGGTAGGACAATGATCTATACGGACATCAGCACGAAAAAGGTGTACCAGGGGAAGGTCGTCGGTTCCTCCGGGGAGTACGATGCCGCCGGTTCGGCGGCCAACCTGGTGAAGGAGAGCGGCGCCTGGTGCACCAAGAAGCACATCGCCATCACCACCGATTTCGCGACCATCGATTACGGCGACGCCATGCCGGTGAATTTCATAGAGGTGAACCCGTCGAACGCGGGGCTGGAGGTTTTCCCTGAATCGTTCCGGCTGGAGGGCAGCCAGGACGGGGAGGCGTGGAAGGTGCTCCACGTCGAGAAGTCGTTCGATATCACGCAGTTCGACCGCTTCCGCATCGACATTCCCATCACCTTCATCCGTTTCCTGAAGCTGCTGGTGCTGCGGCAGAGGAACGTGAGCAAAAAGTTCTACGCCGAGGTGGGGACCGTGAAGGCGGGCATCTCCGGCTTCAATTCCCTCGCGGCCACCAGCTCCTCGTCGTACCAGCACGACGTGTCCCAGCTTTTGAGCGACAGGCCGCAGTCGTACTGGGAGTCCGAGGTGCGCGGCGACCAGTCCCGGGAGAAGATAGACATTGACCTGGGGAGCATTTTCCACATCAACAGGATCACCCTGGCGTCGTCACACCTGGAGGACCACGCGTTCCCGGACCACTTCTTCCTTGAAGTGAGCACCGATCTGAACATCTGGACCGCGGTGATGGAGGAGAAGAACTTTACCGCGGAGCCGTCGCGGAAATATTTCTGGGAGATAGAGGCGACGCCGGCCCGCCACGTCAGGCTGGACCTGAACACCCAGAGGACCAGGGAGGGACGGTTCGCCGCGCGGATCGCGTCGCTGGAAATATCGGCGGCGCACGTGAATCCCTATCACACGCACAACATCGGCGACATCACGCCGTACGCGTCGGTGTTCAGCGCGGGTATCGTGCGGCTCGCGCGGGACGGCGAGGACGCCATGGGCACCGCCGTCCAGGGAAACGATCATCGCCTCCGCGACGCCTCCACCATCTTCAAGGGTATCACCCGCCTGGCGAACTACGGCGAGGCGACCGAGGGGATGGCGGTGCAGGCTTCGGACCCCAGGATCCAGCCCGCCACGGAGGTGCGCGAGGGTATCGTGCGGCTCGCCTACGACCGCGAGGGCAATTCCGGCGCCGTGGTGCAGGGCAACGATTCCCGCCTGCAGGAAGCGTCCATCAACAGCTACGGCATCGTCAAGCTCTGCCCGGACAACGTCTATTCGGAAAACTCGGTGGTGACGGGAAACGACCCGCGCATACGCAGGGCGACCATCACCGATCACGGGATCTGCCGCCTGGCCGAGAACGGCGAGATCGGCGCCGAGTGCGTGGTGCAGGGCAACGACAGGCGTCTCCGGGACGCCACCACGCTGTATCGCGGAATAGTGGAGCTGGCGGAAGACGGCGAGGACGAGGCGGGCGTGGCGGTCCAGGGGAACGACCGGCGCCTGAAGGGCGCCACCACCACGTCGAAGGGCATCGTGGAACTGGCGGAGAACGGCGAGGACCGGGGAGGGACCGCGGTCCAGGGCAGCGACCGGCGCCTCAAGGACGCCACCGTTTCCGCGAAGGGTATCGTGGAGCTGGCGGAGGACGGCGAGGACCGCGCCGGCGTGGCGGTACAGGGGAACGACCGGCGGCTCAAGGACGCCGGCACGGCGTCGAAGGGGATAGTGGAGCTGGCGGAGAACGGCGAGGACCGCCCCGGCGTTGCCGTGCAGGGAAATGACAGGAGACTCAAGGACGCCACCGACTCCACGAAGGGAATCATGCGTTTCGCGAAGGACGGCGAGGCCGCGCCGCTGGCCGCGGTGCAGGCGAGCGACCGGCGTCTCCGGGACGCCAGCACGTCCTACAAGGGAATCGTAGAGCTGGCGGAGGACGGCGAGGACCGCGCCGGCGTCGCGGTCCAGGGAAGCGACCGGCGCCTGAAGGAAGCGACCACGAGCACGAAGGGAATTATCGAGCTCGCGGAGGACGGCGAGGAAAAGGCGGGAGTGGCGGTGCAGGGCAACGACCGGCGCCTCAGGGAGGCCGGCTCGGAGCTCCACGGCATAGTGCGTTTCGCTGCGGACAACGAGTCCTCGCCGCTGGCGGCGGTCCAGGCCAACGACCGGCGACTGAAGGACGCGACCACCACGTCGAAGGGGATTGTGGAGCTCGCGGAGGACGGCGAGGACCGCGAAAGCGTGGTGGTGCAGGGCAACGACCGCCGGCTCAAGGAAGCTACCACATCGACCAAGGGAATCATCGAACTTGCGGAGGATGGCGAGGACCGCGCCGGTGTGGCCGTCCAGGGCGATGACCGCCGGCTGAAGTACGCCGGCACCGAAAATCCCGGCATCGTCCGGCTGGCGAAAGACGGAGAGCTCCGCGAGGGGCTGGCGGTCCAGTCGACCGACGGACGCCTGTCCGACGCGAGGGAGCCGCTGGCACACGTCCACGATTACGCGCCGCGCCAGCACGGTTTCGACTCGCACTCTGGGACAATCTCCATCACCGCCGACAGGGAGGAGCCGTTCACTGGCATCCTCCCGCCTCCCGACGGGTCCTCGGTCATCTACGGAAGAAACGAATCGAAGAAGCGCGGCGCCGCCGGGGTGACCGGAGTGGCGTCGTCCTTCTCCGACGAGAAGAAAACGCAGCAGTACGGCGTGCTGGGCCACGGGCAGTTCGTCGGCGTTCGCGGCCAGTCCGCGGGAAACGAGGAGGGCGATAACAGGGGCTGCGGCGTCCTGGGAATTTCACGCTTCGGCGCGGGTGGCGTGTTCGCCAGCGAACACGGCTATTCACTGGTAGCGGACGGCTTTGGCAAGATAGACGGGTACGACGATTCGGCGCGCCTCGCGGGCGACGGCGCAGCCCTGATGGTGAACGGCCATTCGGAGTTCCAGGGGCGCATCGATATCCGGAACGAAAATGCCGGCGCGGGATTTCCAGCCGGCATGGCCGAGTTCTTCGAGGTGGACGACCAGGAGTATATCGCCCCTGGCGATGTCCTGACGGCGAGTCCCCGCGGTGGAGGCGTCCTTTCCCGGGCGCGCGCTCCCTACGACCGCGGTGTCATCGGCATCGTGTCGGGGAATCCCACCGTCGTTTTCAACAATGCCGGAGACGGAAAGAAAGTGTATCCCGTGGCGCTGGCCGGGCGCGCCCTCTGCAAGGTGGACGCCCGCGAAAGGGCGGTGAAGCCCGGCGACCTGATCGTCGCTTCCGGGACCCCGGGCTGCGGCATGGCGGGTGATATCGACGCGCCCGGAAAAACGGGCACCGTGATAGCGAAGGCGCTGGACGGGCTGGAGGAAGGCATCGGCGTCATCACGGTGTTCATCGTCCACGCATAGGATGCGCGGTATCCGCATTTTTATTGACAAAAAACGGAAAAGGGATTCATGTAAGGCCCAAAAACGAGAAGAGGTGCGAGATGTTCAACAGGGAATTCGAGGCCATGCCGCTCAACAAGATGAGGGAACTCCAGACGGAGCGCCTCAAGTGGGCAATTCGGCACGCATATGAAAACAACGCGTTCTACCGGAAAAAATACGACGCCGCGGGTTTCCATCCCGACCAGTTCAAATCGCTCGACGACATGAAGCGCGTTCCGTTCCTGACCAAGCAGGACATGCGCGAAAACTACCCCTTCGGGCTCTTTGCCGTGCCCATGGAAAAGGTGGTCAGGGTCCACGCGTCGACGGGAACCACCGGCAACGCGACCGTCGTGGGCTACACGAAGAACGACGTGGAGGTCTTCGCGGAAGTCGTCGCGCGCTGCCTCGTGGCCTACGGGGCGACGAACAAGGACGTCATCCAGGTTGCCTACGGCTACGGCCTCTTCACCGGCGGGCTCGGGCTTCACTACGGTTCGGAAAAACTCGGCTGCCTCACCGTCCCCATCTCGGGAGGCAACACGGAGCGCCAGCTGATGCTGATAAAGGACTTCGGCAGCACCATGATCGCCTGCACGCCGTCGTACGCGCTGAACGTCGCCGACTATATCGAGAAGAAGCGCCCCGATTTCGACATGCGCAAGACCAAGCTTCGCGCCGGGATTTTCGGCGCCGAGGCGTGGTCAGAGAGCATGAGGAAGGAAATTGAAACGCGGCTCGGCATCCAGGCCTACGACATCTACGGCCTGAGCGAGGTGATAGGTCCCGGCGTGTCCGGCGAGTGCTCCGAGAAATCGGGGCTCCATGTACACGAGGACCATTTCTACGTGGAGATCATCGACCCCGAGACCGGCGAGATACTTCCCGAGGGATCAAAGGGGGAGATAGTCTACACCACCATCACCAAGGAAGCATTCCCCGGCATCCGGTACCGCTCGCGCGATATCACCCGGCTCTACCGCGAGCCCTGCAAGTGCGGTCGCACGCTCGTGAAGATGGAAAAGGTCACCGGCCGCTCCGACGACATGCTCATCATCCGCGGCGTCAACGTCTTCCCGTCACAGATAGAGTCCGTGCTGATGGAAGTGGAAGGCACCCAGCCGCACTACCAGATCATCGTCGACCGGAAGGGCGCCATGGACGATATCGAGGTGAAGGTCGAGGTGAGCGATAAGCTCTTCTCCGACGAGGTCAAGGTACTCGAGGGGCTGTCGAAGCGCATCACCGACAGGTTCCGCAGCGTCCTGGGCATCAGCGCGAAGATCACGCTCGTGGAGCCGCAGACCATTCCCAGGAGCGAAGGCAAGGCGGTCCGCGTCATCGACAAGCGGAAGATATGATGATGGCGCGGGAATCTCCCGCGCCGAAAGCGCGGATGCGTATCCGCGCCAAATGCAAGCGCGGAAACATATCCGCGCATTCCATGGAGGTATAACATGAACGTAAAACAGCTCTCGATATTTCTCGAAAACAAGCCCGGGCACCTGGAGAACGCCCTCAAGGTCCTGTCCGACAAGAAGATCAACATCATGACGCTCACCATCGCGGAGGCGTCCGATTTCGGCATCGCGCGCATGATCGTCAACAAGCCTGACGAGGCGGCCGCGGCGCTCAGGGAACAGCACTTCACCAGCTCCATCACCGACGTGCTCGCGATCGAGCTGGAGGACGTGCCGGGCGCGCTCCTGAAGGCGCTCCATATATTCAGCAAGCACTCGCTCAACATCGAGTACATGTACGCCTTCACTCAAAAAAGAGGTGACAGGGCCGTCATGATCTTTAGATTTGACGACATCGAGTCCGCGAAAAAAAGCCTCACCGCGGAAGGATACAACATCGTCAAGAACATTGACATAATCGGAGCATAGTCGATGCAGAAAAAGGTCCTGCTGGGTAACGAAGCGATCGCGAGGGGCGCCTACGAGGCCGACTGCCGGGTGGCAGTGGCCTATCCCGGCACGCCGAGCACCGAGATACTCGAGTCGATAGCGCGCGACTACCGGAACATCAAGGCGCAGTGGTCTCCCAACGAAAAGGTAGCTCTCGAAGTGGTTGCCGGATCGTCGATCGCCGGCGCGCGTTCGCTCGCCGCGATGAAGCACGTGGGTCTCAACGTCGCCGCCGACCCGCTCTTCACCTTTTCGTACACCGGCGTGAACGGCGGCATGGTGATCATCAACGCCGACGATCCGGGCGCCTGGAGCTCGCAGAACGAACAGGACAACAGGCACTACGCGCGCGCGGCGAAGCTCCCCATGATAGAACCCTCCAGCCCCGCCGAGGCCAAGGAGTTCACCAAGCTCGCCTTTGAAATATCCGAGGACTTCGACAGGGCGGTGATAGTCCGCATCACCACGCGGATAGCGCACTCGCAGGGCATCGTCCAGCTGGAGGACAAGGCGGACGTGCCGCTGAAGCCCTTCGTGCGCAACCCGCAGAAATACGTCAGGATTCCGGCGCACGCGCGGCCGCGCCACAAGTTCATCGAGGAGCAGATGGTGAAGCTCCGCGAATATTCCAACCGGTCCGTGCTCAACCGGATCGAGTGGGGAAACAAGAAGCGCGGCATCATCACCAACGGCGTCGCGTACCAGTACGTGAAGGAAGTCTGCCCGAACGATTCCGTGCTGAAGATCGGCTTCGCGTGGCCGCTTCCCGACGAGCGCATCAAGGAGTTCGCCGACCAGGTGGAGGAGCTCTACGTGGTCGAGGAATGCGATCCCTTCATAGAAGACTATGTGCGCGGCCTCGGCTACCGGCCCATCGGCAAGGAAATAATCCCGCTCCTGGGAGAGCTCACCCCGGAGATCGTGGACCAGGCCATCAACAAAAAAAAGCCCGCCAGCACGATACAGGCGTACGAGTCGAAAATTCCCGGAAGGCCGCCCGCGCTCTGCAAGGGCTGCCCGCACGGTTTCGTCTTCGAAGTGCTGAAAAAGCTGGACCTCGTGGTGAACGGCGACATCGGCTGCTACACGCTCGCGGTGCTTCCCCCCTACTCGGCCATGCACTCGCAGGGCTGCATGGGAGCGAGCGTGAGCATGCACCACGGCTTCGAGCTGGCGCGGGGAGAGGAGATGGCGCGCAATAGCGTGGCGGACATCGGCGACTCCACGTTCATCCATTCCGGCATCACGCCACTCATCGACATCGTCTACAATAAAGGCACCGGCACCGTCATCATCCTGGACAACCGGGTGACGGCCATGACCGGGCACCAGGACAACCCCGCGACCGGGCGCACGCTGATGGGCGAGCCCACCCACGAGCTCAACTTCGAGCAGCTGGCCCGGGCGATAGGCGTGAAGCGCGTGGTGACGGTGGACCCCAAGGACATGGAGACCTTCGAGCGCGTGGTGAGGGAGGAGGTCGCGGCACCGGAGCCGTCGGTCATCATCTCCCTGCGGAAGTGCATCCTGACGAAGTGAGTTTCCCCCGGGAGGCGGTAACAATCGGTCTCCCAGGTTTTCATAATAGCATTCAGCCAGGTGATCCCAAATGACAAACGTAATCTTCGCCGGCGTGGGCGGCCAGGGCGTGATACTCGCGAGCAAGATACTCATGGAGGTGGCGAAAAACGCCGGCCATGACGTGAAGGAGTCCGAGGTGCACGGGATGGCCCAGCGGGGCGGCAGCGTTGACTGCCATGTGCGCTACGGTACGCAGGTGTTTTCCCCGCTCATAGAGAAAGGCACCGCTGACTACGTGGTGTCGCTGGAGCTCCTGGAGTCGATGAGAAAGCTCGAGTACCTTGCCGACGGCGGAACGCTCATCGTCAACAAGTTCAGGATCAACTCGTCGCCGATGGAAGCGGGCCTGGAAAAATATCCCGAGGACCTCGAAGGGTGGCTGGTGAAAAACGTGAAGAAGTGCCACGTGGTCGACCTGGAGCCGGTCCTCAAGGAAGTGGGGAACCGGCGCGCGCTCAATATCGTAATGCTCGGCATGCTTTCGAATTTTCTCGAGTTCGGCATCGAGGACTGGAAGAAGGCGATCGCCTCCCAGGTGAAGGAGAAGTTCCTCGAGATGAACCTCGCGGCCTTCAACAGGGGGCGCGAGGTCGCGCTGCCGTGAGCGGCTTTCAGGGAGATTTACCTTACAGGACAACATCATGAAAAAAAACGCCGCTATCATCCTCCTGCTTCTCGCCACGGTTTCATGTGCCGGCATCAACGTGAAGAACGTGCGGAAGAACGGCAACGCCATCGAAGCCGTCAAGAAGGCGGGCCTCATTATCCGCATTTCCCGCGACGTGCGGGTCGGGCGTGACGATTACGTACGCTCCATCGCGCACTGGATAGCCGGCCTGCGCCCGCAGAAAAACCTGCTTTTCGTGTCGGATTCCGGCGAAAAACTCACGTACTTCACGGGCGATGAAGAGCGCTTTTACCAGGTGACGGAGGACGGCGATTACCTGAAGTTCAAGTCCCTGGGCGTCGTGAACCTGTACATTCGGGACAACCGGGAGGAACTGAAGAAGATCGTCGATAGCAACTCCCTCGACGGGCTCTTTGTCTACGAGATATACGGCGTTATCGCCAACGAGATGCAGTTCATCGATTACGATTCGTCCCTGGTGATGCTTGATAAAAAGCTGGACGTGATCTACATGGATCGCCAGCACTTCAACGACGACACCAACGAGATCGATTTCGACAGGCTGAAAATCAAGTACCTGGACAGCGTGAGCGACAGGCTCACCCGCACGCTTATCGACCTGGACTTCCTGGAGAAGTGAGGGGCACGGCAGGGAAGAAAAAAACAGGCGACGATTGCAATCGTCGCCTGTTTTTTTTGGAGACGGCGGGAGTCGAACCCGCGTCCTACAACTCGCTTATACAGCGTCTACATGCTTATCCTGTTCGTTGAATTTTGATCCCGGTACCAGGAACAGGAACCGTACCCGGGATCGATCATCCTGTTGTTTCGCCCTCGCTCCGGATGCGTTCGCTCAGGCTATCTCCCTAATTTTACGCCCCCGAGGATCCAGGGAGAAGGGACCTCCCGGGGACGTTACAGCTTTTAAGCTGCGAGTGCTAAATTGTTGTTTGCGTTTAGGTTTAGTCCGCCATTTTTTACGAGACAACGGAAACTCGGCATGCAGCTGTACCAACAACATTGCAGTCGAAACCGGATCGTCCCCTTCACGCAGTGGTAATATATACAACCGCGGGCCAATCGTCAAGATGTTCGGCAAAAAAAACGGGTGTTTCCGAATCCGGGAGGGGGATATGAAATTTTTTCCTCAAATGGGCGAATTGTTGAAGTCCGATATAACCAGCGAATCAGATGCTTTTCGGTTTCATTATGTCTCTTAAACGGCCAGGATGTCAGTTGAAAAGTTGGCACCGTGAGTCTTGATATTTTCAGACTGCATGCGGAGAGCAGTATAATGTTTGCAAAAAATGCTTGTTTTTTTACTAATTCATTTTGAAATGGTCGAAATTCCTGCGTTTTTGTAGTGCAATCATTCCAGGCCTCCGGAACCGTGCAATAACCGGGTGACTGAAATCATAAAGTTCCTGATCTCAAAAAACCGTAATGGCTGAAATTAAAAGAGCGCTTATAAGCGTCACCAACAAGGAAGGGGTCCTTGAGTTCGCAAGGGAACTCGCGTCCCTCGGCGTCCAGATCCTTTCCACCGGAGGCACGGCTCGCGTGTTGCGCGAGGGCGGTCTTACGGTGACCGACGTTTCTGAATACACCGGGTTTCCCGAGATGCTGGACGGCCGGGTGAAAACGCTTCATCCGAAGATCCACGGCGGGCTCCTGGGTATCAGGTCCAACCCGGACCACGTGAAGGTCATGAAGCAGCACGGAATAGAGAATATCGACCTCGTGGTCATCAACCTCTACCCGTTCAAGCAGGCGATTTCAAAGCCGGGCTGCACGCTCGAGGAAGCCATAGAGAATATTGATATCGGCGGGCCGGCGATGCTCCGCTCGGCCGCGAAGAACAATGAGAGCGTGACGGTGATCATCGATCCCGCGGATTACCGGAAGGTGCTCGACGACATCAGGAAGACGGGCGGTGTTTCCAGGCAGACCAATTACATGCTCGCCGTGAAAGTCTTCGAAACAACTTCGTCGTACGACTCAATGATAGCTGAATATCTGAAAAACCAGATCAGGAAATAGCGCGCGCCGTACAGGGTCTTATTTTTTTCGTATCGACAATATTGGGTAAGCCGGATTCTCAAGGCATGTGGTCGTTCGCGATTCGGCCGGCACCCGATAAATTATTTTAAAACACTTTCGGAGGTTGAGATGGCAGAAGTCACTCTTAAGGAAATTTATCCAGTACCCGAGAAATTCCGGCAAAAGGCATGGATCAAGAGCCGCGCAGATTACGAGAAGATGTGGAAGGAATCCGTATCTGATCCGGAAAAGTTCTGGGCGAAGATCGCCGACGAGTACATCACCTGGTTCAAGAAGTGGGACAAGGTCATGGACTGCAACTACGGCTCAACGACCAAGGACCTCAAGGTGAAGTGGTTCACCAACGCGAAGGTCAACGTGTCCTACAACTGCCTTGACAGGCACCTGGAGAAAAGGGGCAACCAGATCGCCCTCATCTGGGAAGGAAATGACCCCAGCGAAGACAGGACTTTTACCTACAAGCAGCTCCACGAGCAGGTCTGCAAGTTTGCCAACGTGCTCAAGAAGAATGGCGTCAAGAAGGGCGACCGCGTGACCTTCTTCCTGCCCATGATCCCCGAGCTCGCTATCGGTATCCTGGCCAGCACCCGCATCGGCGCGATCCACTCGGTGGTGTTCGGCGGCTTCTCGGCCGAGGCGCTCCGTGACCGTATCGTCGACTGCGACAGCCAGGTAGTTGTTTCCTGCGACGGAACTTTCCGCGGCGCGAAGGCGGTTCCCCAGAAGGATAATTCCGACAAGGCGATCGCACAGAGCCCCAACGTGAAGCTCCAAATAGTGGTCAAGAGGGTCGGCGACAAGATCCAGTGCGCCTGGAACGACAAGATCGACAGGTGGTGGGACGACGAAATGGCGAAAGTTGACGCCAATTGCCCCGCCGAGCAGATGGACGCGGAAGATCCGCTATTCATCCTCTACACCTCCGGTTCCACCGGAAAGCCCAAGGGCGTCATGCACACCACGGGCGGCTACCTGACCTACGTCGCGTTCACCCACAAGATGATCTTCGACTACCATGACGGTGACATCTACTGGTGTACAGCCGACATCGGATGGGTCACCGGCCACAGCTACATCGTGTACGGTCCCCTTGCGAACGGTGCCACGTCGCTCATGTTCGAGGGCGTTCCCAGCTATCCCGACTTCGGCCGCTTCTGGGCAGTCTGCGAAAAGTGGAAGGTCAATATCTTCTACACCGCTCCCACCGCCATCCGCGCCATCGCGAAGGAAGGCGACTCGTGGGTAGACAAGCACAACATCAAGTCCATCCAGCTGCTCGGTTCCGTGGGCGAGCCCCTGAACCCCGAAGCATGGAACTGGTATTTCAACAAGATCGGCCGCGGCGAATGCCCCATCGTGGACACGTGGTGGCAGACAGAGACGGGCGGAATCCTCATCACCCCGCTCCCCGGCGCGATCGACATCAAGCCCGCCATGGCGACCGTTCCCTTCTTCGGCGTGAAGCCGTCGATCGTGGACGATTCCGGAAAGCCGCTTGAGGGCGTATGCGAGGGCAACCTCTGCATCGACATGTCCTGGCCCGGCCAGATGAGAAGCGTTTACGGCGATCCCGAGCGCTTCTTCAACACCTACTTTGTGCAGTTCCCCGGCAAGTATTTCACCGGTGACGGCTGCCGCCGCGACAAGGATGGCTACTACCAGATCACCGGCCGCGTTGACGACGTTATCAACGTGTCCGGACACCGGATGGGTACCGCGGAAGTCGAGTCCGCCCTGGTATCGCATCCCAAGGTCGCCGAGTCCGCGGTCGTCGGTTATCCGCACGAGATCAAGGGCCAGTCGATCTACGCGTTCGTGACGCTGAACACCGGCGTTGCGAAGACCGACGAGCTCAAGAAGGAACTCATCGCCCACGTTCGCAAGGAGATCGGCCCCATCGCGACTCCCGAGATCATCCAGTGGGCCGATGCTCTTCCCAAGACCCGTTCGGGCAAGATCATGAGGCGCATCCTCAAGAAGATCGCCGCCGCAGACTTCAACAAGAGCAGCTACGGCGACATCTCGACGCTCGCAGATCCCAGCGTTGTCGACCACCTGATGGACGACGCGAAGAAGATCTTCGGCAAGTAAGAGATTCTTTCACGCAGAACAGAAGGGCCGTCCCGAAAGGGGCGGCCTTTTTTTTCGGTACGCCCTGAAGGCGCGGATATATATCCGCGCCTTCAGGGCGTACCGTATATGATTTGACAAATAATATCAGCCGTGGAAACTAACGGCAGGTAATCCGAACTGATGGGGTGGACTCCATGTGGAACAAGGAACTGGAAGCGATATCACGGAAGGACCTCGAGGCGCTGCAACTGAAAAAGCTGAAGGCGACACTGGCCGCCGCGTCGAAGACCCCGTACTACGGCAAGATTTTCAGGGAAAATAAAATTGACGTTGATGCGTTCACCACGCTGGACCATGTGAAAGAACTGCCCTTCGCGACGAAGAACGACCTGCGCCTCAGTTATCCAGACGGAATGGTCGCCGTGCCCCGCTCGGAGATAGTGCGCATGCACGCGTCGTCGGGGACCACCGGCAAATCGACGGTGATATTCTACACCATGAACGACATCACCGCCTGGGCGGACC